>OLGY01001194.1_pt1 | contig 14064 bp, 13 predicted proteins | sample 1605951 | NCBI WGS metagenome assembly OLGY01 (sample SAMN03283280) | human gut metagenome | biome: human-associated habitat; material: feces | host: Homo sapiens | place: Peru | collected 2012
CATCCCTGAAATTGAACTGCAGCGGATAGTTATAATCCTCGCAGAAATCCACCAGTGCATACATTTCCTCGGCGGTAAGCGGGTGCTCGGCCACGATGCGGCCCTCGCGGTCCACCACACAGGCACCGTTGCAGGTGATGGCATAATCGAACCGGATGCCGCCCAGCTGCCCCTTGAGACTGATGCACGGATACGCGCGGCCCGTGCTGAGCACGAATTTGCCGCCTGCGGCCTGCAGCTTTTTGACAGCTTTTACCACCTTCTGACGCGGCTTGCCCTCGCCAAAGGGCACCAGTGTGTTGTCGTAATCGCTTGCCAGAATCTTATATTGCATTCTATTCTCCCCTATGGAACTGAGTTTTGTACCAGTATACCATATTTTAAAGGGCTGTGGGGGAGTTTTTTGAAAAAAGAACCGCTGTGCATTTTGCCTTGCACAGCGGTTCTTTTTCTTCTATTATTTTCTTTATGGATTCAGATCTCGCTCCCGACACACTTCTCTGAGCGCTTTGATCCTTGGTTTCAAATTCGAAAGCTGCAAGAGTGCATCGCTACACTTGTAACGCTGGTATTCGTTCTGCAGGGTCTGATATTCCCGTTTCAGTTTCCAGCCGGTCATACTGCTATAGCGTGATTTCCAGTGTGCATACTGCGCATTGGCCTCTGCCTGTGAAATGATGATGCCACGCGCAACACATTCACTGGTTACAGCGCTTGTCCGTGCAAGACCCTCTGTAATGCCGCCGCAGAATGGATTTCTTTCCGCTGCATGGTAAGCCTGCTTAAGCTGGGCATCGCTCCATCTTGAGACTTCCTGCTCATAATCCTGCTCCTTTTCGAGCATTTCGCAGCCAGTATCGCACACAGCATTCAGCACCGAGCCGAGAGTTTCCCAAAAAGACATTCCGGCTTCCTCCAATATTTGAAAGCAGTTTCAAATTTTCTCTCAGTCGATCTGTGTGTTATTTTGCCTTACGAAAGTTCAGTCCTTCAAAAGCCGAACGCAGAGAATCCGTTGTTTCCACAATATTTTCCGGTTCTTCACCCTGAGACATCCTGAAAAAGTCATCTGCGATCAGCCAACCAAGGCCTTCCGTGAGCGCAGCCGCTGTCGTTGCGCCCACAACAGAACCGGCACCCGGAACTACCTTCAGGATATTGCTGAAGATCGCGCGGCCGGCGCTCTGCGCCACAGTAACGGTCATGATCGATTTTGCTGCAGCCTGACTTAACGAAACGCCAAAGACCTTGCCCAGCGCAACGATCATTGCGATCTGTGCGCCCGTGATCGGGATGGCATCCGACATTGGAATCGGAATAGCGCCTGCAGCCGCGGATGCCGCGGTTGCTGTGTGAATGGCAACTGCACATTTTCTTTTGATGTCAGCAGGCATTTTTGTTTTAGGTCCAGCCATTTTTTCCTCCTCGAAACACTGCGCCGCAATTGGTGCAGCACTTCTTTCCACCTTGAATTTGTACGGTCAGTTTTCCGCAGTTCGGGCAGCGTTCGCCGCGGCCTTTGCTGGCAATGGGAACTACCATCCGGTAGCCACACTTGGTACACTCGCGGTTTTCGCCAACCGTTTTAAAAAACGTAAACTGTTTGCAGTGCGGGCAAAGTTTTCCTGCCAAGGGTCTCACCTCCCTTCAAAATCCATCCAGCTGCGATGAATTTCGTCTACAAACAGTATATATATATATATATAGTCAACTGTTATATTGTACATGAATTTTCTATTTTCATTGGACGATATGACAAGTCTGCTCTTTTAAAAAGAACAGAAAAACACCCGCAGTGTTTCCTGTGTAGGAACCCTGCGGGTGTAAAACATTCAATATTCATTTTGGGGCTGCGCAAGTGTTTACGCAAACACGGCCACGACCACCTGCATTGCCACACCGAGCAGCGCGCCCGCACCCCAGGTCAGGCCGGTGATGAACAGGTTCTGCTTCCACGAAGGGTTGGTGCGCCACAGCACCGCAAGGCCCACGCCTGCGCCGGTGCAAAGGCCCGCCACCAGACTGGAAAAGCGCAGGGCACCTTCCACATACAGCTGGGTCAGCAGAACGCTGGCGGCACAGTTGGGGATCAGGCCCACCAGTGCAGCCACCACCGGCTGGAAGAAGCCCATGCGGCCCAGAAGGTCTGCAAACACATCTTCGCCCACGCCTTCCACGATCAGGCCGAACACCAGACTGAACGCAAAAATGAACACAAAGATCTCCAGCGTGTGGCGCAGGGCCGCCTTCCAGATGGGGGCGGGCTTGCCCTCTTCGTCGCTGTGCTCCTCGTGACAGTCCACCTCGTCGGCATGGCCGGTGTAGCCGCCGCGCAGCGATTTGGGCAGCACGCCGCGCAGCACAAAATCCAGCACAAAGCCCACCACAACGGCGTATACCACCTTGATGACCATGAGCACAGCCAGCTTATCCCAGTAGGCCGGCATGGACACCAGCAGCGGGATGGCCTCGTCGCTGGTGGCAAGGTAGACGGCCATCAGGGTGCCCAGTGTGATCACACGGGAGGAGTAGAAGTTGGACGCAATGGCCGAGAAGCCGCACTGCGGCACACAGCCCAGCACCGCGCCCGGAATCGCGCCCCAGCGCCCGCCGCCTGCCAGCAGCGCTTCGATGCGCTCACCGTGGCGGGTCTCAATATATTCGATCAGAAGATAAGCCAGAAACAGGAAGGGCAGCATTTTGGCGGTGTCCACCAGAGATTCGCCCAGAACATCCAGAAACAGTTCCATATACGCTCCTAAAAACGACCGTTCGTCGCTTCATTTTAGTAAATTGCAAATTGGTTGCATTTTTGAACAGGGATGATTATACACGATATCCTCTCCAATTGCAATACCAAAATGCAAATTAGTTGCAAATTTATTTTTGCAGTATTTTTGAAGCCTGTGCTGCAGCGGTGCCGCCTGCTCTGGCAGGATGACGCGATGCCATGTCTGAAGGTCGGGCCGGAACTATGATCGACGATATTTTCTTCCGGGGAGTGCGAGAGCTGCATCCCGCTGGTGGTCTGGCGAGCGGAAGCAGGACAGAGCGGGCGGTGACACTGCCCATAACAGAAAGAGCCCCAGAAAAATCCGCAGACCTTTCCGGGGTTCCGTAAAAACTATTTTAAATATCAGCCCTTCATCGGCACAAAGCCCACAAGGTCCTTGACCACCTCGCCGCCGATGATCAGGCCGGCCACCGAGGGCACAAAGGCATTGGAGCCCGGCACCGAGCGGCGCTGGGTACACTTGCGCTGGGTGCCCGGCGGGCAGATGCAGTGGTACTTGCAGCTGATGGAGTCGTCCTCGATGGGGGTCATGGCAGGCTCCTTGGAGTAGACCACCTTCAGGTGCTTGATCCTGCGCTTGCGGCACTCGGTGCGCATCACCTTGGCCAGCGGGCAGACCGAGGTCTTGTAGATATCGGTCACTTCAAAGCGGGTCGGGTCCATCTTGTTGCCTGCGCCCATGGAGCAGATGATGGGGGTGCCCGCCTCCTTGCACTTCATCACCAGCGCCAGCTTGCCGGTAACGGTGTCAATGGCATCCACCACATAGTCGTACTGGGTAAAGTCGAACTGGTCCTGTGTTTCCGGGCCAAAGAAGCACCGGTGGGTGGTCACCCTGATGTCCGGGTCAATGTCGTGGATGCGCTGCGCAGCCACATCTACCTTATATTGCCCTACCGTGCTGCGGGTGGCGATGATCTGGCGGTTGAGGTTGGTCAGGCAGACCTTGTCATCGTCGATCAGATCCAGTGCCCCCACACCGCTGCGTGCCAGCGCTTCCACCGTGTAGCCGCCCACGCCGCCGATGCCGAACACCGCCACGCGGGAATTGTGCAGTTTTTCCATGGCTTCCGCGCCCAGCAGCAGCTGCGTGCGGGAATACTGATTTTGCATTTTGTTCTCCTCGTTACTTTTCCACTCTCGTAATGGTGCCGCCGCCCAGCACGGTGTCGCCCTGATACAGCACCACGGCCTGACCGGGCGTAGGGGCGCGCTGGGGCTGGTCAAATTCCAGCCGGAAGCCGCACTCCGCCGGGTAGACGGTGGCGGCCTGCTCCACCTGATGGTACCGGGTGCGGGCTGTGACCCGCAGCGGCCCGGTCAGCTCCGGAATGGCGATCCAGTTCACCTCGTCCGCATACACGATGCGGTCGAAGAGATTTTCCTCCGGGCCGACGGTGACGGTATTGGCCTGCATGTCCTTGCCGCAGACGTACACCGGCGCGCCCATGGCAAGGCCCAGCCCCTTGCGCTGGCCGATGGTGTACCGCACTGCGCCGTTATGGGTGCCCACCACCCTGCCGCTGCCGTCCAGAAAATCACCTGCCGGGTAGTGCTTTCCGGTAAAGTCCTCCATAAAGCGGGCATAGTCGCCGTCCGGCACAAAGCAGATGTCCTGACTGTCGTGCTTGCGGGCGTTGACGAACCTGTGCTGCTCGGCGATCTCGCGCACCTCGGTCTTGTGCAGGCCGCCCAGCGGCAGACGGATATGCGCCAGCTGCTCCTGCGTGAGGTTGTAGAGCACATAGCTCTGATCCTTGCCCTCGTCCAGCCCCTTTTTGAGCAGGAAACGGCCGGCAGCCTCGTCCTGCTCCACCCGGGCATAGTGGCCCGTGACCACATACTCCATGCCATGTGCCCGGGCCCAGTCCAGCAGATGGCGGAACTTCATATATTTATTGCAGTCGATGCAGGGGTTCGGCGTGCCGCCCGCCTCATACACGCGGATGAATTTTTCAATGATCTGCTCCCGGAAGTCGGCCGTGAAATCCAGCACCTCGTACGGGATATCCATGGCAAACGCCACCTCTGCTGCGTCCTCAATGTCCTTTTCCGAGCAGCAGGTGTAAAAACCGGACTGTCCCAGCGTTTCGTTGCGGGTGAGCCGCATGGTGATGCCGGTGCAGTCATAGCCTGCCTGCTGCATGAGCCATGCCGCCACCGAGCTGTCCACGCCGCCGCTCATGGCAATGAGGGCACGCGGCTTTGAATCAGGGGTCTGTGTGGTCATAAGTTCTCCTTTGGTGCATTCAACACACTAAAATAGTAGTATAATAGTAACTCTGAAAAAAGCGCTTGTCAAGACGCAGCAAGCTGCTGCACTGCGGCCAGCAAGGCCTGCCGCTCGTTGGGGTATTCTTCCCGGATCACACCGTCCAGCAGCGCTTCCAGCACTTTGCGGATGCCCGGCCCCGCCGGGACACCTGCTGCCATCAGGTCGCGGCCATTCACAGCCAGCTGGCTGACGCGGCAGCATACGCCGTCCGCATCCAATTGTTCGGCCAATTCGGAAAGTGCAGCAAAATCAGCCGCCCGTTCCGGCTGCAGGGCTGTGTCCAGTGCCGCCAGCCGCTGCACGGTACACAAGTTATATTTGCCCAGTAGTCGGCGGGCGTAAATATTCAGGGATACCGGAGGGCGGGCCGGGAGTTTTTCCGAGGACCGTCCGCTGGGGTGGGACCCTGTTGCCGCAGGCAATAGGGCGGGCGATGGAATGGCCCGATTCGTGTCCGAGGAAAAAGCTACCGGCACGCCCGACACGGCTTCCCGCACCAGCACCGCCGTTTCCTCAATGCAGGCATTGGAGCAGCGCAGACGCCTGAGGGTGCGGCGGGCGCCGTCCTCGCCAAGGCTCAGCAGCAGCGCCGCCAGCCGGATGGGCAGGTTTTCTGCACCTGCCGGGCAGGCATCCACCACCGGCTTTGCCGCCGCCAGTGCCTCCGGTGAAAGCTCAGGCAAAACAACGCCGAGTATTTTTTCATCAAGATATGCCGCAGGGGCGGGTGCGCTCAGCAGCTTTGCAAGCTCTTCCTCAATACGCTCCACCGATACACAGTCCAGATGGGCGCACAGCTCCTGCGCCGCCTGCGCCGTGGGCGGGTCGATGGCAAAGCCGAACCGCGCTGCGAAGCGGTACAGCCGCAGGATGCGCAGGGCATCCTCGGTGAACCGCTGATGCGGCACGCCCACCGCCCGTACGATACCGCTTTGCAGGTCAGCCTGCCCGCCAAAGGGGTCTACAAGGCCCTCTTTTTCATTGTAGGCCATGGCGTTGATGGTAAAATCCCGCCGGGCAAGGTCCTGCCGCACATCCGGCACAAAGTGCACCTCGTCCGGGTGGCGGCCATCCGTGTAGGTGCCTTCTGTACGGAAGGTGGTGATCTCGTAAAGGGCACCACTCTGCTTCACCGTTACCGTGCCGTGCTGCAGGCCGGTGGGGATGCACCGCTGCGCGCCGAACAGCTCCATCACCTGCTGCGGCAGAGCACTGGTGCACAGGTCCCAGTCGTGCGGTGTAAGGCCCAGCAGGCTGTCCCGCACGCAGCCGCCCACCACGTAGGCTGCATGGCCCGCCCTGTGCAGGGTGTCCAGCAGCTCTGCCGCACCCTCGTCCATCCGGATGGTCATGGCTGTGCCTCCTCGTACTGCAGGGTGATGCTTTTGCCGTCAAAGCCGCACTCCGCCGCCGGGAAGATGCTCTGTGCCTGCGCGGCATATTCCTCCGGGTCGGTGATCATGGGGGAATAATGGGTCAGCCAAAGCCGCTTTGCCCTCGCCTGCGCGGCAAGGGATGCGCTCTGCCCAAAGGTGCTGTGCCCCCACTGACGGGCCTGGTCTTCCTGCTCCGGCAGCGCATAGGTGGCATCGCATATCAGCAGGTCTGCATCCTGTGCCGCCTGCAAAAGGCCCGGGCAGGGGGCAGTATCGCCGGAGAACACCACGCTCAAGCCCTTGCGCGGTGCGCCCAGCACCTGTGCAGGCTGCACTGTTCTGCCCTCCACGGCAACGCTCTGCCCTTTCTGCAGCAGCTTCCACTGCTGCACCGGCACACCCAGCGCGCAAGCCTGCTCTGGCGAGAACTTACCTGCGCGGGGCAGCTCCAGCCGGTAGCCGATGCTTTTTACCCGATGCTTTGTGGCAAAGGGGATCAGCTGTGCTCCCGCAGGCCAGCCCGCGCTCAGCGCATCCAGCGCCAGCGGCTTGCCAGCCTCCAGTATTTTATACCGCACCGGATACGGCAGCGGCCCCGTGAGGGCACGCACTGCCGTCCAGACCTCCAGCAGGCCCTCCGGCCCCAGCAGAAAGAGCGGGCGTTCCCGCCCCTGTGCGCCAAGGGTCTGCAAAAGGCCCGGCAGACCAAAAATGTGGTCGCCGTGGTAGTGGGTCAGGCAGATGGCATCCGCCCGCATCAGGTTCACGCCCGCCCGGCGCGCTGCCGCCTGCGTGCCCTCGCCGCAGTCCCACAGCAGGCCGTGGCCGCCGCAGGCAGCAAACGCCGCCGAGAGTGCCCGGTCCGGCAGCGGCATGGTGGCCGCAGTGCCCAGCAGTGTAATGGTCAGCATAAAATCGTTCTCCCTGCACAGTAGATTTCAATATTTTATTGTACCACAGCCCGGCGCGTTGCACAATCACTGCTGGCCGCGCATAGCATGGCACAGCACAGCAAAAGGAGGGCGTGGCATGATGCGGCACAAAAAGGGCAGTTCGTTTTCCGGCAGATACCGCCGCAGCGGTCGGTTTTTGCGCTGGCTTGTGCTGGCCGCGCTGATCCTGCTTGTACTGGTGTGCTGCTATGGGTGTGCGGTGCAGAAGCTGGTGTATTCTTCCCGCGGGACCATGATCTTTCTGCCCAGCGGATCTTGAAAAAACGGGAGCATCCTGCTTCGCAGAACGCTCCCGTTTTTCCTTCATTTTCCATCCGAATAGGGCAGCTGACCGGTCAGGGTCAGCGTTTCGGCAAGTTCATCCTCCGAGCGGAACCGCCACGCCGCCGCTCCCACGGCCACATAGCAGGCATCGGCACGGCCCTCCGGTGTAACGGCAAGGATCATCGTTTCACCGTCGCCCACCGCCGTTACCATGCCATCCGCACTCACAGTTGCCACGCCCGGATTGCTGCTGAGCCATGTCAGCGTTCCGTTTTTGGTGCCCGCAGCCTGTGCGGTCAGCTTCTGGCTGGCCCCCACTGCCTGCAGCAGCATGGCGTTTTTGCTCATATGCACCCGGCCGATCTCCGATGTGACCGTTACCGTGCAGCGCAGCACCTGCCCGGCTGTCGTCAGCGCGCTGATGACGGCCTTGCCGGACCCCTGCGCCTTTACGGTGCCGTTCGTGCTTACCGATGCCACCGCCGGGTTACTGCTGACCCACTGCCGCACATAGGCGAACCCACCTTTGTTCTGCTCCAGCTTCAGCTGCTTCGTCGGGGCAGGCTCCTGCTCTGTCATGGTAAGCGCCAGCTCGCTGGTGTTCAGCACCAGACGGCTGGCTGTGCTTTTGCGCACCGTGATGGTACAGGTGGTCTTTTCGCCGCGCTCATTGCGGGCCGTGATAGCCGCAGTGCCCTCGGCATGGCCGGTCACCTTGCCGGTGCCGTCCACCGATGCCACTGCCGGATCGCTGGAAGTCCAGATCAGAAAGAAGTAGTCGTTGGGTGCCTGCACATTCAGGTAGGCCACCGGGGCCGGGTCTCCTTCGGTGATATCCAGCGTCAGTTCGGCAGTGTCCAATGTCATGCCGCTGTCCGGCAGCGGCTGCTCCTGCGCAGCATAGGCCGACAACGCCCCAGCTGCAAACAGTTCTGCGCACAGCACCACTGCACAAACACACGCTTTGAACCCCTGCTTCATGGGCTTTGCCCTCCCCGCCTGCTTTGCTGCAAGATCCTTTAAATGTTCCTGTCTCCGTATTATTTTACACGCAGTGCAAAACCGGGTCAAGTTTTTTGCCCATTCTGCGGGCAGCTGAGCCTTATTTTGTGGAGAATCATAAAATCCGCTTTTCAATTTTGTACAAAACGCCGCCGCACCCGGCAGACCGGATGCGGCGGCGCTGTTCTGCTTTTGAATTTTCAGCTTAGTAGTTGATCTTTTTCAGCTCAAAGTAGCTCTGCGGATGTGCGCACACCGGGCACTTGAGCGGCGCGGACTTGCCGATATAGGTGTAGCCGCAGTTCCGGCACTGCCATACCTGCTGCTCCTCGCGGGCAAAGACCTTGCTGTTCTTCAGGTTGTCGGCCAGCGCACGGTAGCGTTCCTCATGCTCCTTCTCGATCTGTGCCACCATGGTGAACAGTGCTGCGATCTGAGGGAAGCCCTCTTCTTTGGCTTCCTTGGCCATGCGGGGGTACATCTCGGTCCACTCGTCGTGCTCGCCGCCTGCTGCCATATCCAGACAGGTCAGGGTATCGGGGATCGCGCCGCCGCACAGCAGCTTGAACCAGATCTTTGCGTGCTCCTTCTCATTGCCAGCGGTCTCCTCAAAGATCGCGGCCAGCTGCTCGTAGCCTTCCTTTTTTGCCATGCTGGCAAAGAAGGTGTACTTGTTGCGTGCCTGACTTTCGCCTGCAAACGCTTCCATCAGGTTTTTCTCGGTTTTGGTGCCCTTCAGTTCCATGATACTCTCCTTTCAAAAAAACGGATCTTCTGTCAGGATCGACCGATCCCGGCTCTATCATTCAGCCCGGCAGAAATTTTTTCGCCTGCGGCTCAGGTTCTGCACAGAGTATATCATATTCTTTGAATAAAATCAAGAATAATTCCTATTTATTTTAAGAATAATTCTCACTTTTAATTGTGTTGCTTCAGAGCGCACACTGCAATGCTCAGTGCGCTCCACGCCGCCTGATACATCAGCACCGTTGCCACCGAAAGCTCCCAGATGCTGCCCGCACTGGTGAGCAGCGCTGCAATGATAATGGAGAACAGCACCGAGACCATCTGCACCGTGGTGGCGCTGCTCTCGGCGTTCTGGGCCTGGTCCGCAGCCTGCAGGCCGCCGGTCAGGCTTGCAAATGCCTTGAGATGGATCATGCAGCAGGTGTCCTCCGGGTCTGCCGGTGCGGCCTTGATGGCGTTGCACTGCTCCTGATCCAGCACGGTGATCATGCCTTCCGGCAGGCGGTATGCTTCGGTAATGTGGTGTGCGGTCAGACTGGGGTCCTGACATGTGACCAGCAGGCGGATGTTCTCCTTTTGCAGCACGGCAAGGCCGCGGGCCACATTGCGTCCGCCCACATATTTCAGCACGAACATCGCGTGCAGATTGCCGGACACGGCCAGATACAAAATTTGCAGCTCGCCGTTCTTCGAGTGCTGCAGCTCGTATTCCTCGTCCGGCAGCGACACGCCCTCCTGCTCCAGATAGCGGCGGGTACCAATGAGGATGCGGTTGTTATCGCACCATGCGGAGAAGCCCAGCCCATGGTGCAGCTCCAGATCCTTGACTGGGAACAGGATGTCCGTACGGTCCTCAACGATCTGGCGGAACAGCCCCTTCAGGGTGCCGTGGCTCTCGTTCAGCACACTGGCCGCGTACAGGATGGCGCGGTCAATGCGGCCGCCCTTGAAGATGCGGATATCCTCCAGCTGTGCGCTGTCGGCGGTAAACAGGTCGTCTGCATCGATCTGCAGCGTATCAATGCCGCCCAGCTGCTCAATGGCCTGCCAGCCGGGCACGACTGCGCCCACAGCCGCAGCCGCACGCTGCAGCCGCAGCGAGGCAACGCCCGCAATCAGGGTAGAGGAAAGCGGTGCGCCCATGCACAGCACAGCGGCCATGGCAGCCGCAGCTTTGTTCCAGCCGGCACCTGCCAGCAGGAACAGCACGCCGCTGAGCAGGGCAACGCCCAGCAGGATGTACGAAACTTTGCGGGCACGGCGCTCGCTTGCGCGCTCGCTCAGGCTCTGCTCCACAAAGCCGTCAGCTTCCTTCATCGGGCGGCTCAGCAGCACCCATGGGTCCTTCTGTTCCAGATCCCGTGCAAGGGCGCGCAGCAGGTCTTTATCCTTGGCGCGGTAGGCACCCTCGAACTCCACGCCATTGGTCACCAGCTCATAGCCGCTCTTGACAGCAGCCAGCATCACCCGGCTGCCCAACAGCGCAAGGAACAGCCCCAGCGCGGCCATGCCGCTGAGCAGCGAGATGCCGGTGGTGCCGCGGTAAACATTTGCGTTCAGCATGGCTGTGACCGCCTGCACCAGTGCTGCCACTGCGGCCAGCGCCGGCATCGTCTCGGAAGAAGGCCGTCCGCGCAGGCCGTTCAGACCGTCGCGCAGCACCGGGAAGCCCACGCACAGGCTTGCTGCCAGCAGCAGCAGGTTTGCGCCATAGAATGCCGCCGGGACAGCATCCGGGTCCAGCGCCGCCATGGCAGGCAGCAGCCCATCCGATACCAAACCAAAGTGCAGCAGCACCACCGCCAGAATGCCGCCCAGCACGCAGTGCAGCGTCAGCTCTGCACTCATGCGGTGCAGCTTCTCCGCCGTGGCCTCCGGCTCAGGCAGCTCTGTTTCGGCATGTTCCTCCGGAGACACCGCGTCCTCTGCCTCAGCTTTCAGTTCCGGCTGCGGCGCAGCGGGTGCCTTCTCCGGTGCCTTCTGCGGCTCTTCGCCGTCCAGCGGCAGCAGCGGCAGGCTCATGGTGTCCTCTTTTGCGGCAGGCTCTTCTGCCGGGGCAGAGGGGGCCTGCGGCTTTTCTTCGTCCTCTGCCTTGCCAAAGAAATCGGTCACCGGCTGCTTTTCCGGCTGCTCCTGCTTTTCCGGCTGCGGCACAGGCTCCGGCTGCAGCTCCGGTGCCGTCTCCTTTACCGCTGCAAACACAGCCGCGGGCAGCGGTGCGCCGGACGGTTTCTTTTTGCTTTCCGCCGGTTCAGTTTCTGCTTCCGGGGCTGCTTCGGCTCTCGGTGCAGACTTTTCCGGCTTCTGGCCGCTCAGGCCGTTGATCATTGCCTTGAGCTGTGCCATCTCCTGCTGCTCCTGCTCTTCCTGCGGCAGCAGCACCTCCGGCGCATTCTTGGGGTGCCGGGGAGACTTTGCCGTGCTGTGCTGCTCTGCGGGTCTTGCTGCCGGGGCAGCGCTCTGCCGGGGTGTTTCCGGCTTCACTGCCGCCGGGGGTTCCGCCGTTTGCGGTGCAGGTTTTTCCTCCGGCTTTTCGGCGGGTGCTTCCGGCTGTGCATCCTCTGCTTCCTTCTCCAGAAAAGGCCACGGGGCCAGTTCCTGTTCCGGGTCTGCCTCCGGCTTCAGCATCAGTTCCAGATCCGCTTCCGGTTCCGGCTGCGCATCCTCACCCAGCCGCACCTCACCGGTGGGCATTTCCTGCGGCTGCTCTGCTGCAGCTTCGTCAGTCTCCTGCTTTTCCTTACCACGGCCAAACAGGCCAAACCGTTTCTGCGGCTTTTCCTCCGGCTGGTTTTCGTCCCTCCGGGTCATCTCCTCCGGGATATCCACCGCCGTGGTGCTGAAAAAGGAGCGGAACTTTTCATCCGGGGTCATTTCCCGGCCATTATTTTTATCTTTCGGCATTCTTGTCCCTCCTGTAATTCAAATTGAGGTTCCGGCCCGAATGCCGGATCATGCCTGCTGTGCTGCGCGTTGGGACTGGATCTCGTACAGAATAATGCCCGCAGCCACCGACACATTGTAGCTGTCCACACCGGTGCCCGGTGCTGCCATATCCAGCCGCACCACGCCGTCGCACAGCTTTTTCACCAGCTGCGAAACACCGCTGCCCTCGCTGCCCAGCACCAGTGCAATGGGGCCGGTCAGGTTGTTCCTGCGCAGAGACACGCCGTCCATATCAGCGCAGTAGACGAACACGCCCTGATCCTTCAGGCGGCGGATGGTCTCGCCGATGTTGGCCACACGGGCCACCGGCAGGCGTTCTGCGGCACCTGCGCTGGACTTGATGACGGTGGGCGTGACCGATGCGCCGCCGCGCTTGGGGATCACGATGCCATGCGCACCGCACAGCAGAGCACTGCGCATCACGGCGCCCAGATTGTGCGGGTCTTCCATGCCATCGCTCAGCACCAGAAAAGGTGCTTCGCCCTTGGCCTTGGCTGCTGCCATCAGATCGTCTACCGTCACGTATTCGATCTCGCTGGCAAATGCCGCCACGCCCTGATGGCTCTCAGTGCCGGTCATCAGACGCAGCTTGTTGGGGTGCACCCGCTTCACCGTGGCACCCGCTTCCTTTGCCAATGCGGTATAGTAAGCCGCCACGGCCGGAGCCATGCCCTCCGCAATGAGTACGGTGTCCACGCCGGAACCGCTTTTCAGCAGTTCGGTCACCGGATTTTTGCCGTAAACAAGGCTCTCGTTCTTCTGCTGCGGCTCTTCCGGGCTGCGGCGCGGACGGCGCGGCTGGTTCTTTTCTTCCATGATGATTTTCTCCTTCCGTTGTATCACCGGAAGGTGCTGTGCGCACCCTCCAAAAGGTGCGCGGCATCCTGCACTGCGCACCCATAGCGTTTCCATATGATAACTCATTTTGAAGTATAACATATGCCGCCTTTGTTTGCCAGTAAATCACCATTTTTTGTCCCTGTCCGGCAAAAGTTTTCACACCCTGTTCACGGTCTGCCGCATTTTCCGCTTTGGCAGGCTGCGATCATTTTTGCAGAAATGTTTTGCCGCACAGGTGCATCTTCCCTCTGCTGCTGCACAAGCGTCCTCTATTTTGCCGATGAGAAAAGTTTTCCACAAAAAAGCTGTATACAATCCGTAGAAGAGCGATTATTTTTCCACATGTTGAAAACCCTGTGGAGAAAGTTCAAAAGTCCAGCTTTAAAGCCTGTTTTGGCTGTGGAATTCCACACTTTCCACAAGGTTTTCCACTTTTTGGTTCGACCTTTTCGGATTTCCTGCGTACAGTTTGTAGAATACAAGTCGGAAATATGACAATTTTTTGAACCGCATCCTGTCCGCTTTTGCCAGATTGCCCAATATCATTTTGACGAATGTGGATCTGTGTTGAAAATTCGTCCTTCTTCCAGCTTTCTGTCCCCCGGCCGCTTGTTGCGCATTATATGGAAATTTGTTGCATTTTATCAAATGCCCGCGCTTCTGGCAGCAATCCCCTGCACACTGCCAGAAACAGAATCCCCGCATTGTTACAGGAAAAACACCGGTTTGGATTGATTTTGGCCGCTGTTTGGGGTATACTAACTCTGTAAGTTCGTTAAACCGTGCACAAAGCGGATATGAAACGAGCAAGACCCCAATGATTTTGTGGAGGTAATGAATAATGTTGGTAAATGCAACCGAAATGCT
>OLGY01001197.1_pt1 | contig 14003 bp, 13 predicted proteins | sample 1605951 | NCBI WGS metagenome assembly OLGY01 (sample SAMN03283280) | human gut metagenome | biome: human-associated habitat; material: feces | host: Homo sapiens | place: Peru | collected 2012
CTTTCAATTTGATAGTGGGTTTTAGTTTTTCAGTGCCCTCCTTTTGGAGAGGGGTCGGGGGTGAGGCTCTCTTCCTCCAGAAGAAGTGCCAAGTTCTGAATATCGGCTCACTCAGAGCCTCAGCAGGATAATACCAAGCCAATCGCAAGTCGCGATATAACCTTTGCATGTTATGTCCAAAAGCACCATTACCAAAAGATATACGAGTATCATAATGACCGAAGTTGCCACCATTCATAATCTCAGACAGCAGCAACTCTCCACGCTTCACATCCATCGGCCTTATCATCCTCTCCTCAGGCAAACCCAGAGCCACATGCATCACATACATCACAGCCCCAGCAAACTTCCACAAACCCAAATGCTTCAGGTCTCGCTGCAATGCCGTTAGATTCTTCACTCGTCCCTCTTCACTCTTCACTAAAACATAGTAGTAGTCCACCATCTGCCTCAATCCAATACCCTCATCAAAGAAATGATGATACAAATGCGTCAGCTGATAAACCACATTAAACGCCGTTGTAGGCACAGCAATCTCGCCAGCCCTATCAGGCAAGCTAACCACATTCGAGCACTGCAAGTTCGCATTCCTCCTAAACCACTTCTGCAGTCTTCCACTATACACCAGACAATTCATCACTGCAGGAGTAAAATGCAACTCCACAGGTACCCCATCCACCGTAGTCTCCAGATGCTGATACCTAATATCATCCTCCAAGTCGAAATTCCTTCTGCCATACTCCATTATTTCCTCCCTGGTAGCATCCAGCCATACATCCACATCCCCAGGATTACGAGAATAAGGATTCCCATACATCAGTGCATTTCCCTGCCCCTTCAGTATGCAGCAAGCCATACCATCCTGCGTCAGTTGTCTATACACCTTAGCAGCCACCCCATTCACATTCATATTCATCCTGCGAATCTGCTGCGCCTTAGCCATCCAAGTCATCAGCACATCCCTTCTTATCGGATTCTGCTTCAACTCCTCAGGAAACTCCTTCCCCAGTCGTTCAATACCATCAAAACAAAATCCAAGCAATGCCTGCTTCGAAGCAAACTCATACAGCAGTTGCCAGTCCATCCCAGCAACCACCCTGCTCATATCAACCTTATCCCCAAGGCAATACTTCAGAAAATCAAAAATGTAGATATATTAATCATAATAATTGTACAAAGAATATAGTTTTTTACCCTTTTACCTTTTTACTTTTACTTAAATTCTTCACTCTTCGTTCTTCACTCTTCACTTAACAATGGTGTTTACTCGGTTTATGTTTTCAGCGCAGCAACCAAACTCCGCACCGATTGGAATATTGGCAACGCTGCCATTACAAACGTCATCAACATATTAGAGACCAATGGTATCATTGTGGTAGAAGTAGAAGCTTCTGACGCTTTCTCTGGTCTCAATGGCACATTGGGAAATGGGACCCCAGTCATAGTTGTCAACAAACAGATGAGCACCGAACGTAAGCGTTTCACTGCGCTCCATGAATTAGGTCATGCATTGCTTCATTTTCCAGAAGACATGGATGAAAAGATGGAAGAACAATACTGCAATATTTTTGCCAATGAAGTTTTGATGCCAAGACAAACTTTCCTTCAGTCTATTGGTGAGAAACGCCACGACATAGCTTTAGTAGAGTTGAAAAACCTTCAATCAGAATTTGGAATATCCGTTGATGCCTTGATGTATAAGGCGAGATATCTTGATGTCATATCAGAAAATCGTTATACAACCTATTGGAAGAAGAAAAATTTCGATCCCAATTTCAAATCACAGGTAGAGAAAAGCATCATTGATGACGAGCACAGCACCAGATTTGAGAACCTTATCTATCGTGCCCTGTCAAGTGGCTTGATTACAGAATCCAAGGCTGCCGTCTTACTCAACAAAACGACAGAGGAAGTGTTACATAATTTCGTTCTTGCCTAATGGAAATAGTAATCAGCGACACCAAAACGAACTTCTTCACCATGATATTCTATCGAAAGAAGAATATATAACCAAGCTTAAAGCCTTGTTGGAGTCCAACCATCCCCTTCCGACCAAGGAGATTATGAAACGAATCGAGGATTCTCTTTGAGAATGCCATGATAACATAGAAAACACTCTATAACATACAAATTCTGAAAACTCCAGCTCTGTGCAACGTCAATATCATACTCACCTATAGCTTTTTCGAACTTTTTCGAAATCCATCCAAAGCAAGTATTCGTTGTCTTGTTTACTTTTAAACACGCTCTGAAACTCCTCAATAATATCAAAACGTCCATTCATTATAAGCCATTTTTTGAAGTCAGAATATCTGGTTTTCATATGCTGCATTAAATAAAAGCCGTTACCGATAATGTAGAGTTTCATATATCTATATGATTTTTGAATATCTATTCCCAAAAACTTTGATTTCATCCTTAAATTTGTATAGTTGCTCTATCACTGCATCTATACCATGGAAAGGCTTTTGAGTCCTAAGTTTCTGAATCTCTTTTGTTGTTAATAAATTGATAATTCGTACAAGTTGGTCAACTGTTTCACTATTTTCCACAGCATAATATATGGAATATTTTATTATCTTTATTATTTTTCCTTTGTATATAGCTATACACCTTTTTGAAAAAGTCTCCCCTTCTATATAATCCGTTGGTATATTTCCAAAACCTACAAAAGATTCAATACCACAAGACTTTGACAATCTTGCAAGGCTTTTAGTGCTGTTTTTATTTGAATTACAAGAGAAACAAAAGAAAATCTTCCCTCTAAAAGAGGATAGATTACCAGCATCAATGAAAACTTCTTTATCGTAAAAATCACTATTCTCTTGAGCTGCTATATTATTCATTGCCATCTCTCCGAATCGACCACAAGCACCATGTAGCTGAGTCTCTCCTCCATGTCCCATAAATAGTACAAAATGACTATCAGAGGACTCTGCAATACATTTTTGATGATCATCATCAGAAAAATGAACTTTATAACAATGCCATGCATCTTTCAACATTCTTGTCTCAAATGTATGAATACGATTGAGGAACGATGTTGAATTACTTTTATCCAAAGGATATATAGCAAAGACTTTAGTCATAATTCTTTATATCTGTTATATAAGCTACGATATGATCCGTTATACTTTGTTTTAGTTTAGCAGATTCAGGCCCTTTATGGAGAAGAAGTTCTCCAATTTCATTTATATTCAATTTTGTGTATCCTGGAATAGAACATCTGAAATTTTCAAGAGTCAATGATCGCAACGATTCGCTTAAATGGTCGTCTATTGATTTTTCAGGGTCATTTTTTATTAAATTCTTAAATTTATTTTCAAACTCGCCTTCGCTTTTTAGGTAGCTAATTTCATTTTGTGCAAGCAATTTAAGCTTTGAAACTTGTTGATCAAAATCTGTAGCTCTTTTCAACATAATATTGTTTATCACATCATCAATCTGAGCAGAGTAAATAACAACATGATTCCTATAGTGAGGCAGGATATCATAAAGAATCTCTATTACATCAATACCTTTCAGATCTTCCTCTATAAGGTTATAGTCGGTAGCAAATACATCCAAGTGTGACAATAAAGGAACAGATTTAAGTTCTCTCTTTAATCTGTCCTTGTTAAATATCGAATCTCCATTTTCTTGTCTTTCTGTAAATTGAGTTGGATCTATCTCTTGATATATTAGCTCAATTCCATCATTCTTAAGACTTTCTTTTATTCGCTCAAGACGATCTTTTTGAGATTGTTCGTCAACAAGAAGTAAATGTCTTTGTTCCATTATTTAAATATTAATTTAAAGTGCATACCTTTTTCGTTTATTGGTGTTTCAATCATTATTGAAGCACGCATAGATTTCAAAGTTTCTTTTATTAAATACATTCCGAAACCAGTTCCATCAGCTTTTCCCGACTTCGCAAAATCAAATATTTGATTAGGATTATCAGAAAAAAAATCCGTTAAACCATCTCCGTCATCATATATATCAAGAACCAAATCGTTGCCCTGTCTACTACATTCAAACCAAATATTTTTTGCATGCCAATCCTCGGAATTTTTGACAAAGTTATCAATAAGCAACGCCAAATCCAGTTTACTACCAAAAATCGCAAACAAGTCAACAGTTGACTTAAAATGACACTTAACAAAACTCTTAAGTTCTTCCGCCAAATATCCTTTGATAAACAAAGGTAGGTTTATTTTTTGACTGTCCGCTTTTGCCAAATCACAATTAAGAATGAGATCCGTAGCCACTAATGTTTTTTGAGAAAGTTTCTTGATTTTAGATAGCGACTCAAGCATTGGATATTTAATGCTTTCTGGAAACGCTGCCTTTCTTAATAGTCTTATGACATCATCTACTTCATCTTTTATTCTACCATTGTTATTTTTCACATGATGAATAAGGGCATCAGTATCAGGATTAGAAGCTTTCTTGTAAAACTCTACTTTCAAACTTTCCAAATGTTTTTCTTTCTCAGCCTGCTTACGTTTCCCTTCTTCCTCTTTAGCTTTTTTTTCTGCATAAAGACGGGCATTTTCAGCTTTTAGTTTCTCGTTTTCTGCCAGTATTTTCGCTTGCTCCGCATTTCTTCTACGTTCTTCTTCTTCACGAGCTTTTACTTCTGCTGCACGACGTTCAATCTCAGCTTTAAGCACTTTTTCTTCTGCTTCACGTTGTAGACGCTCTGCTTCCGCTGCCTTTTGTTCTGCCTTTTCTTTCTGGCGGGCCAACTCTTCTATACGTTTTTGGGCTTCTTCTATTTTACTGATGAGTTCAACATTTCCTGTACGTTTTGCTATTATTTCCAAATCGGAAATAAACTGTGGTTTAATATCCTCTGGCACAATATCAGATGATACAAAATTTGCAAGATCTGTATTGTAGTACAATACTTTTACGTTGCTATCAGACGTAAGAACTTTTATCAGACGGACAAAGTCTATCTTACTTCCTAAACTTGCCCCTAATACATATGATGGATCTTCAGAGTCTTTATCAATTCTCTGCAATTCGGTCCTGGCTTCACGTCCTACAATTTCATCTTTATAATACTCGTTCTTCAAGAAGTTTTCACCCCATAATATACCTGCCACATAACGTTCCAATCTCTTATGGCATTTCCAATAGAGCGAAATAACCTGACGAGCCATTGGAGTATCCAACAACCCACTATCACGACTTGTTGCCTCTCTTAGTTCGCTTATATCCTCTACAAAAATATCAACACGCCCCAATAAATCACGACTACCAATAAATCTAGCACGACCCTGCTGAGCTCTAAAATCTATACCCCAACTATCATCACCAGTTTCTCCAAATGGCATTATTCTGAATCCATTTCTAAAGAGGAATATCGAACCATAATTCTTGGAGTCAACACCCATTATTCTATGAAAATTATATTTCGCAGCCCGATTTAAGAACGAAATAGAAACTGATCCATCCTTGATTAAAGGACATTCATCATTTATTTCCTTGATTCTATATATATCCACTCCTCGGTCAGACAATGTAGTATAGATATAACCATCCTTAATACAGACATCAATTTGAGTTGTTTTCAACTTAATGATATCAGTAAGACTGTTTTTAAGTGGCCCATTTACAATATCCCGATCATAGCCCGTTCCTTCGCCAATCAACCGATTGTCACTATCTTTTTCTCTATCACAAACAATTTCTATCATAAAATCGTTTGCTTCTGAAAAAGGATTGATTAGTTTCTGTAAAGAGCGCTTTAATTCCAGAATATGCTTTCTTGTCCATGGGGTTTCTTCGTCATGTAAATCAGTGATCTCTATGATTGTACCATGAGACTTTCTGTTAGGAAATACATATGAATTCTTTACAGTACGATGTAAAACATCAATGCTGGCAAATTCAATCTTTTGATCCACTTCAAATTTAGACCAGTCGACAGAAATCTGCTCTGCATAATTGGCAGTCTCAGTTTTGGTAGTAATAGTAAGTAAACTACCTAAACGATCACATGAGAAGCGGCCAATACCTTTTGCACCGGCATAATATCTTTTGATTTTATCTCGATACGACTTCTGTTTATCATCTTCAGAATCTTCAGAACCATCTTTCTTCGCAGAAAATCCAAGAAACAACCACTTGTCTTTCAAATCTGCAAACGACATACCCTTACCATTGTCTGCAATGATAATTTTATCATTTGCAAAGGTTATTACAACATGATCTGCATAAGCATCGTATGAGTTCTTAACCAACTCAAAAATTGCAATGTTATCACTTGTAATCAAATCCTTGCCTACAAGATCTTTTAAGGCTGAACTTATTTTAAATTGTAATTTATCATCCATTGTTACAACATTTCTTTAAGCACCAAACCTGCTTGTTGAGCAAAAAGTGGAGGAATGGCATTTCCTACTTGACTATACCTTGGTACCTCTTTCTTACGCATTTGCCCACCTGTAGTATATTTACTTTTAAACTCAAACCAATCTGGAAAAGACTGAATTCTAGCACATTCACGAACTGTCATTATACGAGGCTCTTGATAATGCAGATAGTCATCCGGCATATTCGTTATAGTAGGAGCAATAGATTGAGCATCAAGAATTGTCAATCCTCTCTGATGGATACCCCATTTCTCACGTTCTGTTCCACTAATGCGCTTATTACGTACTGGATATTCAATAAGTAAACGTTCAAAACATTTTATCTTTTCCTCACAGTGATGAGCAAAACTATGACTCTGAGGAATAATATTATCTATATTATGACGCATTAAAACCTGATATCCGTTTGATGTCTTAGCATAAAGACCTGAATGAAATCCTTTACGATCAGGAGTTTCCACTTCTCCATTACTACGAAGAAGGTCTGAAATAGCATCAGCTATTGTTGGATGTTCAGGAATCTTGTATCTTTTAAAAAATCTTTCTCTATTAGCCTTTAATTTCTTTTCGAAATTTTCAGCTTCACCAGACTTGCCATTCAATACTCCTACAAGTATAAATCGCTTACGACGCTGCGGAACTCCATAGTCAGAAAAATCAATAACCAGAGGACACACATCATATCCTAACTCTTTTAGTTTCTTTATAACAAGAGTTGAATAAGGCAAGGCATTTGGATTCTTTCTTTTATCAAAAGCGTATGTAAAGCCTTTAACATTCTCAAATAAAAGCATCTTTGGCATTACCATAGAAATGAAATCAATATAAGCAAACACAAGCTGGTTTCTGATATCATTTTCTATTCTGCGTCCTGCCATGGAAAATCCCTGACAAGGAGGTCCTCCTGCCACCAAATCAATGGTTCCACGCAGACCTTTTAGTTGTTCTGCATATATTTCATTTACTTCAAGAATATCAAGCGGTTTTTGAGGAAGCCACTTAGGCCATTTAAAATGATGCTTTTTCTCTATTAAATTATGACAAAGTGTAGCATATGCACATGGATTCTTTTCTATTGCAAACACTCCGTTCCACCCAGCCTGATAAAGACCGAGGGACAGACCTCCGCAACCTGCAAAAAGATCTATAACCGTATATGCTCCATTCTTTCTTGCCATATTTATGCAAAGTTAATCGTTTTTTTTGATATCATTGTAGTTTTGTCGTTAAAAAGGTATAATCTTAACCTGTTGGCAGAATTAAGTATGCACTAAATTAATTCCGCCAACAGGTTAAGTATTCAATTTGTAATAGAGCTGCTATATTTAACAAAATCAAATCATCGATGCTACCTTTATCAAATACTCTACACACTTGCTTAATTTCTCAAAAGGCTCAATTGGAGAATTCATTACTTGAATGGCGAACGAAGAATATTGATATTTTATAAAAGTGTTGCCACAAACTAAATCAAGCATTTTCAATGAGTATTCAAGCCATGTTCTAACCATTGCCTCATTAAGATATTTGTTCCCCATAAGAGAAGTTCCCTCCTGGATAACTCTAAAAATTCCATTATTCATGATTACCTCCTTCCTTTTGAGCATGAATCAAATTGTTATGGTATTCAGATGTCAAGAAGTCTTCTTCTTTATTTTGTTTTCTCTTCTTGATACTGATACCAAATCCTTCGAAACTATCAAACATAGGAAATATTATCAATACTAACCAAAATAGGAATATAAGATTATTGCCATTAAAATCTTCAGTAAACGACAAGTCTATGCAAACCTTGAAATTTGCCAAAACATAAATCGTTGTTGCAAGGAAGACCAGCATATACCAGTAATCCACCAAGCGATTACGAATGCTCACACCTAGAGACTTCAAACATGTCCATAGGTTACCAATACCTAAACGATACAAATAACCTATCAATCCACCTATCAGCAAGGCTGCCAATAGTGATAATGCGAATACCCAGATTTCAATATACATAGTCATTATTTTTATTATTTATTGAATGTAACAGTTTTAAGCAGATTATCTTTCTATAGAAAGACTTTGTTCACTTCAGTGATTACCATACCATAAACCATATTCCCCCGGTGGTCCCATCCCGCACAACATGGCGCAGACCTTTGATGGTCTGCCAACCTTAGAGCGTAGCGGTTCTGAGCACCGGAGGGCGGTTACATCCCTTGTCCTTTTGGAAAGGGCGAGGGCTGGGGAGTGGGTTAAGGACCCTCCCGCTGGGGAGGGACAGGTGGGGCAAATATGGCACTAAGGGCGGTTACATCCCTCGCTTATGAGGTTTCTGTCCCCTACAAGGGGAACCGAGGGGTAAAGACCATGAAGGATGATTTTAGAAAGAATTCCCTTTGGTTAAAGGGATTTTCAGCCTTCATCGCTTAATAGAGCATTATGATCAAGAAGTTAATCCTGACTATTAGGTTTTACCCTAAACATAGCCACTGTGTTTGAAAATTCTGCAACAATATCTAATATATTCGGATTATCCTTTCGAATAATTAAAGCAGCAAAGTTTTCAACACCATCCATATCCTCGATGCAGACAGGCATTAGAATAAACTTATCTTTCATTTGATAAGAAGAAAACCAATATTCAAACAGACGGCTTCGCATATGCTGTTTACAATCTCCACTCTCACAAATATTCAAGAGAGCAGCTTCATTCATATTAAAGAAGTTCTCAATGATAAGCATCACCGTATCACGCATTTTCAAGTCTCGAGGAGAAGGTATTTTATTTACATTGATAGTGGTTTCATTACCAAACATTTATATATTTAGGATATACACCCGTGCGTTCCTTATATTCCTCACAAAGGCTCTTAGTAATTTCAGCTACACGAGCCTTTTTACGTTCTTTTGCCGCCATAAATCTTTTCATAGCAGCTTCACGTTTTTCCCAAAATTCTTTATCCAATGTATCCATAACAATTCTCCTTTAAAATCTTTAATTGAAATCTGCCGTCCAAGTTACGCTTTTTTCTCGAAACCACCAAGAAAATTGAAAGAAATCTACAACTCATCAGCCAATTACCAAAAAATCAACTGTAAACTACAAACTATCAACTATAAACTCCCTTCTACTCCAGGCGGTCCCATCCCGCACAACATGGCGCAGACCTTTGATGGTCCGCCAACCTTAGATATTAGTGTTCGATTCCAAGTTTAAACATTACACACTAAACATTAGTGTTCTACCTCCGTGTCTTCAGTGCCATCCGTGTGCGACACCCTCCTGCTATCAAGTCCACATGGCTATTCGTGCGATATGAAAGATTCGTGTTCTTTTAAAACATATCCATCCGTGTTCAAATCAAAGTTTAAACTCTAAACACTAAACACTACGATGCCCACAGGGCTATTCGTGTCATTTGCCCTATTCGCTTCCTCTAAGCGCCTTCAAGTCTAATCACTCCCCTCTCTTTTGGAGGGGCTGGGGGTGAGGCTTCTGTTTTTTCCCTGTTTATCGCCCTGCGGCAAAGGTGCTGGCACAGCACATAATAAAAAGGATGGAGACGCGATCGTACAGCTTGCTTACGTAATCGCATCCCCATCCTTTTTATTTAAACTCGAAGCATGAGAGTTTGCCCACAGGGAGTTTTTTCGGTTTATGTTAATCCATAATTCACCTTTTTACCTCATCTAAATCTTCGTGTAGATTTGAGTTATTAGCGTTCTACTCCAAGTTTTAAACACTACACACTCCCCTGCCCTTTCCGCCAAAAGAAGTGCCAAGTTCTGAAGATTGGCTCACTTAGAGCCTCGGCAGGATAATATCGCACGAAGTGCATATTTCTCCATATCTTCAGGAAGTATTTCTTTGCCATTCCTTGTTGCGTAAAATGCCCATACTTGGTGAAGTGCTGTCCGAAGTTGCCACCATTCAGTATCTCTGCTAACAACAACTTTCCTCGCTTTTCATCCATCGGAGCAATCATCTTCTCCTCTGATAGTCCCAATGCCTCATGCAGCACATACATCACCGCCCCAGCAAACTTCCACAATCCAAGATATTTCAACTCTCGCTGCAATGCCGCCTGATTCTTCACTCTTCCCTCTTCACTCTTCACTAAAACAAAGTAGTAATCAATGATTTGTCTCATTCCAATACCCTCATCAAAGAAATGGTGATAAAGATGTGTCAGCTGATAAATCACATTAAATGCCATCGTTGGTATAGCAATTTCTCCAATACCGTCTGGCAGGCTAACAACATTTGAGCATTGCAAATCCGCATTCCGCTTGAACCACTTCTGCAATCTGGCATGATAAAGATGATTATTCATAGAGCAAGGAAAGAAATGCAGTTCTACAGGTACACCATCCATTGTTGTTTCAAGATGATGAAACCTTATATCATCCTCTAGTTGAAAATGAGTCTTAGCATATTCTGTTATATCTTCTCTGCTTGCATTCATCCAAACATCAATATCCCCAGGAGTACGGGAATATGGATTCGGATACATCAAGGCATTGCCTTGACCTTTCAAGATACAGCATCGCAATCCATCTACTCTAAATTTTGAATAGAGTTTAGCAGCAACTCCATTCACCTTTACGTTCTGTCGACGAATTTGTTGTGCCGCTCCCATCCAAGTCATTAGTAAATTCTTTCCAATCGGATTCTGTTTTAACTCATTAGGATATTCTTTTCCTAATCGCTCAATACCATCAAAACAAAACCCCAATATCGCTTGCTTAGAAGCAAAGGAATACAGATGTTCCCAGTCTATATCGGCAACAACATTACTCATATTATCCTTTCCACCAAGACAATATTTCAGAAAATCAAAAATCATATCATTTATTCAGATATGCAATAAAATAAAATCTATCTCGTTTCTATAATATAAAAAGTAGAAACATGAGATTACGACATATCCATAGTATAATTAAACAATTTCGGCTCCTTCTTTGGCGAATTCTTGATGCCATAGACCGCAAGCTCGGTCCAGGTCCAGGCGACCATCGCCTCTAACCCACATTCAAGACAAAGTTTTACATGAACTTTGCCTTGATGAACTGTGGCACCTTCCAAGCCATTTTCATCAGCTTTGTCAATGCCACAGGCTTGAAGCCGTAACCAGAATAAACCCTGATGTCTTCATCCCACATTTTCTTTCGCTTGGCAGAATCAGTACTCATACCACCCATGCGCATTCTCGTTACGAACTCCGGGAGATACGCAACCTTCAGATGGCAGTTATACAGATAGTTCACCAGGAGGTTGGTATCAGCAGCAATCTTGTAGCTCTCATCATAGAGACCACATTTCATCATCACCTCACGCTTGATATAGCAAGTAGGATGCAAAGGCAGCCAGCCACATCTCACCTTCCAACGAGCATACTTGCCTCCAATCCATTTTCTCACCACCTTATTAGTATTCTGCTCATTCACAAAGATACCATCGGCATAAAGGAAATCGCAATCCGTCTCCTCCATCTTCTTCACTACGTGTGATACTGTATCCTTGGCAAACATAAAATCATCCGAATGGCAAAGAGCAATCACATCACCCGTCGCCATACGAATACCCTTGTTGATAGCCTCATACATACCATGGTCAGGCTCAGAGATAAACTTCACCTTATCCTCATTACCGGCGATAGCCTCACGGATAATCTGAGCAGACTGGTCCTTAGAAGCACCATCCACAATGATATACTCGATGTCAGGATAATCCTGCGCCAACACACTCTCCACAGCACCGCGAATCGTCTTCTCACGGTTGTAACAACTTGTTATAATCGAAACTTTCATTAGTGTTGCCCTTTATTTATTGTATTTAACCTCGCTGCCATTTCATACATTTTCTTAGTGAAATTAGAATCTAATCTATCTCTGTCTTTAGGATCTCTTCGCAATACTATGTCAATAAGACGTAAAGCAGCAGTAAACCCATTCCGACAATCTTCCTCATTGCACAATATCTTACACAAATGCTCGCAATAAGACTGAACTCGATTGCTATTAAATTGAGGTATTGGAAATTTTTCACACATTAAACGAAATGCCAATAGAATATGGAACTTTACTTTTTTATATTTTCTTGGGATAATTCCATTGTTAAAAAACTCCCCCATCTTATAAGAAGTAAGAGCACTTGTATAATACAAGTCAGGCTTCGTATCAACTGCAAAAATTTTACGCCCAGCTTTATCAAACTCATCAACTATACTACCATAGTATCCCCGTACTTTATCAGGCTTTCCCATCATCATACTGACAAAAGATTGAATCTGATTAGGTATAGTAACTATCTTAAAGGCAGGCACCTGAGTTATGCCATTCTTGTACTGTTTAGAACGGCGCTCATAATAAAGCTTCTCATAAGAATTCTGGGCATTATAATAATCCTCTATTTGCTGTTGAGTTTCTAATAAAGAAATTAATTGTTCCTGTTTTACTTCTGTTTGGCTATTATTTGCAATTATTATTTTATCACGAATTTCCTTATTAGAGGAAACTATTATCTTAACAGAAACCTTCAAACGGTCAATACCAGGAACCTCCTTACACTGATATAAGATATTACAAGTCTGACATCCATTAACAATTTGGAAATCCGATAAAATCATACTCAAACCCGTAGCTTTTAGATTTCTACATATTACTGTAATACCATTATTCATTGCTGCAAATAAATCTATATTACCAGTACAGATAGACTCTTTCATTTTTCTATTGACGGTATTTTCACCCTGAAATGCACGAATATTATCATAGAAGACTTCACTCACTAAATTTCCATCTTCATTCACAAATAGCTTACATAGTTCTTGGAAAGACAATAGACACAGATAACTATCTTCTACATTTTCAACTTCAGGAAGGGATAGCTTTTGATTAACTTTCAACGTTACATTAATCTTTGTTTTTGTTTCCTTATACAAATTCACGAGTTCTTTGTTACCTAACAATTTGCATTCAAAGCCATTAACCAAATCTGTTGAAAGAATATATTCTTTGGCAGATGCTATTTTTGCCAAGAAATCTTCTTGGGCATTATATAGTCCACATGTAACATAATAAACATTGAATTGAGGATTTACACCATCTTTAAAATGGGCACAGTTTTCATAAATATGTTTAATCAGCAAGCGATAATTAACCAAATCCTCATTACATTTAGGTAATAAAGTCTCACCTATAATATCTTTCAATATATTTTGTGCTCCTTCTAATGTCTGACCCAATTCTGCAACATTGAATGAACTTGAAGTTTTTGCTTGAATTGCTACAATTTGAACAGCTAAAGCCCCATTGGCTTTCAACAAATCATCTACAACATCTTTTGTAAAAACAACCTGTCCATTCACAACAACAAACAATCCATCAATTCCCCAATCACCACCATTGCCTATTTTGATGTCATCCAACATCTCTTTGGTTATACTTTCTTGTTTTATATATTTAGATGCTATACAATAAATACAAAAAAGTTCAAAGATATCACTTTCGGTTAAAGAACTATAACCATATTGTTGTTTAAAATCTTCAAAATGCGATTTTGTTATAATATCCATAATTATTTATTTAATTTATTATATCACTACTGTCCAATAAAAAAGGGCAATTCGATCTTTGAAATAGTTGAATTAT
>OLGY01001198.1_pt1 | contig 13989 bp, 10 predicted proteins | sample 1605951 | NCBI WGS metagenome assembly OLGY01 (sample SAMN03283280) | human gut metagenome | biome: human-associated habitat; material: feces | host: Homo sapiens | place: Peru | collected 2012
TCCGGTGAAAGAAGCTGCGATGAAACATGGAATCCCGGTTTATCAGCCGAAGAAGATCCGTGATCCGGAATGTGTAGAAGAACTGAGAAAATACAACGCAGATGTAATGGTAGTTATTGCATTTGGACAGATCATCCCGAAAGAAATCCTGGAGATGACACCATATGGATGCATCAATGTACATGCGTCTCTGCTTCCAAAATACCGTGGTGCGGCGCCGATTCAGTGGTCTATCATCAATGGCGAGGAAGTGACAGGTGTTACAACAATGCAGATGAACGAAGGACTGGATACAGGCGACATGATCCAGAAGGTTGAAGTGCCGATCACAGAAGATGAGACAGGAGAAAGCCTGCATGACAAACTGGCAGAGGCAGGAGCAAAGCTTTGTGTAGAGACTCTGAAAGCTATTGAAGATCATACGGCAACGTTCGAGAAGCAGGGAGAAAGCCCGACAGAATATGCCAGAATGCTCGATAAGAAGCTTGGAAATATTGACTGGAATACATCCGCAGTACAGATCGAACGTCTGGTGCGTGGCCTGAATTCCTGGCCAAGTGCTTACACACATTGGGACAAAAAGGTAGTGAAGATCTGGAGAGCAAAAGCAGAGGCTGATGGCACGGTAAAAGCAGAGCCTGGAACAGTGTTGAGTGTAGAGAAAGATTCCTTTACTGTTCAGACAGGGGATGGCGTCTTACGAGTTCTGGAACTTCAGATTCCGGGGAAAAAGAGAATGGATACAGGAGCTTTCTTAAGGGGATACACAATTGAAAGCGGAGTTAAATTTACACAGGAATAAGAGGACTCTTGGAGGGGGACTACAGATAACAGGAGGTAATTAAAGTATGTATTATGGATTTTATTATGACTGGACTTATATACTGGTACTGATCGGTGTGGTTCTCAGCCTGCTCGCATCATCCCAGGTGAAAGGAACATTTGCAAAATATTCGAAGATCCGCAGTTATTCAGGGATGACAGGACGAGAAGCGGCAGAACAGATTCTCAGAAGAAATGGAATCTATGATGTGCAGGTGACTCATATCGCGGGAAATCTGACCGATCATTATGATCCGAGAAACAAGACACTGGCACTTTCTGATCCGGTTTATAATTCAACTTCTGTAGCAGCAATCGGAGTTGCGGCACATGAGTGTGGTCATGCAGTACAGCATTTTGAAGGGTATGCACCTTTATCAATCCGTGGGGCACTTGTGCCGGTCGTAAATTTCGGCTCCATGATTTCCTGGCCGTTGATCATTATCGGCCTGTTTATGAATGGCCAGATGTCCAGCTTCCTTATTGATATCGGAATTCTGCTCTTTATGGTAGCTGTGGCATTTCATCTTATAACACTTCCGGTGGAAATCAATGCTTCCAGAAGAGCGGTGAAGGTACTTGGAAATTCAGGAATGCTCCGTGAAGACGAAGTTGGTGGAGTGAAGAAGGTACTTCGGGCAGCAGCAATGACATATGTGGCAAGTGCGGCAGCAATGATTTTACAGCTTTTACGTCTGTTGATCCTGACAAATGGACGAAGAAGAAATGACTGACAGCAGATAGAAAGAAGAATGCGGAGAATAGGAGTAGATTTATGGGAAAACAGATCAATGAACGCGAGATTGTTCTTGAGGTTTTGATGGAAATAACAGAGAACGGAGCATACAGCCACAAGATTCTTGGAGACGTTCTTTCTAAATATCAATATCTGGAGAAACGTGAACGTGCATTTATCACCAGAGTGGTTGAAGGAACTCTGGAACATATGATTGAGATTGATTATATTTTAAATCAGGTTTCTAAGACAAAAGTTAAGAAGATGAAACCGGTCATCCGTAATCTTCTTCGCAGCAGCGTCTATCAGCTGAAATATATGGATAGCGTACCGGATCATGCGGTGTGCAGTGAGGCAGTAAAGCTTGCGGTTCGAAAAGGATTTTCGGGTCTGCGCGGGTATGTGAATGGAGTCCTTAGAAATGTTGCCCGTAAAATGGATGAGATCGAATATCCGAAAGAAGGCGTGCAGAGGCTTTCGGTGAAATATTCTGTCCCGGAATGGATTCTTTCTTTATGGAAGAAAGCGTATGGGGAAGAAATCACAGAGAAGATGGCGGCTGATTTTCAGAAAGAGAAGCCGATTGCGATCCGCTGCTGTCTGAACCAGGTTACACCGAAAATATTGAAAGCAAAACTGGAAGCAGAAGGAGCGAAGGTGGAAGCGCATCCGTATCTTCCGTATGCATTTTATCTTTCAGATTATGATTATCTGGAAAGTCTGGAAAGCTTCCAGGAAGGTCTCTTCACAGTACAGGATATCAGCTCTATGTTTGTCGGAGAACTGGCAGATCCAAAAGCCGGAGATCAGGTGATCGATGTCTGTGCAGCACCGGGAGGAAAATCACTTCATGTGGCAGAGAAGCTTCAGCTGGCAGATGAAGTGGCGGCGAGAGAGAATAGAACAGAAAAAAAGACAGGACGGGTTGAAGCAAGAGATCTGACCGAATATAAGACAGATCTGATCTGGCAGAATATCGACCGTTCCGGACTTGGAAATATTTGTGCAGTATGTAAGGATGCTTCTGTCTTCGATGAGTATGATAAGGAAACGGCAGATCTTGTGATCGCAGATCTTCCGTGTTCCGGACTGGGAGTACTTGGGAAAAAGCCGGATCTGCGATACCGTGTACAACCGGAAGATCTTGAAGAACTTGCGGCTTTGCAGAGAAAGATCCTTTCCTGTGCACAGGCGATCGTTAAGGAAGGCGGAACATTGCTGTACAGTACATGTACTGTGAATCCGGGCGAGAACATAGAGAATGTACACTGGTTTTTAAAAGAATATCCACAATTTGAACTGGACGATATCACAGAAAATCTTTGCAGGGAGTTAAGAAGTGATGTGATCGAGAAGGGATGTATCCAATTCTTTCCGGGAGTTCACGATTGTGACGGATTCTTTATTGCAAGATTAAAGAAAAAAGCATGATTTTCAGGAAATGTGAAAAAATAGAAAAAGCAGATAAATCATGTGAATAACTCACAGAAAAAGCGAAATACAGGAGGAAAACTTTAAGATGAAGAAGGATATCCGTGCTTATGGATATGAAGAATTACAGAAAGAGATGGCGACAATCGGAGAAAAAGCATTTCGTGCAAAACAGATTTATGAATGGCTGCATGTGAAGCTGGTAGATCATTTTGATGAGATGACGAATCTTTCAAAGGCTTTGAGGGAAAAACTGGAAGAGAATTATGAGATTCTCCCGGTTGTTATGCTGGAGAGACAGATTTCCCAGATTGACGGTACGAACAAGTTCCTGTTCCGTCTCTATGATGGAAATGTAGTCGAAAGTGTTCTTATGAAATATAAGCATGGAAATTCTGTCTGTATTTCCTCCCAGGTCGGTTGCAGGATGGGATGTGCATTCTGTGCATCAACGATCGGAGGTCTGGTGAGAAATCTTTCTCCGTCTGAGATGCTTGGACAGATCTATCAGATTCAGAAGATAAGCGGTGAAAGGGTTTCGAATGTGGTGATCATGGGAACCGGAGAACCGATGGATAATTACGATAATTTCCTGAAGTTTATTCATTTGCTTACAGATGAGCATGGATTGAACATCAGTCAGAGAAATGTTACTGTATCAACCTGTGGAATTGTTCCTAAGATGAAGGAACTGGCGAAAGAGCATTTACAGATTACCCTTGCACTTTCGCTTCACGGTTCCAATCAGGAAAAACGAAGAAAATTGATGCCGGTTGCAAATAAATATGATATCACAGAAGTACTCGCAGCCTGTGACGAATATTTCAAAGAAACTGGCCGGAGAGTGAGCTTTGAGTACAGTCTTGTACATGGTGTGAATGATACAGATGAAGATGCACAGGAACTGATTCATTTATTAAAGCATAAGAACTGTCATATCAATCTGATACCGGTCAACCCGGTAAAAGAGCGTGATTTTGTTCGTCCAAGCCGGAAAAGTGCTTTGAATTTCAAAAATAAACTTGAAAAAAGCGGAATAAATGTTACTATAAGAAGGGAAATGGGCTCTGATATTGACGGAGCCTGCGGTCAGCTCAGGCGCCGCTACGTAGAAACTGAAGGAGAATAGAAGGTATGAAGACATTTTCAATTACAGATGTTGGAATGGTGCGACAGGTAAATCAGGACTACGTCTTTACGACGGGAAAACCACTGGGTATTCTCCAGAACCTGTTCGTGGTAGCGGATGGTATGGGTGGCCATCAGGCAGGAGATTATGCTTCCAAGTGTACTGTGGAAGTGATGATCAAAGAGATTGCGAAGAGCGAGGGAGAGGATATCGAACGTATTCTTGTGAAAGCAATCAAGTCTGCCAATCGTGAGATTATCAAAGAAGCATCCGGTGACGAACATCTGAAGGGGATGGGAACAACGGTTGTTGCTGCTACTGTGAAAGAACAGATGCTGTATTTTGCCAATGTGGGAGACAGCCGTCTGTATCTGATCAATCAGGGAATCCAACAGCTAAGTAAGGATCATTCTCTTGTAGAAGAGATGGTACGTCTCGGTGGAATTAAGCCGGAAGAAGCGAAGCATCATCCGGATAAGAATATTATCACAAGAGCGATCGGTGCAAAAGCTGATGTGGATGTGGACTTTTATGAACACCGTCTGAAACGGGGAGACATCATTCTGATGTGTACAGACGGATTAAGTAATATGGTGGAAGATGAAGAACTTTTCCATATTGTGCAGGGAAGCCGGGATATCGTCGAGGCAGGTGAGATGCTGGTGGAAGCAGCAAAAGAGAATGGAGGAACAGATAACATCGGAGTGGTATTGTTTGAGCCATTTGCAGATGAGGTGAGTGTATGATTAAAGAAGGAGTATTTTTAGGGAAACGATACGAGATACTTGGCCGTATCGGTTCTGGCGGAATGGCAGATGTCTATAAAGGCAAGGACCATAAGCTGAATCGTTTTGTTGCGATCAAGGTGTTGAAGAGCACATATCGTTCGGATGAGACGTTTATTAAGAAGTTTTTAAGCGAAGCTCAGGCAGCAGCCGGATTGATGCATCCGAATGTAGTCAATGTCTATGATGTAGGACAGGATCGTGGTCTTTATTATATGGTCATGGAGCTTGTAGAAGGAATTACGCTGAAGGATTACATCGAGAAGAAAGGAAAGCTTTCAGCAAAAGAGACAATCAGTATTTCTATTCAGATGGTGACAGGCATTCAGGCAGCGCATAACTGCCATATCATTCACCGGGATATTAAGCCGCAGAATATTATTATTTCCAAAGATGGAAAGGTTAAGGTTACCGATTTCGGAATCGCGCGGGCTACGACATCAACTGCAACACAGGCAGTAACAACGACAGTGATGGGATCCGTACATTATACATCTCCGGAACAGGCCAGAGGTGGTATTGTAGATGAGAAGAGTGATATCTATTCAGCAGGTATCACGATGTATGAGATGATCACCGGGCATGTTCCGTTTGACGGAGATTCGACAGTGACGGTTGCTTTGAAACATTTGAATGAAGTGATCAAGTCTCCAGCAGAAGAAGTACCGGATATTCCGTACAGTCTGGAGTGCATTATTATGAAATGTACACAGAAACTGCCGAATAAACGATATATGAGCTGTGAGGAACTGCTTCAGGATCTGAAGCACTCACTGGTAGATCCGGATGGGGATTTTGTAGTTCTTGATGGTGTGACAAACCGTATGCCGGCAGCATCCCAGGATACAGGACGGACTACGGTTGTTATGTCACAGGATGAACTGAATCGTATGAAGAATCGTCAGAATTATAATGATGATTATGACGACGATTACGAGGATGACTATGACGATGGTTATGACGATTACGATGACCGCCGCAGAAGCCGTTATGATGATGACGATGATTATGATGATCGCCGCAGAAGCCGCTATGATGATGATGATTACGACGACCGCCGCAAAGACCGTTATGATGATCGCCGTAAGAAGAATGAAGTGAATAAAGACACGAAGAAGATCATGAAGATTCTTATGGTTGTTGCCGGTGTTGTAATCGCACTTTTGATCATGTTCCTTGTAGGAAATGCAGTGGGCGTATTTAAAGGTGGAAAAGGAACGACTACACAGCAAACGGATTCAGAGATGGTAAAAGTACCGGATGTGACAGGCAAGACATATGAGGAAGCCCAGAAAGAACTGAACAAATATGATCTTGGAATCCATAAGTCAACTGCGCCTTCCGATACTGTTGCAAAAGGAAAGATCATCAGCCAGGATCCTGCTGATGGAAAGAAAGTAAAGAAGCATACAACAGTCAATGTTGTGATCAGCAGTGGTGAAGAAGCAAAGATGACAACGATTCCAAGTGTTGTTGGATTGTCAGAAGCTGATGCAGAAAAAGCACTTCAGGCGAAGAATCTTGTTGTGAAGAAAGGTGATCCGGTTTACAGTGATGATGTGGAGCAGGGAGAAGTTGTTTCTGTCAATCCGAGTGAAGGTGCAGAAGTAAAAGAAGGAACAACGGTTACGCTTGTAATAAGCAAGGGAAATCAGCCGGCAACAGTTCCGAAACTTACCGGAAAGTCCCAGTCGGATGCTGAAGCAGCACTTTCACAGGCAGGTTTGTCCGGAAATGCAACCGAAGATTACAGTGATACTGTAGAAGAAGGATATATTATCTCACAGGATACAGATGCCGGAAAAGAAGTATCCAAGGGCACAACGATTGGATATGTGGTGAGCAAAGGACCAAAGATGACGGTGGTTACTGTGCCGGATCTGTCCTATAAAGATAAAAACACAGCCGAGAAACTGCTGAAACAGGCAGGACTTACACCGGAGTATATTGGTGAAGATTATAGTGATGAATATCCAAAAGGACAGGTATTCTATCAGTCTGTCAGCAGCGGTACACAGGTGGAAAAAGGAACAACTGTCAAGTATATGGTCAGCAAAGGATCTCAACCATCAGCCCCGGATAGTGGAAATTCCGGAAATGATTCTGGGACAGAAGAGAACACGAATCAATGATAACAGAGAGCAAGTATATGCAGGGAAAGATAATAAAAGGGATTGCCGGATTCTACTACGTGAATGTAGTAGAATCCGGAATTTTTGAATGTAAAGCAAAAGGTGCCTTTCGAAAAGACGGGATCAAGCCGTTAGTCGGTGATGATGCTGTGATCGAGGTACTTGATGAAAAAGAAATGACAGGAAATATCACAGAGATCCTGCCGCGTAAGAATGAGTTGATTCGTCCGGCAGTAGCCAATATTGATCAGGCACTGGTTGTGTTTGCAGTGACAAAACCGAAACCACATTACAATCTGTTGGATCGTTTTCTTGTCATGATGGAACGAAAAGAGATACCTGTCGTATTATGTTTTAATAAGACAGATATTGCAAGCCATCCTGAAATTGCAGAATTGAAAGAGGTTTATACCGGATGCGGATATCCGGTGATCTTCACAAGTGCGAAGGAAGAAGAAAATATCAGTGAATTGAAATCACTTTTAAAAGGAAAGACAACTTCGATCGCAGGTCCTTCCGGTGTTGGAAAATCATCTCTGATCAATCTTCTGCAGTCTGAAGTGAAGATGGAGACAGGTAGCATCAGTAAGAAGATTGACCGTGGAAAACATACAACAAGACATTCCGAACTGATCGTGATCGGAGAAGATTCTTATATTATGGATACTCCGGGATTCAGCTCTCTTTACGTTAATGATTTTGAAAAAGAAGATTTAAAATATTATTTTCCGGAATTCACACCGTATGAAGGACAGTGCAAGTTCAATGGCTGTGACCATATTCATGAACCTGGATGCGCTGTGAAAGAGGCGGTTGAAGAAGGGAAGATCCATAAGATCAGATATGAAGATTATACGGAGATGTACCGTGAACTAAAGGAAAGAAAGAGGTATTAAGTTTATGAAAAATATTTTGGCACCATCCATTCTCTCAGCAGATTTCAAGATTTTAGGAGAGCAGTTGAAATTAACAGAAGAAGCAGGCGCAGAGTATATTCATTTTGATGTGATGGACGGAATGTTTGTTCCAAGCATTTCTTTTGGAATGCCGGTTCTCGCATCAATCAAGGGAGCAACATCACAGACACTGGATGTTCATCTCATGGTGACAGAACCGATCCGTTATGTGGAAGAATTCGTGAAAGCAGGAGCAGATATCGTTACAGTTCATTATGAAGCATGTGAAGATCTGCAGGCAACAATTGATAAAATCCATGCAGCAGGAGCGAAAGTGGGAATTTCTATTAAACCAAAGACACCGGTTGATGTACTGATTCCATATCTGGATCAGGCAGAGATGTTTCTGATCATGTCTGTAGAACCGGGATTTGGCGGACAGGCATTTATTCCGGAATCACTGGAGCGTATCAGTGAATTGAGAAACCTTCTGAATGAAAAAGGGCTTACAACGGATATTGAAGTAGACGGTGGAATCTATCATAAAAACGTAGCAGAAGTACTTGCAGCCGGAGCGAACGTAATGGTTTCAGGTTCAGGTGTTTTTAAAGGCGATATCAAAGACAATACAGTAAAGTTTATGGAGATTTTAAACGGAAATGTGTAAGAGAACAGTTATTGTGAGCGGGGGAATGCTGGAAGAAGATTTTGTCCTTCCAATCCTTAAGGCAGAAGAGACAGAATTTATTATCGGAGTAGATAAAGGACTTGCATTTCTTTATGAACATAAGATCAAACCGGATTACATCGTAGGAGATTTTGACAGTGTACCGGAAGAAGTGATCGATTATTATAGAAAAGAAGCAAATGTACCGATCCGGGAGTTTAATCCGGTCAAGGATGCGTCTGACACAGAGATTGCACTTCGTATGTGCCTTGGACTCAGAAGAAAAGAAATCTGGATCCTTGGAGGAACCGGAAATCGTCTGGATCATTTCTGGGCTAATGTCCAGTGCCTGAATATTGCGCTTGAAGCAGGATCTCAGGCGATGATCTTAGACAGCCACAATAGAATTCGTCTGCTTAATCATGGAATCGCAATTCGCAGAGAAGAAGCTTTCGGAAAGTATTTTTCGGTATTTCCGTTACAGCTTCCGGTTGAGGATTTCTGTATCAGCGGTGCAAAATATCCATTGCAGAATCATTTGCTCTCATCAGGAGACAGCTTGTGTGTGAGTAATGAGTTTGCAGAAGGTGAAGATGAAGTGAAGATCTCTTTCGTGTTTGGAAAAGTGATTTTGATGGAGACGAGAGATTGAAATTCAAGCCCCATTATAGTATAATATTAGATGCTATTTTGGGGCTTCTTTTTGTGAAAGAGTCACATAACAGAAAATAAGAGAAATAGACCTTGTGGATTTAGCTTTAGAAATCAAGGTTTTAAGGAGGAAATAGAGAAAATGAAACTTGGTATTGTGGGATTACCGAACGTAGGAAAAAGTACACTGTTCAATTCACTGACAAAGGCCGGTGCAGAATCTGCAAACTATCCATTCTGTACGATTGACCCGAATGTCGGTGTCGTAACAGTTCCGGATAAGAGACTGGATGTGCTTGGAGAGATGTATCATACAAAGAAGATCATTCCGGCAGCAATCGAGTTTGTTGATATTGCAGGACTTGTAAAGGGAGCATCCAAAGGAGAAGGACTTGGAAACCAGTTCCTTGCCAACATCCGTGAGGTTGATGCAATCGTACATGTTGTAAGATGCTTTGAGAATACGAATATCGTGCATGTGGACGGAAGTATTGATCCGCTGCGTGACATTGAGACAATCAATCTTGAGCTGATCTTCTCTGATCTTGAAGTTCTTGAAAGAAGAATCTCCAAGACAGTGAAGCTTTCCAGAAATGATAAGACAGCAGCGAAAGAGCTGGATCTTCAGAACCGTCTGAAAGCGCATCTGGAAGAGAACAAGATGGCGAAGAGCTTCGTGACAGAGGATGAGGATGAGCAGGCATGGCTTGCAGAGTATAATCTTCTGACAGCAAAGCCTGTAATCTTTGCAGCGAATGTATCTGAGGATGATCTTGCAGATGATGGTGTGAACAATGCAGGGGTTCAGGCAGTCCGTGAGTATGCAAAAGCGGAAGACTGCGAAGTGTTCGTAGTATGCGCAGAGATTGAAGAAGAGATTTCTCAGTTAGATGACGATGAAAAATCAATGTTTCTTGAAGATCTTGGATTGGAAGAATCCGGACTTGAGAAGCTGATCAAGGCAAGCTATCATCTTCTTGGACTGATCAGTTATCTGACAGCAGGTGAGCCGGAAGTTCGTGCATGGACAATCAAGAAGGGAACAAAGGCACCACAGGCAGCTGGTAAGATCCATACAGACTTTGAACGTGGATTTATCCGTGCGGAAGTAGTAAGTTATGATGATCTGATGGCATGTGGAACTCATGCGGCAGCGAAAGAAAAAGGATTAGTTCGTCTGGAAGGAAAAGACTATGTCGTTCAGGATGGAGATATCATGCTGTTCAGATTTAACGTTTAACAGATATAGGAAATATGCTTAAAAACCGGTTAGATTCATTGTTTTCTAATTGGAAAAGCAGTAAAAACAGGAATCAGGGACAACTAGATTTGTTCCTGATTTCTGTGGATATGAAAGGAAATAACATAATATGCATTACAATATCAGCTTTCCGAATTTAGGGATTTATCTGGATCATGTAGGAAAAAGCATCAGCATCTTTGGTTTTTCCATTGCTTACTACGGCATGATCATCGGTGCAGCAATTTTGATTGGATTTCTGATTGCCACAGCGGAGGCAAAAAGAACAGGACAAAATCCGGAAGACTATCTGGATATGGGGATTGTCGGAGTAATCGCAGGAATTGCAGGTGCAAGGATCTATTACGTGATTTTTTCCTGGGATTTATATAAAGATAATCTTTTGTCTATCTTTAATCTCAGAGAAGGTGGTCTGGCAATTTATGGCGGCGTGATCGGAGCAGTGATCGCAGTTTTTGTAATGGCTGCTGTTAAGAAAAAATCACCATTTCAGATTTTGGATACAATTGCACTGGCGCTTCTGAATGGTCAGATGCTTGGACGTTGGGGGAATTTCTTTAACAGGGAAGCATTTGGAGAATACACGGATTGTCTGTTTGCAATGAGGCTTCCGGTTGATGCAGTAAGACCGGGAGATATCACAGAACTTATGCGCGAGAACATGCAGAGAATTGACGGAGTCAGTTATATCCAGGTACATCCGACATTTTTATATGAATCATTATGGTGTGCCGGACTTCTTATCATATTGTTTTTGTATAGGAAGCATAAGAAATATGAAGGTGAACTTTTTCTTATGTACCTGTTTGGATATGGGGCAGGACGTGTATGGATCGAGCGGCTCAGAACGGATCAGCTTGTTCTTCCGGGAATCGGATTTCCGGTGTCAGAACTTCTGGCAGGTTGCCTGGTGATTGTGACAGGAATTATGCTGATCTATTGCAGAAAGCATTGTAGAAAACGAAATGAAAAGAAGAAAGTAGATCAGTATGAGCCGGTGCCAACAAAGATCAAAGGGAAAAAACCACCGAAGTGGGATGACCGGTTGTTTAAAAACAGATAGAATGATAAGAAAAAAGTATAGTGATTCATAAGCCAGAAGAGTTAATGTTCAACAGAAAGTACTCTTCTGGCTTTTTCTATTTCTGCCTGTTTTAGTTAATAATCCCCAATAACAACACTGATAACTATTCTCAAAACCACACGCTGTACAAGAAAATATACAAAAGAGGATACTTATAACTCTAGACTTTTGTGACTTTTGGAGATATAATAAAACTACATGTGAATTAATTATACTTAACTCAGTGTAAAACCTATGTAACACCTAAGGAGGAATAAAAATGGCAAGAAAAATGAAGACCATGGACGGTAATCAGGCAGCAGCTCACGTTTCTTATGCATATACAGAAGTAGCAGCTATCTACCCGATTACGCCTTCATCCGTTATGCCGGAGCATATCGATGAGTGGGCTACTGAAGGAAGGGAGAACATTTTCGGACAGACTGTACAGGTTACAGAGATGCAGTCCGAGGCCGGAGCAGCAGGTGCTGTTCACGGATCATTAGCAGCAGGTGCTCTTACAACAACATTTACTGCTTCTCAGGGACTCCTTCTTATGATTCCTAACTTATATAAGGTTGCTGGTGAGCAGCTTCCGGGAGTATTCAACGTATCTGCCCGTGCACTTGCAAGCCACGCACTGTCAATTTTTGGAGATCATTCTGACGTTTATGCATGTCGTCAGACAGGAGCAGCTATGCTCTGTGAATCCAGTGTACAGGAAGTAATGGACCTTACTCCGGTTGCTCATTGTGCAGCACTTGAGGGAAAGATTCCATTCATCAACTTCTTTGATGGATTCAGAACATCACACGAGATTCAGAAAATCGAGACATGGGATTATGAAGATCTGAAAGACATGGTAAGCATGGAAGCAATCGACGAGTTCCGCGCACATGCACTTAACCCGAACCACCCATGCCAGAGAGGTTCAGCTCAGAACCCGGATATCTTCTTCCAGGCTAGAGAGGCTTGTAACCCATTCTATGATGCACTTCCGGGAATCGTTCAGAAGTACATGGATAAGGTTAATGAGAAGATCGGAACAGACTACAAACTGTTCAACTACTATGGAGCAGCAGATGCAGAGCACGTGATCGTAGCTATGGGATCTGTATGTGACACAATCGAGGAGACAATCGATTACCTGACAGCAGCAGGAGAGAAAGTCGGAGTTGTTAAAGTTCGTCTTTACAGACCATTCAGCGCAGAGGCACTGATCGACGCTATCCCGGATACAGTTAAGAAGATTTCTGTTCTTGACAGAACAAAAGAGCCAGGAGCACTTGGCGAGCCACTGTACCTGGATGTTGTTGCAGCACTTAAAGGATCTAAGTTCGATGCAGTTCCGGTTTACACAGGACGTTATGGACTTGGTTCTAAGGATACAACACCTGCTCAGATTGTTGCTGTATACCACAACGATGAGAAAGCTAAATTCACAATCGGTATTGAAGATGATGTTACACATCTTTCACTTGATGCTGGTAAGCCACTTGTTACAACACCAGAAGGAACAATCAACTGTAAGTTCTGGGGACTTGGAGCAGATGGTACTGTTGGAGCAAACAAGAACTCCATCAAGATCATTGGTGATAACACAGACATGTATGCACAGGCTTACTTTGATTATGACTCTAAGAAGTCCGGTGGTGTTACAATGTCTCACCTTCGTTTTGGTAAGAAGCCAATTAAATCAACATACCTGATCCATCAGGCTAACTTTGTTGCATGTCATAACCCGTCTTATGTTGACAAATACAACATGGTTCAGGAACTTGTTGATGGAGGAACATTCCTTCTGAACTGCCCATGGGATATGGAAGGACTTGAGGAGCATCTTCCGGGACAGGTAAAAGCTTATATCGCTAACCACGGAATTAAATTCTACACAATCGATGGTATCAAGATTGGTAAAGAGATTGGACTTGGCGGACGTATCAATACAGTTCTTCAGTCTGCATTCTTCAAACTTGCAGCTATCATTCCGGAGGAAGAAGCAATCAACCTTATGAAAGCAGCTGCTAAAGCTACTTACGGAAGAAAAGGTGACAAGATCGTTCAGATGAACTACGATGCAATCGATGCAGGTGCAAAACAGGTTGTAGAAGTAGAAGTTCCGGAAAGCTGGAAAGATGCAGCTGACGAAGGTCTTGCTACACCACACATCGCAGATGGCGGAAGAGCTGATGCAATTGCATTTGCTAAGAACATTCAGGCAAAAGTTAATGCTCAGGAAGGAAATACACTCCCTGTATCTGCATTTAATGATTATATTGATGGATCTACACCGTCAGGAACATCTGCATACGAGAAACGTGGTATCGCAGTAGATATTCCGGTTTGGAATCCAAATCAGTGTATCCAGTGTAACCGTTGTGCATATGTATGTCCGCACGCAGTTATCCGTCCGGTA
>OLGY01001201.1_pt1 | contig 13959 bp, 12 predicted proteins | sample 1605951 | NCBI WGS metagenome assembly OLGY01 (sample SAMN03283280) | human gut metagenome | biome: human-associated habitat; material: feces | host: Homo sapiens | place: Peru | collected 2012
CAGCTTACGCTGACCAGAATCACGCGCCAAGTCTCGCGGCTGCTCGACTTGAATTTTTACTCCTCACAAATCAATGTCTTAAAAAATTCTATTTCATCAAGATTGCATCTCTTTGCTTCTTCCAGGTTCATATTACAATGGAACACATGTCCCATATAATTCTGTCCTTCTTCTCCATATAATTTATATTCTGCCTGCACACCACGTTCTTTCAACAATTCATACATTGGCTTTGCCTTTTCTCTCAGGAAATCATACCATGATGTCATAACAAATGCCGGTGGAAACTGATCGGTAATATACTGTGTTACCTTTAATTTCTCCTGAATACCTGCCCTGTCTTTACCAAGGTAATCCTCCAGCAGGTCTGCCATATCTATCGGCTGTTTTTCGCCGTCATTTCTGGATAGTGCCTGCTCTGTGATATCATACATACCGCAGTTTAACGCAATACCTCTGATACACAGTTTCTCTGGCAATGCAAAATCATACATCTTAGCAAATTCCGGATTGGAATAAATTGTACTGTAGTGACTGGTCAACTGAGCGCCTGCCGAATCACCGACCAGAAATACATTTTTAATATCCATATGGAATTTTCCTTCCCGCTTTTCCACCCAGTTCAGCACTTGATTGATTTCATCCAACTGCACAGGGAATTTATATTTCGGTGCAAGGTGATAATTGAAGTTCACAACCACAAACCCCTGCTGTGCAAGAAACATTCCGTAGTGAAGATATACTTCCTTTGTACCATATACATAACCTCCACCATGTATATTTACAATCACAGGCAATAAGCCTTCTGCCTTTTTCGGATAATAAATATCCAGCAGATTATATTTGTCTGTGGATGCATATGGAATATTTGACAGCTTTTCTACATCTTCCGGCTCTACTAAATTCTTATCTCTTTTCTTGTCTCCTAATGTAGCCATCAGTCTAAAACAAACACCTGATTTTGACATAATCCAGCCTCCTTCTACTGCTTTTACTTTATTTAGTAATTATCTTTTCACAAAGTATTCCTCATACCAGACAAGAAATGTATAGATTGTCCACACTTTTCTCCAGTTATCTGAATTTCCGCCAACATACTCATCGAAAATAGCCTGTATCTCCTCCATGTTAAAGAATTTCTCAGCTATATCGCTCTGGAATTTTTCACGCACATCTTTATTATATCTGTCATCCGCCATCCAAACACGAATAGGTACGATAAATCCTAATTTCTTACGGAAAGCAATTTCCTCCGGAAGAACTTTTGCTGCTGCTGTACGGAATGCAACTTTATTCTGTTCTTCGTTCACTTTGTAATGAGATGGCATTCTGGATGCAATGTCAAAAATTCTTCTATCTGTCAATGGCATACGAACTTCCAGACCTGCAGCTGTACTCATCTTATCTACATTAAGATAAATATCTCCCTCTAACCAAATCTGAATATCAACATCTGACATTTTTGTAAGCGGATCCAGTCCTTCTGTTTCTTCATAAATACCTGCTGCCAGTTCGATTGGAAGTACATCTGGATCATATTTCTTCAGAATACGCTTTTTCTCATCCTCTTTCATAATGTTCGTATTTCCAACATAAAATGTTTTCAGATTCTCACCATATCTTTCTGCATTACGATACATATTGTATCCGCCGAAAAATTCATCTGCGCCTTCTCCCGAATAACAAATATCTGTGTGCTCTGCTGTTGCTCTACATCCAAGTGCAAATACAATTGCTGAAGCATCTCCAAGCGGCTGCTCCATATTATACATTACCCAAGGCACAATATCAAAATATGCCTCCGGTGTAATTCTGCAACGGCTGTTTTCTCTTCCTAAAATATCTGCTGTTTCTTTCGCTAATGGTGACTCATCAAAGCGTGCTTCATCATATCCGCAAGAATCCGACATTTTTACATCCGACATTGCAAGTACATAAGAAGAATCCACTCCGCCTGACAAAAATGACTCTGCTTTTTCATCTGCGGTTTTGACTTCCGGCATAATTTCTTTCAATGTAGAATGAATCTCATCGGCCCAATCTTCCAATGATTTACTCTCATCCGGATGGAATTCCGGTTTCCAGTATCTCTCAATTTTCATTTTTCCGTTCTGCCAGATTAAATATCTTCCAGGCAGCAATTTCTTAACACCTTTGAAAAATGTATTCTCTCCTGCAACATAAGTCAGGGATAAATACAATTGTAACATTTCTTCATTTAATTCTTTTACAAACCCCGGTTTGTCCATAATCTGACTGATCATTGTACCATACAGAAGCTGTCCGTCTGCTGTCTCATAATAATAGAATGGTTTTGTTCCAAACTGATCACGAAGGCAGAACAATTTTTTCTCTTCTTCATCCCACAATGCAAATGCGAACATTCCATGCATATGATCCGCCATCTCATATCCCCATGTCTGATATGCACGAATTAAAATTTCTTCCTCTCTTGCCTCTCTTTTTAATGAAGCATCGATATTCAGTTCTTTGCACAGAGCCTCCCAGTTACGGATATGTCCTCTGTATTCTTTTACGATTATCATTTGTACCTCTCCTTTCAACATCTGACATCTTTTTTCTATATATTAATATGGTTTACTAATTCTTCGCCTGTTATATACTTCAGCCTAAATCAGATTCATCGCATCATTAATTGTTTTCACTCCTATAATCTTGATTCCTTTTATTCCTTTCACCATATCCAATGATACTTCTGGAACAACACAAGTTTCAAACCCTAATTTTTTTGCCTCTGCCACTCTTTGTTCCGGCATATTGACTGCGCGGACTTCTCCACTAAGCCCTACTTCTCCAAAAACAATCATCCTTTCGTCTACCGGACGATTTTTATAACTTGATACAATCGCCATCACAATACCAAGATCGATTGCAGGTTCATTCATCCTGATTCCACCTGCAATATTAACATATGCATCACAGTTAGCTAAATGCAATCCTATCCTTTTTTCCAAAACAGCCATAAGCAGATTCACTCGATTATAATCCGTTCCAGTCGCAGTTCTTCTCGGCATCCCGAAATTGGTATCACAAACCAGTGCCTGAATCTCTATCAACAATGGACGAGTACCTTCTATTGAACATGCCACTACTGAGCCTGATGCATTTTCCGGTTTTCCACTCAACATATATTCCGATGGATTCTCTACTTCCACTAGCCCATTTTGCCGCATCTCAAAAACTCCGATTTCGTTAGTCGAACCAAATCTATTCTTAACGCCTCGTAAAATACGATAGGATGCATGTCTGTCTCCTTCAAAATACAGTACGGTATCCACCATATGTTCCAACACTCTCGGTCCTGCCACCGTTCCTTCTTTTGTTACGTGTCCTACAATAAATATTGTAATACCAAGGCCTTTTGCCAATTGCATAAATACATTCGTAGATTCACGAACCTGCGATACACTTCCCGGTGCCGATGCCACTTCTTCGCTATACATTGTCTGGATAGAATCAATCACCACAAATTCCGGTTGTTTTTTTTCGATAACATCTCTGATTGTTCCAAGATTTGTCTCACAAAACAACTTCATGTTGTCTGAAAAATCCCCCATCCTGTTTGCTCTAAGTTTTATCTGCGACAGAGATTCCTCTCCCGAAATGTAAAGTACCTGTCTCTCCCCTGCAAGCTTCTGACAAACCTGTAATAGCAATGTTGACTTACCAATTCCCGGGTCCCCGCCGACCAGAACAAGTGAACCCGGTACGATACCGCCACCAAGTACCCTGTCAAGTTCTTTCATACCGGTTTGAAAACGTTTCTGTTCATCGGTATTGACCTGCGACAAAGCTACTATTTTTTTCTCTATATCTCTATCTGTCTTTACGCTCGCAGACACCGATGACGCGATGACCTTTTCTTCTACAAATGTGTTCCATTCTTTACACATCGGACATTGCCCGAGCCACTTTGTCTCTTCATGTCCACAATTTTGACAGAAAAACACTGTCTTTTTTCCTTTTGCCACGTTTAACCTCTCTTACCGAAAAAGACCGGCAAGTATTCTTCACCCGCCAGTCTCTCCTCTTTTTATGCTAACGTCTTACAACCTTCACAGCTGCACTTTCATTCGCATTCAATTCAATACTCACACTAAGTTTACCACTTAAATTTGTTGTCATCTTACCTGCTGAAGCTTCATCGATAAATACTTCATACTCACTATCCGGCTCAAGCTCCAATGTGAACTGTACATCTTCCGGTGCTGAAACTTCAAATTCTACTTCACGATCTGTCTCTTTGAAATTCTCTACTGCACTTCCTGGAACTGATTCGTATACAAACATTCCATTCTTCTCAAGTTTTGTAATCTCTGCAAATGTTTTAACTTTATAAAGATCTCCTTCAAATTCAAAATTATCTAACTTTGTCTTTGATGTAAGTGTATAATCTCCAAAACTTAATGTTCCGTCACTTTCTGCACGTAATAATTCTTTTACTGTTGCCATTGTTACTGTCCTCCTACGTATCTCAGATCTTCTCTGTAGTATTACTATCTTTAGTATAATATAAGTATCGTTTTTTTTCTACTTTTTTGTTTCTTTTCTCTCGACTTTTATGGAATTTTTAGAAACACCTACTGCAACCATATCGCCACTTTGAATGTCACCATTCAAAATCGCCTCTGCAAGCTTATCTTCCAATTCTGTCTGCATCGCACGTCGCAATGGTCTTGCCCCATACTTCGCATCCGTTCCTTTTTCAACAATCAAATCCTTTGCTGAATCACGTATGGTCAAACTAATATTCAACTGCTTTTTCACACGGGCAGTAAATTCTTTGCAAAGCAATGTCACAATCTGCTTCATGTCTTTCTTTTCCAATGCATGAAATACGATCACTTCGTCAATTCGATTCAAAAATTCCGGACGGAAGATCATTTTCACTTCATCCATTACATTCTGTTTCATTTTCTTATAATCACTTTGCGGATCTTCTTTTGTAGCAAACCCCAGTTTCTTAGGATCAATAATAGATTTTGCGCCTGCATTAGATGTCATAATAATAACAGTGTTACTAAAATCGACCATTCTTCCCTGCGAATCTGTAATATGCCCGTCATCCAACACCTGTAATAAAATGTTAAATACATCCGGATGTGCTTTTTCAATCTCATCAAAAAGAATTACCGAATACGGTTGTGTGCGAACCTTGTCACTAAGCTGACCGCCTTCTTCATGTCCCACATATCCAGGAGGCGATCCAATCATCTTTGACACTGAATGCTTCTCCATATATTCCGACATATCTACACGAATCATCGCTTCTTCTTTCCCAAACAATGCTTCTGCCAATGCTTTGGATAACTCTGTTTTTCCTACCCCGGTTGGTCCTAAGAATAAAAATGAACCAATTGGCCGTTTTGGATCTTTCAATCCAACTCTTCCTCTTTTTACTGCACGTGCTACCGCATTGACTGCTTCATCCTGACCGACCACTCTGTGATGCAGTTCTTTTTCAAGATTATTCAGTCTCTGCGTATCACTTTGCTGTAATTTCTGTACCGGAATCTTAGACCACGATGACACAATGGCAGCAATATCTTCCACCGAAACCTCTGGATTGCTTGATGCCATCTTTTTATCAAATCTTTTTCTTGTAGATTCAATCTTTTTCTCAAGTTCCTGCTGCTTTTTTTGAATCTTAGAAGCTTCTTCAAAGTCTCCTTCTTTAATTGCACTTTCTTTCTGAAGACCCAATTTCTTCTTCTCATCTTCCATCTCTGTCAAATGTGCCGGAACCTTATAGCCTGTCAGACTTACATGTGCACAGGCTTCATCCAATACATCAATTGCCTTATCCGGAAGATTTCGGTCTGTAATATAACGTTCTGAAAGCTCAACTGCTGCCTTCAACGCTTCTTCTGTAAGCTTCACTTTATGATGTGCTTCATACTTCGGTTGAATTCCTTTTAATATATCCAGACACTGTTCTTTTGATGGCTTCTCGACTGTGATCGGCTGAAATCTTCTTTCCAAAGCTGCATCTTTTTCAATGTACTTGCGATACTCTGCGATCGTAGTTGCTCCGATCAACTGCAATTCCCCACGGGCTAGTGCCGGCTTTAATATACTAGATGCATCAATTGCACCTTCTGCTCCACCAGCTCCGATCATCGTATGTAATTCATCCAAAAACAAAATAATATCTCCGTCCGCTTCGACTTCAGATATCAGCCCTTTCATACGTTCCTCAAATTCGCCTCTGTATTTTGAGCCTGCAATCAGCCCTGGAAGATCCAATGTATAGATACGTTTTCTTTTCATCGTTTCCGGCACAATCCCTGAAGCAATTCTCTGTGCCAGGCCTTCCAGAATAGCTGTTTTACCAACTCCCGGTTCTCCAACCAGACATGGGTTATTCTTTGTTCTTCTGCTTAATACCTGCATAAGACGAAAAATTTCTTCTTCTCTTCCTATAATAGGATCTAATTTTCCTTCTTCTGCTTCCGCAGTCAGGTCTTTACAAAATTGTTCCACGGCTCCGCCATTTCCACGAAGTCCATCCTGCAATTCGTCCTGATATGCTTTCGGGTCAACCCCTGCTGCCACAAAAATGTCTTGCATCAGCTTCTGCAAACTTACATTCAACGTAATCAGCATCTTTGCTGCAACACAATCCAAGTCTCGTATGATCGCCACAAGAATATGTTCTGTCCCTACTATATCCATATGAAAATGTGCCGCTTCACGCGCACTGTCTTCCAATATATATTGAAATCTTGGACTTTCTTTTGGCTTCTGTCTCTTTTCTGTCTTTTTATTTGGTGCTACGAGCTCATCCATTAATTTTAAAAGCTTCTCTTCATCTACTCCATGACCTGCCAGCACCTGCCCTGCTACACTTGCAAATTCCTGCCGCAATCCAAGAAGCAAATGTTCTGTTCCTACATAAGGATGATTTAATTTCTTTGCTGCTTTTTCTGCATTGCTAATTGCATGCTGTGCCTGTTGTGTAAATTTAATCTGCATATAACCTCCGTCTGCTTATCTATTTTCTGTCTGATTCCCAGTTATCAATGTTATCCGTTACTGTTAAATTCTACGACTCATATTCATCCAGAATCTCATCCACCAGTTCATGAATCTCTTCTCTTGAAATCGCACGACAGCATGCTTTTGCCAAAACAATCTGCAATTGCTGACGCATCTCTTCTACTGCACGGATTTTATTCTCATCCAGAGCAATAACCGCTCCACGTCTTTTGTCCAAAGTAATAAAGCCTTCCTGTTTCAAAACATTATATGCCTTATTCACCGTATGCATATTAACGCCAATTGTATCTGCAAGCTGACGCACTGAAGGAAGTGAATCCCCCTCATGAATATTCGCAGTTGCAATTCCCAGTATAACCTGATTGCGAAGCTGAATATAAATCGCTTCTTCACTGTTAAAATCAATTTCTATCAGCATCTCTCTACCTCTTTTTCTTTTGTGATATTACTGCTTTCCATATACTACGCACAGTAACTGCATAATTCTGTTATAGAAATACTAGCACAAAGAGAGAGTCTCTGCAAGCAATTATTCTCCTGCAGGACTCTCTCTTTATCCCCACTCACCATTTTAAATTAAACTTTTTTCACATAATTTCAGAATTATCCACAATGTCTTTCTTACACTCTCAACATTTCGGAAAATTCTGTACTCAGCTTAATCTCTGCAATATAGAAGACATCTCCTGTGATATACACATTCCAGTCATCTGTAATTTCAACCCGAAGATCACCACCTGGCATATGCACAAGCATCTTATTTTCTGTCAATCCCAATTTATATGCCACTGCTGCTGCCGCACACGCACCTGTTCCAGTCGCCATTGTATACCCCGCACCACGCTCGTATGTCTCAATTGCGATGTTATTGCGATCTGTCACCTTCATAATCTCTGTATTCACTCGTTCTGGGAAATATCTTGCACTCTCAGAATGTACACCGATTTTACAAACCAATTCTTTTGAAATTTCCTGCATTGGAATAACACAATGTGGATTTCCTACTGACACGCATGTTGCCGGATACAGATTATTGCCAAACACCATATCCTCATTGATGACCTCTCTTCTTTCTCCTATTACCGGAATTTCCTCACTCACAAATGATAATTTCCCCATAGAAATACGCAGTCTGCTTCCTTCTTCATTCAGATATGTAACCTCTACAATACCGCCATCTGTCATCAATTCATAATTCTTTTTCTGTACATATCCTGCGTCTTTTAAATATTTTGCAAAAATACGAACTCCGTTTCCACTCTTTTCTGCAACACTTCCGTCCGGATTCCAGATTTTCACAGCCAGATGTTCTCCCAGCAACGGGCCTTCCAAAATACCATCTGATCCAAGCCCTACATTTCGATTACAAATCATCTTGACATTGGCTTCATTTAATTCCAATTCATTTTTATTTGGATCAAATACAAGATAATCATTTCCCAATCCATGATATTTTTCTAATACAATCTGCATAATCTACTCCTCCCACATTAATATACTATTTTTCCCATGATATTTTTATTATACACAGCATTATATTTGAATAATACAAAATAACTGCTTTCTATATTGCAAATAATGCTATTTTTGTTTAATATCATATTATCAGACCATATATAGGAGGGATGTTATGGAAACATATCAGAAACGAGGATATTTAAACAGTGATTTTCGGATTTTTCATTTAAAAGATCAAGTAGATACTGAGTTTGATTATCATACGCACAATTTCCATAAAATCACTATTTTTATTAGTGGAAATGTACAATATTTTATTGAAGGAAAGACTTACACGTTAAACCCTTACGACATTGTCCTTGTCAATCGAAATGACATTCACCGTATTCAGGTAGACTCTTCCATTCCATATGAAAGAATCATCGTTTATATTTCCCCTGGATTTATGGAAGCTTACCGTACTACCGAATATAACCTTGCTTATTGCTTTGAACAGGCCCGCGAGAAGCAGTCTTACGTGCTTCGAATCCCTTCCCTAGAAACCAGCTCACTATATAAGACCACCCAGCGGCTGGAACGCTCGTTCCACGATCATGAATATGCAGGAAGCTTATACCGCCAGATTTTATTCCTGGAATTTATGATTCAATTAAATCGTGCCACATTAAAAGAGGGCATCGAATACCTTGACACCAAGCTTTATAACAAAAAGGTTTTGGATATTATGAATTATATTCAAGATCATTTAACAGAGACACTAAGTATGGATTCCCTCGCATCTGTCTTTTATCTGAGCAAATATCATATGATGCGGTTGTTCAAAGCAGAAACCGGTGTTACTATCGGTCACTATATTACTTATCGCCGGCTGTTGCTTGCCAGACGTTATATTCACTCCGGCATGCCTATTACAGATGCATGTTTTTCCTGCGGTTTTCAAAGTTATTCCGCATTTTCCAGAGCATATAAACAAGAATTCAAAGAACCACCAAGAAAATTAAAATAATCTTCCGGGTGGTTCTTCTCTTCCCTATCACATTTTCATATTAATTAAAATATACCATCTCTTCAATCGGTTCAGCCGGCTCAATATTTTCCGCTGTCAATACCGGACCAACACCTCGATACATTGCCAGTTTCTCATACCCTACTTTTGCACGCACTTTTACCCACTGTCCTGCTTTTAATTTTGGTGCATAAGAACTTTTACAAATATATCCTAAAAATGTTGTATCATCTGCGCAGCAAGTCATTGCCATTCTTCCCGGGAAAAATAATTTACTTGGAAAGCTTCTTGGTTTCATAACTCTGGCTGTATATTCTACAACTTTTCCATCGTAGCGTTCCTGGTTTTCCATCATATCCACATACCAGATTCCATAATCTTCCGGAAGTATTTCAATGACATCCGCTTTCAAATCATATGGCACTTCATCTTCGAAAATATTTTCCACTTCGCCATTCTCATCCTCAAAAATAACTTCTGCCTGAGGACTCACTACTTTTACGCTTCGACGATATCCTGCAAGTGGTTTTACATCACTGCATCGATTAAATAATACCATCTCTGAATTGCGGACCATCTCCACAAACAATGGTTTCATATTTGCAAGGTACACCTGAAATGTGCTTGCATCTACTGTTGTGATCTTTTGTTCGATTCCCCAGCCTTTTGGCAGTTTCAAACTTTCAAAATCACTGACCTTCCACATTCCATTATACTCGATAACAACTCGTTCCGGATGATATTTTTCATCCAGTTTTTCCAGCCATTCCTCTGTCAAAGCTTCTGGATCGTCAATTGTTTCCATTACAATACGATGCTCTTTTAACATCTCCGGACTATATTCTTCCTCCCCTTCTTCACAAAGGATCAAAAGTGTTGTCCCATCAATCTGAAAATATTCCTGCTCTAATGTAAATTTCAAAAACTGTGTCTTTCCGCTATCAAGAAATCCAGTCATAAGATAGACCATAACATCTGGTTCCATAATATTTTCTCCTCTTTTAATTATTTTGCAATGCCAAATAACTCTTCCAGCTTATGCTCGTCCAATTTTGAGCCAATCACACAGATTCTTCCTGTATACTCTGCTGCTCCTGTTCTGACTTCATGCTCTTCCGGTACCATATCGAAATAAATCCATTCTCCATCAGCTCCCGCAACCATACCTTTAGCACGAAGAATTGTACCATATGAAGGATCTGACTCTAATGTTTTCAAAATATTGCTGATTTCTTCTTTTGTATAAGTCTGGATTGTTTCTTTACCCCAACTTGTGAATACTTCGTCAGCATGGTGATGTCCATGATGGTCATGATGATGATCGTGTCCACATCCGCATCCACATTCTTCGCCATGATCATGGTCGTGATGATGATGCTCATGCTCTTCATGGTCGTGGTGGTGATGCTCATGTTCTTCGTGCTCGTGATGGTGGTGGTGCTCGTGGTGGTGTTCGTGCTCATCATGCTCGTGGTGATGGTGTTCATGCTCTTCATGGTCGTGATCATGATGATGGTCATGTCCACATCCGCACTCCTCATCGTGATCATGATGTCCGCCGCATTCCGGGCAAACAATCTCAGCCAGAAGTTCTTCTTCCAGAGACTTACTTCCTTCCATTGTTTCAAGCAATTTTTCTCCTGAAAGCTGCTCGATTGGAGTTGTGATGATTGGTGCTTTCTCATTTAATCCACGTAAAATAGCAACGCTTTCTTCAACCTTCTCATGTTTTGCTTTGTCTGTTCTGCTTAAAATAATTGCTCCTGCATACTCAATCTGATTGCTGAAAAATTCTCCAAAGTTTTTACTGTAAATTCTACATTTAGTCACATCAACAACTGTTGTAAAGCTGTTCAACTGTGCATCAAGATTAACCTGTGCATCCTGTACTGCTTTGATAACATCTGAAAGTTTTCCAACTCCCGATGGCTCGATCAAAATTCTATCTGGATGATATGTGTCGATTACTTCTTTTAAAGATTTCTCAAAATCACCTACCAGTGAACAGCAGATACAGCCTGAATTCATCTCTTTAATCTCAATTCCGGCTTCTTTTAAAAATCCACCATCAATACCAATTTCTCCGAATTCATTTTCAATCAGAACAACCTGTTCTCCTTTAAATGCTTCTTTTAAAAGTTTTTTAATAAATGTTGTCTTTCCAGCTCCTAAAAATCCAGAAATAATGTCAATTTTAGTCACAATGACCGCCTCCTATTATTTATTTGTCTTTTAATTCCAATACAATTGGACAATGGTCTGAACCCATTACATTTGTTAGAATCTGTGCATCCTGCAATCTGTCTTTCAGACATTCTGATACGCAAAAATAATCAATTCTCCATCCGGCATTCTTCTCTCGCGCTTTAAAACGATAAGACCACCAGGAATATATCCCTTCCTGCTCCGGATAAAAATATCGGAATGTATCAATAAAACCTGCATCTAAAAGCTCTGTAAACTTCTGTCGCTCCTCATCTGTAAATCCTGCATTCTTACGATTTGTTTTCGGATTTTTCAAATCAATTTCCTTATGAGCAACATTCATATCCCCAGTTACAATAACCGGTTTCTTCATTTCCAGAGACTTTAAATACGCACGAAAATCGTCTTCCCATCGCATACGATAATCCAGACGTTTCAACTCATTTTGAGAATTTGGTGTGTACACCGTAACAAAATAAAAATCCTCAAATTCACATGTAATCACACGACCTTCCTGATCATGTTCTTCTATCCCGATTCCATAGCTTACTTGAATTGGTTCTTTCTTTGTAAATACTGCAGTTCCTGAATATCCTTTTTTCACTGCATAGTTCCAATATTGATTATACCCCTGCAAGTCAAGTTCTAACTGTCCAGACTGCATCTTTGATTCCTGAATACAAAAAATATCTGCATCAATCTCATTAAAAAAATCAAGAAATCCTTTTTGCACACATGCCCGGATTCCATTTACATTCCATGATACTAATTTCATTATTTATAAAACACCTCTTTCAAGCATAATCCACTTGCAGGTACTAAAAATCCTGCATCTGCACGTTGACCGGACTCGATTATCTCATTTATGCTTTCCGGACTCCTTCTCCCACTACCAATTTCCAGCAGTGTTCCTGTTAAAATTCTTACCATATGATACATAAATCCACTTCCGGTATACTCAATTCTAAGCCTATGTCCGTCTTGCCTAACTATTATATCATAAATTCTTCTTGTTGTGGACTTTTCATCCGGTCGATCTGTAAATCCTGCAAAATCATGGCTTCCACGCAAATATTCGATTGCTTTCTCCATCTTTTTCACATTAACCATTTCCGGATAATGAAATGAATATTTTCTCAAAAATACATCCGCTTTTTCTGCAGTATCAATCGTATACTCATATCTCTTACCTCTTGCATTGTGACGTGCGTGAAACCCGTTCTTTGCAAGTTCCATATTCACAATACGGATGTCCTCCGGAATTTTCTCATTTATCTCTGTAAGAAATACTGGCTCATCCACCTTACCTGATAGAATAATACTGGCTGTCTGCCCGGACGCATGTACTCCGCCATCTGTACGCCCAGAGCCATTCACCTCTACTTTATATCCCACATATTCACTAATATCACGCTCCAAAATTCCTTGAATTGTCATATCTGTGTCCGGCTGTCGCTGCCATCCTCGAAATCTGGAACCATCATATGCAATTGTTAATTTATATGTTCTCATAGCATTTCACCATTTATCCCTTCTTGTCATATGATTGTATATAAAATTTCATGAAAAGACAAGTGGGAATAAAGCTCGTCTTCTATTATTACAGCTTCATTGATTATTTCAATTAAGCGACTATTTCTATAAGAAAGTTGATTGACTTTGCTATTATTTTATTCTCCAATTATTTGCTCAACTTCTTCAACTGACAGCTGAAGTTCCTTAGCTATTTCTTGAACACTTGCATCTTGCTCTTTCATTTTGAAAACCTTCCGCGCTAATTCTATGCCTTCCGCTTTCCCGCGTTCTTCTATTCCATCACTTAAATTACACATTACTTTCACATCCTCCTCTATTGATTTTTCCATCGGTATATGATATTCATTTTTGAGTATATCTAATTTTTCCTCTTCTCTTAATGTTTCTGACAATAATGCTCCTAGCAACCGGTGAAGTTCATGTTTTTCTTCTTTTGGAGAAATTTTCTTTGCCAGTCCTATCATAACGATATTCACCAAATCCTCTCTTCCTTTCCAGATTTGATTACCTATAATCGTATCATTTGTCAGATGAATATGATTCATACTGTCCTCTGGCATGTTCATACATATCCAAATAGAATAAACTTTCTTAATATCGTTATAATTGCTATTCACAAACTCCCTGTTTTTCTGGGATGAGATTTCTCTGCTAACGTAAAAAATGGCCCGGTTAAGAATGTCATATTCTGTTGGTTCTTTTCTCTGTGCCTCTACATTTATGATAATCTTCGA
>OLGY01001209.1_pt1 | contig 13887 bp, 13 predicted proteins | sample 1605951 | NCBI WGS metagenome assembly OLGY01 (sample SAMN03283280) | human gut metagenome | biome: human-associated habitat; material: feces | host: Homo sapiens | place: Peru | collected 2012
TATGCGACATGGTGGATTCGTCAATCTATTACACGTGCAATCGCAGACCAGGCACGTACCATTCGTATTCCCGTACACATGGTTGAAACGATCAATAAACTAACACGTATTCAACGTCAATTGGTGCAAGATTTAGGTCGTGATCCATTACCAGAAGAAATTGCCGAAAAGATGGAGAATATTTCAGCGGAAAAGGTTCGTGAAACCCAAAAGATTGCATTAGATCCTGTCAGTCTAGAAACACCAATCGGTGAAGAAGACGACTCTCACTTAGGTGACTTCATTGAAGATGAAGGTGCTATGAGCCCTGATGATTATGCATCTAACGAATTATTAAAAGATGAATTAAATGAAGTATTATTAGAACTTACAGATAGAGAAGAAAAAGTATTAAGACTTAGATTTGGTCTAGATGATGGACGTACAAGAACACTTGAAGAAGTAGGTAAAGAATTCAACGTAACTCGTGAACGTATCAGACAGATTGAAGCAAAAGCTTTAAGAAAATTAAAACATCCTTCACGCTCTAAACGTCTAAAGGACTTCTTAGATCACTAATGAAGCTACATTCAAAACGTCTAAGCAAAGTTGCTTGGATGATTGAAGAACATAAACAAGGAACTATCCTGGCAGATATCGGCACTGATCATGCCTATCTGCCTTGTTTTTTACTTGATGAAAACATCATCACATCAGCTTATGCATGTGATGTAGCGGAAGGACCTCTCTCTAGTTCTAAAGAAACAATTCAGTCTTTACATCTTGAAGATCAAGTCATCCCATTACTTGGTAATGGATTAGATCCTATCATCGATAAGAAAGTGGATATGATCTCTATTTGTGGTATGGGTGGCTTATTGATGAGTGAAATATTAGATGCTCATCTTGACTATGTAGAAGATAAAATACTCTTCCTACAGGCCAATACAGCCATTGATTTATTAAGAGAATACTTAATGAATCATAACCTACAGATTATTGATGAAGCATTAGTCAAAGATGCTCATCATATTTATGAAATCATGGTTGTGAAAAAAGGCCATCAGGAATTAGATGAAAAAGATATTCTCTTTGGACCAGTCCTTAGAAAACAGAAGGATCCTCTCTTTATTGAGAAGTGGGAAAGAGAACTAAAGATTCAAAGACGTATATTGGATTCATTAAATACTGAACATGAAAAATATGCAAAGGTATTACATTCTATTGCCTTAATTGAAGAAGTACTCTAGGTACTTCTTTTTTGTGTTATAATGGTTGAAACGGAAGGTGATATTTATGAAAGCAGAACAGATTATTAAAATCATGGAATCTCATTATCCTTTAAGCTGTCAAGAGGACTGGGATCATTGTGGATTGCAGGCAGGTAATATTTATACAGAAGTGAATAAAATAATGATTGGTTTAGATGCAGACTTACAAACTCTACAGGAAGCCATTGATGCAGGATGTCAGATGTTGATTACCCATCATCCATTCTTATTCAATACATTGACTTTAGATACAACAACACCGGTAGGACGTTTTATTGAAAAAGCGATTAAACATAATATTGTTGTCTATAGTGCGCATACATCTTTAGATAAGATTTCCATGAATAGATGGTTAATGGAAGCATTAGGCTGTTTAAATATTGAAGATGCCGATGAATCTAATATTACTAAGAAGGGTGTACTCCCAGATACAATGGGTATGTATGAATTCTTGGATTATGTAAAGAAGGCTTTTAATATTCCGTCAGTCAATTATGCAGGTAAAGTGAAAGAAGTCTCTACAGTAGGAATCTGTGGTGGTTCTGGAGGAGATTTAATAGATGAAGTCGCTCCACAGGTAGATGCTTATGTCACAGGTGATTTGAAATATCATAGTGGTTTAAAAGCATCAGATTATAATATTCTTTTAGTAGATGTAGGACATCATGTAGAAGTCATTATGGTACATAAATTAAAAGAATTATTAGAAAAAGAAATAGATTGTGAAATTGTAGAAGCCACTTCTCCAGGCTATTTTAAGGGGTATTAGGATGATTCTGACTACAATAGCGTATTTAAAGAAAGATGGGAAAACATTACTTCTTCATCGTATAAAAAAGAAGAAAGATATCAATGAAGGTAAATGGATTGGTGTAGGTGGTAAATTAGAACCAGGTGAATCACCCGATGAATGTGTAAAAAGAGAAATATTAGAAGAAACAGGTTATACAGTGCATTCTGTTAGATGTCATGGTTATGTCACATTCCCAGGTCTTTATTATGGTGAAGATGAAGGTATGTTTGTTTATTCTTGTCATGACTTTGAAGGGACATTAAAAGAATGTGATGAAGGTGTTCTTGAATGGGTGGATGATGATTTAATTCCTGATTATCCACAATGGCCAGCAGATTATCATTTCTTAAACTGGATGGAAGATGATCATTATCACCATGCCAAGGTGACTTATAAGAATGATGAACTTATAGAATATAAAGAAGAAATATATTAAAAAGGAGCGCGGATTTAAAATGGACCCTGTAAAAAGGACACGATAAAAAAAGAGATTTATCTCGTGACCCTGTTTTTACAGGGTTTTTATTTTGCGTAGTATAATGATCATAGAATGGTGGTGTTATTATGGGAGTAAATTATTTTAGTGATGAACAAGTCAAGGAACTTGAAAAGAATCCATATGTAAAGAAAGTGTCTGCAAAAAGCATAACCTATTCTGAAGAATTTAAGGAACTCTTTTGGATTGATTTACAGAAAGGCATGATGCCTGGAAATATCTTTAGAAAGTATGGATTTGATCCTCTTATGCTAGGATCTCGTCGAACTGACAATTTCACGCATCGTGTAAGGAAAGAAGCGGCAAGAGAGGAAGGATTCAAGGATACAAGAAGCAGAAATTCCGGCAGACCTCGTACAAAGAATCTTACCGTCGAGGAACAGCTAGAAATGCTTAAGCAGAAAAACAAAATTCTCCAGCAGGAGATCGATTTTTTAAAAAGAGTGAGATTTATCAACAGAAAGCAAATCTCAAAACTGCAGAAGGACAAACAGTAAGAGAGAAATATGAACTGATGGATAGAACTCTTGAATCACCTAGTAATAATCTGAGTGTCTCAGCATTATGTGATACTGCAGGTGTTTCAAGAAGTGGGTTCTATTCATGGAAGAAACGAAAAGGTTCCATAAGCGAAAAAGAAGAACAAGACCGTAAGGATTTTGAATTGATTTTAGAAGCATACAGGTTCAAAGGATATGACAAGGGCAGACGTGGTATTCATATGCGTCTTCTTCACATGGGCATTGTGATGAACCATAAAAAGATTTCAAGACTGATGAAGAAATACGGACTATTCTGTCCAATAAGAAAAGCCAATCCTGCAAGAAGAATGGCTAAGGCAATGAAAACATCAAATTATGCAGATAATATTCTAAACAGACACTTCGAGGAATATGGTCCTGGATATGTGCTTGAAACAGATATTACTTATCTATTCTACGGTCACAAAAGATCTAAAGCCTATCTATCGGTGATAAAGGATGGATTTACAAAGCAGATTCTTGCATATGTATTATCACCGTCTTTAGAAGTAGACTTTGTCCTGGAGACAATCAATCAGCTTTACAGTAAACATAAGCATAATATTCACACTGATGCTCTGATACACAGTGATCAGGGTGTACATTATACAAGTGTCAGGTTTATTGACTTACTTAAAAGTCTGGAAATCAGACAGTCAATGTCAAGAAGAGGAAACTGCTGGGACAACGCTCCCCAGGAATCCTTCTTCGGACATATGAAAGATGAGATAGGCAGATATATAGAGAATGCCTGCTCATATGAAGAACTGAAGGAAATAATAGATTCCTATATGGTTTATTACAACAATGATCGTTATCAGTACAATCTGGCTAAGCTGTCACCAAATGAGTACTTTGAATATTATATGACTGGTGAGTACCCACTTAACCATATCACAAAGGAGCCTGATGAATATAAGGAAAAATTCAGACAGGTAAGAAATAATCTTGATAGAAACTCAACGCTCGAGAAATTAGTAACTATCCTTCAAAGAATAACTCATTTCAAACAGTCCATCAGGTAATCTGCGCAGATGACTTCTGATTAAATCTATATCATCATTACTTAGTGATACAAAACCATAATCATCCATCTTAGTGAATATTACAGTACCATTAAAATAACCATCAACATCATCTGGATCGGATCTATAAGTAATAGTATGATTAGTATCATATACGCTTAAATCCTTTACCAGAAGATAGACTGATGGATCATCATCAAATATATAATCTCGGTAGTCAAATACACCAAGCTCATTTCTTATGACTTTCTCCATTCTATCTGTTTCTAACACACATAAAACTCCATCTTTAATAATTACATATTTACATAGCTTACACATAAAAATATCCTCCTGGTTATTATTACACCTAGAGGATATCTTTATTTCTAATCGATTTTAAGTACTTTTTTATTTAATGTCCTTGACACGGGGTCCACATTATACCCTCTCTTTTTAGTTGTTTTTATAATGAATTGTATTCTTTTACTACGTTTTCTACAGTAAAGCCATATTCTTTGATGACTCTACTTGCTGGAGCACTCGCACCAAAAGTATCAACACACATAGTCTTACCATCTAAACCAACATATTTATGCCATCCAAAATCAGATAACATTTCTACAGAAAGACGCTTTCTGCAGAAATTTGGTAAAACGGATTCCTTATATTCATCACTCTGTGCATCAAATAAATTCATTGAAGGCATAGAAACAACACGTACTGAATGTCCCTGTTTTTCTAATTCTTCCTGTGCATGAATAGCAAGACCCACTTCTGAACCAGATGCAATAATGATACCTTCTAAGTCACCAGACTCTTTTCTAGCAATATAAGCACCATGTAATACATCTTCATAAGTAGAATTTGTAAGGTTTTCTACTGGCTGTCTAGTAAGAATTAATGCGACTGGCATGTTCTTTGTTTCAACAGCAATCTTCCAAGATGCAAGCATTTCATTTGCATCAGCTGGACGTAATACTTCAACATCAATACTGCTTCTAAGCATTGCAAGCTGTTCAACAGGCTGATGTGTAGGACCATCTTCACCAACTGCGATAGAGTCATGTGATAATGGAAGAATGATTGGACATTCCTGTAAAGAACCCATTCTTAAGGCTGCTTTAAAGTAATCACTGAATACTAAGAAGCCCCCTGCTGAAATCTTAACACCCTTATGTAATGTCATACCATTCATAATAGACACCATTGCGAATTCTCTGATACCAAAATATACATTTCTTCCAGTATAGTCTTCACAGCTAAATCTTCCTTCGCCCTGGATTGATGTCTTAGTAGATGAAGATAGATCTGCAGTACCAGATAAGAATGTAGGGTTCTGCTTAGCAACTTCCTGAATAATTCTATGAGAAATATTACGAGTCGCTTCTGTATAACCAGGTTTGAATTCCTTTTGAAGTTCTGTAATATCTAAATGATAATTACCTTCAATAGCATTTTTATATTCTTTATATTCTTCTGGATACTTTTCAGCATATTCTTCAACAGTCTTTAACCATTTCTTATATACTCTTGTACCACGGTCTTTTACGTTCTTCTTAAAATCATCATAAACTTCTTCAGGAACATAGAAAGGATCATGGTCAAATCCATAAGATAACTTAGCATTCTTACCGTCTTCTTCACCTAGAGGTGAACCATGAACTTTATTAGTTCCCTGGTTGCAAGAACCATAACCAATAACAGTCTTCATGATGATAATAGATGGTTTGAATAACTCTTTTTTAGCACGCTTTAATGCACGGTTGATGGCCTGAATGTCATTACCATCAGCCACTTCGATAACCTGCCAATTCATTGCTTCATATCTCTTCTTTACATTTTCACTGAATGAATATGAAAGAGGACCATCAAGTGTTACTTCATTGGCATCATAGATAACAATTAACTTACCTAATGAAAGATGACCAGCAAGAGATGATGCTTCATAAGTCACACCTTCCTGCATATCACCATCACCACATAATACATATGTGTAATGGTCAACAATTGAACAATCTTCCTTGTTGTACTTTTCGGCAAGGAACTTTTCAGCAATTGCCATACCTGTGGCTGTAGGAACACCCTGACCTAAAGGTCCTGAAGATGCATCTACACCATCTGTGATAGTGATTTCTGGATGTCCAGGTGTTTTTGACTGCCACTGTCTGAACTGTTTTAAATCATCAAGACTTAAATCATAACCAGAAAGATGTAATAAAGCATAAAGTAAAGAACTAGCATGACCACTTGCAAGAACAAAGCGATCCCTATTTTGCCAACTAGACAAAGAGGGATTTATGTTCATCACCTTAGTAAACAATGTGTATAAAGCAGGTGCGCCATCTAGAACCATACCTGGATGACCAGAATTTGCCTTATTGATCATGTCAATACAAAGCGATCTTATTGTAGCGATCGATAAATTCGAATCCATTTCGAGTACCTCCTAATCACCATCATTATACATAATTTTATTGATGTGTAAACCATTTTTTACGCAATAAAAAAGACAATCTTTTCACAAAGACTGTCTAGTTTACTTTTTTATGCATTCTTGCTTTAGCAGGAGTGACATCGTTACCATTTGCATCAACAACTTTGATACTCTGAAGCTGCTGTTCAAAGCCTCTTCTAAATTCTTTTAGGTATTTCTGTCTAAGCTTCTGCTGACGAACCTGTTCCTCAGGTGTAAGACCTACTGTCTTCTTTTTATGAGCAAGTGCATTAATTTCATCGATAAGTTTCTGATCAATAGCCATGATGACCTCCTGTATAATTTAAATAAACGAAAAGACCTAAGAGGCGTTGATTATCCCTGTTAAATACAGGTGGGCACCTTGTGAAAAACTTTAGGATCCCTACTCGTAGCAGGTCTTCAACACCGTCTTTCTAACAATCAGGTTCCCTTATCAAAAATGTAGGAAATCCATATACTCTCAGGTCACCACCATTATAGCATAAGTGCCTTTTTAGTCAACATCTAGGCGTTATCCTTAAGTGGTCTAACAATAAAATTAGATGTTAAATCCTTACAAAATAGAGGCAAAATATTTTTAATATCATCGATAGTAAGAGCCTGATAGGCCTCAAATAGATCAAATAAATTAATACCTTCTAAATAGTATTGGCTAAATAATGAAGCGATTGTTTCGATAGAATTGAAAAAGCCAATAAGAGTTCCAATATTATTTCTTTTCATTCTATTGAATGCTTCTTCATCCAATGTCATATGAGGAATATCTTCAATAAGTTTATGTATATGAGATAGAAGTTCCTCAGGTTTAGGACTATCTCCTGCAAAAATAATATGAGAGAAATCACGCTCTTGTGAGAAGTTAGTGAAGAAAGAATCATTGATGAGTCCCATCTTAGTCCATTCATCTCTTAAATCACTACTCTTAGAGAATAACATATCCATGAAGATATAGAATGAAAGCTGTCTTTTGAGTTTTTCTTCAGGCGATTCAGGGACATTGTTTATTTTGATTGCGACATTGACCTTAGTCATAGTAACATCCATTTCATTTTCTTCATAAGCTTTAAAGATGGTTTCTGGTTCATTGTGATCTCCTCTTACAATTGGAGGCATATCATTGAAATCTTTCTTTGCCTGATTATCTCTAATAACGGACATGAGGTGTTCTGGATCAAAGTTTCCTGACACAAATAACATCATATTAGATGGATGATAGAATGTATGATAGCACTTTTGTAAGATGTCATAATCGATTTCCGCCACAGTTTCAACAGTACCAGCAATATCAATTCTAACAGGATGATTATGATAAAGGTTGCTGATGGCACCAAAATAACCACGCCAGTCAGGATCATCATTATACATGCCTATTTCCTGATTAATGATGCCCTTTTCTTTTTCAATACTTTCAGGTGTAACATTGAGTTCCTGCACGAAATCTAATAATAATTCAGTACATTCATCAACATTCGCAGCTGTATTGAACAAATAAGCAGTACGGCTATGAGAAGTGAAGGCGTTACTGTTCGCACCAAGTGCAGCAAACTTTTCTGAGGCATCTCCATCTTCCATATCAAACATCTTATGTTCTAGAAAATGAGCGACACCATCAGGTACTGTGATTAAATCTGTTTCTCCTAGAGGAACAAAACTACGGTCAATAGAACCAAAACGTGTTGAAAACAAACCATATGTCTTAGTAAAGCCATCTTTTGGCATCAAATAGACATTAAGTCCATTGCTCATCTTTTCATGATAGAGTGTTTCTTTAATTGTTGGATAATAAGTTTTCTTCATAGAACTCCTTTCCAGTTAAGAAATAGATGGTATCTAATTCTATACTTTGAGCACATTTGATGACATCTTCTTTTGTGACATTTTTAATTGCATTCTGTTTGTCTTCAATAGTATCCTGACTATTAATGATATCTCTTCTCCAGTTGAATGAGATAATGGCATCAGGATCATCATCTACTTTAGATAATGTATTGATAAGCATAGTCTTTACCATTGATAATTCTTCATCAGTGATATGCCCAGCCTGTAAGTCTTTGATCTGTTTTCCAATTAACTCTTTAGTCTTATCATAATTATTCATATCAATACCTGCAGCAATAGTCATAATACCATTCATTGGATCATAACTTGAATAAATAAAGTAACATAAGCTGTTCTTTTCTCTGACTACTTGGAATAGTCTAGATTGAGAATAACCTCCTAATAAATTAGAAAATACGCTCATTGCAGCTGTATTTTCACTTAAGGTACAGTAGTTTGCCTTATAACCCATAACGAGCTTAGACTGGACGATATCCTGTTTTTCAATAATATCTAAAAGATGTTTACGATCATTTTGATACATATAGGCGCTAGGATAAGGATCATGTTTCACTTCTGGGAATTGTAGCTTTTCTTTGAAGATAGAAATAATACTTTCATCTATATCCCCTACTACATAAACATGCTTATCATCATTTTGAATCATATCTTTATATGTTTCTACAAGAGTATAAGCATTGATGTTTTCCATATCCTCTATATAGCCTGTAGAACGTAATCCTAGTACACTTCCTCTGCCCATATAATCTACCATGCGATCAAAGGCATAGCCCATCTTATCGTCCATATCAGCCATAATACGATATGTGATTTCCTGTTTCTTAAGTTCAGTCATTTCTTCATCAAAATGCCCATCTACAATATAAGGATGATTTACTAATTCATTTAATAAATCTACCTGTTTAATGAGTAGATTTTCATTGATAGGAAGGAATTCCTGATTAACACATGTATTCTTAAAAGTAATAATATGACCTTTACCTGCTGAAGAAATATTAGCAGAAAGATTTGCACCATATAAATCTTCTAGTGTTCTAGATAAGTCCTTTTGTGTTGGATGCTTCATAGTTCCAGTAATCATTAAGAATCCTAGAACACTTCTACTTGTGACTGTTTCTCTTGTAAAACGTCCTTTAAAACGAACAGAGATTGTAATATCTTTAAATTTCTTAGATGAAATCAAGTGAAGTTGATATCCATTCATTTGATAGATCTTGTTCATTGTATACCTCTTTTCTTTCTCTATTCATTATAACTTTTTTGTATAGTAGTGCAAGAAAAAAGGACTCCCTAAGGAGTCCAGTCTATTAACGTTTAGATTTATCGTAAGGTACACCATCTGCACGAGGCGCAGCTGAGTTCTTAGATGTGAATGCTAATAGAATTAAAGTGGCAACATATGGAATTAATTTATATGTTGTATCAGGTAAAGACATTTTAGCAAGTAATGGAACTGAGTTATATGTATAAGACAATGTCTTCATGAAACCAAAGAAGAATGCTGCACCAGCAATTCTTAATGGTACCCAGTTACCAAAGATCAATACGGCTAAGGCTAAGAAACCATAACCAGCAACAGTACAGGTGAATTCTGTAGAGATAGGTAGAATATAAATAAGTCCACCCATACCAGCTAAGAAACCAGAAATACCTACACCTAGATATCTGATCTTATAAACACTGATCCCTGCAGCATCTGCTGCCTGAGGGTTTTCACCACAAGAACGGATTCTTAAACCAGTCTTAGTTTTCATAAGGAAATACCAAGAAATGATAAGAATCGCAATGCCTAGGAATGTAGTAAAGTAGCAGTTCTTGAAGAATAAATCACCAAGTACTGGAATACTGCTAAGTCCAGGAACTTCAGAAATTCTGAATTCATTAGTGAATGAAACATTCTGCATACCATCCTGTACAGTTTTTGCGATGAAGATACCAAGTGCTGGAGCAAGCATATTTAATGCAGTACCAGAAATAGTCTGGTCAGCACTTAAATGAATGGCTGCAAAGGCATGAAGCATACTAAATAGTATACCAACAATACCAGAAATAAGTAAACCTGTTAATAATAGTGGCAGACCATGAAGAATATCATTAGACTGCATATAATTCAAATAGAATACACCAGCAAAACCACCAATGATCATAATACCTTCAAGGGCTAAGTTAACAACACCACTTCGTTCAGAGAACATACCACCCAAAGCAACAATCATTAATGGAATGGCAAATAGTAAAGTCTGAGCAAAAAGGAAATAAACTAAACTCATTCTGTTTTACCTCCTTCATTCTGCATTTCTGCTTTTCTCTTTTTATTTCTTTGATAACGTTCTAATAAGGCTTTAATGAATAGTGTGAATGAAGCGAAGTAGATAATAACAGCAACGATAATATCAATAACTTCAATCGCAATATTAAGTGCCTGCATATAGTTACCACCAACATTCATATAACCAATGAATAAGGCAGCAAAGATACAGCCAATTGGATTAGAGAAACCAAGTAAGGCAACTGGGATACCGTTCCAGCCTTCGTTTGGTAATGTTTCTGTGATTGGTAATGTTTTACCAGTACCACATAAGTAAGTTAAGGCACCACCTACTCCAGCAAAGAATCCTGAAATCATAAGGGCTAAAACGATACATTTCTTTTCGTTCATACCTGCATATCTTGCTGCATCTTTATTGAAACCACATGCTTTTAGTTCATAACCAAAAGTAGTTTTATTCATGATAAACCAAGCAAGTACACAAAGTAAGATTGCAATGATAATACCAAGGTTAACACGATCACCAAAGATCTGATTTAAGCCAAATCCAGGAATACTACGTGCTTTAGATACAGCATAACTTTCTGCACCAGTAGAGTTGTAGATAGTTGCTTTAATACCCTGGATAACAAGTAACATACCAATATAGTTACACATGATACCAGAAATAACAACATTTACGTTACGAGCAGCCTTTAAGATACCAGGAATAAGTGCCCATAAAGCGCCAGCAATTCCAGCTCCTAAAATAGCAAAAATCCATACTAAGTTATCTGGAATAAAAGTTGCTCTTAATGCGATAAATACAGCAGTGAAACATCCTACTAAATACTGTCCAGGAACACCGATATTAAATTCACCACATTTATAAGCAAATGAAACAGATAGACCAGTCATCATGATTGGTACAGCTAAATAAATAACCTGTCCAATACTAGATAACCCTTCTCTAAAGCCACCTGTTAATAAAATAGATAATCCCTGTAATGCATCACTAGGATTAGCAATTAAGATAATGATAAAACCAACGACTAGCCCCATTAAAATTGCGATTAAAGAAGACACAATTGATTTGAAGCTGGCACGTTCCATTAAAGCGGGTTTATTACTTTTCATAACCTTCTCCTCTCTTAGAACCTGCCATATAAAGTCCTAATTCCTGAATAGTAGTCTCTTTTGGATTTAAATCCGCAACGATTTCCCCTTCATACATCACTAAAATACGATCTGATAAGTTCATAACTTCATCAAGTTCAAGTGACACAAGTAATACTGCTTTATTGTTGTCTCTTGTCTTAACAATCTGCTTATGAATAAATTCAATAGCCCCAACATCTAGACCACGTGTAGGCTGTACAGCGATAAGTAAGTCATCATTCTGTTCTACTTCTCTCGCAATAATGGCCTTCTGCTGGTTACCACCGGACATACCACGTACAATAGAATTTCTACCTTCACCTGAACGTACATCATATTCTTCAATAAGATGATCAGCATAAGTATTCATTGCATCAAAATTAATAATGCCATGATTCTGGAAGTCTTTCTTATAATATGATTTCAAAATCAAGTTTTCACCAAGAGTATAATCAAGAACTAACCCATGTTTATGACGGTCTTCTGGGATGTGAGATAAACCATGATCATTACGATAACGAATACTCTTATGTGTAATTTCTTCATCATTTAAGTAAACATGACCCATATTAGGCTGTTCAAGTCCAGTTAAGTTATAAATCAATTCACTCTGACCATTGCCATCAATACCAGCAATACAAACAATTTCCCCTTTTCTTACTTCAAATGAAACATCATTTAAAAGAAGTTTATCTGAAGTCTTAGGCTGATAGCTTAAATGGTCAACCTTTAATACAACATCAGATGGTTCATGTTCATCTTTAGTGACTGTCAAGTTTACCTTATGACCAACCATCATTTCTGATAACTGTTCTTTAGTCACATCAGCTACATTGACTGTACCAACATATCGTCCCTTACGAATGATTGTACAGCGATCCGCTACTGCTTTGATTTCATTTAACTTATGAGTGATGAAAATGATGGATTTACCTTCCTTAATAAGTTCCTTCATGATTTTCATTAACTCATCAATTTCCTGTGGAGTGAGTACTGCTGTAGGTTCATCAAAAATCAAGATATCATTATTTCTATATAACATCTTTAAGATTTCTACACGCTGCTGCATACCAACAGTAATATCTTCAATCTTTGCATCTGGATCAATGTTTAAATGATACTTCTCAGATAAGCCCATCACCTTCTTACGCGCATTATCTGTCTTGAGCTTACCGAATAACCCCTTTTCTTCAACCCCTAAAATAATGTTTTCCAAAACAGTGAAATTATGAACAAGTTTAAAATGCTGATGCACCATACCAATGTTATATTTATTGGCATCATTTGGGTCATTGATTTTAACGCTTTGTCCATTAATCTTTATTTCACCCATATCAGGCTGATAAAGACCAAATAAAATACTCATCAAAGTAGATTTACCAGCACCATTCTCACCTAATAAAGCATGAATTTCGCCTTTTTTTACTTGAAGAGTAATATCGTCGTTAGCTTTAATACCAGGGAATTCTTTTGTGATATTAAGCATTTCAATAGCATATTCCAATATTCTCACCTCTGACCATATTATACTATAAATTGTTCACTTTAAAAATAACTAAATGTATTTTTGAATATAAAGAAACATATACAAAATAATAAATTTGATAAGAGCTTGGAATGATATTAATGTTTATATGTGTAAAATTATTAATATGATAGGATTTGGTAAGAGAGGGTATGACTAAAATAAAAAAGTGAAACAGGGTATTAAAAGACACTACCACAATCGTTAAGATTTTATCGCTCATTGTTTTGATTCTTAGTGCTTTAAAATTAATTTTTTAAATGAATCAATAAGGGCAACTTTGATTAATAAGCAATGTGAAAACAGTTGGTGCAAGTTATAAAACTGAGTTTGTAAATGAGTTTAGATAAGCATGTGAAAATCTATGGAAGCCGTTATTGAAAAAGCAAATAATGATTAGAGCATATAAGCTTTGGTCCTTATTTTTTTGGGTGTATGCTAAAAATTATTCTTTTATAATATGAGAAATCTATCTTTTTTGCCTATCTGTTATCTTTCTTAATCAAAAAAAGTGGCTATTTAAGGAGGGCACTGAAAAAGTGCCTTTTTTTGTGCGCTTCTATACCCTTATAGT
>OLGY01001223.1_pt1 | contig 13769 bp, 12 predicted proteins | sample 1605951 | NCBI WGS metagenome assembly OLGY01 (sample SAMN03283280) | human gut metagenome | biome: human-associated habitat; material: feces | host: Homo sapiens | place: Peru | collected 2012
TCCTTGCTCGTATCACTGGATATATTGAAGAGCAGACAGGTGTTGCATCAAACTACTGTAATTATATGAATACTCAAACAAAGAATCCGTTCGAGATTGAACATATTATTACAGACCATTATGAATGGTTTACTGCAGAGTATTCTGACCAAGATGATTTTAGACGCTGGAGAAATAGTATCGGAGCATTACTGCTTCTTCATAAGAGCATCAATGCAAGCTTAAATGATGCAAAGTACGATTATAAGTTAAAGAAGTATTGCTCTAACGAAGGCAATATATATACTGAATCACTTGGTGAGTTGGCATACCAGAATAACCCTAAATTCAAGAAGTTTATTTCTGATAACAATCTTGGATTTAAAGCTTATACATCATTTGGCAAAAATGAGATTACTGAGAGAATAGCAGTACTTGTTGATTTGGTAAAACTCGTTTGGAATGATGATATGTTTATCTAATCTATCGTAAGGAGATAGGTTTCATGGTTTATAATACCTTTATTAAATGTCAAGTTTGCGGAAGTATCACTAGAATACGCTTGCAAGTTGGCTGGCAAGAAGAACATCCGATAGAAGTTGCGTGTGGTAAATGTGGAACCTCCCTGTCTGGTAGCGTAAAGATATGACAGGAACATCCGGGGTTAAATTTTTCATTCGATAATGCAGATGATATTCAAGATGAAGATGCTGATTATATTGTTGAGTGCTCCGGAGAATTTCCTACTGTAAAACAAGCAAAAGCAGCAGACTTAGAAGGGCTAGTGATTACACCGTTTATTCGATATATGAATTGTATGAAAACGGATGACTCTTATAAGGAATTTAGACAAGATGTGTCTAGACTGAATGCAACAGCCCAAGAATGAAAGAGTTATAAGAGAATTCTAACATTAGCCAAAAACGTGTCAAGTGACCTATGAAAAAACGAGTCAAAAGAAAAAGGCTCATTTGAACCTTGAAAATCTGTAAATATTAAAGATTGTGGATACGGACACCACCTTTGACAGCACAAAAAGAACTGCTGAAAGTCGATTACCGACGGCGAAGAACTCAAGAACAGTTAGAGTTTATTCCGTCGCTCACAGCAGTATAGCAGTTCTTTTATAAGCCATCAAGGGCATGTCGCTTGTGCGTTGGCTGTTTATAATTCACAATAGGAAATGATACTCATTATTCATATACAACTTATGGTGCTTTTATAACAGTAACTTATAAAAACACACCAATAAAAGGTCAACTTGAAATTAAGAAAACAGGAGAAAATTTAGTAATTAAAGATGGTAAATACACTTACGAAGATAAAAAATTAAGTGGTGTAACATTTGAAATTTATGCAGAAGAAGATATTAAATCTGCCGATGGAAAAATTGACAAAAACCTAAAAAATAATATAATCACGTGGTTTATAGACATTCTTAAACAAAAAATCTGAAGATAGGAGAATGATAAAATGCTAAAAAATGCTATAGCATATATTTTAAGAAAAAGAAATAGAACAGGTATAGTATTTATTATTTTAACATTAGTTCTCTCATGTTTGTATTCATGTTTGAACATATCAAAATCAACAAGTGATTTAGAAAAAAACTTATACAAGATTTCAAATACATCATTATCAATAACTAAAAATAATGGTGATACTTTTGAAACTAATCAGTTTAAAGAATTAGATAATATAAAAGAAATACAAGAAATTATCACTAAGTATGATGGACTAGCCAGAACTACAAACATCAAAGTTGTAGATGGAACTCAATTAGTAGAACGAGATGATTTATCAGATGAGTTCAAAAATATGCTTTCAGTAGAAGCTACTAATAATAGTGAAAAGAATAATTTATTCAATAGTGGTATTTTCACTATTATAAAAGGCAGACATATTAATAATAATGATAGAGGAAAAATTCTTATTCATAAGGAACTTGCAGAAAAAAATAAACTAGATATTAATGATAAAATTAAACTTGAATTGATTGATTATAATAACAATGAAAATAAAATGGAATATGAGTTTGAGATAATTGGAATCTTTTCAGGTAAAAAACAAGAAAAATATACTGGCTTATCATCAGACTTTAGTGAAAATATGGTATTTATTGATTATGAATCAAGTCAAAAAGCATTAAATAAACCTGAAAATAACAAAATTGTTAATAAACTTGAAATATACTCAGATAGTTCAGAAAATACAAAGGTAGCACTAAATAAAATTAAAAAAATCAAAATTGATTGGTCACAATTCAATGTTTCAAGTGATAACCATATATTCGAAGAAACACTAGAGTCTATAGATGGAATAAAACATATTATTAAGATTATGACATATTCAATTATGATAGGTGGAATAACAGTATTGTCATTAATATTAATATTATGGTTAAGAGAAAGAATACATGAAATAGGAATATTGTTATCAATTGGTATAAGTAAAATAAAAATTGTAACTCAATTTATACTTGAATTGTTATTTATATCACTACCCTCTTTAGTATTATCATTGTTTATAGGAAATGTAATATTAAATATTATAGTCGGTGGATTTATGAATTCTGATGATTCAACAATAACGGTTGATAGCTTACTTAAAAACAATAATTTAATTTCAAATCTCATAACATTTCTACAAAGTTACGGAATATTAATTGGAATTATTGTTCTATCAGTTATTATTTCAAGTTTAATGATATTAATTAAAAAACCAAAAGAAATATTATCAAAAATAAGTTAGGAGATTAAAAATGGATATATTAGAAATAAAAAATGTAACATATAATTATTCAAATTCAAATGAGTTAGTATTATCTAATGTAAATCAAAAATTTGAAATCGGAAAATTCTATGCAATAATAGGAAAATCAGGAGCAGGAAAGTCAACATTACTTTCACTATTAGCAGGTTTAGATAAACCACAAAATGGTCAAATCTTATTTAAAGGAAATGATATAGAGAAAGACGGCTATAGTAATCATAGAAAAAATAACATATCGTTAGTTTTTCAAAACTATAATTTAATTGATTATTTAACACCAATAGAAAATGTTAGATTAGTAAATAAAAATGCATCTGAAACAATCTTATTTGAATTAGGGCTTGATAAAAGTCAAATAAATAGAAATGTAATGAAGTTATCAGGAGGACAACAACAAAGAGTGGCTATCGCAAGAGCATTAGTTTCAGAAGCCCCAATTATTTTAGCAGATGAACCTACTGGAAACTTAGATGTTGATACTGCAAGTGAAATAATTGAAATACTTAAAAAGTTAGCAAAAGAAAGAAATAAGTGTGTAATCGTGGTAACACATAGTAAAGAAGTTGCAAATTCTGCAGACATTGTTTTGGAATTAAGAGATAGAAAACTTAAAAAAATACATAAAATTACTCAGGAGGTCAAATAATGATTAAAAATGCATTTCATTATGTAACCAGAAAAAGTCTAAAATCAATAATTATATTGTTAGTTATAATAGCTATGTCAACACTTTGTCTTATTAGTTTATCAATTAAAGATGCTACGAACAGAGCATCAAAAGAAACTTTTGGAAATATAACAAATAGTTTCTCTATGGAAATAAACCGAAGAGTTAATTTTGGAACACCAAGAGGTGGTGGCAATATAAAAGGACAGGATATTAAAAAAATTGCTGAATCTAAAGATATTGATTCATATGTAAAAAGAATTAATAGTGTTGCCGATTTAGTAGATAATGATATAATAGAAACTCAAAAAACACTTTCAGGACAATCACCAGAAAGAGCAAAAAACTTTAAAAGAACTGTTATGTTAACGGGAGTTAATGATTCATCAAAAGAAAATAAGTTTATCTCAGGAGCTTACAAATTATCTAGTGGGGAACACTTAAATGAAAATGATAAAAACAAGATTTTAATGCATAAAGACTTAGCAGAAAAAAATAATTTAAAAATTGGAGATAAAATAAAAATAAAATCTAATTTATTTGATGCCGATAATGAAAAAGGAGCAAATGAAGAAGTTGAAGTTGAGATAAAAGGTCTTTTTGATGGTCATAATGAAGGTGGCGTTACTGTAGCTCAAGAACTTTACGAAAATACTTTGATAACTGATTTAGATACGGCTGCAAAAGTATATGGAAATACAGAGGATACTGCAGTATATCAAGATGCAACATTTTTTGTAAAAGGTGATAAAAATTTAGATAAAGTTATTAAAAATATTGAAAAACTCGATATAGATTGGCAACAATATAATTTGATTAAAAGTTCAAATAATTACCCAGCACTACAACAATCAATATCAGGTATATATAAAATAGCTAATAAATTATTTGCAGGATCATTATTATTTGCAGGTGTTACAGTTTCATTACTATTGTTTTTATGGATGAATGCTAGAAAAAAGGAAATTGCAATTTTACTTTCATTAGGAATTTCAAAAGCCAAAATATTCGGACAATTTGTTATTGAACTTGTATTTGTATCAATTCCGGCATTTATAGGATCATACTTTCTAGCTGTTTATACAGCAGGTATGATTGGAAATAACATATTAAGTAAAGTCACTGGTACTATAGCAAAACAAATTGCTAAACAAGGAGTATCTAGCCAGCTTGGAGGTGGAGCTGAAGTAGATGGTTTTAATAAAACACTAACAAGTTTAGAAATTAATATATCTCCAAAATTAATGATATATGTGATTTTATTTATGTCAATAGTTCTTATAATATCTTTACTAATATCTTCATCAAGCAATTTAAAGAAAAGTCCAAAAGAATTATTAATTGATACAAAATAGTAATAAATATTTATAATTTATTAAAAGTAAATCAGAGATGGTTTACTTTTTAAATAGTTAAAATTTAATTTTTGTATAGTGATCATATTTAAAACTTTGCAGAAAAAAGTTAAATGTTTCATAGCAAGTATCTAGTTTTATAAAAAGGTCGTGTTCTCACGACCTTTTTGCTTTTCTGATATATTCCGGCAGTTCTGGTGACCATGGCAAAAGTTTTTCAAGAAAACTTCTATCTGTGTCTCGTCATTTTGACTGTGGATAACACTTATTCAGAAAGCATTTGTTGGATATTATCAGAATCAGAATTCTGATAATCTACCTACCAGCAATGAAATCGCAGAGCTGCAGACCAGCTATAATAATATGCTTTCTGCCATCATTGAGCTGCTTGATGGTGCTAAGTATCTGTGGGAAGGAGAACACCATGAAACAAAATAATTCTTGTTACCTGTTTAGTATGTATGAACCTAACATAGATTCCATCATTATATATGCAATAGACAGTGACCCTATTCATAATCAATTGCCAGAAGTGCAATTCATATAACTGCCTTGTCCTAGGACATTTTAAACCTATATTTTCTGCTACCTGCTCTGTACTATATTCAATCCCAGCATCCATATAGGCTAAAATCTGCTTCTGCCTTTCTGATAAATCTATTTCTTTCATTTTTTTGAATCCGCTGATTTTTCTGCTGATTCATCATCAGATTCCTTTTCCATCTTCATCACAAGTGTCACCTGATCAAGATTTGTGTCTTCAATCAATTCCGGTTTTATCCCGTTACAAATAGCCTAAATATGTATCAAAGAAACTTCAGTGCCTACCTTCCATCCACATACTTTTTCAGCAATGTAAATTGCTTTGAAGAAAGCTTATTTTTGTCGCTCGAATTTACTACCACTTCAATTTCTGGCTTAAAATAGTTATCCGGAAGAGAGCCTAAGTAATCTTGTAAAGATGCTAATTCTAAAAACAAATAATAATTCTTTTGAACAAACCACTTACAAAGAAAATTACATTTGTCACTTGTACACGTTTCGCCACACTTAACTTTTATGGCAGTTTTGTCAATTGACTCCAATCCCATTTCTTTACATCCATACGAATTTTCATGCGTTAACTGTGGCAATTCAACATCTACCCTTAGCATAATTTTTTCAACAATGCTGTTTTTCTCCAAGAAATTTACTTTTTTGTTCTCATCCAAGTAATAATCTGTTTCTATTTCATATCCCTTTGTAATCAAATGGGACAACCAATGAAATCTCGAAGTATCTCCCATATTATCTAAGTTATGGTTTAAAACTAATGCAGATACACGATAATTACTCATATCCAACAAATCTGCCAATCTCAAGATTATCTTTGTAAATTTTTGGCTCCACAACTTCGAACTGGCAGTTGATTTGATTTTATAAATATCATTTACGTTATATCCATGTGCTTCTGATAACTCTGCAACAATTTCTCTAAGTGCACTATCTATAAACCCCAGTTCATGTCGATTTCTTATTTCTGTAGCACTATTTTTTGCATGATTTTCTCGTACTAATTTTTCATAAAACGAATCAACTTTTAAATAATATTCTTTAAGTAATCTCTTCACTGGTCGTTTTGCTAAATTTGATTTTTTCAACTCTTCACGTATATTCTTAACAAAATCCGAGTATATTTTATTACTCTCGAAACCTCCGGATTGAATTGAATCTAAATCTGGAAATGTTACCATTGATATATCATGTAAATAACAGGCTATGAACAACACATAATAGTCATTTTTTGATATATTAATATAATCTATCGCTCTTATTATTTTTAATGAATTCTGAATCAGATCAACAGCATGTTCTTGATTATGAAGGGTGTAAAAATATAAATGTTTTGAGCCATTTTTCCATACATCACAAGTGTATTTATGAACTAATATAAGATTATCAATATATGCTGGAATACTCACAAATGTTTTAAATACTCCTAGCACCTGTATGATTGAATAATCAATTGCATACTGATACTCATCTTGAACAAAATCCTCTTTTATTTTTTCAAAATCTTCGAGTGTAAAATGTTTATTCCTCAAATATATCAATATTCTTAACTCAGAATATGTAATTTTTCTATTATTATTTTTCTGTAAGACTACATCATCACTAATTTCTATTTGCATTAAACCTGACAAAACTGCATTTATACATCGCCTTTGTATTTCATACGAATTAGATATTACCAGATTCGCAGTATTATAAAACTTCTGCCCCATAATATCCTTAACCGGATATTCACCATGTATTCTTTTCAATTCATTCTTTACAATATTAGATTTAATGCTGTCTGTTTTTTTTCTTACATAAGATGTCCTTTCCTTGACCAATCTTTTTAATGTTGTGTATGCTGACACTTCAGAATCCTCATATTTAAACTGCTCGATATAATCCTTGTATGCAACATATAGATATGAACTATTTTTATTATTGTTTCCAAATAACAACAGATTTAATTTAAGAATTTTTTCAATTAATATAGAGTAATCCTCTCCCATTTCGCACATTGCTTTCAACACAAAACTGATAGTCGCACCCAATGTGTCTTCATTATACAGTTCAAAAAATGCTGAAAGATTACTCCTTTTATCACTATTATCATCCAAAAATTTCAAGTCGTTTAAAAGTTCTTCCTGTAATGATTGCGTATCGCTTTTCTCCCTGTACTGTAAATCCTTATATCGATATTTAAAGAACTTTTTATAACGAATCAATTTCTTTTTGTAAGACTCTTTATATTTTTTATCATCAGCCGTTAATTGCTGTTCATCATTTATTTCTAAATCAATTTGTTCTAATTCTTTGTTTATTACTTTTAAAATGCTTTCTGTTTTATTCAACAGTATTCTACTTTCTTCATCTGAAAAGTTTGTATTGATATCAAATGCAGTCTTTGATGTTTCTCTCCCAATACAATGAATATATACCTCACCTTCTTTACTATCTGCAATATTGGAAATAGTACTCTTATCACCAGGCGGGTGAATGTTTATACCATACAAGTCTATTTTTTCTGCAACAAATGATAATAAATCTGACGAAATAAATTGACTCTCCTTTTTATATAACTCATTCATCCACACAGTTATTTTTTCATTGACATTCTTAATCTTTTGTCCAAAATCTTCAACATCTTTTATTTCATTTGTAAATACAGCCGAATCATCAACATAAAACACCATTTCACCTGGCAATACCTTTTTATAGATCTTTTCCACCTCTACCATAAGTAGATTTGCCAAAAAATAACTTTGAGGAAGTCCTTGTGGAAGTCCTATTGCGAATCTACAATCCCTGTGTTTTTTTTCGCCTAAATATATCTCCAAATCTTTCTTACTGAGTTTTTCAATTTCAACAAAGATTAGTTTTTCTAATATCTTACAAAGCATATTTTTATCATCTTCACTATATTCAACTGGTATTTGTTGAACTATATAGTTATATAAACAGACAGGATTTATTGAAGGAAAGAAATTCTCTAAATCAAGATTTACTTCCCATTTATATTCTCCATTATCATGGAAATTTTTATAGTAATCATTTGCTTTAGATGTGTATTCTTTATATTGCTCTTGCCACGGTTTAAATAACTTCTCTGGTTCATATGCAACTCTATTTCCATAAAAATTATGAGGGATAAGTCTACTAAAATTTGACATAGATAATTTATTATCTGCATCAAAATCATATATAAGAATATTTAACATCGAAACTGCTGTAATCTGATCAAGAAGGCTTGATGAATGTAAAGGTCGAAATACAACCTTATCATTTTCCATATCATATTTTTTGGGTTTAAAAAATATTCTTGCATGTAAATAATTGGACTCATCAATCAGTTGATATAAACGTTCTTGCACTTTTTCAATCCATTTTTCAATATTTTTCTCATCGAATTTATCCTTTAATCTATTGAGTTCCTCCTTATCTCGTTTGTCTAACAATTCTCTGTTTGAAATATACGACTCAACAGAATACAACGCCAAATATATATTCTGCTTACTAAACAACCTCTTGCGTATGCTTAATTCATTTTGTTGCATCCTCAAGTACTTCCTTTCTTCGTTTTAAAAAAGTTGCTATACACTCATCAATTATTTTCTCATAATTGTCCTCAATATTTATTTCTTCTGCAATCACAAATCCATTTTCATGTATCAATTCCAATTCAAGCTGCAATATGTCCCTTTTAACGATATCAGGATTAAATGTATTGCTAAGCCTTACTTTCCCCTTTTCAAATTTCCATACATCATCAATATTGATTATGCACTCTTGTTCAATGCCTGCAGCAAAAATCTTAACCAAAATCTTATCTACGAGTATCTGATATTTTAGTTTTAATGCTTTTTGACATTGAATAAAATCTTTCACATACGCACTCAAATAAGTCTTATTATAGGCATATTCCGGATTAACTGCTACTAAATATTCAGAAAAAGCTCCTATCATTTGTTCTATATCTTTTTCTTTATCCGCTGATATTTCCTGACTTTCAATAAATTTCTGAAAACTCTTCGTATTTTGTATTCCCATTTATATTCTCCATGTTAACATAATTCTATTAGGGCAAACCCAAATCCCAACTACACACATTTATAGAACTATTCTTCTTCCTCTTCAATCCATTCCTTCAATTTCTGCTGGAGCAACTTCTTATCCGGCAAATATAATTTATACTCTGAAGCATAAATATTAGCATCTTTGGGCAAAGTAATCTCAACTAAAGCATCATTTTTTTCTTTGCATAGAAGAATACCTATTGTGGGATTTTCATCTTCTAATTTTTCATATCTATCATAATAATTAACATACATCTGCATCTGACCGATATCCTGATGTGTCAGTTTATCCACTTTCAGGTCTATCAATACATAACAACGTAACAGACGATTATAGAATACTAAATCCACATAAAAATTATCTTCGTCATATGTAAACCGTTTCTGTCTTGCCTCGAAAAGATACCCCTTTCCTAATTCCAATAAAAATTTTTGCAATTTGTTGATTAGGGCTGTTTCCAAGTCTGTTTCAGAATACTTCGCTTTTTCTTCCATACCCAGAAATTCAAGAACCGTAGGCTGCTTTATAATATCCTCTGGTTTTGCAATAACATTGCCCTCTGTTGCAAGGCGTAAAACACCTTCTTTATCTCTGCTCAATGCCAAACGTTCATATAGACTGGAATTATATTGTCGCTGCAAAGTACGAACTCCCCATCCAGCTTTTGCTGTTTCAATTTCATAAAAACTACGTTCAGCTTCATTTTCTATGCGCATTAACTGCAAATAGTGTGACCATGAAACAATAAAAGGTGGCTCTTTTTCAAAAAGGCTAAACACTGTTTCACTTTTTTCAATTGCAAAAAGGCTAAACACCGTTTCGCTTATTCGTTCTTTATATGTCAAATAAAATTTTCTGGCATTCTTTAAAGTATCTTCTGAAAATCCTTTTCCAAACTCTTTCTGAAGCTTTTCTGATAATGTTTTAATAACTTTACTTCCATATTTTGCTCGCAATTCTCCCATTTGTTGTGTTTCCACAATCCATCTACCTAATGAATAATAAGTCATTATCTGCACTGTATTTATGTGATTCACAACAACATTTCTTGCATAATTTATTAAATCTACTGAATCAGTACATAATTTTTCAAGTTCAGCTTCATTTTGCATAATATCAAAATTAAAATCATCACTCATATTGAAAATTACTCCTTTCTCACTTACGACCTATCCTATATACTTCTATTATCTTTCCACAAAACAAAATCTATTTCGGCTTATCCACTTCCGTAAAGAAGTATTCCAATGTATCTACAAACATATTTGCATCAAACAATTCTTTTATCTGTTTCCTGTTCATCCATGCAACCTGCGCCACTTCACCCGTTGTGGCATTGCCTAAATCAACCTCTCTATCATATTCAAACAGCCAAACATCCATAATATCATTAAATATTTTTCCATCAATGATTTTTCGTGTCTTTGTAAAAATAACTTGTCCATTTTCCGGCATCAAATCAACGCCAACTTCTTCCTTTGCCTCTCGAATTGCTCCTAATAAACTATCCTAACCTTTTACAACCGAACCACCAACACATTCCCACATCAAAGGGTATGTCGGTCTGTTTGCAGAACGCTGCGAGATAAGGTACTCTCCTTTAGAATTACGAATCCAGACATGTACCACCAGATGATATCCATCTATCGGAAGCTGCTCTCCTCTTACATGGTCTTTTCCCAGAAGCTCTCTGTTCTCATTATACAAATCCCATATTTCTGCATCCGGCACATACTCCATAATATCCCCAAAGTCTGCATTTAAGATTTTACAGATTTTGCTAAGAATTGTAAGGCTCACCTCTTCATCACGGCGAAGCTTTGTCATTGTGTTAGGAGCGATTTCTGCCTTTTTACGCAAATCCGATTTACTCATTTTTTTATTCCCCTTATTATGAAGTACGGATTTGATCTTCCGGCTGGTATCTCTTACATACCACTCATTCATAATATTAAGGCATGGGGCAAATTCGTTACTATCATCGTTCAGGGCACTGTCTACATTGTTGGAAATAGCAATAAATCGCACATTTTTCTTTCGAAACAGCACTTCTGTATAAAAGCCTACTTCAAGGTAATTACGCCCGATACGGCTCATATCATTTACAATAACGTATCCTACAGTGCCATCTTCAATATCCGCAAGCATACGCTTCCAGTCCGGTCTGTCAAAATTGGTACCTGACCATCCGTCATCTGTATAGTGACGAAGATTGGTAAATCCCTGCTCGGTTGCATATTTCTCCAGCATTTTCTTCTGGTTTACGATACTGTTGTTGTCACCGCTTTGCTCATCATCACGGGATAATCTCTCATAGAGTGCAGTGATTTTGTTTAGTTCCGGTTGTTTGGTTTTCATAAGATTCTCCTTTCAAAACAAACAACCAGCTTATCTGTAGTTTTATTCTACCACGAATAAGCTAGTTTGTGTAAAAATAATTATTGTCTCACTAACAAGGAGAAATCCGAAAGAAAATCGGAACTGTTTTGTAAGTATCATGAAATTTTAATTCCATAAATTTATGGGAATTAGTGGATATATATTGATATCTTTGTTGTAAAAAATATCACGTTTCCTGTCGGTTGTCATTTTGGTAAACTTGAAGTTAGAAATTTCTAATTTTATTAACATTCCGATTCATTAAGTGTCTGCCTAAATTTCTGTATAAAAATGCCTTTATCACAGACATTTCCTGATGATGTACTTTTAGTAAATCATCTGGTGAATCATAGACTCCAAAATCCTGATTGATTCCTTCACTCTGAATATATGTATTATTTCTATCAAAATCAATAATCGGATTTTTAAAGTCTTTAACTGCCACACCATAACCACAAAATGCACCTGTACAATTGCTATTTTTCCTTTGCAACTTTCTCAAATATTCCATGTCAAGAATAAATGCCTCTAACTCATACCATTTATCTTCAAAATACACTTCAACCCAACTATGAAATACATTTTGAGGTGCATTTTTATACACAATTCCTGTCATTGCCCCCTTTTGTAATTCTTTATCAATGGTAAATCCATGTACTCTGCAAGGAATATTACAAGCTCTTAATAATGCCATGAACAGAGTTCCTTTTGTATTGCACTGCCCATAACCATCTGCCAAAACTTTTGATGCAGAAATATTATCATCAATATTATATCCGAACAATATCTCGTCTCGTACAAAATTATAAATTGATTTTAATCGTTCAAATACTTCTATATCATTCCAGTCTCTTTCCTGTATTAATCGCTGTATGTTTTTACTTGAATAATCCAACATTTTTGTTTCTTTCAAATATTTTTCCATCATATATCTCCAAAATTCTCCTTTTTTATGATTCTTCAAATTCAAATAATCACGTGCTTTCAGACTCAACAGAAGCATGAAAGTTTCAAGTGCCCTAAATTTATCTAAATAAATTTCACATCTGCATCTCGCAGTTTCTTAAAATATTTTTCTTTATTTTTTAAAAACATTGTTCCGATAGCTGTTTCATTAACTATTACACTATAACCTTCTTTTATAGCCCCTAATGCAGTCAAGGCTACACATCCTCCACCATCAACACCCACAACTTCCACACATTCAATAAGATGTTCTTTTAAAAACTCATTAAGTTTCGGATTACTAAATGCGTTTCCTTCGTATTTGGTGAATACATAATCAGATATAATATGAAGATTGCTGACTAAGTCCACTTCCTCAGTTCCTTCATAAGCTTGAAAGGGTGCAAGTTTATTGATTAAGTTTTTCTTCATCACATTTTTTATATAAACAACCAGATTATCTTTATTTGCATCAATAACTTCATTTACTGTTCGAATCAAACTTTCATTATCATATTTAAAGTATGTAGAATGCTTTTCCCCAACACATACATTTTGCATATCAATTACCAACAATGCTTTTTCACTTTCTGTACCTCCGTCAAATTTCGAATTTGTCATATTCATAAAACACTATTTCCCATACTTATATCATAATCACTTAATCCAAAAAAGAAATTAAATTTTCTTTGTCAATCCTTTAACAACCTTATCAAAATCAGATTCAATCGGCTGTGTCTTGTTAAAAATATCATATTCCTGATATGCTTTCTCCAACGCCTGTTTATGGGAAATACGTCCGTTATCCTTTAAAATATCATATCTGCGGAACGCAAGGAACTCGTTCACACTTTTCGAAAATTCCTCCATTGTAAAGACATTTTCACGTTCAATCAAATCCTCTATGTAATCAAAATACCCTGTAACAGCACGTTCCAACTGGCGAATCTGTTTTTCGTCCAAATAGTTTTTGGCAATCGGAGTATCAGATTTGAGAATACGACCATCGGGAGCATTTTTCCATGTGGTCAAGCCCATATTTTCCTTGGTGTGGTCAGCTTGAT
>OLGY01001228.1_pt1 | contig 13711 bp, 10 predicted proteins | sample 1605951 | NCBI WGS metagenome assembly OLGY01 (sample SAMN03283280) | human gut metagenome | biome: human-associated habitat; material: feces | host: Homo sapiens | place: Peru | collected 2012
CAGCGAATGTTTTTAACAAGTTGTTTCATAATTAATAAAAGCCTCTCCCCCAACCCCTCAAGGAGGGAAAAAGCCCTACCCCCAACCCCTCCCCCGTAGGGAGGGGAGTGATGTGATTTTGTGGGGTGTGAGGGATAGTAAGGCTGTTTGGTTATTGTTTAAAAATTGTAAGTAGTCGGTTCATACCACTCCCCTCCCTACGGGGGAGGGGCAAGGGTGTGGGGCTTTCTAGTGGTTTCTATTTACATTTTAAAAACTCTACCGACTTCGCAATATGCGGATACATCACTTCGTCGTCGACGATAAAGGGCACCACCTTTCGGTAGCTATCGTGCAGCGTCTCTACTGCTGGCGACGACTTCAGCGGACGGCGGAAGTCGAGTGCCTGGGCAGCGTTGAACAGCTCAATGGCAAGCACACGCTCCGTATTGAGCACTACCTTGTAGAGCTTAATGGCAGCATTGGCACCCATACTCACGTGGTCCTCCTGTCCTTGGCTCGACGGGATGCTGTCTACCGACGAAGGAGTCGACAGCGTCTTGTTCAAGCTCACTACCGAGGCAGCCGTGTATTGCGTTATCATGAATCCGCTGTTCACACCCGGATTTGCCACAAGGAAACTGGGCAGTCCGCGCGTACCGCTCACAAGCTTGTATATGCGGCGTTCCGAGATGTTTGCCAATTCACACAAGGCTATTGCCAGAAAGTCCATCGGCATGGCTATCGGCTCGCCGTGGAAGTTGCCAGCCGAAATTATGAGGTCGTCGTCAGGACACACAGTCGGATTGTCCGTAGCCGAGTTCACCTCCACGTCAACCGCTGATGCTACATAGTCGATAGTGTCCTTCACCGTACCGTGCACCTGCGGAATACATCTGAACGAGTACGGATCCTGCACATACTGCTTCGGCTTCTCCACAATCTCGCTGCCCTCAAGCAATTGGCGCATACGTGCAGCCGTGGCAATCTGTCCCTTATGCGGGCGCACCTGATGAACAGCGTCGGTGAAGGGGGCTGTAAGTCCGTAGTAAGCATCGAGCGACATAGCAGCAATCCGGTCAGCCCATTCGCTCAGCCTGTGCGATTGCAGCAGCGCCCACACGGCGAAGGCGCCCATATTCTGCGTACCGTTGAGCAGCGCCAGTCCCTCTTTCGAGGCAAGCTGTATTGGCTGCCACTCCAACTTCTGCAACAACTCGGCTCCCGTTATCACCTCGCCCTGATATTCCACCTCGCCCAGTCCTACGAGCGGCAGCGTGAGATGAGCCAGCGGCACCAAGTCACCCGAAGCTCCGAGCGAACCTTGCATGTACACCACCGGATAGACATCATTATTGAAGAAGTCGATGAGCCGGTTGACAGTAGCGAGCTGACAGCCCGAGAATCCGTAGCTCAGCGACTGAATCTTGAGCAGCAGCATTATCTTCACGATGTCGTTGGGCACACGGTCACCCGTACCGCATGCGTGCGACATCATAAGGTTTATCTGCAACTGTGCCAGATAGTCGGGTCCGATGCTTACATTGCAGAGCGATCCGAATCCGGTAGTAACGCCATAGATGGGCGAAGTAGTCTCCTCTATCTTTCGGTCGAGATATTTTCTGCATTCCACTATGCGTTTCTGTACGTCGTAGCTCAACTGTATCTGGTAGCCGCCATATACTATTTCACCTATACGTTCAATCGAAAGGTGCTCGGCAGAAATCTTGTGTATCTTCATATTGCTTCAGTTGATAGATTGTAGTGTTGATAGGTTGATGTATGTTTAGGGGTTGGCGTATTTGCTGATGATTTCGTCGTCAACGATGTTTGGCATAGTCACCTGCAACCCGTGCGAGCGCAGCATCTCGCGCTCAATGCTGTGTATTGAGCCTTCGTTGCGAGCCCATGCGCGGCGTGCAATTCCGTTGTTCACGTCCCAGAATAGCATTTCGCGTATGTGGCGGTCGCTCTCCTCGCTGCCGTCAATAACCATACCGAATCCTCCGTTTATCACTTCGCCCCAGCCTACGCCGCCACCGTTGTGTAGCGACACCCATGTAGCGCCACGGAACGAGTCGCCTATGACGTTCTGCACAGCCATGTCGGCACAGAACTGCGAACCGTCGTATATGTTGCTCGTCTCGCGGAATGGCGAGTCGGTGCCCGACACGTCGTGATGGTCGCGTCCCAACACCACAGGGCGTGTTATCTCACCCCTCTTTATAGCCTCGTTGAATGCCTGGGCTATCTTCGAGCGACCCTCAGCGTCGGCATACAGGATGCGTGCCTGCGAGCCCACCACGAGGTTGTTGCGGCTTGCCTCGCAAATCCAGTGTATGTTGTCTGCCATCTGTCCCTTAATCTCGTCGGGCGCAGTCTGCATTATTTCCTCCATCACACGTGCCGCAATCTCGTCGGTCTTGGCAAGGTCGGCAGGCAAGCCTGATGTGCACACCCATCTGAACGGACCGAAACCATAGTCGAAGAACATCGGACCCATTATGTCCTGCACGTACGACGGATAGCGGAACTTGCCATTCTCCCGGCAGATGTCAGCTCCTGCACGCTTCGATTGCAGCAGGAAGGCGTTGCCATAGTCGAAGAAGTACATTCCACGCTCGGCAAGGCGGTTGATGGCAGCCACCTGTCGGCGCAACGACGCCTGTACATGTTTGCGGAACTCGTCGGGATTCTCAGCCATCATCTGCTTCGACTGCTCCAATGTAAGGTCGGCAGGATAGTAGCCGCCAGCCCACGGATTGTGTAGCGAGGTCTGGTCGCTGCCTATGTCCACGTGCACTCCCTCGTCGGCGAGTCGTTCCCACAGATCCACCACGTTGCCCACATATGCCATCGACACGGTGCGCTTCTCGTCCACGCTCTTTCGTATGGCAGGAATCAGCTCGTCGAGGTTGTCGTGCAGCTCGTCTACCCATCCCTGGTCGTAGCGCTTCTTGGCTGCCAAAGGATTGATTTCAGCCACCACGCTCACCACACCGGCTATGTTGCCTGCCTTGGGCTGTGCGCCCGACATTCCGCCCAATCCCGACGACACAAACAGCATTCCGCTGATGTCGTGTGCCGTGCCCTTGGCGCTGAGCTGCTTGCGGCAGGCGTTCAGCACGGTTATGGTAGTGCCGTGCACGATGCCCTGCGGACCGATGTACATGTATGAGCCAGCCGTCATCTGTCCATACTGGCTCACGCCCAGAGCGTTCATGCGTTCCCAGTCGTCGGGCTTAGAGTAGTTTGGTATCACCATTCCGTTGGTCACCACCACACGCGGAGCGTTCCTGTGCGACGGGAACAGGCCGAGCGGATGGCCCGAATACATCACAAGCGTCTGCTCGTCGGTCATCTCGCTCAGATACTTCATTGTGAACCTGTACTGTGCCCAGTTCTGGAATATGGCTCCGTTGCCGCCGTACACTATCAGTTCGTGCGGATGTTGCGCCACCTCGGGGTCGAGGTTGTTCTGAATCATCAGCATTATGGCAGCCGCCTGTTCTGAGTGGTGCGGATATTCGTCGATGGGTCGGGCATACATCTCATAACTCGGACGGTAGCGATACATGTATATGCGACCATACTTGTCCAATTCTTCGATAAACTCAGGTGCCAATTCCGCATGCATATGCTTTGTAAAATAGCGCAGAGCGTTGCGCAGAGCAAGCTGTCGCTCCTCATGTGTCAGTATCTCCTTGCGCTTAGGCGCATGATTTATATTGTTGTCGTAGGGCTTCTGCTCAGGTAAGTAGTCAGGAATGCCCAGTCTTATTTCGTCTGTAAAGGTCATAATGTAAATTATTTCAAAAGCCCTACCCCCGGCCCCTCCCCCGTAGGGAGGGGAGTGATGTGATTTGTGGGGTATGAGGGGTAGTTGGGCTGTTTTGTTGTTTATTTTGTTATTGTTTAAAAATTGTAAGTAGTCGGTTCATACCGCTCCCCTCCCTACGGGGGAGGGGCAAGGGGGTGGGGCTACAGTTTTTCTTCAACCTTCTTTATTATTTCCTCTTCCTCCTTATTCGCCTTAGCAATCAGCTCGTTGGCCTCACCAATCAGTGCTTCCGCCTTTGTGCGGTCCTTCAGCGACCCGGCGTTAATCTTCACGTTCATACCGGCACCGAGCACGGCGGCACGTGCAGCCAACGCTCCCACTCCGGCATCCGACACGCTGTTGGGGTTGCCCTTCTCCACCATCTTGCGGCACACGGCAAACACCTCGTACGAAGCCTTCATTGTCTCCAGCGGCACCTCCGTAGCAAACAGCGTGGCTGTCTGTATTGCCTCCGTGCGTGCGGCCTTCTCCTCGGGCGTGTTCTTTGGCATTCCGAAAGCAGCCATGATGCGGTTGAACGCCTCGGTGTCCTCGTCGACGAGGTGCAGCAGACGCTCCTGCAGAGCCATGCCTTCCTCTGCCACATGGGCAAACTCGCTCCACCGCTCGTCCCATCCCGGCTTGTGGCTCGACAGATTTGCTACCATCGTTGCCAATGATGCGCCAAGCGCTCCCATATAAGCCGACACCGAACCTCCGCCAGGAGCCGGACTCTCGCGCGATGTTTCCTCAGCAAATCCCTTCACCGTCAGGTCTACCAGCAGTCGCTGCTTCTCGTCGCCCTCAGCCATCACATATTCTATTATCTTCTCCTCGGGCTTGAACTCCTTGAGGTCAGATAGTCCGAGCGACTTGATGGCAATGTTCAGAATATCCTTCTTCGGTATGCCAGCCGAGCGCTGCTGCTTGGCAAGGAAGTAGCGTCCTGCCTCCAGCAGGGTGCGCTCCGGCACCAGTCCTACAATCTCCGTACCCGTAACGCGCACGCCACGGTTCTGAGCGCAGCGGCACACCTCGTCAAAAGCCTTGTGCAGCGGCGTAACGTTGATGTTGGTGATGTTCATCGACACCTGGGCGATGCCATACTCGTCGATATACCATCCTATAGCCTTGGTACACTTCAGCGTACCGGGCTTCATGATTGGAGTGCCATCGGCGTACAGCAGTTTCTTTCCGATGATAGGGTTGCCCTCACGCATGGGGCGTCCCTTCTCTCTCACGTCAAACGCGATGGCGTTGGCGCGGCGTGTCGAAGTTGTGTTCAGATTGAAGTTCACCGCAATGAGGAAGTCGCGTGCTCCAACCACAGTGCAACCCGTTCGTGCCACTTGCTCGTCGTACGGGCGACGGCCGAAGTCGGGCGCCTCAGCATCATCGTCGATACGCTCGGCAATGCCCTCATATTCGCCCTTGCGACACACGGCAAGGTTTCTGCGTTCGGGGGTGAATGCCGCAGCCTCGTAGCAATAGCAGGGAATATTGAGTTCGTCGGCAATGCGCTTGGCGAGCTGGCGCGAAATCTCGGCACACTCCTCAAGCGTAATTCCGCTCACGGGTACAATGGGCAGCACATCGGTAGCGCCTATGCGCGGATGAGCGCCGTGCTGCTGGCGCATATCAATAAGTTGTGCGGCCTTGCCCACAGCTCTGAAGGCAGCCTCCACCACATCAGCAGGCTCGCCCACGAAGGTTACGACAGTACGGTTGGTTGCCTCGCCGGGGTCGACATCAAGCAACTTCACACCCTTGACGCTCTCTACTGCGTCTGTTATCTGACGGATTACGCCCATGTCGCGACCTTCGCTGAAATTAGGCACACACTCTACAATCTGCTTCATTTTTGCCATAGTGTAAGGTATTATGTTAGTAGTATAAAAAAATCAAATAGCAGAAGTATCAATGATACGTTGCAAATTTAGTAAAAAAGAATATTTAATGCAAGAAAATAGCAATAAACTTATGTTCTAATTTATATAGTAATAACTAATTCAAAAAACGATTTATGGCAACAATAAAACTCAAATTTCGTCCATCGTCAGTACCAAAAGCAGAGGGTACATTATACTATCAGGTGATACACAAACGCAAGGTGAAATGTATCAGTACCGAGCACCATATTTATGCCGACGAGTGGGACGAGAAGGCAGAGACTATCGTGGTGACAGCAGGGAGCGAACGTAAGGGGGCATTGGCACTGATGCAATGTAAAATCGACTGGGCATTCAAGCAGTGGCACACTATCCTTGACCGGACAGAACGCTGCCACAAGGACTATACAGTAGAAGAGCTATGCCAAGCCTTCTGCAAGGAACAGACGCATAAGACTGTGTTTGTGTTCTTGCATGAGCAAGCAACCAAGAAAGAGCAGATGAAGCGACTGGGCACTGCCCGTACATACGGCAACGCCTATCGACGTTTCAAGGCATTTCGTGAGGATGTTGATTTGACTTTCGATGAACTCACACCCGATATGATAGCGAGTTACGAGGCATGGCTCATAGACAGACGATTGAAGCAGAACAGCATCCGCTGCTATCTGCGCACGCTCAACACCCTGTTGTGCAAGGCAGTGGCAGAAGGACTGTTGAGCAACCGGAATCTGTTCAGCCATGTGCGTCTGTCGTACGTCAAGACAACAAAACGGGCTATCAGCGAGAAGGAACTGAAAGTGATAGCTAACCTTGAACTGCCCGAACATTCGACAATGGCTCTCGCACGTGACATCTTCATGTTCAGCTTCTATATGCGTGGAATGCCATTCGTGGATATTGCTTATCTGCGAAAGACCGACCTTAAGAACGGCATGTGGACATATTGCCGCCGGAAGACAAACCAATGCCTGATGGTGGAATGGGAAAAGGCACAACAGAAAATACTGGACCGCTATGCCCATCAAACGGAAAACGGTCCGTATCTGTTTCCTATTATAAATAAGGAGGACGGCACGGAATACCTGCAATACCAATGTATGCAGACGAACATAAACCGTGCATTGAAGAAGATTGGAGAAATGGCGGAATTGAAAATGCCACTCACCACCTATGTCGCACGCCACACATGGGCAAGCGTAGCCAGAGACATGAACATACCCATCTCTATTATCAGCGAGGGAATGGGACATAATTCAATAAAGACCACACAAGTGTATCTGAACTCCATCGATATATCAAGAATCAACGAGGCTAACAAGAGGATAATAAAAAGGATTGGAGGTTGACGGCTAAGAAAGGAGTGACTGTTTTCACATGGTAAAACATGCACAAATAGAATGGATGCTGTAAACAAAGGCTTTTAGAGCCTTGAAAAGTAGAATTTGTAAAACATTTTAGTGGTAATTCGTTGTTTTGCTAAACTTTTTTAAGTTAAAACGATAAGATATAAAGGAAAAGTAGTACTTTTGCAGAATAAATACTGTTTTACCATGTGAAAACAGTAGGTACTTTACTTGACTAATACATCCACAGATAGTATGGATTTGCACAATATAATTGTAAAATTGGCATCGTCATATCTGGTGACAGCAGCCAACAGTTACATAAAGTAGCTGAGAGATTATGAAGCAGGATTGCACGGTTTCTCAGTCTACAGCCGACGAAACAAAGTGTTTTCAGACATCTGAAAGCAATGAATTTCCAAAGGGCACACACGTTTCTGAGCCAGACAAACAGACTGGTTCAGCAATAAAGAAGCGCCCTCAAGCGAACGGAGAAACTGAGACTAAGAAAGATGACTGCACTTCATGGAGTTATCTTTTTGTACACAACCAGAAAGTAAAGTCGATAGAAGAACAGCTAAAGAAAGATAGAGTAACCCATTTTGTGCATAAGACAATCAAATACGTCCCCCGTCACAGAAACAGAGGCGGAATACGCGAAGTGGAAACCCCTTCTGTAAGTGGACTGATATTCTTGCAAGGTGATCCGGAAAAACTACAAGACTACTTAGACCAAAACGTAAAACCATACAGACTCTGTAAGAATTGCAGTACCTGGAAGGTTGCTACCATCCCCTGCATCCAGATGGAACCATTTATGCGTGTGGCAGAAACCGAACCAGAACGCCTCCGCTTCCTTCTTCGTCCTTTTGTTTATTATTCCAAGAACCGTACCAAGCTCCGTATCGTGACTGGTAAATATGCCGGACTCGAAGGTTATGTAATCCGCATAGCCCGCGACCGCAAGCTCGTCATGGATGTAGGAGGAATGGCAGTAGCCTTGTCAGGCATACATGCCGAACGTTTCGAAGAGGTTAACAAGAACGAGGCAGACAAAAAAGAACGCGAGCTGTTCCATAAGCGCAACCTACAAGAGCGCAACGCCTTTATCGACCGTTATTTCCATCGTGTGAAGACCGCACAAGAGGTTTCGGCTCAGGTAGAAAACATCGAAATACTCCGTCTTCAGACACTTGCCTATGTAAGAGACAAGAAACTGGATTTGAAAGATGCCTTCGCCACCTTCTATTTCATGATAGAAGAAATAGGCTACTACTATGCACCCTTCATCGACTCTTTCAGCAACGAGCTGAGCCCCATCTTTGAAGCAGGAAGAACCGTAATGGAAGAGCTGCAAAATGTCATAACGAAATTCAAGAACAGCAATAAAGAACTGCACGATCGCTGCGAAACAGAATTTGAGGCATTGCAAACCAACTACGGATACCTGTTTGAGTTTTGAATTTTGAGTTTTGAATTTTGAATTGTCGGCAAAGCCGATTGTGAATTATTCAATTTTGAATTTTGATTTAGGTATTCTCAATTCAACATTGAACAAATCCTAATGCGCACAGCGCCTAATTCAACACTCAAAATTGCGCATCGCGCACAACTCAACATTCAACAGTTGCAAAGGTATAATCTTGCGCAAGCGATGTCAAGAGCAAAGGGGAATTTAATATAAAAAACATAGTCTTAATGACAATTCAAACATCGGATAACAAATAAGCAACGCGTTTCGTATGGTCTAAACTTATCTCGAAACCGAATATTTAAATTAATGAGAACAATAGAAAGAAAGCATTTAATTCCCTTTGCTTTAGTCACGAGCATGTTTCTGCTTTGGGGACTTGCCAACAATATGACAGATACGCTGTTGGCAGCCTTTAAGCGTATCATGGCTATGAGCGACACGCAGACCTCGTTGATACAGTTTGCGTTTTATGGCAGCTATTTCTGCTTTGCATTGCCAGCTGCACTATTCATCCGTAAGAAGAGTTTCAAGTCTGGCATCATACTCGGATTGCTGCTTTATGCATTTGGAGCTATGCTCTTCATGCCGGCTGCTTATGCAGCAAGTTATGGATTTTACCTTGTAGCCATTTATATCATGGCTGGAGGATGTAGCGTTCTGGAGACGTCAGCCAATCCATACATATTGAGCATGGGCAGTCCTGAGACAGCCACCCGTCGCTTGAACATAGCCCAAAGTTTCAATCCGGTAGGCTCCATAGTAGGCATAATGATGAGCAAGTATTTCATACTTGATGACATCAGTCTTTATTCAATAAGTGGTACTTATGCAGCACTCGGACTGATTCTGCTTGTCATACTTGTTATAATGCTGTTTGCCAAGATGCCTATGGGACGTGACAATGGACAGCAGGACGGAGTGCGTGAAAGTTTCAGCCGTCTGCTTGCCAATCGCATCTATCGTAGGGGAGTTATAGCACAGTTCTTCTATGTCGGCGCACAGATAGGAGTTTGGAGTTTTACCATACGTTTGGTGATGCAGGAAATGGGATGGAGAGAATCAGAAGCGAGTACGATATATCTGATTTCTATCATCGGTCACTGCCTTTCACGCTTTGTATACACATGGTTGATGAAGTGGATAGCGCCAGCCCGTCTTTTGATGATAGGTGGTTTGCTTTCTACCATAATGGCTCTTTGTGTGGCGTTTGGTAGTGGTACTGGCAATATCCTGCTAATAGCCCTCATACTTGTAAGTACATTTATGAGTCTGATGTTCCCGACCATATATGGTCTTGCCCTTGGTGATATTGCCAAAGGCGAGCATCCCAATGATAGCAAGATAGGAGCCAGTGGTCTTATAATGGCAATACTTGGTGGAGCAATATTGACACCTATTCAAGGTTATATATCGGATACCAACGGTATTTATAGCTCTTATCTATTGCCTACATTCTGTTTTATGGTTGTTACGGCATACGCTGTATATGCTACAAGACATTTTGCAAAAAGTAAAGTATAAAATAACACTATTATTATAATGAACAAGAAAGTATTTGTCAGTGGTTGTTACGACTTGCTGCATTCAGGACACATAGAGTTTTTCAAGCAGGCTTCGCAGTATGGCGACCTTTATGTAGGTATTGGCTCTGATGCTACTTATAAAGAGTATAAGCATCGCCGACCGATGTTCCCGCAAGAGGAGCGTCTGTTTATGGTGAAGAATGTCAAGGCTGTAAAGGATGCATATATCAATGAGGGCAGCGGTGTGCTCGACTTCATTCCTACACTCGATATCGTTAAGCCCGATGTGTTTGTGGTAAATGCCGAAGGTGGTTCTGATGCAAAGCGCCAGCTTTGTAAGGAGCGTGGTATAGAGTATGTGGAGCTTCAGCGCACTCCTCATGCTGGTCTTCAGGCACGTTCATCGTCATCATTGAAGGCAGAACTCTCTAAGGCAAGTGAATCAAATGCTCAGACCGAGAGTTGTGGCATACCTACACGTCTTGACTTGGCTGGTACATGGATCGACCAGCCGTACGTTTCACAGTATCATCCAGGTTGGGCTATCACCATATCCTTAGAGCCCACCTTTGAGGTGCGTGAGCGTTGTGGTTTGTCTACATCTACACGCAATATGATAAAGAAGATATGGCCAATGAGACTCCCAAAAATGGATTCAGAGATGCTTGCACGTCTTGTGTTCTGTTTTGAGAATAATCCCGAGCGTGAGGACGGTCATATTTCTGGCGCACAGGATTCCATAGGTATTTGCGTCCCGGGTCTTTGCCGTCATTATTACGATGCAAACTTCTGGCCAAAGAAGATTGAGAATACAAACGATGAGATGACACTTCGTTTCCTTGAAGAGCATCTTGTAATGGTTCCTCTTGAGCCTCGCCGTCCCGGTTGCTCAGTTGTAGAAGGTAAGGACATCACTCCAGCCAAGGTGAAAGCCCTTGCTGATGCTGCCGACGCTTGTTGGTCAGCTATCCTTGCCCACGACTTGCAGGCTTTTGCATCAGCATATAAGGCGTCATTCAATGCACAAATAGCTATGTTCCCTGCAATGGTAAATCCAGTGGCTTACGGCAAACCATGTCCTGAGGCAAGCGTTGAACCGTACATACAGAAATATAGCGCAATGCCTGGTGTACTGGCATGGAAGATGCCTGGTGCTGGTGGCGGAGGCTATTTGGCTTTGGTTGTTGAAGATGCTAAGGCTTTTGCTAAAGAGCATGATGAGGCGATAGAACTGCATATACGTAGAGCATAAAGCACTTAACATTCAACATAGCGCACAGCTCAGACTCTTTTGTTGCTGACGATTTTATGACTCCTGTACCTGTAAATTGAGCACAAGCTTAAGAAAGAATATACGCTGTCGCTGAACGTAAATTATCGTAAATATCACGTGAATCTTCGTAAATATAAAGTGTATCCAAGAAAGGACCATCAGCAAAAGACCTGAGAATGATAGCATTTGTTCGATATGGAGATTTACCTAAGGAATAAGATACGTTAAAATCCGATAAATCCTTGTCACTTTAGTAATAAAGTTGTATTTTTGTTAAATTCAAGAAAAATACGATAATGAAGACAATAGAGCAAATATTAAAGATAAAGGCTGTGGTGCTTTACATTCTGAAGGCATTTCCTGAAGGAGTGGATTATATCCACCTCTTTAAGGTGATGTATTTCGCCCAGCAGAATCAGTTGAAAGAGTATGGTTTACCAATCGTCTATGATACTTTTGTGGCAAGAAAGCACGGACCGGTCCCAACGTTGACCTATAAGGTCTTGCGTGGGGTAGAAGGAAAGACCGAGATTTCTTCTGAATTGAAAGACTTTGCTGCTTCTTTGTATGTTGAACTATCTAAGGATGGTCATCAACTTATTTTGGCTTCAAAGAATGCAGTTTGCGATATGGACGAACTTTCAGTTGCAGACGTCAAGATGCTTGATAAATGGATTGACAAATGTAAGGATGTAGATTCTTTTGACTTGTCGGACAAATCCCACGAGGATAAAGCTTGGAAACGAGCGAAGCGTCAAGCTGATAAGACAGGTGAGGACACCAAGATCACAATGTATGATATGGCGGATGCTGCTGGTGCCAGTAAGGCTATGTTGGCTGTTATTCGTGAGCGCCAGTCTGTTCAAAAGGCTTTGTCATGGATTTAAGGGAATTGCAAAAGGCTTATCTTTACAATCTCCGTCAAGTTACAGAAGAGAAGTTGGAGATAGGTTCATTAATCAGAACCATCATTTCTATAGATGAGGGGTTGGTGTTTAAGGATGGAAGAAAGCAGAAACCCAAGAAATTGGTAATCATAGGTGTCGATAAGATAAAGAAGGTTTGCTATGGTTCCGTATTGGTAAATACCAAGATGGGTCCTAAGTCAGCCTATTCTGCCTCATTCCTCTCTGCCCAGTATCTCCTTCATCAGATCGATTATCCTGAATTCTTGAAGTATGACAGTTATGTAGATTGTGGTATGCTCTTCTCCATTCCGTTGGAGAAACTAATGAAAGGAGAGTACTTCGGTACGCTTACTGACTCTGACCTTCATGGTATTTTTGATATTCTCAAAACAACCGAGACTCTTACTAGTAAGGAAAAGAAGAGATTCGGTATTATTTAGTAAGGTTTTAATTATATAATCGGCAAAGCCGACAATTCTTGCTCTGGCAAGCGGCAAAGCCGATAACAACATTCTAATCCCTATCCGATTGGCGGCATGTGCAGAGCGATACTGCGGTTGGGAACCAAAACAAATTTTGAATTAGGAATTACGAGTTTTGAATTACTGCGCTTTGCGCATTATGAATTGCTCAATTGTGAGTTGAGAATCCTTAATCACCACTCATAATTCCACATCGGCAAAGCCGACAATTCAACATTCAACACTCAACATTCAACATTCAATATGGTTCCTACAGATAAAAACGAAATGCGCAAGCAGATGTTTGCAGAAATGGAAGAGAAACTGTTTAAGGACAGCAAACCCGAAGACAGTTCCTTTTACTATCACTCTTCCGAAGATCGCATCGTATTATCTCATGCTCTTTTCTGGGTAATGACACAAAACATCAAAGGCAAGATGGCAAAGCAGAAACTCCTCTTGTTGCTCCGTCAATATCAGGAATAGATGCTCGAAGCATACCTCACTTTATCACCCGACTTCAACGACTTGCTTCACTATTGCAATGTTCTTTACGATATGCTGCCCAATATCCTTATGAGTAGCACATTCCGTAACGACAAAGATGCCCGCAGGTTGTCTGCAATAGCAGTTGTTGCCTGTGGTTATGGTGGCGACATGCCCGAATCTCTTAGCAACGAACTGCTTGACGACATGGACTTCTATTATAATAAGGTAAAATGTCGCAAGATAGAACGTATGCTGCCAGCACTGAGCAAAATGGTGATAGAAGAGCAAAACGATTTTGCAAAACAACATCCATGCGTATTGTAAGAATGCTCAACATTGTGCAAAGTGCATAACTCAAAAATCCTAATTGAACAATTCTTAATGCGCAAAGTGCACAATTCAACATTCAAAACTCAAAATTCATTATGGGTATCGCCCTGGGTAAAAGAATACATACCACAATGCGCCCTGTAAGGTGCAACTCTAAATAAAACCTTTATTCAAAATACTAATGCAATTAACCCACTGAAAAATAGTGGGTACGCTGTA
>OLGY01001229.1_pt1 | contig 13706 bp, 9 predicted proteins | sample 1605951 | NCBI WGS metagenome assembly OLGY01 (sample SAMN03283280) | human gut metagenome | biome: human-associated habitat; material: feces | host: Homo sapiens | place: Peru | collected 2012
AATACAAGAATTGCAAAGATAAGAATTGCAATTCTAAATGCATTTATTTCTTTATTAACGACACTACTTTCTGCCTTACGTATTCCACAGACAGGCACAACACAAACACCGCAACAACCACCGCAACGCAATAAGGCAGAAACCAGCAGCTGTTGACATAATTCAACGGACGCACCACCCCGTCCCACAACAACGGACGCAGATATACGTTGTCGTGTATCAGGTACACAGCCATGATGTACGGACTGCAGCCTACCGCAAGGCGCGAAACACAGTTCGGCACGCTCCACCTGCCACTTGCAAACACAAGGAAGAAGCATACCGAACTAAGCAGTGGTACACTATTGTTTGCCAACGCCCTGATATTCAGCAGCGTATCAGCATCGCCAAACACTCCCAGCTGACCCACATAACTGTTAAGCGTAAAGAACAGACATATCGAAAGATAGCCCACGAGATAGGCTACATGGTCGAAGCGGAACGCAGGCAGAGGAAACTTCTTCAGATAGCCGCCCAACACGAAGAGCGAGAGGCAGAACACCACGGACATACCACCGCTGAAGATGCCTCCATACCCCCAATTGCCTTCAGCAAAGTTGAGCAGCAGCAGAACCAGCAGCAGTCCCTGATACTCCTTCTTCGCCAGCGCGTCGAGTGCCTTCGACACAAATGGCGACAGCAAGAGCACCACAATATAGTTGGACATAAACCAATACTTGCGGCTATGTATAGGCATCAGCTGCTCAATCAGTTGCGAGACGGAGAAATCCATCGCACCCGTAGCGCAAAGCACGGCATAGACGGACAAGGTGTAGAACACTATCGTACGCCATAGCTTCCACGACTTGCTGACGGCATACGACAACGTTCTGGGCTTCACAAGGAAGTAGCCGGTTATCATAAAATATATGTTTGTGGCTATATTGCATGCGTAGCCCAAGAACTGCGTCATCACAAAGTTCATCCGTCCTACTGCGCTGTCAGCAAACGGCACACCCGTCGACTCCTGCAAACCGACATGGCGCATACCGTGATATATGAAATGACCGCAAATAATCATCAGCATCGCTACTACTCTCAGCGTGTCTATCCGTGCGTTTCTTGCTTTCATGTTTTGTCTATATTGATAGAATATCCAAATAGTTTATAATATACTATCATACAAAATTCGCCAAAATAGTTGAGATACGCAAACAAAGCATAATAAAATTGCGCCAAAGAAAGCAGTATTACATATAATTGTGTAAATTTGCACACATCAGCAAACTAATTCACACTTAGCACAGAATGAAAAAATGGCACTTATGGCTGGCGGCGTCAATCGGACTCGTGGTGATTGCCGGAATGATGATAAGAGAGTTTGACATTGCCGCCCTGAGCAAGATACACCTGTCCCCGCAATTCTTCGCCGGGACGGGCATCGCCGTACTCCTCTTCGCCATCCAGAACCTTATGTACACGCTGCGCTTCCGCTACCTCAGTCAGCGCAAACTCTCGCTCTCGCAGAGCTTCCGCATCAACGTGCTCTGCGAGTTCACCTCCGCCGTCACTCCCTCCGCAGTAGGCGGCAGCGGACTGGCGTTCGTGTATCTCAACCGCGAGGGCATGACGATGGGCAGAAGCATCTTCACCATGTTCGCAGCCCTGCTCGCCGACGAAGCCTTCCTCGCCATCAGCTGCTGCGTGCTCTACCTATGCGTGCCCTCCGACCAGCTGTTCTGCACAGCAAGCGACACGGGCGCCACTGTGTCGAGCGAATGGCTGAAGGGCGGCATACACGTCGTCTTCCTCATAAGCACACTCATCGTAGCCGTATGGACAGCCATACTGTACGTGCTGCTGCTCCACCGACCGCAACTCTTAGGCTGGGTGCTGAAAGCATGCTGCAAGATTCCGGGTCTGCGTAGGTTCCAGCCGAAAATAGAGCGCTTCTCCAACGATATGACCTTAGCCTCGCAGGAGGCGAAGCTCGAAGGCAGCCGCTTCTGGCTGCGTCTGATGGGCTACACCTCCGTTGCCTGGCTCGCGCGATTCGCCATCGTAGCCGCCATACTCTTCGCCTTCCAATGCCAGGGCGACATGCTCATAGCCTGGTTCCGGCAATGGGTAATGTGGATGATTTCGATACTCAGTCCCACGCCCGGCGGCAGCGGCGTATCCGAACTGATGTTCCGCCTTTATTACGCCGACTATCTGCCCGATGCCTCGGTAGCCATACTCGCAGCAATGCTCTGGAGAGCCATCTTCTACTACCCGTTCCTCGTAATGGGCACCGTTGTGCTGCCCAAATGGATAGGAAAGAGACTGTAGGAGTAGCACTTCTGATGTATTCCTCCCCACACTCTATCATCGTGCACCGAACGCCGTCCGATCGGGCGGCGGACGCAATCTGATCGGACGGCGGACGCAATCTGACCGGGTGGCGGACGCAATCTGATCGGACACCGAACGCAATCCGACGACATAAGTGCAGAGATTGCAGAGCACAAGTGCTGATATTTCCATTTATTTTTCGTAACTTTGTGGTCAAACTAAAGACATAAACATGATAAAAGATATAATTGGTCGCAACGCCGAGGCTGCGGCAGGACAGAAAGAGATTAAGGTGCTCAAAGAGTATTTCCCTCAGTGCTTCAACGCCGACGGCGAATTTGACATTGAGGCTTTCAAGGCTGCTCTGCCCGAAGGCACAACGCTTACCGACGAAACGAGTGGGTTCAACTGGTTGGGCAAAAACTATGCACGTATGCTCACCAACATGGACACCACCACGTTGATACGCCCCGACGAGGAGCACAACGCTAAGCCCGAGAACCGCGACAGCAAGAACATTTATATCAGTGGCGACAATCTGGACGCCCTGCAGCATTTGGTGAAGTCGTATGGCGAAAAGGTGAAAGTAATCTACATAGACCCACCGTACAACACCGGCGACGACGGTTTTGTGTATAACGACCGATTCAACTTTACAGCCGACGAACTGGCTAAGCGATTGGACGTAAGCCGCGAACGTGCAGAACGTATTCTGAGTATGACACGTCGCGGAAGCGCCAGCCATGCCGCTTGGCTCACATTCATGTTGCCCAGACTATCGTTCGCCCGCGACTTGCTGACTGACGATGGCGTAATCTTTATTTCTATTGACGATAACGAGCAAGCGAATCTGAAGAAACTATGCGACGAGGTGTTTGGTGAGGAAAACTTAGTTGGACAAATTATTTGGAAAAATGCGACAGATAATAATCCCACAAATATTGCTATTGAACACGAATATATTCTGTGCTATACTAAAAACAAAGAATCTCTTGAACCGATATGGAAATCAAAAGATAGTGATATTAAAGATATATTAATCCAAAAAGGTAAAGATTTAAACAAACAATATAAAGGAGATGCATTACAAAATGCATGGAAAAAATGGTATCGAGATCACAAATCTCAGTTAGAGGCTTTTAGTGATTATAAATTCATTGATAAGGATGGAGTTTATACAGGTAGCCGAAGTGTTCATAATCCAGGAAAAGAGGGCTATCATTATGATATTATTCATCCTATTACAGGAAAGCCGTGTACTGAGCCATTAAGAGGATATCGTTTTCCAGAATTGTCTATGAAGAGATTGATAGATGAAGGAAAAATATTATTTGGAGATAACGAGAAAAAATTGGTTGAAATCAAGCTTTATGCAAGCGAGTACCAAGATAAATTCTCTAGCGTTTTTAATTTAGACGGAAGAGCGGGAGCAAATGAACTTGCAGCCTTGTTTCCAGAAGTCACTCAAATTTTCAAGAATCCCAAATGTACTGGCATCATTGAACATCTCCTTTCTTTTATGAATCTAAATGATGGCTATATAGTAGATTTCTTTGGTGGAAGTTCTACAACAGCACAAGCAATTATGCAAATGAATCAGAAGGATGGAGGGGAACGAAGATTCTTGATTGTACAATGGCCCGAAGAATGCAAACCTGATAGCGAGGCAGCAAAAGCAGGCTATAAGACAATCGATGAAGTTGGCATGGAGCGCATCAAGCGCGCAGCCAAAAAGATAAAGGAGGCGAATCCTCTGTTTGCTGGCGACCTTGGTTTCAAGCATTTTGTCTTGGAAGAGCCGAAAGAGAATGCGCTGTTGCAAATGGAAACGTTCAACCCAATAACAACAATCAGCTCTCTCACCGTTGACGACTTCGGACTGGAAGCCGTGCTTCGCACATGGCTTGTGGCTGACGGCTACGGATTCACCGAGGACGCAGAGGAAGTGACGCTCGGAAGGTATAAGGCATACTGGAAGGACAACCACCTATATATGATAAACCCCGACAAAGACTTCGACGCGAATAGCATTGCTGCATTGATGGACAAATACAACGGAGAGCCGTTCTCGCCGCAAAACATCGTGATATTCGGCTACAGCTTCGGCTTCACACACTGCGAGGAGCTGCAGAAGAACCTGCGCACACTGAAGGAAGGCAACAAGACTTTGACCGTTAACATTGACGTAAGATATTAATGGAACTGAAACTCGAAAACAACCTCAACCATCAAACCGTGCCCGTAGAAGGCGTGGCAACAGTGGTAGAGGATTCTATACAAGAGGCTCCGAAAGCGAGCCATCAGAACCCCGTGCTGCGACATGAGCTGAGCGGCATGGCTCTGCAAGCTGTGCGCCAAAAGGCTGGCATTCTGGAGAAAGCCACAAAGCAAAGGGTGACACGCTATATGCTCACAGAGAAGATAAAGAGCCTGCCGCACCATTGTCTGCTCGACATAAAGATGGAGACGGGCACCGGAAAGACTTACGTCTACACCCGAACAATGTTCGAACTGCACAAACGATGCGGCTTCAACAAGTTCATCATAGCCGTACCCACACTGCCTATCAAAGCTGGAACGGCGGCTTTCCTGAAAGAAGCGGAAGTGAAACGCCACTTCAGCAGAGTGTGCGGCTATGGCGCAGAGATAGAGCTGTGTCTGCTCGAACCGCAGAAGCAGAAAAAGAAAGGACGTCAGAACATGCCGTCGTCTGTAGGACATTTCTTCTACGGCACCCATCACACAAAGGACAAGATATTTGTACTGCTGCTCAACACACAGCTGCTTACCAACGGCAAACTGCTGACACGCGAAGACTACGACCAGATGCTTGGCGCTTTTCACAAACCGACAGACGCAATAGCCGACACCAAACCCGTGCTCATCATCGACGAACCGCATCGTGTGGAGCGTGGCGGCAAGTCGTACGCCGACCTCATTAATGAATTCCGACCCCAGCTGGTGTTGCGCTATGGTGCTACGTTCCCAGAACTGACTGTGGGCAAAGGCAAGAACAAGCATGCGGTGAAAGATTATCAGGAACTTGTCTACGACCTTAATGCCGCTGACTCCTTCAACCATGGACTGATTAAAGGCGTGGCAAAAGAACACTTGGAATTGCCTGGAGGTAAAAAGGCAGAAAAGAAGGTGAAGGTGTTGCAGGTGGTCAAGGGCGACTGCGCAAACCTGAAACTGACGACAGCAGACAAAACATCAAAGACATTCACCGTGCATACCGGTGACAGTCTCGGCGTTATAGACAACGACCTCGACGGAGTGGCTGTAAATGCTATCACAAAGAACAGCATCTGCCTGAGCAACGGTCAGGAGAAACAGACTGGAGAAGAGTTCTTCCCCGACCAGTATGGCGTGTCCTATCAGGAAGGAATGATAGAACTTGCGCTGATGCGCCACTTCGAGACCGAGCGCGAAAACTTCTGCCGTGACGGATTGCCAATAAAGACATTGGCTCTGTTCTTCATCGACAGTATCGAAAGTTTCAGAGGACCGAACGGAAACAACGACGGTTGGCTCAGAAAGAAGTTCATAGAGCTGTTGTCGGCAAGAATAGAGAAGGAACTTGCACGCCAAAACACTAAAGAATATGCCGCTTATCTGAAAGCTACGCTTGACAACATTGAGGCTTCATGCGCAGGATATTTCGCCCAGGACAACAACGACTCGGACGAAAACATCGCAAACGAGGTGAAGACTATTCTGCATGGAAAGAAAGAACTGCTGAGTTTTACAGATAATGAAGGAAAGCCGAACGTGCTGCGCTTCCTGTTCTCGAAGTGGACACTGAAAGAGGGATGGGACAACCCCAACGTGTTCACAATATGCAAACTGCGTTCGAGCGGCTCAGAGACAAGCAAACTGCAGGAGGTGGGCAGAGGTCTGCGTCTGCCTGTGGATAGTGTGGGAAACAGAATCAGCGACTCGTCGTTCATGCTCAACTACATCGTAGACTTTACAGAAAAAGACTTTGCCAACAAACTTGTGGCTGAAATAAACGGAGAGTTGGAGGCTCAACAGAAGAGTCCGCTCTCAATAACCGCCGAAGATATAATAAAGGTGGCGAAGATGCGCAATATGGAGGTAAACCTGTTCTTCATAGAACTTATGACAAAGGGCTACGTCGACTTCGACAAGAATGTAGTTCCAGACAAGTTCGACGATATGCTGGTGGAATATCCTGAATTCAAGAATATGGCTGGCGGTTTGAACACAAGTCGCATCAACAACCGCAACAGCAATCGCAGCGAAAAGATTCACATCAGAAAAGCAAGATTTGAAGAGCTGCGCGAATTGTGGGCACAGCTCAACCGAAAGTATATACTGTACTTCGACAAGGAGATAGACAACAAGATAGCGACCGAACTGCCTTTAATCATTAAAGAGAAACAGGTATTCTCGCTTCAAACGGTGATGTCGTCACGCAAGATTCTTGGATTTGAAGACAACATAGCTGTAGCCAACGAAGGATCGCACATTGAACTCACGCTGAGCAACCGCCATTATGCCTATAACGAATTCTTGAAACGTGCCACAAGACACACCAACATACCGATACAGATTCTGCATAAGGCTATATGCGAGGCTGTAAACAACGGATGCAAAATAGACGACGATATGTTCAATGACAGTTCGCTGACAAGACTTATTTGGGCTGTGGACGACTGGAAATGTAAACAACTTGTAGGACGGGTGCGCTATAAGCAAGCCAACTACATGATGAAGGAAACAAAACTAACAAATGCTGACGGCACAGTGAAAGACGAGGTGGTTCAGGCTTACATAGGCAACAAGACCGAAGCAGGAACACCTCCTCTGAAGTATCTGTACGATAATTTTGCTCACGACTCAGGACTGGAACTTCAGAATATCAAGACAGAGATTGACGAAGTGATAGTGTATGGCAAGATACCGTCACACAGCATCTGCATACCGACTGTGGCATCAAGCAATTACAGCCCCGACTTCATGTATGTGGTTAAGCGCGCCGACGGTACAAAAGAACTGAACATCGTGATTGAAACAAAGGCTTATGACAAGGAGTCGTACATAGCTCCCGACGAAGAGACAAAGATTTCTTGTGCAGACGAGTTTTTCAAAGCAATGACAGCAAATGGTTATACCGTTCATTTCAAGAAACAGATTAACAGCAATAGCGTTAAGAATATCATTAATGAACTGGTAACGACCTCTGACAAGTGATAAACAAACCTAATCATGGACAAACGAATCACAGAGCAACCATCGCACTACGATCATCTTGAGCAGATGAGCATAGAGCAGCTGACGGCGGACATAAACAACGAGAATATGACGGTGCCCGCTGCTATAGGAAAGGCACTACCGGCTATAAACAGACTTATAGAAGCGGTGGAGCGCAAACTGAAGAACGGCGGACGATTGTTCTACGTGGGATGCGGCACGGGCGGACGACTGGCTACGCTCGACACCATCGAGGTGCAAAACACGTACGGCACAGACGGAACACAGATACAAGCCGTGTTCCCTGGCGGCATCGGTTGTCTGACGCAGACACGCGAGTCAAGAGAGGACGACACGGAGAACAGTTGGCAGCAACTTCTCGACAAGCACGTATCTACCGACGACATCGTTGTGGGCGTATCGGCAAGTGGCACTACGCCCTTCGTGCTCGCAGCGCTCCGCCACTGCCGCACAGCTGGCATAACGACGGGTTGCATCGTGAACAACCCCAACTCGCCCATCGCCACCGAAGCCGACTATCCGGTAGAGGTGATAACTGGACCGGAGTTTGTGACTGGAAGCACACGCATGAAGGCTGGCACATCGCAGAAGCTCATCTTCGACATGATAAGCACCACGGTGCAGATACGCCTCGGACGTGTTGAGGGCAACAAGATGGTGAACGCCAAGCTGATGAACACCAAGCTGATAGACCGCGCCGTGAGAATATTCATGGAGCGCAACCCACAATACACCAACTATGAGGAAGCGAAGACTATCGTACTGAAAGCAGGCAGCGTGAAGAAGGCTGAGGAGCAAAAGCGTTGAACAATCGTTGATGCCTTTACTCGTCTAAGGCGAACTCTGCGACAAGAGGCAGATGGTCGCTGAAACCATCGCGCCACCGCGGACCGAGATAGTTGCGACGTGGCTGCACACCGCCGTACTTTTCATCCTCAACAAGCAAGAAACGAGCATCGTGAACACGGCATGAACGTACGTCAGGCATCATGCTCGTGCTTACAAGAATGTGGTCGAGGCTACGCCACTCGCCACGATATTTGTATGTGGCTCGTGCGCCATTCTGCCCAACAGCCTTTGCCGACACGTCGGTGAAACCTGTGGCACAAACCATGCGTACGCTCTCCGACGTAGTGTAATCGTTAAAGTCGCCAGCTACTATTATCTTCGCATCTGCAGAGACTGCCCTCACAGAGTCGGCTATGGCGCATATCTTCTCCGCCACCACACGGCGGAACGGACGCGAGTGTTGCTCGCCACCACGACGACTCGGCAAGTGGGCAACGATGACGTGCAGCGTGTCGCCCGAAATGATCAAGCCTGAAGCATACAGCAGGTCGCGCGTCGGCGACATATCACGTACGGGCGTTATGCGCACCGCCCTACTGTTTATCAACCGAAACGAGAACGGCGAGTACATCAACGCCACGTCTATGCCGCGCTCGTCGGGCGAATTGGTAACGACATACTCATAGCGCGCAGTGCGCAGAAGCGAACGCTTCGTAAGGTCGCGCATCACAGAGTCGTTCTCCACCTCGCACAACGCTACCATATCGGGCAGATGCCAGTTGGCAACCGCCTCTTCTGATATAGAATCGTCCTGCTCCGCAAGAGTTTCCACCTCACCATTACGTTCACCGCACGACACGATGGTCTGCCCCACGCGGTTCAGCTTGCGCCAATAGCGGAAGGGAGTCCAGTGGTACGACCCTTCGGGCAGAAACTCAACGTCGTTCTTCAGCGAGTCGTGCTGACAGTCAAAGAGGTTCTCGCAGTTGAACTGCACGAACGTGAAGAGCGAAACTAACAATGCGGACAAGAACATAAGCCTAACTCTTTAATGCCCTCATGGCGTTCAACACGGCGAGCACCGTAACACCCACATCGGCGAATACAGCCATCCACATCGTGCCCAAGCCGAAGGTTGCAAGCAGCAGTATCGCCACCTTAACGCCGATGGCAAACCACACGTTCTGACGAGCGATGCCTATCGTGCGGCGTGCGATAGTTACGGCGAGGGCTATCTTCGACGGTTTGTCGTCCATCAGCACCACATCGGCTGCCTCTATAGCTGCATCGCTACCCAAAGCACCCATAGCAATGCCTATGTCGGCACGCTTCAGCACGGGCGCATCGTTGATGCCGTCGCCGACGAACGCAAGCGTAGCGTCCGCTTTCTTCTCGTTCAGCAGACGTTCTACCTGCGAAACCTTATCCGTAGGCAGCAAGCCTGCGTGATATTCTTCAATGCCTACACGCTCAGCAACGTCCTTAGCCACCTCATCTCGGTCGCCCGTAAGCATAACGGTGCGCTCAACGCCTACCTTACGCAATGCGCTGACAGCCTCTATGGAGTCGTCCTTTATATGATCGTTGATGACGATATGTCCGACATACTTGCCGTCTACAGCCACATGTATGATAGTGCCTACACGATGGCAGTTGTGCCACGCGGCGCCTACCGTCTCCATCATCTTTTCGTTGCCAACACAGACGATTCGACCGCCTACATTGGCACGCACGCCCTGACCTGCGACTTCCTCGATGTCGGTTATCTTGCAGCCGTCGTGAGCCTCCTGCGGGAAAGCGTCGCGCAGGGCGGCTCCGATAGGATGCGTAGAGAAGTGCTCTACATGCGCAGCCAGATGAAGCAGTTCGTGAGCATCGAACTCCGTTGGATGCACCGCCTCTACGGCAAACTCGCCGTATGTGAGCGTGCCGGTCTTGTCGAATACCACAACGCCGAGCTTAGCCAATGCGTCCATATAGTTGCTGCCCTTGACGAGTATTCCGCGGCGCGACGCACCACCCAATCCGCCGAAGAACGTGAGTGGCACACTGATGACCAGTGCACACGGACACGAAACGACGAGGAAGATGAGCGCTCGATGCAGCCATATGGCGAACGAATCGACGAAACTACCCGATGCGAACAACGGCGGAACGATGGCAAGTAGCAGGGCTGCAAAGACGACAATCGGGGTGTAGACGTGCGCAAAGCGGGCAATGAACGACTCGCTATGCGACTTATGTTCGTTGGCACTCTCCACCAGACTGATTATCTTCGACACGGTGCTCTCGCCGAAGCTCTTTGTGGTCTGCACGCGGAGCACGCCGGTAAGATTCACACAGCCCGATACGACCTCATCGTCCTTCGCAACATCACGCGGCACCGACTCGCCGGTGAGCGCAACGGTGTTGAGCGACGACTCGCCTTCAACGACACGTCCGTCCAGCGCCACCTTTTCGCCAGGCTTTATCACTATCGTCTCGCCAACCTGCACATCAGACGGCGACACAACGACGAGTTCGCCGCCGCGCTCTACGGACGCCGTGTCGGGACGTATATCCATAAGGTGGGATATGCTGTCGCGGCTTTTGCCCTCGGCGTAACCTTCAAATAGCTCGCCAATCTGGAAAAACAACATTACGAAAACTGCTTCAGGGAACTCTGTTTCGGCACCAGGTAGAAAACCGATGCAGAGCGCACCGATGGTAGCGACGGACATAAGGAAATGCTCGTTGAACATGTCGCCACGGACGATGCCCTCAAATGCTTCCTTCAGCGTTTCGTGACCTATGAGCAGATAAGGCACGAGATAGACAAGCAGTAACTGCCACGTAGGCAGACCGCAGTAGTTCTCAACAACTACTGCACCTATGAGCAGCAACGTAGTAAGAACGATAAGCAGCAGAGAGCGTTTACTGCCGCCATGCTCATGGTGTTCTTGATGATGATGTTCGTTACAATGCCCACAACCGCAGCCGTGGGTATGAAGATTGTGTTCCTGTTCCATTTTACTTGTATTTTAAAGCATTTCTACTTATATTTTTTGAACACTGCAAAGGTATGGCGTTAAATGTGCAACTGGGTTGCAAAAACAAGCAAGCTAATTTTGTATTGCGCCTTATTTGCAGTAACTTTGCACTCAAAACAACAAGAATGTCAACAAACAACAAGATAGTGTACCGCGCCATCGCACTCGACCTCGATGGCACACTCACCAACAACAAGAAGGAGGTTACGCCTGCTACACGCGAGGCGTTGCTCACAGCACAAGAGAACGGCGCACACATCATACTGGCTTCGGGCAGACCTACGTTCGGCATAGAACCCGTAGCCGAAAGTCTCGAACTCGCAACACGCGGCGGATACATCCTCTCGTACAACGGCGGAAAGATTATCGACTGGCGCACGAAGGAGGAGATCTACTCGCAGCATCTGCCAAACAACATGATACCTACGCTTTACAACTACGCTAAGGAGCATGGCTATGCGCTGCTCGGCTATGTCGGTAAGGAGATCATAACCGAGTCGGCTGACGATAAATACGTGGCTGAGGAGTCGCGCATCAACAAGATGCCGATACGCAAGGTGGACAATCTGCTTGCAAATCTGGAACCAAACCCGACAAAGTTGCTTATGACCGCCGAACCTATTGTTGCTATGGAGGCGGAGAAGGAACTACTGGCTCTCGTGGGCGACCGCATGGATGTGTACCGCTCTGCACCATTCTTCGTCGAGCTGGTGCCGAAAGGCATCGACAAGGCGCAGTCGCTGCTACGCCTGCTGGCAAAGCTCAATCTCACTCCGCAGGATATGATTGCCTTCGGCGACGGATACAACGACCTCTCAATGTTGCGTCTGGCTGGCATGGGCGTGGCGATGAGCAACGCAGCACCCGAAGTGCGCAGCGAAGCCAACTATGTGACACTCTCAAACGAGGAGGACGGCGTGGCTGTGGCTATAAACAAACTGTGCTATAACAACGACTAAAGCATCACCATCATATACAAGAAAATGAAAATAGATACAACTACATATAAGGAAATTAACCGCCCGATGTACATCATCGAGGAAGCGCGTCTGCGCAACAATCTGCGCATAATCAGCAACGTGGCAAAGAGAGCTGACGTGGAGATTATCCTTGCATTCAAGGCTTACGCACTGTGGAAGACATTCCCGATATTCAGAGAGTACATCAGTTCGACAACAGCAAGTTCGCTGTCGGAAGCACGCTTGGCTTTCGACAAGTTCGGCAGCAAGGCACACACCTTCTCGCCTGCATATACCGACTACGAGATTGAGGAGATTGCAGCCTGCTCAAGTCATCTTACGTTCAACTCGCTCACACAATACGAACGCTTGCACGAAACGGCACGCAAGCAGAACCCAGAAATCAGCTTCGGACTACGCATCAACCCTGAGTATTCGGAGATAGAGACCGACATATATAACCCATGTGCGCCAGGCACACGCTTCGGAGTAAGCGCAGACAAACTGCCTAAGCAACTACCTGAAGAGATAGATGGGTTCCACTGCCACTGCCATTGCGAGAACGGTTCGGACGTATTCGTGCGCACACTCGCACATATCGAGGAGAAATTTGCAGGATGGTTCAAGCAGATAAAGTGGATAAACTTCGGTGGCGGTCATCTGATTACACGCAAGGACTACGACATCGAACTGCTCGTGAACACACTCCGCGAATTCCACAACCGCTATCCATGGCTAAAGGTAATAATGGAGCCGGGCAGCGCGTTCGGTTGGCAGACGGGACCGTTGGTAGCTCAAGTCGTAGACGTGGTAGAAGACAAGGGCATAAAGACCGCCATTCTTAACGTAAGCTTCTCGTGCCACATGCCCGATTGTCTCGAAATGCCCTATCACCCAGCCGTGAGAGGAGCCCAAACTATAGAAGAAGATATCGACTACTCTGTACCTTATATATATAGATTAGGAGCGAATAGTTGTCTGTCGGGCGATTTCATGTCGGCATGGCAGTTCGACCACGAGCTGCAAATTGGTGAAAATATCGTTTTCGAGGACATGAATCACTACACAACCGTTAAAACAACCATGTTCAACGGCATCTCACACCCCACTCTGGCAATGGTTCGTGAGAATACCAACGAACTCGAAATACTACGCGAATACAGTCCAAAAGACTATATAGAGCGTATGGACTAATAACAAAACGCACTTTTCAACTAAAAAAACGCATTTTTACTGCTTTTTTTATTGAAAAGTTTTGGTGGTTAAGAAAAAAGTGCTACCTTTGCAACCGCAAATCAGAAATGCTTCTTTTGCAAGCATTTCCAATGCGGCAATAGCTCAGTTGGTAGAGCACAACCTTGCCAAGGTTGGGGTCGCG
>OLGY01001230.1_pt1 | contig 13698 bp, 18 predicted proteins | sample 1605951 | NCBI WGS metagenome assembly OLGY01 (sample SAMN03283280) | human gut metagenome | biome: human-associated habitat; material: feces | host: Homo sapiens | place: Peru | collected 2012
CCGCCAGTAGCGCAGCATCCAGCGCCCCGGCCAGTTCCGTGAGTGAGAGCGTCAGCGCCGAGCCGGAAAGCACCAGTGCCGCACCGGAGAGCGCAGTCAGCGCTGAAGCTTCTCCTTTGGACGGCATCAAGTTCTCGGTAAGCAAGGTGCGCAACGATAACACCGGCAACTGGCGCATTTCGCTGATTGCAGAGAACATCGACATGAGCGAGTGTGCGCTGGATTACTACAAGCAGTATTTCACCGACGACAGCGAGATTCACTTTATTGTGAACTTCAACTACAACACCACCACGAAGATCATGAACATGGGTGGGCAACTGGATGTAACCGTGCAGGACTACGTCTCCAAAGAGGAGCATGACGCAAACGTTCTGGGCAGCGGCACAGTTCTAGCTGAATATTTTGTGGACAAGGAAACTGGCGAAATCGAACAGATTCGCTGACAAATAAGCAAAGCAAAAGCCCTGAAGGAATGCACCTTCAGGGCTTTTCTCGTTGGGCAATTCACTGGAACATTTTGAGAATCCGATCAGCCGCCTGCTTTGCTTCCGGGGTGAGCGGCTGAGTGCACCAGCCACGGTCGTAATAAGCGATCTCCTGCCAGTACCGGACATCACCCGGCGGCAGCTGACTGACCCAGAGCTTCAGGATCCTGCCGCCGTCGATACCAAACTCGCTGTGCTTCTCACAAACCTTGGCCTGCCACCGAATCTCCGAGCCGTTCAGCTCGAAGCTGTCCTCGTGCCAGAGCTGGCTATCCACGCCCATTTCCGTACGGAAGCCCCGCATCACTGATCACCTCCACCGTAGTCCACCACATAACCGTTGTACACGAAGTTCTCCGCTGCCATGGCAGCATCCAGAATCCGATTTGCGTACTCCGCAGCTTCTGCCGGGCTTCTGGTGCCAAGAGATGCCCACTGAACGCCCAGCTTCACCGGAGTGCCCTGCCGGGCGAAATTGCAGTTGTGGATCTGGATGCCGTCGTCCTCTCTTGAGAATTGTGCCTGCAGTGCTTCCAGCGCTGCGCCATACACCTTCACGTTGACCTTCTTCATTTCACCATTCTCCTTTCGCAGCAGCATTGCGGATTGCCCGCTCTTCGTTCTCCTGATCCAGCGCCTGTGCAAAAGCATCCAGCGCACTGGCCCGCGTGATCGGGCCGAACTCCTTCACAAAGTACGCGAAGGTGCGCTCGTCCCAGCATTCGACATAGCCATCGCCGCCCTTACCGTAGTTCTCGCGGGCCAGCGCCATGAACTGGTCGAAGGTCAGCGCCGGAGGGTTCGGCTCGGTGTCCAGAGGGACGACCCTCGCGTAGGGATGCCCACGGCGAAGGACCTGCGTCAGCTCCGCAGTGGCAGCTGCCCGCTCAGCCCGGCAGCCGTAGACCTTCAAAGTGCCGTCGTCCTTCTCTTCGAGGATCGCCCAGTTGTAGGTGTGCGTCTTGCTAGTGCGCACCAGCTGGCCTTTGTAATAAAACTTCATGATTCAGTCCTCTTTCAGCTCATGCAGCAACTTTTCCAGCGCTGCGATCTTCTCCTCATAGTACATGCCCCCGCGGCGGGATCCACAGTAGCGGGAGTAGGAAATCTTCCAGCGGCGAATCTGCTCTTTGCAGGCGGACACCGGATCAGCAGAAGCCCTGATTTCGTCAATACCCATGCGCTCCATGATTCAGTCCTCATTAGTTGCCCGCGTAGGCCAGAATGCCTACGAAGTTATCCTGATCGACCAGGCGGAGTGCGAAGCGCTCCAGCGCTGCCTGAGTCTTGAATACCCGACGCTTCGTCACGATCTTGTCGTGGCTACTGACCACCTGATACACAATCTCCAATTTAACCATTTTTCGTTTACCTCCGTTATTTTCTTGTCCGGAACCCTTCCGGTGGCTGTATGTTACCTCTGCGCAAGCACAAAGTCAAGTTGTTTTTGATTTATTTTTTAATTTCTTTTTGTTGTTGACTTTTGCCTCGGCAAGTCATATCCTTGTGCCAGGAAGGAGTGACCCGAAATGACCACATCAAGCCGAGTAAAGGCTCTTCTGGAGCTGACCGAGACCGACCAAAACACCTTCGCCGCCGCTTTCGGGATGACCACCCCGCAGGCCATGAACAACAAGCTGCGCAGGGACAGCTGGTCGGCAAAAGACCTTGCCAGAGCCGCCGAGATCTGCGGCGCAAAGCTGGCGTTCATCCTCCCGGATGGTTCCCAACTCATCCTTGCGCCCGACGAAAAATGACCGCTACACAGCAAAACGCCCCGCACCGAAGAGGACAAACCTCCCGGCGCGGGGCATTTTGCTTGCATACGGTTACAACAAAATTCTAGTCAGTTGCAACAACAAGTGCAATACAAAGTCTGTAGACACGAAAAAGTGAGTGTTCATGCGGATTTTTTGGCTCTAGCATACAATGTCTACTCAAACTCTTATCCTGACCCTGAACAGAAGAAAAGAAGAGTGTACACACACGAGAGCGTGCTTGATGCCCGCACGCGTAAGGTTTATAGGAATTTTGGTATGCTTTGTTTCAGGTATGCAGCGCTCAAGTCATAACGTTTTTGCCAGCCGGAGTGTGATACGATAGCACCAGATTACACCGCGCACCCGGTGTCAGAGAGGTGCAGAGGGCCCGCGCACAGCAGCGCGACAACAATGCTGTAGGCCCAATGGGAGGTAGACCATGAAACGTGAGGATTTGAAAGCCATCGAGGGCCTGACCGAAGAGCAGATCAACGCAGTGATGCGGCTGCACGGTCTGGACGCAGCCGCCCATCAGGCCACTGTACAGGGCCTGCAGGCGCAGCTGGCCACTGCACAGCAGGGTCTGGCGGCCTTCGACGGCGTGGACATCAACGATCTGCGCAGCCAGATCACCAACCTGACCAACCAGCTGAGCCAGCAGGCTGCAGAGTTCACCTTCACCGGTGTGCTGCGCGCTGCGGCCCACGAGGCCGGTGCTCTGGACGAGAACGATGCTATCGCATTGCTGCCGAACAGAGCTACACTGCGTGAGAGCAAGAATCAGGCCGAGGATGTCAAGCAGGCATTCGCTGACCTCAAATCCCGCAAGCCGTACCTGTTCCAGCAGGGTGCTCCCGCCCCGCAGGACGGCGCAGGCCCGCAGCCGGGCACTGAGCCGCAGGAGCCCGCTAACCCGATCATCGTCCCGAAGCCCCGCAGCCAGGGTGGCAGTGCACAGCCCACCTTGCAGGAGTTTCTGGTAATGACCGGCGCGGAACGCATGGCCCTGCGCACCCGTAACCCGGCACTCTTCCAGCAGCTCTCCGCCCTGGTGAGGGCTGCACGACACTAACGAGGTAACTGAACTATGCCTATTCCCGGCACTTTTGGCGGTTTCCCGTTTGACCCCGAAGTCTATCAGGGCTTCGTGGATCAGGAAGCCACCTTCTCCGATTCCATCCTCGCCTCCGGCATTCTGGCCCATGACCAGAGCTTGGCCACTTCGCTGGACAACGGCGGCACGATGGGCACCATCCGTTTCTACAATCCCCTGGACCCCGACACCGACGCCCCGCTGGTCCGCGACGGTGAGCATGACAACGTGCCCTCCGAAGTCTCCGGCGGCAAGCAGTCCTGGATTCGCATCGACCGCATGAAGGCATGGATGGCCCCCGAGCTGACCCGTGAGCTGACTGCCGCCGACCCCATGGCCGCTGTTGCCCGCAATACCGGACGCTACTGGCGCATGTACAAGCAGAGCCTGCTGGTCAAGCTGGTGGATTCCGTTCTGGGTCTGTCCGGGCTGGCAAATCATACCCTGACCGTCAAGACCGGCGGTGTCACCGCAAACCAGCTGATCGACGCACAGCAGTCCGCCCTGGGTGATTTCTCCGGCAAGTTTGGTCTGCTGGTGGTGCACTCCAAGATCCTGGCCGAATATAAGAAGCTGGGCCTGCTGAACTACAACAAGTACGTGATCACCAACGTGCTGCAGAAGGAAGTCAGCCTGCCCACCATCAACGGTCTGGTTGTGGTCGAGAATGACCGCGGCACCGACGACGGCACCAACTACAACAGCTTCCTGCTGGGTCAGGGTTCCGTCCTGACTGCCGACCCCAAGGTCATCACCCCGGACTACACCGAGTATGACGCGGCCAAGGCGGGCGGCACCGACATCCTGTACAACAACCGCTCCTTCATTCTGCACCCGAACGGTGTCTCCTTTGACGGCGATAAGATCAACAAGCCCACCCCGACGGATGACGAGTTCACCAACAAGGCAAACTGGGCGCTGAAGTTCGACCACAAGAACGTGCGCATGGGCAAGATCAGCATTCCCAAGGCGAACTTCGCAGAGGAGTAACCTATGGACAGCTGGCTGACCTACCCCGAGTACCTCGCGCAGCACCCCGGAGCTGCACTGACCGAGGCGGAGTTCACCCCTCGGGCGGTGGCCGCGGCATTCTTCATCGAGAGCGCCACGCGCTGGTGCGCCAGCCTTGCCAAAGAGCCCGAACAGCTGGCGCTTCTGGCACAGTGTCAGGCCCGGCTGGTCGCCCTCTCCGAAGAGGTCAGCGCCAGCTGGGACGGTGTGACCAGCGTGAACAATCACGGCTACACCGAGAGCTATGCCTCCGGGATGGACATGCAGGCGTATCTGGGCAAACGGCAGAGCCAGATCGTGAGCGAGGTGCTCTCCGCGCCGTCTACCCGGTGGATGCTGTATCAGGGCGGCGTGTATCACCCGCCCCGCAGACGCTGAGAGGAGGCCCGCTATGCGCAAGCCTCTTCTCGCAACAAAGAGTGTCACGCTGGTGCATTGCATCCGGCAGGGCACTGGCAGCACCAGTTACACCACGGTGCTGTCTGGCGTGAGCTGCCGCGAGGTGGCCGCAGCCGGTACCGGCGCACAGTCCGGTGCAGGCTCCGGCTTCGCCCCGAAAAGCAGCTCCGAGATCTGCATTTTTCCGGGCCACTCCACAGCAGCCCCGCAGAGCACAGCAGAACCGCCGCTGGACGCGGCAAGCACCTTTCTCGACCCTGTCGCCTTCAAGGCCGCAGACGAAGCCGCAAGGGCCTGTCACTGGACGCTGGCCCCGGAGGACAAGGTAACGCTGCCCAGCGGGCACGTCGGCACCGTCACCAGCGTACAGGATAACCGGGACGGGCGCTGCCCGCACTGGTACGTGGAGGTGTCAGGATGAGCGGCCCGATCAACCTCGGCATTCACTGGGACCCGAACTTTCAGCACCGCACCGAGGCAGGCTTTCAGCGCCTGCAGAAGGAAGCGGACGGCGAGTTCATCCGGCTGGTCACGCCCTATGTTCCGGTACGCACTGGGGCGCTGCGAGACAGCGCCAAGGACAGCACGGTGCTGGGCAGTGGCTTGATCCGGCACACCACGCCCTACGCAGCCGCGCAGTACTACCGTCTGCCCTGTGGGCAGGGTGTCCGAGAGGACGGCTGCGGGCCTCATTGGGGCGAGCGCTGCGTAGACGACCACAAAGAGGACTTTATCCAGTTTGTCAAGACCCGTGCTAAGGAGGTCAACAACAAATGAGCCAGACCGCAGACATCAAAGCCATGCTGGACTGGCTGGCCTCTTGCCCGCTGGCAACGACGCTCAACAACGGGGACGTTGTGTTCTCCATCGAATATCTGGGTGCCGACACCGAGCAGATGCAGTTCTCACTGGAAGCTACACCCACGGCAATGGTGCTGGAGCAGTTCTTCCTCGGCAGCCGCCGGGCGAAGAACTATGTTCTGGCATCCCGCATGGTCTACTCGCCCGAGGTCGTCCAGCAGGCCGCGAACAGCGCGTTCTGGGATGAATTTGCCGAGTGGGTAGAGAAACAGTCCGGACGGCGGAACCTTCCGGCACTGTCTGACGGCAAAAAGGCCGAAAAAGTGGTCTGCCTGTCCCCCGGATACATCATGAGCCAGGATGCCAGCAGCTGCCGCTTCCAGATCCAACTTCAACTCCAGTACTACCAGAAAGGGAGATAACCTATGACTGTTTCCGAAACTCTGGCCGCGCTCAAGTCCGAGAGGGACATCGAGCCCAGCGCCGACTATGCAGGCGAGGAGAACACCGACGACTTCATCCTCGCCATTCAGACTGATAAAACCAAGCAGACCAAAGAATCCGAATGGATCGTCTGCGCCGACCACGTGAAGGAGCACTCCGGCTCCCTGAATGCTTCCACCACGGACGAGGCGTTCATCCGCACCGGTACCGTCACCACCAAGACCGGCACCCAGCGCACCCTTGCTGTCAACGGCAACCGCTGCGTAGGCGACGCGTTTCAGGATTTTGTGCTGAGCCACAAAATCAAGTACGGCACCGGTAAGGACGTGATCGTACCCTACGTATACTTCAGCGTCCGCACCGGTAAGGGCGAGACGGGCAATGCTTCTCTGGTCGTCACCAGCGACGTGGGCGGCTCCGCAAACGCCCCCGCCACTTTTGCGGTGGACGTTAAGACTGTTGGCACGCCCAAGGACTTCAACTATCTGACCGACGAGGCCACTGAAAACCCCGGTCTGGACACTGCCCAGTTGGGCAAGGTCGTTCTGGGCTGATTATCTAAAATCCAATACCGCCCCTGTCACCTCTGGCAGGGGCGAATTTTATAGGAGGCAGCAATGATTATTTGTGGACAGGAATTTAAATTCTCCGCGCTGAACGCAAACGACCTCGACCGTATGGACGCGGCGCAGCAGCACATGCAGGCGGCGTCTGACCGCGAGAGCAAGCGCGCGCATACAGGTACCGCTGACATCCTGCGCGGCCAGTGCCGCCTGATGATGGACTACTTCGACGAACTGCTGGGCGAGGGCGCATCCGAACGTCTGGGCCTGGACGGGGACGACTTCGGTGCCTGCGTCCGTGTGACGAACGCCATCAAGGAAGCCATTGCTGCAGAACAGGCCTCCGTAAAGCAGGCGGCAGCTGTTCCCACGAACCGTGAGCAGCGCCGTGCTGAGAAGAAGCACAAGCGGCCTGTGTCCCGGAGTGAGGGCTTCAATCCTCAGGTAGTGCGCCGCCCTGTACTGACCGACGCGCAGAAAACCAATCAGCTGATCGACGCGCGGCAGGCCGTAGATGCCCTGCGGGACGACCCCGATGCCATGCAGCAGCTGGCCGCGTATGCCCTGCAGATCGCCGCCGAGCGCCATGTCTGATCTGCTGCTGGACACCTTGTCCACCCGGTGGCGCGGGCACGATATCATCCCGGACTTCCGGCCCATGATCTGGCTGGTCAATTCTTACGTCCGGGGCAGTGTCAACGCCGACCCGGTGGGGTTCGCCCGGAGCGCGATCTGGCGTTTCTACAAAGACCCGCACTGCTTTCTGGCAGACGAGCAGATGCTCTTTGACGGCTACCGGCATCTGCTGGAATTTTATCAGGCAGGTGAAAAGGCGGCATCCGGCGGTGACACTTCCGGCGCTTCGGATGCACCAGCTACACTGCCCTTTGACTACCAGTGTGACGCTCCGTATATCGTGGCGGCGTTCCAGCGGCTGTACGGCATCGACCTGACGACCGAGAGCATCCACTGGTTCCGCTTCCGGGCACTGCTGCGGGGCGTTATCGGCGAGGACTGCATGTTCAGCCGCATCATCGACTGGCGCACCGCAGACCTCTCCGGCATGGACCCGGAGAAGCGGCGCTTCTACGAAGAGCAGCGGGAGCGCTTTGCCCTGCCCGCTGAGCTGAGAGGGGGTGCAATGCGTGCGCAGACCGTTGAAGAGCACAACGCAAGCTTCCTTGCGCGTTTCCGGGGGCGCTGAGCGCGCCCCTATCCCCTGCCCGCACTGCGGCAGGCCGCTGCCGGTATGGGCAGAGCCGCACGCCGCAGCTGCTGGTGTGTGGGTAAAATGCAAAAATCCCGCCTGTAAGCGGGAAATCGAGATAAAACTTTAAGCCTGTGCCCTTGTGCCCGCGCTCACGACTGAGAGGTGGACACACGTGGCAGATTACAGCATTACCGGCGATACTAAGCTGGACACCAGCGGCTTTACCAAGGGCGTATCCAGCATGACGGTGGCCGCCGGTAATCTGATCTCCGACCTGACCAAGACCGCCGCCACCAAGCTGGCGGGGCTGGCTAAATCCTCGGTCAGCGTCGGCATGAGCTTTGATGCGTCCATGTCTCAGGTAGCCGCTACCATGGGCACTACGGTGGATCAGATCGACAATCTGACCAAGGTCGCCAAAGAGATGGGCAGCAGCACCAAATTCACCGCTACACAGGCAGCGGATGCTCTGAACTATCTGGCGCTGGCCGGTTACGACGCAGACAAGGCAGCAGAGGTGCTGCCCAGCGTGCTGAACCTGGCTGCAGCTGGCGGCATGGATCTGGCCTATGCATCCGACCTCGTTACCGATGCCATGGCTTCTCTGAACATCGAAGCCAACAAGCAGAACGTGGACGACTTCGGCAACAAGCTGGCCATGGCAGCCAGCAAGGCCAATGCGAACGTATCCCAGCTGGGCGAAGCCATCCTGACGGTGGGCGGCACTGCTGCAAACCTCAAGGGCGGCACCACCGAGCTGACCACTGCACTGGGTCTGCTGGCAAACGTTGGTATTAAAGGCGCAGAGGGTGGTACGCACCTGCGCAACATCATTCTGTCGCTGCAGTCTCCCACGGACGAAGCCGCCAAGAAGATGCAGAAACTGGGCCTGCAGGTCTACGACGCGCAGGGCAACATGCGCGGGCTGAATGACATTCTGGGCGACCTGAACCGCGCCATGGACGGCATGACACAGGGCCAGAAAGACAGCATCATCAACCAGCTGTTCAATAAGACCGACCTTGCAGCCGTCAATGGCCTGCTGGCGGCACAGGGCGAACAGTGGGACACCTTGGCCGCCCAGATCGACAACGCTGATGGTGCCATGGGCCAGATGGCTGAAACTCAGATCGACAATCTGCAGGGCGCTATGACCATCATGTCCTCGGCCTTTGAGGGCTTGCAGCTGGCAATTTATGACGAGCTGGAACCCAGCCTGACCGAAGCGGTCAAGTGGGGCACCGACATTCTCACCCAGTTAACCTCTGCGCTGTCCGATGGCGGCCCCGAAGCCATGCTGCAGGCGGCAGGCCAGATCATCTCCGATCTGGCGGCAAGCGTTGTCGAGCAGTTGCCCGGCTTGATGCAGACCAGTGTGGAAATTGTCGCCCAGCTGGCGACTGGTATCGTAGAAGCTACACCGCAGGTCCTGTCGGTGGCTGCTTCTGTGCTGAGCGCACTGGTGCAGGGCCTGAGCGAAGCACTGCCCCAGCTGGTGGACACCGGCATTCAGATGATCTCCCAGCTAGGCGAAGGTCTGAAATCCGGCCTGCCTGATCTTCTGGCGCAGGCGATGCCCATCGCCGCAGATTTTGCCAGCGGCCTGCGGGAGAATGTCGGTCAGATCGTAGACGCTGGTATCGAATTTATTCTGAACCTGGCACAAGGCATCGCAGATGGCCTGCCCACGCTGATCGAATACCTGCCCGGTATCGTCTCCGATATTGCGGGCATCATCAACGACAATGCCCCAAAACTCCTGATGGCGGGTGTCTATTTGATCGAGGTTCTCGGCAAGGGCCTGATCGATGCGATCCCCACTATCGTCGCCAACATTCCTCAGATTTGCCAGGCAATTTTTGACGTGTTCACCGCATTCCGCTGGCTGGACATCGGCAAATTCATCGTTGACGGCCTGTGGAACGGTATCACCGCTGGGTGGACGGCGCTGGTTACGAAGGTAAAAGACCTCGTAAATCTGCTGCCGAAAGCTGCGAAGATCGCTCTCGGCATCCACTCCCCGTCCAAAGTCTTTGACGAGATCGGTGTGCAGGTTTGCAATGGCCTGGCGCAGGGCCTTGGCCGCGGAAATAAGAAGGTCAAGGATGCAGCCAAAACCGTGATCGCATCCGTGACCGACAGCGCAACCACCCTCACTGATGGTGTGACCAAGACCGTGGAGACTGTCACCGAGCGGATGGCAAACGGCGCTACACAGCAAAAGCAGGTCATCACCGAGACTTCCCGGCAGATGGTGGATGGTGTGCTGAAGGATGTGAAAACCATCACAGAGGTGGCTGCGGACGGCACCAAGACCGTCAAGCAGACCATGGAGACGGTGCGCGAGACCGCAAAGACCGTCACCTCAACCTTTGAAACGCTGGCAGACGGGGTCAAGACCACCACCCAGACCGTCACCGAAACCCTGACCGACGGCACCGAGACCCAGAAGCAGGTTATCACTGAGACCTACGACGACATCGTGGACGGTGCCCTTGTGACGGTGGAGAAGGTCAAGACCATCGCCGCCGATGGCACCGTGCAGGTGGCCGAACAGATCAAGAAGTCCAGCGCGGACACCTTCGACGGCCTGTGGAAGGAACTGCAGGACAAGGCCGATACCGGCCTGCTGGGCACCTTCGATGATCTGTACACCGCCGTCAAGAATCAGGACTGGCTGAGCATCGGCAAGTGGGTGGCATCCACCATCTACGGCGGCCTGACCGCCGACCAGAAAAAAAAAGTCAATGATTTTGCCCTTGATCTGGTGGATAAGGTCAATAAAGCGCTGGGCGGTGCCCGCGACCAGCTGGTGCAGGGTGCCATTGATCTGGGCGGGCAGATCGTGAACGGCCTGACCAGCGGCTTCTCTGAGGTCTGGCAGCAGGCACAGGGCCTTGGTTCCACCCTGATGGAGATCTTCGGCGGGCTGAAAGCACCGCTGAGCAATGCAGCCCTTGCCATCAGTCAGGGCCTGCAGGGCGGTCTGCTTTCCAGCTTTCCCAGCATCTACGCAGGCGTGGCCACTATGGTGGGCACCATCGGCGCAGCGTTTGAGGGAATGCTGACCGCCATCTCTGCCGCGCTGAGCGCTACTGTTTTCGGCATCCCGATGGGCCTGATCGTGGCAGCGGCAGCGGTCGCACTGGGCGTTGCCATTGCGGCCATTGTGGGCAGCATGGGCGGCTCCAAAAAGAATGTCAGCCACGGTGGCGGTGGCTCTTCCGGCGGCGGCGGCTCCGGCAGCATGGGCAGCGTGGACATCACCACCGGCACCGGCAGCTTGGAGGATGCCATCAACGCCAACACCAAGGCGCTGGAAAAGACCAACTCTGCCCTTGCCGATATGATCCGGCAGGCGGGTTCGCTGGTGCTTTCCGACAACATGCGTTTGGGTAGCACCGTGGCTGCGTCCGGCACCGCACAGGTGGTGTCCGCTGCCAACAGCTACCACCGCGAGGGCGACACCAACATCACCCAGAACTTCTACAACGGCCACGACACCGCCGCCGCACAGCAGCGGGAAGCCCGCTGGGAAGCCGACAAGGCCAAGGCCCGCAAACGATGAAAGGAGGACACCGTGCTTTTTAAAGACCATCTCAAAATCGTGACAGATGCCGGTGCCGTCCTGCATCTGGGCTGGGATTACGATACGCCTTACTTCCTCGACCCGCTCAACGGCATCGACGTGGATCTGAAAACCGCGCAGGGTGTCAATCAGGTGGGCGATACCGTGGAAGATCAGGTCGTGTCCGGCGTGTCCCGCACGCTGAGCGTGGTGTTCTGGGGCAAAGATGCCCTGACCCGTGCAAGAGCTTTTACCAAAAAGCTGCCCTACTTCACCAAAGGCACCCTCTATTTTGGCGACCACTATTTCACCCGCTTCGTGCTGCAAAAACTGCCTTATTTTTCCAGCTACACGCCGGACCCGCGCTGTGAGCTGATGCTCTACAGCGAGAAACCTTACTGGTACAGCATCACGCCGGTGTACCGCATGCTGGGCGGCTTTGTCCCGGCGTTCCGCTTCCCTGTCTGCTACGACAGCCACACCTACAGCACGGCCAAAGACGGCACCGCCAGCGTGCTGCGCAACGAGGGCAGCCTGCCGGTGCCCTTCACCGCTGCACTCACCTGTATCCTGCCGGTGGAACACCCCAAGGTGGTGGATCTGCAGACCGGGGCCTTCATCGGCTTCGATCTGACCCTGAACGCCGGTGACAAGCTGGAGATCTACCGCAGCACGTCCGACCGGCTGGCCTGCACCCTGACCCATGAGGGCGTGACCGAGAACATCTTCTCCAAGCTGGACGAGGACAGCACCCTCACAGAGCTGCAGCCCGGCGATAACGTGCTGAGTATGCAGGCAGAGAGCGGCTCCGGCTACCTGCAGGCATTCGTCAGCTTTTACCCGATGGAGGCGGGCATCCTGCCCGAACCGCTATGAGACTGGACGTTTTGGACACAGACACCCTTGCACGCGTGGGCTGGGTGGATGTGTGGGTGTCTTTTTACTGGGACAGCCCCTATTACTCCGAGGGCAGCTTTACCCTTGAGGTGCGCCCCACCGCCGAAAATCTGCAGCTTTTGCAGGAGGGCCGCTGGCTGGTGCGCAGCGACGAGAACCCCCGCATCCCCATGCGCATCTGCTCCCGCGCCAACCAGAACGAGGACGCGAATTTGGTCGTGAGCGGCTACCCAGCAACGTGGCTGCTGACAAAGCGCGTCTCTGCTGTGACAGTGAAGAACCAGAACGCAGAACAGGCCATGCGCAGCCTTGTGGAAGCTGCCAAGCCGTGGCCCCGTTTGGCGCTTGGCACCGAATACGGCTTTGACACCATCTTTGAAAAGCAGACCTCCGGCGGCAGCGTGTTTGACTACTGCAAGACCATCGGGCAGGCGTGTGATCTGGGCTTCCGCATCGTGCTGGACGGCACCGGCAGCAAGAAAAAGCTGCTGTTCGAGTGCTTCCGGCCCACCTTCGACCCGAACCGCCGCTACAGCCCCAAGTGGGGCAACCTGCTGAACGCCGGGTGGAGCTTTTCCGATACCGACTACGCCAATGTGGCCCTTGTGCAGGGCGCTGGCGAGGGCGACGAGCGCGCCACCGTCTGGGTGGGCGATGTGGACAGCACTGGCTCCGATCGGCGGGAAATGTACATCGATGCCCGGGACATCCAGCCGGACGAGGACAAGGGCGAGACCAACACCAGCCAGAGCTATCTGGAAAAGCTGGCCGATCGCGGCGGCGAAAAGCTGCTGGCTCAGCTGCGCACCGGGTCGATCGAGTTTGACGTGGACGATGATACCCTGCAGGTGGGCGATGTGCTGAGCGCCAGCCTGCCGCAGCTGGGCTACACCGCTATGGTGCGCGTGGCCGACATCATCACCCAAAGCGAGGACAGCGGCACCACCCGCACCATCCGGCTGGGCACGCCCACATGGACAAAAACATAAAGGAGGATTTCATGGCAGATATCATCACCTACCCGCTGCAGGGCATCACCTACGATGCCGACGACGCAGCAGGCTACAACGCCACCCGCCAGAGCGGCGTATACAGCGCCGAGGAGGATTTTGCTGTCACCCCGGCAGACGGACTGAGCGTGACGGTGAGCGCAGGCCACGCATGGGTGCACCCTTCCCGCTGGCTGGGACACAGCATCATCATGCAGCAGCCCGAGACCCTGACCCTGACCGAGCCTGACCCGGTGCGCAGCCGCATCGACCGCGTGGTGCTGCGCTACGATGCCGCTGCCCGCAAGACCAGCCTGCTGGTGCTGGAAGGTGTCCCGGATTCTGCCGGGCCGGTCGCCCCGGCCATCACCCGCACCGAGCTGATCTACGACCTCTGCCTTGCCGAGATCAAGCGCACCGCAGGCTCCACCGCCGTCACCGCCGCCGACATCTACGACACCCGCGCAGATGAGAC
>OLGY01001234.1_pt1 | contig 13664 bp, 17 predicted proteins | sample 1605951 | NCBI WGS metagenome assembly OLGY01 (sample SAMN03283280) | human gut metagenome | biome: human-associated habitat; material: feces | host: Homo sapiens | place: Peru | collected 2012
AGAACGCGGGATTAGCTTTGATGACCAATGCATGCAAGGAATAGGATACAAAGAATTTAGAGCCTATTTTGAAGGTGTAGCAACACCCCTAGAATGCATCGAACTTGTCAAAAAGAACACGCGTCACTTTGTTAAAAGGCAATACACTTGGTTTAATAATCAAATGCCAATAGAGTGGTATGAAGATAAAGAAAACGCAATCTTAGAAATTGATAGATGGAGGGAAACAAAATGAAATTTAAAGATTTTAAGTACGAACATTTAGAACTAGAAACAATCAAAGAAGAATTTGGAGCATTGTTGAAAGAGCTAGAAGCATGTGATAATGCAGAAAATTTTATGCAAGCATTTAAAAAAACCAACAAGTATCGTAGCCACATTCAAACAATGTTGACACTATGTAACATCAGACTTTCAATCGATACAAGCGATGAATACTATGACAAAGAAAGAAATTATTTAGACGAAACAGTTCCATATATTCAAGCATATGAAACTAAATTCTTCAAACTTGTAAACGATTGTCCATTCAAAAACGAACTAGACATTCCTGAAATATTCTTCAAGTTATGCGAATATTCATTAAAAACATTTGATGAAAAAATCATTGCTGAACTTCAAGAAGAAAACCGTTTATTAAGTGAATATGGCAAACTAAAAGCAAGCGCTAAGATTGAATTTGAAGGTGAGACATATAACTTAGCATCTATCGCCCCACTTATGTCTAGTGATGATAGAGAAACTCGTAAGAAAGCAACTATGGCATATTGTGATTTCTTCAAAAAAAATGAAGAAAAATTTGATAACAACTATGATGCTCTAGTCAAAGTAAGAGATAAGATGGCTAAGAAACTTGGCTATGAAAACTATATAGAGCTTGGTTATTTAAGAATGAACCGCTTTGACTACAACGAACAAATGGTTGAAAACTATCGTAAACAAGTTCGTGAAGTAATCGTCCCACTCGCAACAAGAATCCACCAAGCTCAAGCTAAGAGAATCGGTGTTGATAAATTAGAATGCTACGACTTAAACTATGAATTTAAAGATGGCAACCCAAAACCAGTAGGTGATGAATCAGTTCTTGTTCCTTTAGCTCTTGAAATGTATACCAAGATGTCTAAGGAAACAGGTGAATTCTTCAAGAGAATGGTAGATGACGATTTATTCGATTTAACTACAAAACCAAACAAAGAAATGGGTGGTTATTGTACAGATTTATTTGACTACAAAGTACCATTTATCTTCTCTAACTTTAATGGTGAAGCAGGGGATGTTAATGTTTTATGTCATGAAGCAGGACATGCACTTCAATCTTACTTATCTATGCAGACAATTGAAATTCCAGACATTGCTTTCCCAACAATGGAATCATGTGAAATTCATTCAATGTCTATGGAATTTTTTGCCTTCCCATACCTAGACTTATTCTTTGGTAAAGATGGAGATAAGTATAAGTATCATGAGTTATCAGGTGCCCTAACATTCCTTCCTTATGGATGCTTAGTTGACCACTTCCAACATGAAGTATACAAGCACCCTGAAATGACATGTGAGGAGCGTAAGGCTACTTGGAGAAGACTTGAAAAGGAATATAAACCAGACATCGATTATAAAGACTTTGATATTTTAGAAAGAGGTGGTTACTTCTATCGCCAAGGACATATTTTCCAATCTCCTTTCTATTATATTGATTACACACTAGCTCAAGTATGCGCTCTACAATTCTTTAAGAGATTTATTGATAATGACCCTGATTATTTCAAAGATTATCTACATATTTGTAGTATCGGTGGTACTAGATCTTTTGTACAAATCGTCAAAGAAGCTGGTTTGATTTCTCCGTTTGAAGATGGATGTTTAGCATCTATTGCCTCAATCATGGAAGACGAATTAGATAAATTAGGTGAGAAGCTTGGATAAAACCAAGTTTTTCTTTTTCCGTTTTTTCATAATATCGATATAAAAGAATATAAAATAAGAATATGGAATGCAAGAAATATTTACCATCACTATTATTCTTTTTATTATTTGAGATAATAGCTTTTACTTTGTATCTTACAACGAATAATTTGTTCTATTTGATTAACTTCACATATATTGGCTCTTGTCTTGCCCTAGGAACAGCTCATTTTACAGCTGGCAAAAAATATGCTAGACACTTTGTGCAATTGGCAGTAGGCTCTTATATGCTTATTTATCTTGGATTAATTTCCCAAGAAAATATGCAGATAGAAGGTTTTTGGTACTTCCTATTTTTAGGAACATTTGAAGCGGCTACTATTCATTATGCGGTTGCTAAGATATTTGGCCCTCTATTATTTGGCAGAGGATGGTGCGGTTATGCCTGTTGGACAGCAATGGTTTTAGACTTCCTTCCATTTAAGACGCCACTTAAGCCTAGAATCAAGAAACTAGGGCTTCTTAGATATCTAACATTCACATTTTCTTTGTTGCTGGTAATAGCTTTGTTCCTATTTAAAGTAGCCCATCTAGAAAAGATAATGTTTTATTTGTTTATCATAGGTAACATCTTGTATTATCTATCAGGAATCATCTTGGCTTATATATTTAAAGATAATAGAGCATTCTGTAAATATTTATGTCCAGTTACTATCTTCTTAAAACCGATGAGTTATTTCTCTTTGTTAAGAGTACACTGTGATGAAACTAAATGCATTAAATGTAATAAATGTATAAAAGTATGTCCAATGAATGTTGAGGTTAACAACGATTCTCGTAAACGTAAAAATGCTACAGAGTGTATTTTGTGTTATGAATGTGTTAAGGCTTGTCCTACCAAAGCATTGTATTAAAAAATATTGTATTAAAAAATATTTGACACTAACCCCTTGTTGGAGGATAATGATAAAGAAGATATTGTTAGCCAATATCTTTTTAAATACCAAAGTTATGAAAGATAAGAATAAAACTATATTAATGTGCAGTGAGTGTTTATCAAGAAACTACTCAACTCACAAAAACAAAAAAGATTCAAGTGAGCGTTTAGAGCTCATGAAGTTTTGTCCTAGATGCAATAAGCATACTCTACATAAAGAGACTAAATAAGGAGGCATAATATGAAATGGTTTAGTCCTGCTGCCATCTTTAAAGAAATTTCAAAGATTAGATGGCCAAAGAAAAATGATTTGTTAACTAACAGTGTTCAAGTAGTTGTGTTCACAGCATTCTTTGCGGTGTTCTTCTACTTGTGTCAATTCTTAGTATCTATTTGTCTAAAGTTGATTGGAGTGATCAGATAATATGAGTGATGTATCAAATGAAAAGCAATGGTATGTAGTTAATACATACGTAGGTCATGAAAACAGAGTAAAGGATAATCTTGAGAAGAGATTAGAGACAATGGGTATTTCTGATAACCTATTCAGAATCGTGGTTGCTGAAGAAACTGCCATCGATATCAAGAATGAAAAGGCTAAGGAAGTAGTAAGAAATATCTTCCCAGGTTACTTATTTGTTGAAATGATTATGACAGATGAAGCTTGGTATGTTGTAAGAAACACTCCAGGTGTTACAGGATTTATCGGATCTTCTGGTGGTGGTGCTAAGCCAATTCCAGTTAAAGGTCCTGAAATTGAAGCAATCCTTAGAAGAATTGGTCAATCAGACAAGACCGTTGAAGTTAACTTCAAGGTTGGCGATGTTGTTAAGATTCTATCTGGTCCTTTCTCAGGTATGGAAGGTACAGTTGAATCAATGAACGACCAAACTCAAGTTGCGACTGTATTGATTATCTTGTTTGGTAGAGAAACACCAACAGATTTAAATTACGTTGATATTGAACCAGCATTATAAGGTTTAAGGGCTCTTTATGAGCCTTTTTTTGAAAGTACATATGGAAATTAAAGGTTTATCTAAAGAAGAAGTAAGACAAAGAGTTGAACAAGGTTTAACTAACACAAGTAATATCAAAACCGATAAGAGTGTTAAGGAAATTGTTTGTTCCCATGTTTTTACATACTTCAATTTTATATTTATAGGACTAGCTATCCTTGTGCTTATTTCGGGTGAATTTCGAAGCCTTACTTTTATGGGTGTAGTAATTATCAACACCCTAGTAGGTATTTTTCAAGAGTTAAAGGCTAAGAAGACTTTGGATGAAATGAAATTAATTAATGCACCTCTTACTATGGCTATTAGAGATGGCAAGGAAGTAGAGGTCAAGTCTAGTGATTTGGTTAAGGATGACATCATTATTTTAAGTACTGGTGATCAAATTGTAGCTGACGCAAAGGTCATTGATGGTAGCGTATCAGTTAATGAATCGTTATTAACTGGTGAACAGGATAGTGTTAAGAAAGAAATAGATGATGACTTATTATCAGGGAGTTATGTGGTGTCTGGTAAATGTTATGCAAGGCTTATGAGCGTTGGCGATGAGTCATATATTTCAAAGCTTTCAATAGAAGCTAAGACCATGGCTAAGAACGAGAAGTCAGAAATGATTAAATCAATTGATACTATTATTAAGTGGGTTGGTATTATCATCATTCCAATTGGTGTGGCTTTATATTATCAAGCTAGATTTATAAGTGATGAGACTTTTTCTAAGAGTATTATCTCTATGGTAGCAGCTGTTATTGGTATGATACCAGAAGGGTTATATCTACTTACAACGATGGCGCTTACTTTAAGTGTTGTCCGTCTTACTAAAGAGAAGGTTTTGGTTCATGATATGCGAAGTATTGAGACTTTAGCACGTGTAGATACTTTGTGTGTTGATAAGACTGGTACTATCACAAAACCTGATATGGAGGTTAGTGAACTTATATCGCTTGATGGTAATGATTATAAGTCTTTATTAAAAAAATACACTGAGGTCATCAGTGATGATAATGCGACGATGTTAGCTTTAAGGAAGTTTTTAAAGGATGAAAAAGCTAATGATTTTACGCTTATTAAGATGACTCCTTTTAATTCAGAAACTAAATATAGCACCGTTTTGTTTACTGAAGGAAGATATGTTTTAGGTGCTCCTGAGTTCATTATTAAGAAACAACCAGCTGATTTATCTAACAAGATTAACGAATATGCTGATAAGGGTTGTCGTGTAGTTTTATTTGGTGAAAAAAGAAATAATAGTGTTACTCCTTTAGCTTTGATTATTTTTAAGAATGAGATAAGAGAAAATGCTAAGGAAACGTTTGAATATTTTAAAGAGCAGGGTGTAAACATAAAGGTTATTTCAGGTGATAATCCCAAGACTGTTAGTGAGATAGCTACACTTGCTGGTATCCCTAATAGTGAAAAGTATGTTGATACTTCTCTTTTAAGTGATGATGAATTAAAGAAGTCGTGTGAAGAGTATATAGTTTTTGGTAGAGTTTCTCCAAAGCAGAAACAAATACTAGTGAATGCTTTAAAGGATAGGGGTCATACAGTGGCGATGACTGGTGATGGCGTTAATGATATCTTGGCTTTAAAGGATGCTGATTGTAGTATTGCGATGGCTAGTGGTGCTAAGGCAACTAGTGAGGCTGCTCAAAGTGTCTTGTTGGATTCCGATTTTTCACATATGCCAGAGGTTGTTTTTGAGGGCAGAAGAGTAGTTAATAATATTCAAAGATCTGCAAGTCTTTTCTTAGTTAAGAATATCTTTTCATTCTTAATGGCTATTGTTTCTTTAGTGATGACAATTACTTATCCTTTAGAGCCTAATCAAATTTCCTTGATTGGTGCTTTTACCATCGGTATTCCTGGTTTCTTGTTGGCACTTGAATCTAATAAGAATCGAATCGAGGGTAAGTTTATTCGTAATGTCCTAGTTAAGGCTTTGCCTGCTGGTTTGGCTGATGTTTTGGGTGTTGGTATCTTCGTGATTTGTGGTGAGGTTTTTAATATCAATAAACAAGAGGTAGCTACAGTATCGATTATGATAATGGCAACGGTAGGTTTTCTTATTATGATGTATATTTCCAAGCCTTTTAATAAGTTTAAGTTGGGCGTTCTTTTAATAAATGCCATAGGTCTATTATTATCAATATTTTTCTTGAAGGGACTTTTCTCAATAGTTCATATTTCAGGAGTTTGTTTCTTGTTGATGATGGTCTTTGTCTTTGCGGCAGTAACCTGTTATCACTTGCTTAACTTTGTTGCGATTAAGATTGATTTTTATATCGAGAATAAAAGATGGAAGTAACTTGGAACCCTTGGCATGGTTGCACCAAATATTCTGAAGGTTGTAGAAATTGTTATGTCTATAGACAGGATGAAATGTTTGGTAGGGATAGCACCATATGCAAGAAAACAAATGATTTTAATTTACCTGTTAAGAAGGATAGAAGAGGCAATTATAAGATTCCTAGCGGTTCATTAATCATGACCGAATATAATTAGGTGCGCAAGCTCCATAGCGATAGAGATGAGAGTAAGCACCTTTTTATTTTTATTTATGTTATAATAGATATGTAAGGAGTTATCTATTTATGGCTAATGAGGAAATTAATTATCATCGTTCAAATCATGTCGTTTATAAATGTATATATCATATTGTATTTTGTCCTAAGTATCGAAGGAAAATATTAAAAAATGGAATTGATGAAGAGTTGAAGTTATTAATTTATAAATTTGCAGAAAAGAAAAATTTTAATGTTTTAGAAATGGAAGTTATGGAAGATCATGTCCATTTACTCTTAGATATGTATCCAGAACCTGGCCCTTTAGAAATAATAAAACAACTTAAGTATTTTACGGCCAAGGAATTAAAAATAAAATTTCCTGAAATTAATAAAAAATTGCCAAATCTTTGGACGAGAAGCTGCTTTATTTCAACAGTTGGTGGAGCACCTTTAGAAGTAATTAAACAGTATATTGAAAGTCAAAAAAATAAATAGAAAGGTTAGATAATAATGAGTAAAACTAAATCATATATAATCGAATTAATGCTTGAAACATCTTCAAATGATGATTTAGTTTTAAAAGCTCGTTTTAACATCATTCATCATATAACTAACGTCATGGTTAAACATGCCAAAGGTATGGTTAATCAACTTGAAAGAGATATTCAATATCGTCAAATAATGAACAATCGTAAAGGCAAGAAGTTTACTAAAGAAGAAAAACAACAGCTCACAGACTTACGATTAAAATATGGTTTAAGCGAATATCAGTTTCATAAGTATGTTGTCACTCAAAAGAAAATGTATGAAAAACACATTAGTATTCATGTAGCTCAAAAGATAGCTTCGAAAGTATGGAAATCAGTTGATAAATACTTATTTAGTAATGGTAAAGAAATACACTTTAAGAAGAAAGAAGATGTTAATAGTTTTGAAGGTAAGTCTAATGCTACAGGAATAAGATTTAAAGATGGTTATGTTTATACTAACGGCTTAAAATTGAAAACTAAGTATCGTAAAAACGATAAATATATTAAATATGCCTTAGACAGCCATCGTATTAAATACTGTCGAATTAAACGTATATGGCATAAACATCAATATCGCTACTATGTAGATTTAATCATGGAAGGCATCCCTAATAAAACAAGAAATTATGGTAATCAAACTTTAGGAATAGACATTGGACCTTCAACTATCGCTGTAGTAAGTGATAGCGAATGCCTTCTACAAGAATTAGCTCATAATGTTAATGGTATCGAACAGGACTTAAGAAAACTTCAACGCCATCGTGATAGAGAAAATAGAGCTAATAATCCTAATAATTTTAATGAAGATGGCACTGTTATAAAAGGTAAACATAAATGGTATAAAAGTAAAAGAATGAAATTAACTGATGATAAGATTAAATCTCTGTATCAAAAAAGAGCCAATCAGCTTAAAGAAGCTCATAATTTATTAGCTAATAAAATAGTAAGCTTAGGCACGAATATCGTTGTTGAAGATATGGATTGGGTTACATTAGCCAAAAAGTCTAAGAATACTGAAAAATCTCTAAAGACTGGTAAGTTTAAAAGAAAGAAAAGATTTGGTAAAACGATTGCTAATCATGCTCCTTCTAAACTTATCGACATCATCAACACTAAGCTTTCTTATATAGACAAGAAAGTTACAAAAGTAGACTGCTTTAAAACAACTGCCACTAAATTTAATCATCTTACTGGTGAATATATGAATGTAAATCTAAAAGATAGATATGTAAACATCGACAATAATCAGATTCAAAGAGATTTACATTCTGCATTTAATTTAAAGCACATATTAATAACTAAAACAAAAGATGAAATCATTTACGATTATAATCTTGAAGCTATGAATCAAAGTTTTAACCAATTTATCAATAACCATAATACATGTATTAATGAATTAATAAAACAAAAACAACTTGGAATAAAGTTTCCAAGTTGCATGAGTATTTAAACAAAACATATAGGGTTTAGACTCAACCCTTGATAGTTAAGTTCTTCATTAGAAGATAGACATAAGTCGCTATCGAAATCGTTCTATGTTAATTTAAATGGATATACCTATAGCCGTACATAGTATCACTATAGTGAGGCCTTAATAATTTAAATTAATTAAAGTAGAACCTCCACTTTTTATGAATTAAAAAGTGCGAGAGTAGTCAGTTGTTTTAGTAGTGATTTTCTTTTAAGTGATGCAGATCTTTGGCGTGATGAATGCATAAAGATGATGAGGAAAAGAAGTGATTGCATGTTTTATTTCTTCACTAAAAGGATTGAAAGACTAGACTTTTCTGTACCTGATAATGTGATTGTAGGTTGTACTTGTGAGAATCAGAAAATGGCTGATTATCGTTTACCTATTTTTAAGAAGTTAGGCATTAAGTATAAGACGATAATCTTGGCTCCAATGTTGGAGAGGATGGATATTTCCAAGTATCTAGGTAGTGATATCTATGAGGTAAATGTGTCGGGAGAGTCAGGTTCGAGCCCACAGATTCGTGCCCAGATTCGTGCCCTAAACTATGATTGGGTATTAGATATCAGGAATCAATGTATAAAGGCTAATGTTAATTTTGGTTTTCATCAAACTGGTGCTAGGTTTATAAAAGATGGCAAAGAATATAGAATAGAGCGTAAATATCAAATTTCTCAGGCTAAGAAAGCTAACATAGATTTTGCGTGTAAAAAGGCTTAAAATGCGATAGAATTATGGGGCGTAGGAAAGGAGAATTACAGATGGATGTTCATTCGTGTGAATATTTAAATAAGAAAGATACAGATGAACACCCGAGTGTTAGGTAGTTCTTCTGTTTCTTTCTTCTTGTAATAAAGGAGGAAGAATAATGATTGAAAAGGTTTTTGAGTTGTTGTCAGAGGGCAATTTCAAGGAATTGAAACAGCTTTTGAATGAATCTAATGAATCAGATGTTGCCGAGTGTTTAGATGAATTGTCTAAAGAGGATTTGGCGATTGTTTTTAGGTTGTTAAAAAAGGATGAGGCTGTTGATATTTTCTCTTATATGAGTTCCGATACTCAAGAGAAGTTGGTCGAGACACTTAGTGATCAAGAGGTTGCTACTATTGTGTCTAAGCTATATATCGATGATGCGGCTGATTTGATTGACGAGTTACCGGCAAATCTAGTTAGTAAGGTTTTACAGAATGCAAGTCCTACTAAGAGAAAGGCTATTAATGAAATCTTAAAGTATCCTGAGGATTCAGCTGGTTCAATTATGACAGTTGAGTATGTTGATATCAAGTCGGGATTAACTGTTAAGGAATGTTTTGATCGTATTAGAAGAATCGGTTTGAATAAGGAGACTGTTTATACATTATATGTTGTGGATGCTGATCGTCGTTTGATTGGGGTTACAACAGTTAAGGAATTGTTGATGCGTGATTATGATACTTGTATTAATGATTTCATGGAAGATAATGTGATTACAGTTGCTACTAATGAGGATAAGGAAGAGGTTGCGAAGATGTTTGATAAGTATGACTTTTTAGCACTTCCTGTTGTTGATAATGAGAATAGACTTGTTGGTATTGTTACTGTCGATGATGCGATGGATGTTATGAGTGAGGAGAATGAGGAAGACTTCGAGATAATGGCTGCGATGACTCCTTCTGAGAATGACTACTTGAAGGAATCAGTAATCACTCAATATAAGAATAGAATTGTTTGGTTGTTGGTGTTGATGTTGTCTTCTATTATTACTGGTAAGATTATCACTAATTATGAGGTAGCTTTCTCTGCCATCCCTCTTCTTGTTTCATTTATTCCAATGCTTATGGATACAGGTGGTAATTGTGGTTCGCAAGCTTCTACCATGGTAATTAGAGCCTTAGCTACCAATGAGATCGAGCCTAAGGATGTGTTTAAGGTTTGGTGGAAGGAAGCAAGAATTGGCATAATGTGTGGTGTTACATTGGGTCTTGTTAATGGCATCCGCATTTTTATCCAGTATCATGATTTGGGTATTGCGATTGTTATTGCGTGCACCTTATGTTTGACTGCCGTGTTGGCTAAGTCACTTGGCTGTTTTTTGCCACTACTTGCTAAGGCGATTCATTTAGATCCAGCTTATATGGCATCACCTTTGATTACTACTATTGCGGATGCTTGTTCGTTAGCGATTTATTTTAATATTGCGTTAATGATTTTAAATATCTAAAATAGTGGTATGTCTAAGATTAAAGAATTATTTATTAAGTACAAGGAAGTTATCAGTTATCTTTTCTTTGGTGGCTGTACTTTCCTTGTCAGTATTATTACGTTTTATTTGTTTAATAAGACCCTTGGTTTGAATGAACATGTTGCCAATGTTATATCTTGGGTTTTAGCTGTTAGTTTTGCCTATGTTACCAATAAACTTTATGTCTTTGAGTCTAAGGTGAATGATAGGACCGGTTTACTTAAGGAGATTTCTTCTTTTGTCTCAGCTAGGTTGTTAACTTTGGCTGTTGAGGAGATTATTTTGTTTGTGGGAATTAACCTTATGCATATCGATTCAATGGTGGTTAAGGTTGCTGGGCAAGTGATTGTTATTGTGTCAAATTATTTTTTGTCTAAGTTGTTTATTTTTAAGAAGTAGTTATGCGTTTAGTTATTCAAAGAGTTAGTGAAGCGAGTTGTACAGTTGATGGTGTTGTTACTGGTGCTATCAATACGGGTTTTATGGTGCTTGTTGGTTTCTGTAATGATGATACAGAAGAGATAGTAGTGAAGATGGCTAATAAGCTTAAGAAGCTTAGAGTTTTTGATGATGCCGATGGGAAGATGAACTTGTCTTTAAAGGATGTTGGTGGTGCCATCTTGTCTATTTCACAGTTTACTTTGTATGCGGATTGCGCAAAGGGTAATCGTCCTTCTTTCTGTGGTGCTATGAAGGGTGAAGAGGCTACTAAGATGTATGATTATTTTAATGGCTTGTTGGAAGATGAGTATCAGGTTGAGAAGGGCATCTTTGGTGCTGATATGAAGATTAGGTTGTTGAATGATGGTCCGGTTACAATTATTATGGATTCAAAGGAAATGTTATGATAACAGAGTATGCTTTAGGTGATATCGTTCAGATGAAGAAGGATCATCCTTGTAAGAAGTCTCATTATTGGGAAATTGTTAGAGTGGGTACCGATATCAAGATTAAGTGTCAAGGATGCGGCAATGTTATCATGTTGGAACGAAGAGAATTTGAAAGAAAATGCAAAAAGCTAGTGCATAAGGCAGGCGAAGAATCCAATAATTAAATGAAAATACACAATTAATTAGGGTTATAGACAAGAACTAATTAACTTGTGTATTTTTGCGTTTTCAATAGCTTTAATATCCGAAGGCAACAGAACCGGCTATTGGACTCGTGTTATAATAGTAGCAGAGAAAAAAGTAATTTTAATGTAAGTAGTTTAATACTTCTACCAAAGTTTAAAACTCAAAAAGTAAATAATTAGTGTGCTGCTTAGAGTATCTGCTATTAATAATTGATATTGTAAACAGTAGATTATGTTAAAGGAGATAGAGGTTTGTCAAAAATTAAAAATGAAAAAATTTCTGCTAATGGGTTTGATATTCAGGTTTATACCGAAGATTTTAAGAATGACTATATAAGTTTGACAGACATAGCAAGATATAAAAACACAGATGATCCAAGATTTGTCATTCAAAATTGGATGAGAAATAGAAATACACTTGAATTTATAGGGCTGTGGGAAGTTTTAAATAATACAAATTTTAACCGTGTGCAATTCGACACGTTTAGAAATGAAGCAGGTTTAAATAGATTTTCTATGACTCCAAGTAAATGGATAGAGTCTACTAATGCTATCGGCATAGCATCAAAAGCTGGACGCTATGGAGGAACATATGCTCACTATGATATAGCTATGGAATTTGCTTCATGGCTATCCCCGGAATTTAAGCTTTATATAGTCCAAGACTATAAGAGATTAAAAACTGATGAAAACTCAAAACTATCTGTATCATGGAATATTCATAGAGAAATTTCTAAGATTAATTATAAAATTCATACCGACGCAATAAAAGAATACCTTCTTAAAGATTTGACCAATGAACAATTATCATTTAAATATGCTAGTGAAGCGGATATGCTAAATGTGGCATTATTTAATAAAACCGCTAAAGAGTGGCGAGAAGAGAATCCGGATTTAAAAGGCAATATGAGAGACTATGCAAGTTTAAATGAGTTATTGGTGCTCGCAAATATGGAAAGCTATAATGTGGTTCTTATTGGTAAAGGTATAGAACAAAAAGAAGAATGGTAGAGTTAAGAAATCTTGCTAGAACACAATTAATATCACTTAAAAAACTTGATGATAGCGGTATTAATAAATTAGAGGAAAATTACAAAACAGAGCTTTAAGAAAAAATGAGGAATGCGAGTAAACAATAGACAGTTATATTTTTATGTAGTAAAATATTGTCGCGCTTTAAAGAGGTGAATTATTATGTTAAGAATTATTTTATTAGTTATTTCAATATTACTTATTATTATTTCTTTATTACAAAGTGGTAAGTCTGATGGCTTGAGTGCTTTTACAGGATCAGGTGATTTAGGACTTTTCCAAAATGTTAAGGAGAGAGGCCCTGAGAAAGTAATATCAAATGTTACTATGGCACTTGGAATTCTATTCTTTGTGTTAGTGATTATCATTAGAGTTGTAGAAGGGTAAGTAAAGGACCCTTTTATTTTTTATTATGGGTATTAAAGAAGTTAGTGTAAATAAGAAGGCTTTCCATGATTATGAGATATTGGATAAGTATGAGGCTGGATTAAGTTTGCTAGGTACGGAGATTAAGTCTATTCGTAAGGGTAAGGTTCAGCTTAAGGAGTCTTATGTTTCGTTTTCTAAGGGTGAGGCTTATATTAAGGGAATGAATATTGCCCAGTATGATCATGGCAATCGTTTTAATCATGATGAGACTAGGGATAGAAAATTATTGCTTCATAAGTATGAGATTACTAAGCTTTATACTAAGACTAAGTTACAGGGTTTGACGGTTATTCCTTTAAGACTTTATCTAAAAGATGGTAGGGCTAAGCTTGAGATTGCGCTTTGTAGGGGCAAAACGCTTTATGATAAGCGAGAAGATGATAAACTAAAGTCAATGAAAAGGGAAGCTTTGAAGGCTATGAGAAGATGAAGAAGTTCTTGATAGCTTTGGAAATTGTTATATTGATTGTTACGGTGACGTTTACTTTTTACGGCTCACCAAATAACCTGGGGGTTTGACAAAAACCTTGGGGGTTAAAGTTGGGGG
>OLGY01001241.1_pt1 | contig 13641 bp, 9 predicted proteins | sample 1605951 | NCBI WGS metagenome assembly OLGY01 (sample SAMN03283280) | human gut metagenome | biome: human-associated habitat; material: feces | host: Homo sapiens | place: Peru | collected 2012
GAGCGCCACCTTGCCAAGGTGGAGGTAGCGAGTTCGAGCCTCGTCGGCCGCTCCAACAGGAGTGGATTTCACTCCTAAATATGGTGACGTGGCCAAGTGGTAAGGCAAGGGTCTGCAAAACCCTCATCCACCAGTTCAAATCTGGTCGTCACCTCCAAAAGATTCCCGGAAGCTTCGGCTTCCGGGATTTTTTTGTTTTGCACTGTTCCCTGCCTGGGACGAGACGATTTAAAATGCGCGCCGCGTGCGCTTTGCACATAATTGGCGGAATTAGATTTTTTATTTGGGATTCAGAAAAGCCTGCGGGCTTTTCTGAATCCCCTTTTCACCAGTGGGGTCGTAACGGTCAGCTGCATTTGCAACGCCGCTTTCTGCGAAAGCGCGGCGCTGCGGAAAGAAAGCAAGCCGGATAAAGTTTGACCTTCCGTTCGTCTCCATGACCCCTCCCGTGAAAAAGTCCCCCGGGAAAATCCGCAGATTTTCCCGGGGGACAAATTATAAATAAATCTTCCGCTGAAGATGGCCAGAGCGCAAGCGGAGGTCATTCCAGACCACTCTCTCAGAACCGCAGCCGCATCTGATACCACATCACCCCGCCGTGGGTAGAGCCGGAAACGCCCTCGTTCACAAAACCGAACTTTGCATAGTAATGCAGCAGTTTTTCCTTGCAGGTCAGCACCAGACCCTTGCGCCCCTGCGCGCGGGCATCTGCAATGGCCCGCTGCAGCAGCAGTCCGGCGTAGCCCCGGCAGCGGCAGCGCGGGAGGGTGTTCACCCCAAAGATCATCTGCCATGCGCCGTTTTCCGCGTGCAGGGACGCGTCCGCGTACATTGCATCGGTCAAGTCGGGCGTGTCTGTGCAAAAGCCATCCACAAAGGCCAACAACTGCCCCTCCTCGAACAGCAGCCAGAAATGCCCGGCATAGTGTGCCAGCCGTCCGGCAAACTCCTCGGCTGTTGCAGCCTCTGCTGCCGGAAAACAGGCCCCTTCCACGGCGGCAATGGCGGGCAGATCCTGCAGGGTTGCGTTTCGGATCTCCATGGTGTCTCCCCTCTCCTTTTTATTCAATGTACCACAGCCGCCGCTCAAAGTCAAAGTGTTTGCATCTGTTCCCCGTCCGTGCTACAATGGCTATACTACTTTGCAAAGGAGCTGATGCCTGTGCCCGCCGAAAACCATACCACCCTTACTCCCGATACGCCGGTGCGCTACCTGAAAGGCGTTGGCCCCAAAACCGCCGAACGCTTTGAAAAGCTTGGCATCGTGACATTGGCCGACCTCTTGTTCCACTACCCCCGGAAGTATATCGACTTCACCAAACCCTATTCCATTGCTGAAGCACCCACCGATGTGGAATGCGTCGTCAAGGCCGAGGTGTTCGCCAAACCCGGCGGGCGCATCCTGCCGGGCGGACGGCGGATGGAGCGCATCACCGCTGGGGACGATGTTTCCAGTCTGGAGATCACATGGTTCAATAACCCCTATGCTGCCCAGAAGCTGCAGCTGGGACAGGAATACTATTTTCAGGGCATCGTCACCGGCGGGATGCTGCGCCGCCAGATGGTGAACCCGCAGGTGCGCACCGCCGAACAGATCAAAGCCGCCCCGTTTGAAGCGGTCTACCCCCAGACCGAGGGCCTGACCAGCAATGCCATCGCCAAGTGCGTGCGGCAGCTGCTGCCCCATGCAGAGCTTCTGCCCGACCCGCTGCCGCCGGAAATGCTGGCAAAATACCGTCTGCTCTCCAAGACAGATGCGGTGCGGGCCATCCACTGCCCTGCCACCGAAGAGCAAGCCTATGCAGCCCGGCGGCGGCTCATTTACGAAGAGCTGCTGGTGCTGCAGCTGGGCATTGGCCGCATGAAGAACCGCGGTGCCGCTGCTACCGGTGCGCCCATGCAGCTTGCCGACCCTGCCCCTTTCTGGGCCAGCCTGCCCTTCTCCCCCACCGGAGCACAGCGCCGGGCCGTGAACGAGATCCTGGCCGACATGGCGGGCGAGACTTCCATGAACCGCCTTTTGCAGGGCGATGTGGGCAGCGGCAAAACGCTGGTGGCTGCCGCCGCCATCTGGGCCTGCATCCGGGCCGGATATCAGGCCGCACTGCTGGCCCCGACAGAAATTCTGGCCGCCCAGCACGCCGAAGGCCTGAACCGGATGCTTGCCCCCTTTGGAATGCGGGTGGCTCTGCTGACCGGCGGCATGAAGGCCGCTGCCAAGCGCACCACCCTTGCCGCCATCCGGGAAGATCAGGCCGACCTTGTGGTGGGCACCCACGCCATCCTCAACGAGGGCGTGGAGTTTGCCCGGCTGGGCCTTGCCGTCATCGACGAGCAGCACCGCTTTGGGGTGCGCCAGCGCGGGATGCTGGCCGAAAAGGCCGTAGATCCGCACCTGCTGGTGATGAGTGCAACGCCCATTCCCCGCACGCTGGGTCTGCTCATCTACGGCGATCTCGACATCTCCATTCTGGATGAGCTGCCGCCGGGCCGCACCCCGGTCAAGACCCGGTGCATTACCGGCAAAAAGCGGCATGACCTCTACCATTTTCTCGATCAGGAGATCGGGCGCGGGCGGCAGGTGTATCTGGTGTGCCCCGCCATCGAGGACACACCGGATGGCGGATTGAACGCCGTCAAGACCTACTATGAGGACATTGCCAAGGCCCTGCTGCCGGACCGCCGGGTGGGCCTGATGCACGGCAAGCTCAAGCCCAAGGAGAAAGCTGCCGTGATGGAGGACTTCAAGTCCGGACGGCTGGACGCACTGGTGTCCACCACCGTCATTGAGGTGGGTGTGGATGTGCCCAACGCCAGCGTCATGGTGATCGAGAACGCAGAGCGCTACGGTCTGAGCGCTCTGCACCAGCTGCGCGGCCGCGTTGGACGCGGTGCAGCGGAGAGCTGGTGCTTCCTTGTCAGCGATAACCAGAGTGAGAATGTACAAAAACGGCTCAAATTTTTGTGCAGCACCACGGATGGCTTTGCGGTGGCGCAGTACGATCTGGAGACCCGCGGCCCCGGCGACTTTTTCGGCAGCCGCCAGCATGGCCTGCCCACTCTGCAGATCGCCGACCTGATGAACGACACCCGCACCCTGCACGCTGCGCAGGCAGAAGCCGTTGCCATGCTGGCCGACGACCCGCTGCTGGAAGCGCCGGAGCACGCACTGCTGGAACAGCAGGTGCAGCAGATGTTCGAGAAGGCCGGAGCCATGAACTGATCCGGAAGTTTTTGCGCACAAACAGCAGCAGCAAATGCAAAAGCCGCTGCACGGCTGGTGCAGCGGCCCCTGTTATCGAATGGAACGCTTTGCGTGCCGTTCGCCCATGCTTATCACATCACAGAACACGCATCGGCTCTTGGTGGAAAGCTGTACGTCTTTATGGTAACAGCCAAAAAACCACTTGTCGTAGGTCAGCTTCAACAAAATTTTATCCAGAAAACTGTGCAGCTGGTTGGTCTCGCCGCTGGCAAGGGCGGTAAAATCCAAAAATCTGCTTGGCGCGTCGTGGGTCAGCACATAATCCACTTTGTGATCACATGCCGCAAGGTTCTCCTCACAAAAGGCGTATTCCTCCTCCGAGGGCATTTCTTCCCTCCACCAGTTCACGCCGGGTTCCCGGTCCTCCACATCCTGGCTTTCTGCTCCGCCAAAGCACAGGTATTTTTTATTCTCCAGTTCCAGCACGCTGCCGCGGCACACATGGTACACATTGCCGCCCAGTGCCTGCACCTTCCCGCCAAAGCGTTCCTCAACGGGGTACTGCTTTAAAAGATCGTAGTTTTCGTGGCTGCCGTCCAGAAACAGCAGGGTATACGGGCGCTTGCGCAGCCAATCCAGCTTTTTCTGTTCCTCCCTGCTGTCGTCCCACACAAAGCCAAAGTCGCCCAGTACCACCACAGTATCCTTTTTGCCCAGCCAGCGCAGCTTGCCGTGCTTGAAGCGGTCGATGTCGCCGTGGGTGTCCCCTGTCAGATATACCATTCCTGTCCTCCCTGACCGGATGTGAAATCGGCACAATAAGCCTTGTCACACCCCGCCAAACCTGTTATTATAAAGAATACAGCTTCCCGCTGTGATCTCGTTCTTACCCGGCGCACGGCGCTTGTGCCGTGCTGCCTGTTGTTTTATATTATCGCTTTTTAAAGGAATTGTCCACATGAAACGTATTTTTGCACTGGTTTTGTCGTTTGCTGTCCTGTTCAGCTGCCTGCTTCTGCCTGCCGGGGCCATGTTCGACCCCACCCCGGTCTATCAGGTGCAGGCACAGAGCGCCTATATCGTCAACACCGATACCAATATCATCGTCTATGATAAGGACAGCACAAAGCAGGTATCCGCCGGTGGTCTGACAAAGTACATGACCATCGCCCTGCTGCTGACCAACTATGCCGACCATCTGGACGACACCTTCCAGATGCCCTTTGCCATCTCGGATTACGTTTACAACACCAACAACGCCGATATGCGCTCCAATGAGACCTTTACCTACCGCGAAGCCATGTACGCCATGCTGACCCGCAACGCGAACGAAGCCGCCATGGGCCTTGCCTACGCCCTTTCCGGCGGCGACCTTGCTGGCTGGGTGAGCCAGATGAACACCCTCTCCCAGCGCATCGGCACCACCCACAGCACCTGGACGGATGCCTGCGGCATCGACAGCGGCAACGTGACCTGTGCCGTGGATATGTACCTGATCCTGCGCTATCTGATGAGCTTTGATGCCTTTGTGGAGGTTTCCGGTGCGCCCAGCTTTACCATGCCCGCCAAGGAAAAGCACCGTTCTTCGTCTGTTCTGGTCAGCCAGAACGCCGCACTGAGCAAATCCAGCGGCGGCAAATACTACCGCAGCGCCATGCAGGGCGGCATGTGCGATGTGACCGCGTTCAAAAACGACAGCGGCAATCAGAGCTATGTTTCATGGGCCAACAAGGACGGTGCCACCTATATCTTCTGCGTGATGCAAAGCCCCGACACCTGCGACGATTTCGGCTACGCCAACCGCCGCCCGGCCCTGTACGAGACGGTAAAGCTGATGGACTGGGTGTTCGACAGCTTTTCCATTCAGGCTGCGCTGGATACCGACCTTGCGCTGGCTGAGATCCCGGTGAAGTATTCTTCCGACACCAGTTCCCTGCAGCTGTATCCCGCCGACAGCATGATGACCCTGCTGCCCTCCACCGGCGACGGCAGCGTGACCCAGAAATATTTTCACCTGCCGGATCACGTGTGTGCCCCCGTCCAGCAGGGCGATGTGGTGGGCACCGTGGAGCTGAAGCTTGCCGGTGAGACCATTGGCGTGGTGGACCTGATCGCCGGGCAGGATGTCAGCCGCAACCCGCTGCTGTTCACTGTGGCGCGCTTTCAGGAATTCTTAGGCAGTCTGTACCTCAAGGTCGTAATAACACTAAGTATTATTTCCGTTATCATCTACTTTGCGTGGATCCTTTTGAACAACTGGAACCGCCGCAAGCCCACCAGAAAGATCCACCGCCGCTGAGCTTTGCACGCTTCGGCTGCATTTTGTGGAAAAAACGGCGCAAAAAGCCCCGTCATCCTTTTGAAGGCTGACGGGGCTTTTGGTTGCGCCAGCAGGAGTCGAACCTACGATGGGGGAGTCAAAGTCCCCTGCCTTACCGCTTGGCGATGGCGCATCATGCAAAATATTATACCATAATTTTTGTGGTTCCACAAGGGCAATGTCCCACTTTTCCGCTTTTGCGGCGGCTCTGTGCCGCCTTTTGCAGCCTGCAATTTGTGAAAAACCAATTTTTTTCATCTTAACAACAAAATCCGCCCATTTTGTTGCACTTTTGTTACACTATATGTGGTAAATATAAGATTGAATAAACCTCCTCTTCCCGGCTTTTTCGTCTGCTGCCTTGTGGCGGGGACATCGAGGTCTGTTCTGGTGTTTCCGTTCCCGGCAGGCACCACATCCCAATTCGTCAGGAAAGCGAGGAGTCATATGAAAAAGATCTTGAAAATGCTGATCCTTGGCTTGCTCAGCGCTGCACTGCTCTGCTGTGCACTGCCCTCTGCCTTTGCCGCAGAAAGCAAGGATTCGCAGGTCTACACCATTGGTCTGGATGCCATGGGCGGCAATAGCTCCGTTGTGGCAGTCACCACCAATCTGAGCGGCAAACTCAGTGCCCTGCCCGCGCAGCCTACGCTGGAAGGCTACACCTTTGACGGCTGGTATACCGAGCCGGTGGGCGGCACAAAAATCAGCACCTCTACGGTGTTTACCGGTGATACCACTGTGTACGCACACTGGACCGTGAAAAACGCCTCCACTTCCACCAGCACATCCACGCCCGCTCAGCCGGAACAGACCACGCAGGAATACGATGACGGCCCGGTTCTGAGCATTCTGGCGGTAGCCGGTGCTCTGATCACCACGCTGGCCGTGGCTGCCTTTATTTAAGTCTTTCCACACACTGTATCAATTTTATCAATAGAAAGGAAAATCTCCATGTCTACTATGAAACTGCCTGCATACTACGCCTCCATCAGCGAAGAGGAAATGGTCTATCTGGACGGCGGTGCCAGCGACGCTTACAACAGCTTCCTGAATATCGGTAAGGTGTTCAACGCCATTGCCCGCATCTTCTCCGGTGCAAGCTCCATCATCAACAATGTCAACGTGATCTACCAGTCCTTCCTGACTCTGGGTGATCTGCTGAAGAGCTTCTGATTTCATCTGTTTTTCAAGAACTGTCTCCGCTGCGGAGGCAGTTCTTTTTGTTTTTAACGCATTTTTCAGTGCGGCGTAATCGTTTAAATCAAAAGAAACAATTTTTTATTTTTTGGTAAAAAAATGCACAGAAAAGGCATTTTTGTTACGCTTTTGTTGCACTCGCTGTGCTATCATACAGGGTAAGAGATTATGCATCAAACTGGCGCTGTCACGCCGGAAACTGATATATCAAATGTGGTTTTGAAGCACGAAAGTTTCGTATTTTCCGAAATTTTCGTTCGCCTGATCCGACCACTTTTTGCGGGAGAAATCGATCATTATGCCAGACCGTGAACTGCGGCACATGCGCCGCACCGAATTAGTCGAGATCATTCTGGCGCTCAAGCAGAGCGAGGACCAGCTCCGGGCAGAAAACGCTGCCCTGTCTGCCCAGCTGCAGGAACGGCAGATCCATATTGAAAACGCAGGTTCCATTGCGCAGGCCGCGCTGGAGCTGAACAAGGTGTTTGAAGCGGCGCAGGCTGCGGCTGATGACTACATTGCATCGGTGCGCGCAGCAAATAAAAACACCGATGCCGCCGCCAGCGCTCTGCGCGCTCAGGCAGAAGCCGAAGCCCAGCAGGTCCTTGCACAGGCACAGGCCGAAGCTGCGAACCTGAAGGCCCGCACCCAGCAGCAGTGCGACGCGGAAACGGAAGCCGCCGCACACAAGCGCGCCCAGACCGAAGCGGACTGCAAGGCAATGCTTGCCCGGACGCAGCAGGAGATCCAGCAGCGCTGGGCCGCTTTTGACCGCCGGGCCAGCGAGCTGCTGGACGGCTACCACAGCACGGAATTCCTGCCGGAGGAGCGTGCCAAATGAAAGAACACAAGATCCGGTTCACGCCCATTCCATCCACAGCAGAGGTGGAAGCAGAGCGCGAACGTCTGGCCTACCGCAGCCGTTATATGCGGGTGCTGCGCAGCACGGTCTACACGCTGCTGGTGGTCGCGGCCATTGCCGTGCTGCTGGCCACCCTGTTCCTGCCGGTGCTGCAGGTCTCCGGCGACAGCATGAACCCCACTCTGCAGGACCGGGACATCATTCTGCTGGTCAAGAGCAGCGACATGAAGACCGGCGACCTTTGCGGATTTTACTGGCAGAACAAGCTTCTGCTCAAGCGCATCATCGGCCTGCCCGGTGATGTGATCGAACTGGACGAGGACGGTGTGGTCACTGTGAACGGCCAGACGCTGGATGAGCCCTATGTAGATGAGCTGGCTCTGGGCGAATGCGACATCAAATTTCCCTATCAGGTGCCGGAAAACCGGTATTTCGTACTGGGTGACCATCGGGCCACCTCCATCGACAGCCGCAGCAGTGTGATCGGCTGTGTGGAAAAAAGTCAGATCGTGGGCAAGGTTTTTTTGCGGGTATGGCCCTTGTCCAGTTTCGCGTTGATCCACTAAGGAGGTTTAGGAATCATGCGGGATATTGTGAAAGAATATCAGGAAAAGTTCCGTCGGAACCACCAGCGCGCCAGACGCTATACTGCGCTGCTGCTGGCACTGGCGCTGACCACCAGCCTGTTCGTGAACTGGCAGCTGCACAGCGTGGGCATTGCCAAAACGGCCGAATATCTGTGCGGCGAGGTGGAGCACGAGCACACCGATGCCTGCTATGAAAAGCAGCTGGTGTGCGGCTATGAGGAAGGCGAACCGGAGGACTGGAACGCCACCAAGACGGACGACGGCACGTCTTTTGATGATACGTTCGGCATGGATGATACGTTCGGCGTGGATGCGGATGATCCCGGCATTGCAGCCTATTCCGCAGAGCCGGAGTACATCTTTGTGCCCCATGAGCACACCAGCGACTGCTATCAGGAAGTGCAGGAGCTGACCTGCCTGGAAGAAGAGCACACCCACACCGACGACTGCTTTGACCCTGAGGACGGCAGCCTGATCTGTGATCTGTTCGAGCACACCCACGACGACAGCTGCTACACCACCACCTATGAGCTGGTGTGCGGTCTGGAAGAGGGCGAGCTTGTAGAAGAAGTGAACCCCGATTATGACCCGGTGGCCCTGTTTGAGGAGCCGGTGGCCGCAAAGCCCGTGGTGGTTGACCCTGTGATCGAGACCCCGGTGCACCACCACACCGATGCCTGCTATGAGGAAGTGCTGGTCTGCGGCCTGCCGGAGCATCACCACACGGTGAACTGTCTGGCCGACCCGCTGGACGGCACGCAGGACGAGGACGAATGGCTGGCACAGACCGGCACCTCCCTGACCGGCCTGTGGATGGACGACCTGCTGGCCGTAGCCGAGAGCCAGCTGGGCTATGAGCAGAGCGAGAAAAACTTTGAGCTGGACGATGCCGACGGCACCACCGTACATTATTATACCCGCTACGGTGCATGGTACGGCAATTCCTACGGCCCGTGGGATGTGACGTTCCTCTCCTACTGCCTGAACTATGCCGGCATCCCCCAGAGCGCTATCCCGCAGGTTTCCAGTGTGCTGTCTTTTCACAGCCAGCTGCGCAGCGCCCTGTACAACGAAGAGACCGGCAGCGGCTATGCCATGGATTTTGACGGTGATCTGCCGTCTGATGCCGCAATGCCCGGTGATATCGTCATCTACAATGGCACCGTGACCAAGGCTGTGGCCGTGGAGAGCGAACCGCTGCAGGTGCAGGATGATTCCGCCGATGCCGACATCGCCCTGCTCTCCATGGATGCTGCGGCTGCCACCGACACCGCGCCCCACATTGAGGAATACACCGTGGATGCCAGCACCGTTGGCATCGTGAGCGATGTGGACGAAGATTCCGGCACCCTGACCGTGATCTCCGGCGATGTGGACGGCAAGGTGGCTAAAGTCACGCTGAATGCTTCGCAGGTGACAACGCTGGTGTCTGTTGCAAATGCGCAGCAGGCTGATTACGGCGTGGCTACGCTGGATTTCAAAGTCGAAGATGGCAATACCACCGTCACCGGGCTGGACGGCAAAAAATACGTGGACGAAGTACACCTGCAGGTCAAGAAGGGTATCGATTATGTTGATGCCAATGAGTTCAACCTGACCGATACCGTCCATGGCCAGCTCACCTTTAAAACCATTCCTGTTGACGATATCCGGAAGTCCAACAACCGCGTTTATGTTGCTCTGCCCAAGGAGTTCAAGGCCCCGGAGAACTTGACAGGTAAGTTGTACGATACTGATAATTCCTCCGAATCCGGCACTTACTCCTTTGTAAAAGACAGCAACGGCAATTATATGCTGGTGCTGAATTACAACGACGACTATCTCGCCAATCACGCAGGCGATAACACAACCGTGGACAGCGAGGTTGAGTTCGACTTTAACTGGAACGAGAACAATGTGACAAAAAATGGCGAAAATACCATCAACCTTGGCAGTAAAACGATCATTGTTACCATCAAGGATGACACCACACCCACCCCTTCCAAGAAACAGTTTGAGCTGAGCAAGAGCGCCAGCAAGCTCACCTATGAAGGCACGGATGCTTACATTACCTACACCGTAAAGCTCACTGTCAACGAGGACACCGAAGGCCCTCTGATGCTGGAGGATGTTCTGGCAAACCCCAACAACGCCAGCTTCCAGTACGACGGTGATCCGACCATCACGGGCAGTGATTCCGCCCCCTCCATCGAATGGAAGGACGGCAGCACCGGCAACTCCAAGACCTTTACCATTGGTAAAGAAGGCGCGACGATCACCAAGGGCACCTATACTATTACTTATAAGGTAAAGTGTGCAAATTTCGGCAACCAGACCTTCACCGACAGTGATGCCGTCAAGAACACCGTCTCGCTCAAGGATCATGATGATACTTCTTCCAAGAGCACCTCTACCAAGCTCAAGACCAACCTGATCAGCAAGGATGGCAGTGCTTCCGACAATTCCAAGATCAAGTGGACGGTGAACATCAACGATGGCGATTCCCGCCTGAACCTGAACAACGAAACCTTTACCGACCAGATCCCGAACGGCCTGACGCTGGATCGGACTACGCTCACCATCAAAAGAACCGGCCCGGACGGCAAGGATATTACCGTTGTTAGCAAAGGCGAGATCAACGGCAACAGCTTGGGCGAAACACTGACTGTGGAAAACGGCAAGATCACCTGCAAGCTGGCCGACGGTTTCTATCAGTATAAGATCACCTATACCACCACAGTGGATCACCCCGAAAATCTGCCTGTGAACGGCACCACCTACGCCAACACCGGTAAGACGGATGGCGGCAGCGGTTCCGGCGAAGCCAAGAAAGATGTTACCGTTAAGCCCAGTCGGCTTGAAAAAGAAGCTGTCGGTGCGCCCGCTATCGATAACACCACGAACAAGGCTGTCCTGCGCTGGAAAAGCACCATCGAGCTGGCTGATCTGAACGGCTACAAGTTCTTCGATTTCTCGGATAACATTTACCGTCCCTCTGCACCGGGCAGCACCATCAAGGGCAAATACAAGGCACAGGCCATTGTTATGGACAGCATTGTTGTGCGGGACAGCAATAACACTGACATTACGCAGCAGCTGCGAGACGTCAATGCGATCCAAGCATATACGTCCGGCAAAACGGATGCCAACGGCGTGGACTACGGCCTGTTCCAGATCGATTTTGGTCAGCTTAACATCAAAGGCCCTGTCACCATTCAGTACGATACGAAAGTGGACATGAGCACCTTCCCGGCAAATGACAGCCGCAACATCATCAACTACTGCTTTATTCAGGACAGTGACGGCAAAAATTCCGACAATGAGGATGCCAAGCAGACCATCAGCACCAAGGACAACACCGAGCACTACCTGAAAAAGTGGGTCAATGATTCCTACAGCGGCGGCTCCAAGGAAGATTTGAAGATCGGTGAAAAGGTCTCCTGGGCGGTGCAGCTGAATGGCGATGGCAACATGCCCGATAATCTCACCGGCCCCATCGTGATCACCGATACCCTGCCCTACGGTATGCTTCTGGATGAATCCAGCATTGAGATCGACTTCAACAACCTGAACCATGACGGCGTGTCCCCTGCAAAGAATGAGGATTACTTCATCCAGATCGGTACGAACGGCGAGGGCCGCACAACCATTACCGTCACGCTCAATGAGCGTGCCTATCAGCGCGATTCTGGTGCTACCCAGAAGCCCATCACACTGAAATACAAGACCATGCTGGACCCGAGCAAGCTGGGCGAGCTGTTTAATATGAATGAGAAAAAGCCCACCCACACCTTTAAGAACGATGCGTCCCTCAACTTTAATGGCGGCAGTGATTCGGTCTCTGCCGAGACGACCGTCACGCTGAAGATTCTGGGTAAGGAAGGCAGCTATAACGATGTGACCGGCCAGCTTTCCTACACGGTCAAGGTAAACCCCACCGGCATAGACCTCTCCGGCGGCGACGGTAGCAGTGGTGACGATACCCTGTTGCTGTACGATAAGCTGAGTACCGATAAACTGGGGGAACGTGTCACCCTGCAGAGCATTTCGATGTTTGCCGCAGAGCTGCAGGACGGCGACCTTGTGGCCACCGATTATCTGGGCGACCTTGTTCTGAAGTACAAAAAGTGCAGTAAGACTCTGGCCAAGAGCCTTGTCCTGAACGAGTACGGCATAAATGTGGACGATAACAAAGACATCCTCGTCTGGGCAAGGATCCCGAACAATCAGCCGTTGATCTTTATTTTCAATTATCAGGTCAACATCGATCACCTTGTTCCCGACAATTATCCGCTGACGAACAAGGTGAACATCAACGGCAGGTGGGAGTATACAGAAAAGACCACCAACGGCAACCACACCAGCTCCGGTTCCACCAACATCAACCTGACCAATGATCGTCTGGACATCATCAAGTATTCCGGCACCATAAACAACCGCGTTGCGGGGGCAAAGTTCACGCTGGAATCCTACGAAAATGGCAGCTGGACTCTTTTCGCTTTGGATGGTGTTTCCGAATTTGTTACCGACAGCAACGGCAAGTGCTCCATCAACGGACTGGAACGCGGCGTTGTGTACCGCATCCATGAAAAGGAAGCACCGCCGGAGTACGTCCAGCCCGCAGAGAACGATTACCATTACTTCTGCATCCGCAGGCTGAATGAGGACTGGGCGCTGCCCACGGTGAACGGCGTGGAGGCCAATCAGATCGATGTGCGCACCCCTGTTTCGGACAGTAATCAGATCTTCTCTTACTACTGCAACAACACCCCCAAGCCCCACTACATCAAGCCCGGCAGCCTGAAGGTGACCAAGGTCTGGCAGGACTCCAACGGCGATGAGATCACCGATAAGTCCATTCTGACTGTGCTGAAGCCGGTCAATGTAAAGCTGGTCAAACACGCTAAAAAAGCGGTTGTGACATTTGTTGGTACAAACGGCTTCTCTTATTCCTGCTCTGTTTACCGCAACGGCAGTATTACTGTTAATTGGCAGGGTTCCCAAAAGTTTACTGCCACCCCAGAAACCGCTGATAACGCCACGATCACTCGCGCAGACTCCACTAAGGGAAATGAGGTTTATATTACCAATATCAAGGGTGATGTCACAATTCAGGTCGCAGCTGATTTGCAGACAGGCTGGTTCCTACCTTCTGTGGTCTGCGATGAGGGAACCTATACGGGTGAAGATTTCATTTGTGCCTACCCGATTACAGAGCTGAGCTATGATAACAAATGGACCTATACTTGGAGCGACCTGCCCACCAGCGAGGACGGCAGCATCTGGTACACGCTGGAAGAGGTTTCCGCTACCGATGGCTACACCACCTCTTATGTGATCGGCAGCGGCGAGCCCTCGGAGAGCTGCCCGAAGATCACGCTTACCCCGTCGGAGGGTGTCAATGCGCAGGTGGTCAACCGCTCTACGCAGTCCGGCGGCTACGTTCTCCCCTCTACCGGCGGGGCCGGTACCAAACTGTATACAGCAG
>OLGY01001242.1_pt1 | contig 13628 bp, 9 predicted proteins | sample 1605951 | NCBI WGS metagenome assembly OLGY01 (sample SAMN03283280) | human gut metagenome | biome: human-associated habitat; material: feces | host: Homo sapiens | place: Peru | collected 2012
GGGAGTGGGAATGAAAGTTAAGAACAAGCCTTGACACAGTTTAAATTACACCCCCGAAATAAGGTACTCCCCTACTTCCTCTTCTGAAATATTGTTCAGTTTAGGCTCTATAGAATACAGGCATGAATGAGCCAACACAATTAAAGAATTCTTGTGCAAGCCTTTCAAGACCTGAAGTTTTTAAAGCAACAAAATCATAATCACTGGCAGCAACACAGAATCTGTCATTCTTGATACCAATGAATTTGCATCTTTTCAACAAAGCAATCTGATTATCATCATGCACCATCGAAACAAACTGATTCCATTGCTCAGAACCATGAGTAGTATCAACTTCTATCTTCTTGTCAGGATTCTGATATACATGTGCAAAAAGATCTCCCTGCAGCATATTATCTTCAGATGCTTTCTTTCCCTTGCTACGGTTAATCTTTTCATTCAGGCGACGGGCTATATCTGCATCTTTATCACCGATATGGTTGATACCGACATCCGTTCGCTTGATATGGAAGACAATATATTCAGGATCACCCTTACACTTCCCGTTCCGATAAATAAAGTCTTCATCAGAAAATTCATCAAATACGATATCCGTCTCGCTGCGGCTGGCCATTCTGTTGAGGTCTTCCCTTACGACATCGAGTACCTGTTTTCTGAATTGCGAGAACTTAGGATATTTATTCATCACAGGTTCTCCCTTGTCGTCAAGCAGAATATTGCCATGTTCATCAAGTTCTACCAGACCCAGATACTGTTTCATCGGCAAGAACTCTACCTTTACATCCAGACACTTGTCAAGCCCCATCTGGCGAAGCAGATAAATATAGAGACGTGGCGTATTCACCTTCTTGGAATATTTAGCGATCATGGAGATATGGTGAATGTATCCCTGGCGCATGTCAAAGAGGCTCATGGTGAGCTTAGGATCTATCTCAAGTATTACTTCACCCTTGATGCGCTCTACCTTCTCTCCATCGCTCTTTGTATAGCCTTTCTGCGTTGTCGGAATCTCGATGTTTGAGAATACATGCTGTATCTTCTCTGTATTGTTGTCCATCTTAACACGCACAGAGAGGTTGAGAATGTCATTTTTCAGCGTATCACGCAGATTCTTGTAATTATGAAACTCCGTTGATACCTGAAAATCCTTGATGTCTATTATGATAGGCGGTATCTCCATGACAGCATGCTCTATACCTTTCTCGAAAAGATAGTCGGAGCGAGAATCTCCAAGCACCCTCTTCTCAGTGAAGTACTCTTCTACATACTTCTGGAGATGGGTACTTGCAACCATCAATATGTTTTGCTGCAATAATGTATATTGCTTATCAAGTTTTGTCAGTGAAAAAGGTGTGTTAATCCACACCAGATTCTTGTTTACTTTTGAGTCACTCATATTAAAACCACATTTCTGTTTACCTAAAACCACCAAACTGTTTACCTAAAACCACAAAGTTGTTTACCTAAAACCACATTTCTGTTTACCTAAAACCACCAAACTGTTTACCTAAAACCACAAAGTTGTTTACCTAAAACCACATTTCTGTTTACCTAAATGAAAATAACCGCATAATAGTCAAGAGGTTACAACTCCCGTAATATATAAGTATATTATAACCTATTATAATATATAATTTTTAATTATCATCTTTTGGTAAACAGAAATGTGGTTTTTGAAGGTGTTTATACCTTTTTTAAGACTTTGCGCCTTTTCAGGTAAACAGTTTTGTGGTTTTCACCTTTTAAAACCTACTCTTTTGTTTGTTTACTTTTTCAAGTAATCCATCAGAATGTTGTAGAGCAGATTTTCCTGTGGAATATCATCTGCAAGGCATTTCATCTTCAAGAGAAGGAGTTCTTCCTTATTAAGATATGTTGCTACACTTGTTCTGGTGCGTCTTTCTTCTGCAGTCCAGTAACTTTTTCTCTTGCGTCCACCTTTAGATGTGTTTTTTTCCTCTTCGCTCTTTGCAACTTCTGTATTTAACAAACTTGGTCGGTCGTTCTTTCCCATATTTTCAATCGACTCACCAATTTCCTCGATATTTCTCTTTGCTACAGCCATAATTATTATTGTTTATAATTTTGTCTTCTATTTTTTATCATTGCATGCTTAACCCTACCCTATTCTGAGTAGATTATATCTTTATGTTAAACATGTGCTTGATAGCTATTTCGTAATCGATACCAGTACTTGAGTAAGGTGCATATTCGAATATGCTTTGTCCGTGAGCCTGAGCTTCCAGGAACTTCACAGAGCGTCGGATGCGGCAAGGAAGAATTAAGTCGCCATGTTTTTCGCCTAAGAGTTTACTCAACTGCTTGGTAATCTTTGTTCGCTCATCTACCATAACTGGCAGGAGTCCAAGTAATTCCAGATTATCGTTCATGTGGAACTCCTTCACTTCATCCATAACGCTGAGCACTTCGCTTACTCCCTTGACAGATAAAGCTTCCATCTGGACTGGAATTAGAATCTTGCTCGCAGCAACCAGAGCATTGTAAGTGTTCTTGGAAAGAGCTGGAGGACAGTCGATAAAGATGTAGTCGAAATCATCGAATACGTTTTTAAGTCCTTCTCCGGTCATGTCGTGGCAATCGTTGTCTTGCAGACAGCTCAGCAATACGGTGTAGCTCTTCATCTGTTCTCTCAGCGAAGGACCGCCTGGAAGGTGTTGCTCAATATTTTCCATCTGAGCAGATCCAGGAACAGCGTATACTCCATTCTTACATTTATAAACAGGAACACCACTCTGTTTACACATGGCGTTGTATATGTTGTCATATTCATTGTCTCTCACCCCGAAAAGCGAAGAAAGGTTGCATTGTGGGTCTAAGTCAATCACCAAAATACGGAGATTATGATTCAGTCGAACCATTCCTGATGCGAGAGACTGCACGGTGGCTGTCTTTCCTACTCCACCCTTGTTGTTCACTACTGCAACAATTTCCTGTAATTCATGTTTCATGTCTTATTCTTGTTACTTTTAGCTTCTTATTTTCGTTTAATCTTTTCTCCGAATATTAGAATTGCTGGCAATTAGAACAAACTAATAAACTTTTATCCTAACTTATGATAATTCTAAAAGTCTTATATTTGATTGATCTAATGTTCTAAAGTTCTAATATTTGCTGCAAAAATAGGTAAAATAGTTGATATAAAAGAATTTATTCTTTTTTATTTCTAAAGAAAACTAGTTTTTTATACTTTTCTAACAATCTACATGAATAATATTCTAATTTTCTAATATTCTTATAATCTAAAATTAGAATATACTGATTGTCGGATGAATAGAATATACGGATAAACTAATAAACTGATAAACTAATAAAATAATTGCTGTCAATTAGAATAAACTAAAATATTGATATGAGTATGTAACCAATATAAGATTTGTTAAATATTAACATCAAAGTATACAACCTATAGATATTTTCAATAACTTTACAGAATTAAAAATAACTGATGTCAAACCTTTAAAACTATAACATCATGAAAATAGGTATTCCAAAAGAGATTAAGAATAATGAGAATCGTGTTGGCATGACACCGGCAGGTGTAGCAGAGTTCATTCGACATGGTCATGAAGTGATGGTTCAGCATACAGCTGGTGTAAACAGCGGATTTGCTGATGAAGCGTATGAAAAGGTAGGGGCCAGAATCTTACCCGACATCCAGAGTGTATATCGTGAGGCGGAAATGATTGTAAAAGTGAAAGAACCTATCGCCGAGGAATATCCACTTATCCATCAGGACCAGCTTGTATTCACTTATTTCCATTTTGCCTGTGACAAGGAACTTACCGATGCCATGCTCAAGAGTGGAGCCGTCTGTCTGGCTTACGAGACGGTAGAAACAGACAACCACCATTTGCCTTTACTCATTCCGATGAGTGAAGTAGCAGGAAGAATGGCCATTGTTAATGGTGCTTTTTATCTGCAGAAAACTAAGGGAGGAAAAGGGAAACTGATGAGTGGTGTGCCTGGTGTGAACCGCGTCAAGGTTTTGGTATTGGGAGGTGGAACCGTAGGAGAGGCTGCAGCAAGAATGGCTGCAGGAATGGGAGCTGATGTATGGATTACAGATATCAGTTTGCCTCGTCTTCGTCAGTTAGAGATGGAGCTGCCTGTCAATGTACACACGCTCTATTCCAACGAGCATAATATCCGTAGAGAATTGCATGATGTGGATATCGTTGTGGGTAGTGTGCTCGTACCAGGTGATAAGGCACCGCATCTTATTACGAAAGATATGTTGAAATTGATGGAGCCGGGAACTGTACTTGTTGATGTAGCAATCGATCAGGGCGGCTGTTTTGAAACATCGCATCCAACCACTCACTCAGATCCGATATATATGGTCGATGGAATCGTGCATTATGCAGTAGCTAATATTCCTGGTGCTGTGCCAAATACCTCTACTACAGCCTTGACCAATGCTACGCTGAAATATGCATTGGCACTTGCTGACAAGGGTTGGCGAAAGGCATGTAAGGAGGATAAAGCCTTGTATAGAGGTTTGAATATCGTAAATGGAAAGGTAGTATTCAAGGCCGTAGCGGATGTCTTCGGACTGGAATATGAAGAAATGAAGCTCTAAGTAGAGTAGGGGAGGATTCCATAACACAAAGCTATGGAATCCTCTTTATAATAATAATTAAGGAGAGCAGGATACACTTTGTTTGGTTAGAACGTTTACTGATAGCATTTTTATAGAAAAAGACTTAAAAACAAGGAAAATGCAAGTAAAATAGCAGAAAAAGTAGGAATATGTGTGAAAAATAAGTTAATTGTATAGCATTATGCTACAGTTTTAGATATTTTTTATACTTTTGCGCAATAAACATGAAGTTTAACTAACATTCAGTTATTATGAAGAAGAAAAAAAGCTTGTTGCTTTTCTTGGCAGCAACTTCAGCCAGCTTTGTGCAGGCAGCCCTTCCAGTTCATACCAGTTTTGCGGCTGGTATTGAAAATGTGCAAGAAAAAGGTCATACCTTTATAAAAGGAAGAGTGATTGATTCCGATGGAAATCCTCTGGTAGGTGTCACGGTGCAGATCGAAGGCACAAGCTATGGTGTTATCACTGATGCTGATGGTAACTACATACTGGAATTTCCATCTATGGCGCATCCTAAAATTGTATTTTCCAGCATCGGTTACAAATCGAAGAGTATTGAATTTCGTGGCGTAAAAGAGCAAAACATGATGCTCGAGTTGGATCATGTAGCGCTGGATGATCTCGTAGTCATCGGATACGGAAGTAAGAGCCGCAAGGATGTGACCACAGCTATCTCTACCGTGAGTCAGGAACAGATAAGCAAGTTGGCTGCTACCACACCAACCCTCGATGGTCTTCTTCAGGGTACTGTAAAGGGCGTATTGGCTACTACCGCAAATGGTGAGCCTGGTTCATCTCTCAAGTTAAACATCCGCGGTATTACATCTCCTTATCCTAAATCGGGTAAGGGTAACAACAACCAGCCTCTTTATGTCATTGATGGCGTTCCTACCTTTATGGAGGATACCGGCATCAACCCGCTCATCAATATCTCACCAAACGATATTGAGAGTATCGATGTGCTGAAAGATGCCGCAGCTACTGCGATCTATGGATCACGTGGAGCCAATGGTGTCGTTATTGTCAAGACCAAGAACGGAAAGCGCAATGAGAAGACCAAGGTAGATTTCGGCTACACATTCTCGTTCAGTAATCCTATCAAAAACTATAAGCCATTGAACATTTCTGAATACAAGAATGTGCAGGACGAGATTCTGCGTAATACTGTAGACGGCATGAATGACGGCAGTTCGATAGTAGGTATGTATGGTTTTGATTACATTCTTAACCAGTATGGAAATGTTTCGCTCAATGAAGAAACGGGTCTTTATACCTATAATGGTCTTAATGAGAGTCTTTATGGCAAGGATAATGTCAACTGGGCAGATGAAGTAATCAACAAGAATGCACCTACACATCAGTATAATGTGGCTGTCAGAGGTGGAAGCAACAAAACCAACTATTCTTTCTCTTTCAACGGAATGAACCAGGAAGGTCTGTTACTCAATGACCGTATGGAGCGATATGGTGCAAGACTCTCTATAGATTCTGAAATCAACAAATACATCACCGTGGGAGGTGTACTCGATTATACCTATTCTTCACGCAAGAGTGGAAGCAACGATCCTGCCTTGGGATATGATAATGACGGATGGATGACCCGTCCGGATTTGGCTGTACGCGATGCGGATGGCAATTTCCAGCGTGTAGATAAGTTCGGTCTTTATACCGATACCTATAATGATGCCAATGCGGTAGCTAAACTCCAGCGCAAGACGAAGTATGAAAATGATCAGTTCTCTGGCAATGCTTATATTGATATTAAGCCTGTCAAGGGATTGACCCTTCATGCTGATGCCAATATATCCAGATTCATCTTCAGCAACAGCTATTTCTCTCCGAAGATTACACTCCCGGAACAGTTGGGTATGGAGCCAACATCAACCTTGGCTGAGAGCAACTATCGCAACACCAATACTTCTATCAATTTCCGTGCCGACTACAAGTTCACGCTTACCGAAGCTCATCGTTTTGACGTGATGGCTGGTTATAGTGCCGACAGGTATTGGAGCAAGGAACACGACCAGGCTTATAGTGGTTTCCCTAACGATGATGTATTGAACAATGCCAGTTCTGCAACCACCGTCAATAAACCAACCGAGACTTATTCCAAGAGTGGTCTTAATTCTATCTATGGTCGTTTGAGCTATGATTTTCTCTCACGTTATCTGCTTGATTTCAGTCTCCGTTCCGATGAGTCATCAAAATTTGGACCGGGTAACAAGCGCGGTACTTTCCCTGCAGTTTCTCTGGCCTGGCGCATCAATCAAGAGCCTTTCCTGGAATCTGTAAGAGATATTGATGATCTGAAGTTCCGTTTGAGTTGGGGTAAGACTGGTTCCACCAACGTATCAGACTTTTCTTATATCCAGTATTTCAATGGTAATCAGTATGGCGGACAGAGCGGACTCACCCTTGCTTCTACTTATCCAAACAAGAACATCAAGTGGGAGATGACAACCGAGTATAATGCTGGTGTCGACTTTACTTTATTCAATGGTCGTCTGACTGGTAGCTTTGATATCTATCATCGTAAGACAGATGGTGCGCTTGCTCCTGCTCCTATCGCCCTGGAGTTTGGTATCGGTACCTATTACAGCAATATTCTTGATCTTACCAACAATGGTTTTGAATTCTCTATCGGTGGTGATGTAGTTCGTACCAAGGATTTCACCTATAACACTATGCTCAGTATCTCATCCAACAGGAATAAGATTACCAAGCTCAATGGTTCAACCCTCGATATGATGCATCAGGATCTCTATATGGAAGGTCATGCCATGGGAACCGTGAAGGGATATAAAGTGGCAGGCATCTATCAGAGTCAGGATCAGATTAGTAAGTTGAATGAACAGGCTATGGCCAAAGGATATGATTTCTATCAGGATGGAGCTGCTGTAGGTGACTACATGTTTGCAGATACCAATGGTGATGGCTATATTTCAGAGGCCGACCGTACGGCGATTGCCAACCCAGAGCCAAAGGTATTCGGTGGATGGTCAAATACCTTGTCATATAAGAACTTCACGCTCTCTATGCTCTTCCAGTATCAGTTAGGTGGTGATGCCTACTACAGCACGATGCAGGAATCAGCTAGTGGAGCCCTCGGTATGAGTATCTTGCGCGAGATGTATGGCAACACCTGGACACCGGATCGCACCGATGCCAAGTATGCTAAGTTGATGTGGATGCCTAGTGCCTATACCAACACACAGGCCAACGACCGCTATGTATATTCCAACTCATACTTCCGTTTGCGCAACATCACGCTCTCTTATACCTTTGAGCCAGCATGGTTAGAGCGCTTGCATGTGAGTGGTGCATCGGTGTTCTTTACTGCTACCAACCTCTTTACCATTACCGATTGGCCAGGTTTGGATCCAGATATGGCAGCCACAAATGCCTTTACCAAGACAACCGAGACAAAGGATGTATATCCAATGAGCCGTTCGTTCTCATTCGGTCTCAAATTGCAATTCTAACTCATTCAAAGAAACGAAGATTATGAAACATATAAGATATCAATTTCTGGCGTTACTGTCAGTATCAGCGCTCACATTCACATCGTGCGACTTGATAGGCAGCATCGATGATATGGAACCAGACTATGTGATAACCGATTTGAATTATATTACCGATGCCACATCTGCTCAGACTGCTCTCAATGGTGTTTACGCTTCCTGGCGCAGTACAGGTGTATCTTACTTGAGATATGGTATCGCCTCTATGGCGCATACCCAGACTCAGGCGATGGTGATGGGGGTAGATGAGTTTGCGGCAGAAAATATCCAGACCAACAACAGTAATGTGGAGACTGCCTATACAGCCTACTACAATGTCATCAATACCGCCAACACCTTCCTGGTTCACATCAATAAGCAGATACCAGGCATGACAGAAGAAAAACGTACCGAGATGATTGCAGAGGCTCGTTGCCAGCGTGCATTGGCTTATCTTACTCTCTTGAAATGTTTTGGAGAGTATTGGAAACAGGATTCCCAATACGGAGTCTGCCTCTTCAAGGATGAGTTGGTAAGAGATAACCAGGTTCGTCAGCGTTCATCTGTAACTGATACTTACAAGCTGATTTCTGAAGATCTCGATTATGCCATCGCCCATTGTGAACAGCATCCGGCAGATCATTATCACATGAGCAGTCTTTTTGCCAAGGCTTTGAAGGCAAAGATGTATTTTGCTCAGGATAACTATCCGGAGGCAGCAAGATTATCTGAAGAAGTGATTAACGAGGCAGAAACTGCCGGCTATGAACTGGAGAGCGACTATGCTAATATTTTTACTGAACAGTTTAATTCTAAGGAGATGCTTTTCGCTCCTTATACTGCTAATCCTAATGAACTGATGGATGCTTCTTGGTTTGCCTTTTCTCCAGGTTCACTCCTCAAGAAGGTGGCAGATGATTTAGTTCCAGATGATGAAACAGGTGGAGATATTGTTATTCCAGACCCGGGAGAGGGTGGGGACGTTGTTGTTCCTAATCCTGGTGAAGGAGGTGATGTCGTGATTCCTGGTGGTGGTGGCAGCGAAGGCGGTGATGTCGTATTGCCTGGCGATGGAGATGATGGCGGTATCGTTATCCCTGGTGGTGATGGTGGCGATTTCCCATTCCCTCCAGGTGAAGATGATGCAGCTTCCTACGATCCTCTTTATACTTGGGCATACAAGGGTGAAGGCATGACTGGAATTGCCAAGTACAGCAAGTTGACTCCTGAGTTTATGTTCGAAGATTCCTATTACTTCATGCGCTTGGCAGAAGTCTATTATATCGCAGCCGAAGCAGAGGCTCGTCAGGGTGAGTATGGGAAGGCACGTACCTTACTGGCAACTGTCATCAGTCGTGCCGGTTATACCGAAGATGATATCAATGCGATTTCCGACAGGGATCTTCTGGGTGAAATACTCAAGCATAAGTTGTGTGATATGAGTAACGAAAATCTGGAAGAATGGTTCGATCTTTGCCGTTACGACCGTAAGGGTGGTTTCGAGAGTTGGACAGAAGATGAGAAAGCAGAACTTCCTAGCTTCCGCCGGTATCTTCTTCCTATACCAAAGGCATCTATGGGAGCCAACAGTCTTCTCGTTCAGAATCCTGAATATGTGAATCAATAAACATTATATAATAAATAATATCGAGAAAAAATGAATAAGATGAAAATGAAAACTTGCATGATGACACTTGCCGGTCTTGTACTTGCAATGGCTGCCAGTGCGCAGAATTTTGTGATGAAAGGTAAGGTTAAAGGTAACGTGGATGGCTGTTCTGTCATGTTGCAGAAGTATGGATTGGAAGGTGTTACCAATCTGGATAGCGTTACAATCAAGAATGGTGAGTTCACGCTCAAGGGGGTAGTTAACCAGCCTGAGCAGTATCAGATGGTCATTGATATGAACCAGCCTGGCACAGCTGAGCCTGACTATCAGAAAATATTCTCAACAAGAGTCTATGTAGAGAATAAGCCGATGACCTACGATGTAGATCTTACCGGTTTCCCTGCAGAGCGTGATATGAGTATGATAGAGCCTGTTGTAAAGGGTTCTACCACCCAGGATATTTATCAGGCTTATCTCGAACTGATGTCACCTATTCAGGACAAGATGCACAAGATGGATGATAGTATCAACCAGACTACCGATTTGGCACAGCGTGTAGCACTTGCCAAGGAAGCCATCAAGTTGCAGGAGGAAATGCGCCATCAGACCAGTCTGTTTATTCAGCAGCATACCACTTCTCTGGTAGCCTTCGACTTGCTTCTCGAGAGTTTCTCTTCTTTACCAACCCCATATACCTCTCAGCAGATTGACGAGATGATGGGCTGGTTGAAGAACGACTGGAGTTCTTCTGCCCAATATCCGATGCTGCAGATGCAGGCAGAGATGGCAAAGCATACAGCTATCGGCAACCATTATATCGATGGTACCGTTGTCACTCCTGAAGGCAAGCAGGTAAAACTTTCTTCACTTATCAAGAAGGGTGAATATACCATGTTGGAGTTCTGGGCATCCTGGTGTCGTCCATGCCGTCAGGAGATTCCACATCTCAAGAAGGTACACGAGAAATACAAGGATTTCAACATCATCAGTATTTCTGTAGATGAGAGAGATGCCGACTGGAAAAAGGCAATGGCCAAGGAAGGAATGACCTGGACACAGGTCCGCAATCCTGAAGGCTTTGGCGGTATGGTGATGGGCGAATATGGAATCAATGGTATTCCTGCCTGTCTCATCCTTGACAAGGATGGCAATTTCTATAAGACCAACATGCGTGGTGCTTATCTTGATGCTTTCCTTTACGATTACTATAAGAAATAAAATAGTTTAGTGCATAAAAATATTCCCCGATATGAATCCTCAGTATTCCTGCAGGATTCGTATCGGGGATTTTTTTGATGACTTGTATGAAGGATAGATCTTCGCGAAATGAAAATCCATCATTGTTATTTACCATGCCTCCAGTTTATCAGCAATCTCTGGCATCTTATCCTTTGTGAATACAGGATTCTTGCCTTCCTTCTTCTGTTGGCGATAGTCTTTCAACAGGAAGACGGCCTGGCGGGAAAGCAGGACGATGGCCACTAGATTGCAGAGGGTGAGAAGAGCCATCGTGATATCTGCAAAACTCCATGCAAAATCCAGAGAGACTACCGCTCCAACCATCACCATTGCTGCTACTGCAAGACGATAGACAAATACACCCAGCTTGGAGTCCCTGATATATCTCACGTTGGTTTCTCCATAATAATAATTGCCGATGATGCTGCTAAAGGCAAACAGCCATATCATCACCGCAACAAACGGATTGCCGATGCTTCCGATTTCGTGGGTCAGGGCATCCTGGGTGAGTTGAATTCCATTTGATGCAGTAAGATCCACACCGCTCACCAGGATAATGAATGCAGTGCAGGAACATACCACCAGCGTATCTGTAAAAACGCCCAAAGCCTGTATCAAACCCTGTTTTACAGGATGACTGACTGTAGCTACCGCAGCAGCATTCGGTGCACTACCTTCACCTGCTTCATTACTGAACAGACCTCGCTTGATACCCTGTATCACTGTAACGCCAAGAACTCCGCCAGCAGCCTGATTGAATCCGAAAGCATTCTCTACAATGGTAAGCAGAACCGTTGGCAGACTAGTGATATTCCAAATAACAACACCTACAGCTATCAGAAGATAAACGACAGCCATCACAGGAACCACGGTAGAAGAGAACTTAGCCACTCTATGGATGCCACCGAAGATGATGAGCAGGGTGAGCACAGTGAGGGCAATTCCCATGGTGGCAGGTTCGATACCAAAAGCCTTCTGCCATGCCAGACAGATAGTATTGCTCTGCACAGAATTATAGGCAAAGCCGAAGGTAATGATCATCAGCACGGCAAAAAGAATACCCATCCATCCTTTTCCCAAACCATACTTCATATAATAGGCCGGTCCGCCATAGAAAGATGTTTTGCCTTTTCGCTTGTAAAGTTGGGCGAGAGTTGATTCTATGAAAGCTGATGCTGAGCCCAGCAAAGCCAGCATCCACATCCAGAATACGGCTCCCGGTCCACCGATGCTGACAGCAGTAGCCACACCAGCAAGATTACCGGTTCCAATACGGCTAGCCAATGCTACCACAAATGCCTGGAAGGAAGAGATGTGTTTCATTTCTCCATCCACTTTCACCTCCATCGACAGTTCATCGTGTCCTATTTCTTCCGGTTGTACCTTGTCGGGATGAAGCAGCAGCCTGATCATCTCTCTGATAAGGCGGAACTGGACGAAACGGGTACGCCAAGTGAAAAACAGGGCACAGCATATCAAGACGGTGATGATGATATACGACCAAAGGAAATCGCTAACCTGAACTAAAATGTTTTGTATTGAATCTATCATTTATCTATTTAAGCTTTCTTATTTCTTTACTTTTTGATAACCTTCAGAACCTGGTCAGCAATACTCTTCATTCCCTTGATAGTAGGATGACCGTTTTTCTTGTCAATATCATGAAGGACAATGACAGGAACCTGATAGGTCTTGCAGATTTTTTTAACCGACTCATTGATAACATCCTTGAGTTCTGAGTTCAAGATGAAATATACCTCTACATTTGGATAATGCTGGCGGATATCGGAAAGCAACTTGGCCATGGCAGGGCGAAAACAATACAAATCTGCGCGCTTCCAGTCGCTATACTGATAGTTGCCGAGCGGGGCATTAGCCCAGTTGTCATTCGTAGCACCGCAAATCAGGATGATATCCGGATTGCCAAGAAGAGAACTGCGGGTGATGAAAGAACGGTCGGTATAATCCTCGTCACGATAGCCTGTGTTGCAGATGGTAGCACCAGAATAGGAATTGATATTTCCCATCTTATAGCCTCCTTCCTTGATTACTTGCCACCACCAGGTTTGCTCTACCTTGTTAACATCTGTAGTTTTTGCTGGAGTAGTAGGGGAGTACCAGGTTGCATAACCCTTAGGAATGAACCCCTCGAAAGTGGAATACGAGTCACCGAGAACGGCAACAGTCTGCTTCACCTGTGCCATGAGCGGCATGAAGGTGAGCATAATGAAAGAAATGATAATCGTAAATCTTTTCATGATGCTTGTTTTTGCTTTAATGATTCTTATGTAATTCTACTGCAAAAGTAATATAAATATGTGAAAAAACAAAAGCATCAGGGCAAAAAATGCATAGTTTTACCATACATATCAGAAATATGAAGCTTGTTCACCTTATTATATTACGCATGCGCGCACATTCGAGCGCGCGTACCTGGGCGCACGCATATATATAATAAGGTATACATCAAAAACTCGCTCGTTTAAATCTTTACAAGTGTTAAAAGAGTACTGAAAAAGCAACTTTTTTTCGAAAATATTTGGCTGTTTCGAAAATAGTTAGTACTTTTGCACTCGCTTTTGAGAAATGCACTTTCTCTTAGCGATTAAAGAAAGAGTTCTTTGAAAGATTTTACATAAACAGACAAGTAGTACAAGAA
>OLGY01001244.1_pt1 | contig 13625 bp, 14 predicted proteins | sample 1605951 | NCBI WGS metagenome assembly OLGY01 (sample SAMN03283280) | human gut metagenome | biome: human-associated habitat; material: feces | host: Homo sapiens | place: Peru | collected 2012
GGCACTCGTGGGTCAGCTTCTGGCGGAAGGGCTGGGTGTTGCCGTGGCTGGACAGATCCATAATGGCTTCTGCGCCCATGTTTACGGCGCTCATCACCTTCTGCATCTCGATGTTGTAGTCCTTGCAGTCGCGGGAGACGCCAAGGTTCACGTTGATCTTGGTGCGCAGCATGGAGCCGACGCCTTCGGGGTTCAGGCACTCGTGGTGCTTGTTGGCCGGGATGGCTACCTTGCCCTCGGCCACCCACTGGCGGATCTCCTCGGGTGTGCGGTACTCCTTTTTTGCCACGATCTCCATCTGCGGCGTGACGATGCCCTTGCGGGCAGCATCCATCTGGGTGGTATAAGTCTGCATACGCTCTGTTCCTCCAAATAACAGTTTATCTCTGAACAGCATGGTGCTGGTCATACAATGATGCAGGGCAGCCGTCATTCAGAAAAAACAGAACATTCTGGATGCCGGCACCTGCGCAAAATACGCTTTTCATGTTGGTTTTCTCCATGAATTTTATAACGCGGCCCAAGGTGGTGCCCCCGGTTTGCCGCGGAAATCGGTCAGATGATCTGCTCCGACAGGGCTTTCAACTCTTTGCACTCGCTCTCGATGTCGTCCGCACCAAAGATGGCGCTCACAAGGGCCACGCCATCCACGCCGGTGCCCTTGAGCTGCAGGATGTTCTCCTTGTGGATGCCGCCAATGGCCACCACCGGGATGTCCACGGCGTCACAGATGGCCTTGAGCGTCTCATGGGGCAGAACATCCACGTCGGTCTTGGTGTGGGTGGCAAAGGCCGCGCCTACACCCAGACAGTCCGCACCGTGCTTGACGGCTTCCAGTGCTTCTTCCACACTGTGGACCGAAACACCGATCATCATGCCGTCACCCACACGGGCGCGCACCTGTGCTGCGGCCATATCCTCCTGACCCACATGCACACCTTCGGCGTGGCACTGGATGGCAATGTCCACATTGTCGTTCACAAAGAACGGCACGCCGTAGCGCTGGCACAGGGCGTGGATCTCAATTGCTTCCTTGAGAAAATCGGCCTCGTCCAGCTCTTTTTCACGCAGCTGCACGCAGGTCACGCCGCCCTTCAGGGCGCTCTCCACCTGCTGGTACAGGGTCTGTTTGCCCACCCATGCACGGTCGGTGACTGCATATAGAAGCATGTTCTGCTTATCGCACTTCATAGTTTGCTCCTTCTTCCAGCTGTTCCGGGGTCATATTGTAAATGGCATCGATGATGTAATTGCGGTAGGTGGAGTTGCCGTCCAGCGGGGTCAGGCGCTTGTGGGCGGTCTCGCCTGCAAGGCCCATGGCGCATACAGCGGCAGCGGCAGCTTCCAGCGGGTGCTCTTTGTTGGCCGTGACGAACGCCGCCGTCAGGGCCGAAAGCTGACAGCCCGTGCCGGTGATGCTGCTCATCATGGCATTGCCGTTGCGGATGCAGTAGGCTTTTTCGGCATCGGCCACGATGTCGATGGCACCGGTAATGGCAATAACAGCACCCGTCTGGGCTGCAAAGGCCTTGGCAAAGGCCACGGCACTGTCCAGATTGGCCTCAGTGACCTTATCGGCCACATCGGCATCCACGCCCTTGGTGGTTCCCGCGCCGGAAGCCAGCGTTTTGATCTCCGAGATGTTGCCGCGGATCACGGTGAACTTTACGTCCTTGAGCAGGCGGAAAGCCGTGTCGGTGCGCAGATGGGATGCACCTGCGCCCACCGGGTCCAGCACTACAGGGTGGCCCAGCTGGTTTGCCTTTTTGCCCGCCAGCAGCATGCTGGTGATGGTGCGGCTGTTCAGGGTGCCGATGTTGATGTTCAGACCGCCGCAGATGGTGGTGATGTCCTCCACCTCGGCGGCATCATCGGCCATGATGGGCGAAGCACCGCAGGCCAGCACCATGTTGGCGCAGTCGTTCACAGTGACGTAGTTGGTAATGTTATGGATGAGCGGGCAGGTGCGGCGGACATTCTCAAACTCTGTTTTAAACATTTGCGCGCACCTCTGTTAAGAAAGGCTCTGCTGCATGCTGCGCAGAGCGCCGGAGCGCTGCAGGCTGTACACCAGCACGCCCGCAATGATGGAACCCACTGCAGTGGAGATGAGGAACGGCACGATGTAGGCATAGAATGCGATGTCGCCGGCGCTCTTGCCCATCAGGAAGATGGCCACCGGGTAAGCGCACAGGCCGCCCAGAATGCTGGTGCCGAACACCTCGCCCACCATGGTGGCAAAGATGTTTTTGGTCTTATGGTACACAAGGCCGCACAGCAGTGCGCCGAACATGCTGCCGGGGAAGGCCATCAGGCTGCCCAGACCCAGCAGGTTGCGCAGCAGCGAGGCCACAAAGGCCACACCCAGACCCCACCACGGGCCAAGCAGCACCGCGCAGGTCACATTGACCATGTGCTGGATGGGTGCACATTTGCTGCCGAACATGGGGAAGCTGAACACGCTGCCCACCACGCACAGAGCGCACAGCATACCGGCCAGCGCCAGCTTTTTCACAGAGAGTTTTTTCATAAGGCAAGGCTCCTTTCCAAACCTGCGGAAGCAGCAAAAACCATACAGCGCCTCCGCAAACAGCCCGCACCCGGTGCCAGACCCGGCGCAGGAACTATAAGAAGCGGTCGAGACTTGCTGGTCTCCTCTCACGCCGGAACACGGCTTCCCATCGCTGACGGTCACAAAGCTCAGGGCGCTCCCCCTCAGCCCGCTGCGGCACTTCCGCAGAAAAGTACAAGGCATCCTCCTTAATGGTAATAGGTACACAACAAAAAACAGGAGACACCTTCTGCGGTGCCTCCTGCAAAAAATCATCCATTCTGACTTCCTACGGCGGCATTATCCGCATCAGGTAAAAGGGTCGAAGTTTGGGTACTTCCTCTCAGCCCGCTGTCACGAGCTCCCCTGTATTTGATTGTGACTGTATTCTACACCCTTTGCGCACAAATTGCAAGAGGGGGCAACGGCGCGCACAGCGGTGCAAAACGTTTTTTACGCAGGTTTGGGGGGCGTTTCACGCAGGATTTATTTCAAAAGAAGGTGAAATATGGTATTTTTGACCCGGAACCTTTTCTCGGCCAAAACGGCTCAAAAATGGCTCCGGGTTTTTGATGTTACGCTAATCTTTTGACTTGCGATAATCGTTTGGCGCTGGGTCAGAAGAACCGGCAGAAGCCAAGGCACACACCCATGATGAAGAACACCACAGCCTTTGCTGCAGCACCCACCCAGAAGCGCCCGCCAAGGGCGGTATCCCACCGGGAGATATTACTGCGCGGGCAGGTGCCCACACAGGCTTCGCAGCTGATGCACTCGCCGCTGCGCAGACCGTCATCATCCAGCTTCAAATCCACCGGGCAGCGGTTTGCACAGGCATTGCAGCCGGGAATGCAGTTTTCGCCGTTGCGGTGCAGCTGCGCAGCGGGCAGCACCGGCAGCAGGGCAAACACCGCACCCATCGGGCACAAAAACTGGCAGAAGAACCGCGGCTGGATGGCCATGCCGATCAAAATCAGCACGAACAGTGCAATCCCGATGCCAAAGCCTTCCGGTGGAGTGCGCAGGGCCGTCAGGCAGGAGAACACCTCCCACGGGTCGGTGCCGTTCAGCTTGCTGTACTGGTTTGCCGCGCACATTGCCACGATGAACAGCAGCACCAGAACCTTCACCTTCTGGCCCAACAGCACCGCCTTTTGCGGCAGGCTAAACTGCTTTTTGCGGTGCAGCGTCCTTTTCTGCACAAAGCCGGACAGCCAATAGACGAAATCGCCTAAGCCTCCAAAGGCGCACACATAGCCGCAGAAGAAGCGGCCAAACAGAATGGTAAAGCCGCACAGCCCCAGCAGTGAAAGAGTAAAGCTGTCCAGCTGCAGCACGCTGCCGGTGCCGATGCGCAAAAACAGCTGCTTTACCCCGTTGAAGCCCGCCACAAAGGCACCGGGCATGGAGACAAAGAAGATGGCCTGAAGAACTGCACGCAGCAAAGCGCGGTGCTGCAGCTCCTGCTGGCGCTTTTGTGCCGCGGTCTGCGGTTTGGTTTGGGTCTTTTCCATCACTGTGCCGCCTTTCCCATGGCATCTGCCACTGCATCAATAAGGCCGTCTGCCGTCAGGGTGGCACCGGAAACGGTGTCCACCTCGGTAGACTGGGCATTCAGCATTTCGTTCAGCACGCTGACCGCCTGCTTATAGTAAGGCTTGTCCTCGCCGTCGGCACGCAGCACCGAGATATCGGTCATTTTGCCGTCCTTGAGCGTGACGGAAACCGTGATCAGGTCGCCAAAGCCGTAGGCACTGCCCTCGTAGGTGCCATCCTTCGGGCCGGTGGGCTTTTCTTCCTCGGCCTCCTGCTGTGCCTGCAGGACCGAAGCGTTCCACGCTTCCACTTCTTTGATCTCCTTCTGGCGCTGGGCCACAGCGTCGGCCCGCAGCAGGGCGGTATTCTGGTACTGCCACAGCACACCTAAAATCAGCACAAGGTTCACTGCGCGCAGGATAAAATCACGATCTTTCATTCTGGCTGTTCCTCCGTTCCGCTGGGCTGTTCCGGCTGGGCTGCCGCACTGTCGGCAGCTTCACTGGCCGCCTCCGGCTGGGAAGCCGGGCTTGCAGGCTCCGCAAAAAATTCCGGGGTGGAAGCTGCTTCCGATGCCGGAGTCTGTGCCGGGATCAGAGATCCCCACAGGCCCTGCAGCTGATCCCAGACGGACAGCTGCTGTTCCGGCTGCACCACCTCAACGGTAGGTGCAGCGACCTCGGTTTCTTCCAGTGCCGACTCTGCGGGTGCTTCGGCAGGTACTTCTTCAGAAGATCCCGGCTCGTTCGCAGCCTTGGCAAGGGCCAGCTTGACCGCGTTCAGGATGCCGGTGGAGGAATAGGTAGCGCCGGACACTGCGTCCACGCCCTCCGGCGTGCCGGTCTCCAGAATGGTGGGGATCACCCGGCGGGCCTTGGAGAAGTAGGACGTGGTCTCACCGTCATGGCTGCCCACCGAGATATCGGTGATCACACCGCCGGTGATCGTGATCTGCACCTCCACCGGGCCGCCAAAGCCCTGCGCCGATGCGGTGTAAACTCCATCCAGATAGGCGGAATGCGCAGTGAATTCCTCTTCCACCAGCGGCTCGGCAGGCTTGGGCTGTGGCGGCAGCGGGTTATTGACCACCTCACCGGTCAGGGCGTTCTTTACCGCGCCCAGAATGCCGCGGGAGGTATAGGTAGCTTCCGAAACGGCATCCACCTCCCAGGTCTGAGCACTCAGCACCATGCCCAGCAGCCGCCGGGCACGCTTGAGGAAGGACTTCGTCTCATGGCGTGCATCGGTGATCTGCAGATCTGTGATGCAGCCATCCTCCATGGTCACCTGCACTTTTACCTTGCCGCCGTACCCGCGGGAAGAGCCGGTGTAAACGCCGTCGGCATAGGGCAGCTTTGCGGTCAGTTCTTCTTCCGGCTCCTCTGCAGCTTCGCTGGCCGGTGCCGTTACGGCAGGCTGTTCCAGCTTTTCCGGCACAGCAGCCAGCACCGGGCCGGTGTGCGGCAGTGTGACCAGCACTGCCGCCGCCACCGCTGCGGCGGGAAGGAGCTGTATCAGAGGTGCCAGCCGCTTCCCGATCGTTGTTTCCCTCATGGAATTCCCCTCTCAGACACGGAAAACAAGGTCACTCCGTAAGAGAGCGACCTTGTTGTTTCCATTTGCTATTTTACGGGCGCACAGCTCACTTCAGAGCCTGAATGGCCTCGGTCAGGTGGCCGACCTGCTCCAGCACAGCAGCCTTGTACAGGGTGCTCTTTGCCAGCAGCTCAACGCTCTCGTCCAGCTCGGTCTCCAGGTTTGCCCAGCTTGCAGCGGTGTACTTTGCCTTGTTCAGGGCCTGTGCCTGATTGACAACGTTCTGCAGAGCAGCACGGTCAGCATCGCTGGCCAGCTCGTGCTTGGCCAGATTTGCGCCAGTGGTCTGGAACTTGATCACAGTGTCCGCATAGCCCAGAGCATGGATGGTGATGGCCCAGTAGCCGGTGCCGTCGGTGCCCTCCGGCAGCTGGAAGCGGACAGAATCGGTCAGGCCCAGCTGGATGCCGTTGACCTTGTGCATCCAGTTGTCGGCAGCAAACTTTGTGCCGTAGGCAGCCTTTGCGTTGGTGTAGGTGCTGTCATCGCCGTAGTAGGTCCAGGTGGCGGACTGCATATGTGCAGCCAGATCACCGTAGTTGCCGGTGATATCCACGCGGATGGCCTCGCCGAAGCTGCCCACATCACTGCCGCTCTTCACTGTAACGATCAGATTGCTGGCAGACTTCTGCGCTTCGCCTGCAATGCCGGAGCCGGAGCCCTGATGGGCAGCGGAGAAGGTGTAGCCGTCGCCGGACTTAGTAGCATACTTCAGGCCGTTGGTGTTTGCGTCCACAGCGGCGGTCTGTGCATAGGTGGGCAGCTTGTTCTCCGCATAGCCGCCGATCAGCTGTCCGCCATTTTTCACAACAGCGTACTTGGAGCAGAAATCGTTCAGGTCAGCATTTGCAACGCGCACGGGCACGTATTTGACGCCGGTCACCTCATAGTGATCCATCTTGACCGTGCTGCCGTCGGGCTTGGAAATGGTGCCCTTGCTCCAGCCGTAAGCCGTGCCATCGGGAGTATAAAAGGTCTTGCCGTCATCGGACCAGTGCGACACGGTGTAGGTGCTACCATCGGCGGCGTAGATCACAGCGGTCTGCTGGAAACTGCCGCGGTGCAGGCCATGGTTGGTGGTAGCGCGGGACACCGCGTCAAAGCCGCCCATATCGTGCTCGTCGTGACTGTCCAGCTGAGCGGACGAGGTGGTGTTGCCGGCGGCATACACGCCCTCGTTTGCCCAGTACTCATCCCAGTCCAGAGCAGCGTACAGGTAAGTATAGAACAGACCATCCAGCAAGCCGTTCTCCGTCTCATCGGGAGCGGCTGCAAAAGCAGTTGCTGTCAGCAGGCTGAAGGCCATTGCTGCACTCAGCAGCAGCGAGATCAGTTTCTTCGGTTTCATGAAAACACTCCTTTCTTTTTTGCAGCCAGTTTGTTAGTATGTACTAACTTTCTTTTCAAAAGAAAATCGGCTGCATTAGAAATCACTAACCGACAAAAATATTATAAAAAGGCTCTCCCTGTTTGTCAAGTAGGGAGAGCCTTTGTCCGACAAAAATTTTTGCCCGGTGTATCTTCGGCATTGCCGCCCACTCCGGCAGGACAGGCCAGCAGCGAGCTTTCTCCTCGAAATTCGGGGCTTCCAGCTCCCGCCCTACTGCCTGCGGCAGCAGGGACCCACCCTCGGATCATTCGCTGGAGAAACTCCCTGCCGTCCTGTCCGGGGAACCTTATCCGTTCCACCCTCTCGCTGCGGGGTCCAGCATTTCGGCAGCAGAGTAAATGAGGGCGTTGCAGATGGCGGCAGCCACATTGCTGCCGCCCTTGCGGCCCATGGCGGCGATGGCGGGCACGCCGTATCGCTCGCAGGCGGCAAACAGCACTTCCTTGCTTTCCACCACATTCACAAACCCCACCGGCACGCCAATGACCAGTGCAGGCCGCAGACCGGCTTCCATTTCCTCCGCAATGGTCAAGAGGGCCGTGGGAGCATTGCCAATGGCCAGAATGGCCCCCGGGTGCTCCTGTGCGGCACGGTGCATGGCGGCAACGGCACGGGTGGTGCCCGCCTGCTTTGCAGCTTCGGCCACAGCGGGGTCTGCCATGTAGCAGATGGCTTCACCGTTCAGTTTTTTCAGGCCCGGCTTTGTGATGCCTGCCAGCGCCATGTTGGTATCGGTAACGATGAAAGCACCCGCGTGCAGGGCCTTGACTGCGGCTTCCACCGCGCCTGGGGTGAAGCGCAGATTTTTGGCATAGTCGAAATCCGCGGTGGTGTGGATGACCCGCTTGACCACTGCAGCAGTCTCCGGCGGCGGGGTCAGGCCCAGCTCGTCCAGTTCCCTTATGATGATGGACATGCTGGTGCGCTCGATATCAGCGGGCAGATGATGCTGCGGTGTCATGCGTTGTCTCCTTTCTGCATTCCCATGGCGGCATAGATGGCGGGCATATCCAGTGCCGCGCGCACACCATCGGCAAGCAGATCAAACTGCTGCTGACGGTACTGCTCCATGGGGATAATCTCGGCCCCGGCCGGGTCGATGCCCTTCCGTTTGCACAAAAATGCGGTCAGTTTTTCGGTCAGTTCGCCGGTGTCGAACAGGCCGTGCAGGTAGGTACCGAACACATCGCCCTGCACGCAGCCCTCCGGCGTTCCGTCCGCAAGGGTGCAAAAGGCCCTGCCCCGCACCTCGGTGCGGCCTGCATGGATCTCGTACCCCGTCAGCTTTGCGCCTGCAAAGGGTTCTGTGGTCACACAGGCTTCGGTCTGGGTCAGGTGCTTTTCGGCGTTGAACACGGTCGTAGTGGGCAGCAGGCCCAGCCCGCGCAGAGCACCGGGCGTGCCGCTTTCTTCGCCTGCCGGGTCGCAGAGCTGTTCGCCCAGCATCTGGTAGCCGCCGCATACGCCCAGCACCGGCGTACCGGCTGCCGAAAGCCTGAGCACCGCCGCTTCCAGCCCGCTTTCCCGCAGCCAGCGCAGGTCGTCCATGGTGTTTTTGGTGCCGGGCAAAATGATCAGATCCGGTGCACCCAGCTGGCGGGTGTTCTGTACATACCGCACACCCAGCAGCGGGTGCTGTTCCAGCGGGATAAAATCCGTAAAATTGGAGACGTGCGGCAGGCGCAGGATAGCGATATCCAGCGGCTTGACGGCGCTTTTTGCATCCAGCCGGTCGGAGAGGGAGTCCTCATCTTCGATCTCCACCCGCAGATACGGCACTACGCCCAGCACGGGCAGGTGCGTTTTTTCTTCCAGCATGGCAAGGCCCGGACGCAGGATCTCCACGTCGCCCCGGAACTTGTTGATGATCAGGCCCTTGATGCGGGCGCGCTCCTGCGGCTCCAGCAATTCTACCGTGCCGTACAGCTGCGCGAATACGCCGCCGCGGTCGATATCGCCCGCCAGCAGCACCGGCGCATCCACCAGCTTTGCAAGGCCCATGTTCACGATATCATCCGCTTTCAGGTTGATCTCCGCCGGGCTGCCTGCGCCTTCGATCACGATGATGTCGTTTTCCTCGGCAAGGCTGTTGTAGGCTTCCAGAATGTCCGGGATGAGGGTGCGCTTCATCCTGAAATAATCGGCGGCAGGCATCTGGCCTCGGGCCTTGCCGTTCACGATCACCTGACTGCCCACATCGCTGCTGGGCTTGAGCAGGATGGGGTTCATGCGCACATCCGGCTCCACGCCTGCGGCCTGTGCCTGCACCACCTGTGCACGGCCCATCTCGCTGCCATTGCGGGTGACGAAGCTGTTCAGGGCCATGTTCTGGCTTTTGAAAGGGGCCACGCGGTAGCCATCCTGCGCAAAGATGCGGCACAGCGCCGCGCACAGCAGGCTTTTGCCCGCACCGCTCATGGTGCCCTGCACCATAATGCATTTTGCCTTGCTCATTGTGCCACCTCCGGCAGGGTTTCGGCCAGCAGTGCAAGCAGCTGCCGGTTCTCGTTTTCTGTGCGCACAGCGGTGCGGTACCAGCTGGCATCAAGGCCCGGATAATTGCTGCAGCTGCGCAGTACCGCACCCTTGTGCCGCAGCGCAGCGCCCAGCGCTTCCGGTGCCCGGAACAGCAGATAGTTTGCCCGGCCCTCGATCACCCGCAGGCCCAGCGCCCGCAGGCCCTGCACCAGCATGGGCCGCTGCTGTCCGATCAGCGCACGCACCTGTGCCACATATTCCGTTTCGTCCAGCGCGGCGATGCCCGCCGCCTGTGCCAGACTGGAAACCGCCCACGGCTGGCCCGCTGCCCGCATCCGGGCAAGCAGCTCTGTATCAGAGCACAGGCAGTAGCCCAGCCGCACGCCCGCCATACCGTAAAGCTTGGTAAAGGCTTTCAAAATGATCAGGTTTTTGCTGTTTTTCAGCAGATGCTTTGCCGAAAGTGTTTCCCCTTCCGGCAGAAAATCCAGAAAGCATTCGTCCACGGCCAGCACTGCGCCCACGGCTTCGCATTTGTGCAGCAGTGCTTCCACAAGGGCAGGCTCTGCCAGCTGGCCGGTGGGGTTGTTGGGCTGACAGAGGAACACCATATTTGTACCCGGGTGCACCGCATCGAGGATGGCATCCGTCACCGCAAAATCGTTTTCTTTCCGCAAAAAATGCCGCTCCACCCTGCAGTCCGCCGTTTCAAGGGCGGTGGCATACTCGGCAAAAGTGGGGGCCGTTACCAGTGCAGTGCGGGGCTTTGCCGCCAGCGCCAGCCGGAAGATCAGGTCTGCCGCGCCGTTGCCGCACAAAAGCCACTCGGCTGGCACTTTCTCCGAAACTGCCAGCTTTGCCCGCAGGGCACGGCACAGCGGGTCCGGGTAGCGGTCGGCCGTGGCAAGGGCTGCCGTAATGGCCTTTGCCACCCCTTCCGGCAGGCCCAGCGGGCTGACATTGGCCGAAAAATCCAGCGGGTCGCGGCCAAACTCGGCGCGGTAGCCCGCCCAGTCGCCGCCATGGGTCAGTTGTTTCATGCAAGGAACCCCCGTATTGCTGCACCCCATGCCAGCGCAAAGCCGCTTGCCACATACATCATGCGGTTGGCGCGCAGGATGTCCTGCGGCTCAATGGGGCGCAGGGCATCGCCGATGGTGGGCTTGGGATAATATTCGCCAAAATAGTAGGCAGGCCCTGCCAGCTGCACGCCCAGCGCACCGGCACAGGCGCTTTCGGTCTGGGCGCTGTTGGGGCTGGCGTGGTTGCGCCGGTCCCGCCGCCAGATGCGCCATGCGCCCTTGGCATCGTTGCCGGTAAAGGCCGCAGCCGCCACCCACAAAAGGGCGGCAAGGCGGCTGGGGATGTAGTTGGCCACATCGTCCAGCTTGGCAGGCACACGGCCAAAATAGAGGTACTTCTCGTTTTTGTAGCCCAGCATGCTGTCCATGGTGTTGATGGCCTTGTAGGTCAGCGCCAGCGGTGCCCCGCCGATGAGCATATACAGCAGCGGTGCGATCACACCGTCGCTGGCGTTTTCGGCCACCGTTTCCACAGCGGCTTTGGTCACACCCTCCGCGGTAAGGTCCTGGGTGTCGCGGCCCACGATGCGGCTCACGGCTTTGCGGGCTGCGGGCAGGTCGTTCCGGACCAGCTCGTTATACACATTTGTGCTCTCCTGTGCAAGGCCTCTGGCTGCCAGCGCCTGCCCGCACCAGAACATCTGCACCGCAAGGCCCAGCCACGGGCTGAGCTTTGCCGCCGCCAGACACACAAGGCTCGTGACCAGAAAGGTGCCCACCGGCAGACAGAATGCCGTCACGGCACCGCCCAGCAGCTCGCCCTGCGGGGTCTTGGGCAGGCGGGCGCGCAGAAATTTTTCCAGCCGGGAGATGCATCTGCCCATGAGCACCACCGGGTGCGGCAGCCACGCCGGGTCACCGAAGAGCGCGTCCAGCACAAAACCGCCGACAACTGCCTGAAGGATCATGCTCTGCTCTCCTTTGTGTACTGGACGGTCTTCACGAGATACAGCAGATGCTTTTCCGTCCAGTCCTTTGCATCCAGCACAAAGCCGCCCGCATTTGGCCCGCACCACGCATAATAATCCTTGTGGGGGATGGCGTACCGCTCCATGGCAGCCATCTGGGTGCCGCCGTGGGCCAGAATGACCAGCCGCTCCTCGCCTGCTGCAAGGGCATTCTCGATCAGCTCTGCCACGGTGCGGCAGATGCGGTCCGAAAAATCCGTCTTGCGCTCGCCGTCCGGGCAGGGGCTTTCACAGTTGGCCTGCACCCACGCCTGATACTCGGGGTCCTTTTCCATCTCGATGAAATTGCGTCCCTCAAAGCTGCCAAAGCACATCTCTTTCAGGCCGTCCACCGGCACGAGCTTTGCCTCCGGGAACAGGATATGCGCCGTTTGGCTGGTGCGTTGCAAAGTGGATACATACACCACCGCGGGGTCAAAATCGGCCCGGCGCAGCTGGGCTGCGCCTTCGGGCGAGAGCGGGATATCGCGCTGGCCCTGATAGCGCTTCTGAGCGTTATACTCGGTCAGGCCGTGTCGCAGAAGATAGATCAGCATGTGGGAAGTTCTCCTTTCAAAACCGTGGGGATGCCGCAGAACATCTGTACCACGCACTCGGCCCGTGCGGCCAGCAGGCAGGCAAGCCGGCCAGCCGCTTCGCGGTCTGCGCGCTGCTTGGCATCCATCGGCACAACACCGCCGCCTACCTCGGTGGCGATGAGGATCTCGTATTCATGGGCAAGCTTGTCTGCCAAGGCAGGCAGATCGGCGGCATCTGCCGCCAGCTGCTGCACATCGGCCAGCGCCTTGCCGGAAAGCGTTTGCGCAAAGGTGCGCTTGCCGCTGTAGAGCGGCCCGGTAATAAAGATCATAGCAGCCCTCCCCACTGGCAGGCACACAGCGCCGCCAGCATCCAGAGCTCGGCCTTTTGCAAAAACCATCCGGCCAGATCACCGGTGATGCCGCCGAACTGCTTCCGGCTCACGGCATGGTAGCGCCAGAGCACTGCCAGCGCCGCCAGCACCAGCGCCCAGCCGCCCAGCGCCGCCATGCCCACGCACAGCACTGCGGCCAGCGCCGCCAGCACCCGGCGCACCGCAGTTTTGTCTGCCGCAGTGGCAAAGGTGTGTGCAAGACCGGTGTTTTTTGCCATGGGAAACGCCGCCACCGCATAGCCCGAAAACGTGCGCTCCAGCACAAGCGCCAGCGCCCACAGCACACCCACGCGGGGTGTAAAGCGCACACAGGTGCACAGGGCAAAATAGGCCAGAAAATAGCTGCACAGGCGGATCACCGCAAAAGCACCGCAGTGGGGGTCCTTTAAAATTTCCAGCTTCTTTGTGCGGTCGCCGTAGCTGGAAAGGGCATCGCAGGTGTCGGCATAGCCGTCCAGATGGATGCCGCCGGTGATCCATACCGGGATCAGCGCAAGGCCTGCCGCCTTGGCAAGGCCCGGCAGCGGCAGCGCGCCGCACACACACCACGCCGCACCAATCACCGCACCAATGAGCGGGAAGGCGCACATGGCATAGCGCATATTCTTTTCGTTCCACTCGAACTGCGGCACCGGGATGGCCGAGAACATGGCAAAGGCCACCGCAATGGTCTGCAAAACGATCATTTTTCTACTCCTTTATGATAGACCGGGATGCCGCACACCACCCGCACCACATTGTCGGCCCGGGCGGCGAAGGCATTATTCACCTGCGCCAGTGCCCGCAGATAGCGGCCCGTGTCACCGGCGTAGTCGGCCCCGCCGCAGAACACCTCGTTGGAAACAACGATCAGGTTTTCGCACTGGGCGGCAAGGCTTTCCAGCCCGTGCAAGATTGCTTTGGCCGCGTTCTCCCCTGCTCCCGCCGGGTCGTACAGCTCGTTGGCGGCAAGGTTTCCAAGGTCTTCCAGCAAGGCAGTGCCCCGGGCAGGCAGGCGCACATTGTCCAGATGCAAAGGACACTCCACCGTCACAAACTGCTTTGCGGCGCGCATTCTGCGGTGCTTTTCCACCCGGGCGGCGCACTCGGCATCCCACACCTGCATGGTGGC
>OLGY01001245.1_pt1 | contig 13622 bp, 9 predicted proteins | sample 1605951 | NCBI WGS metagenome assembly OLGY01 (sample SAMN03283280) | human gut metagenome | biome: human-associated habitat; material: feces | host: Homo sapiens | place: Peru | collected 2012
AGCCTGTAGCTAGCGTTCATCCTGAGCCAGGATCAAACTCTACATTGTAAAATATTTTGCCAACTTTAATAAGCCGAACTAAGCCTTACTAGGCCGAGCTAAGCATACTAACGTTGTTTGTTTGTATCTGTTCAGAACGAGCTTCCATTTTTAAGTTTAAAGTCAAACAAACTTGACGGTTCGTTTTTCTTCTACCCAAGAACGATTGTTCATCGTTCTCGCTTCTTGTACTACTTCTGTCTTATGTAAATCTTTTCAAAGAACTCTTGTTTCTGTTCGCTTCCTGTTTCGCTCCGCATCTCTCACGTTTGCTTGAGACACCGTTGCTGTTCGAAAGCGGATGCAAAGGTATAGCTTTTTTGTAAACCACCAAAACTTTTGCAGGGAAAAGTTGAAATTTTACGCTCGTTTTAACAGTTGTTTACAGTTTAAACACTATATTGTGGACGCACACATTATATTATTATAGGCGAGAGAGACTGTTTTAAGGACTGCAACCAGAGGATGCACATCCTCGTTATCTGAGTTCCGTGGGAACTAAAGATTAACGAACGTTACTTCCAGTACGAACCGTAGTCTTCGTATTCGTCTTCTTCCTCCTCGTCGTCCATGATGTATATCCTTCCTGGAGCATCTGCCCGACTCGGATCTGTTATCGAGCCATCGCCGAAGCCAAGGGAGCTTTCAGCGAGTATCTGGCTCTCAACAGCAATGTCGATAGCAGTGATAACCGGTGTTTGATATGTCTTCTTCATATTTTCTTTCATTTTAAATTATATATCGTATATATGTATACCTTTCACTAAGAACCTTGTCGGTACGCATTACTTAAGCACAACCTTCTTGCCGTTGTGGATGAACACACCGTGCTGTGGACGCTGCACCTTAACACCCTGGAGGTTGTAGTAAGCCTCATCCTTTACAACTGGGTTGTTGGTGATACCGTCGATTGCGGTAGCGGTGTTGTCAACGTAGACGCGCAATGGACTATTGCCTCCATTGCCACGACCACCATTAATATACAAGTAGCTCTTGCCAGGAAGTGCCCAACCATTGTTAGTCGACTTCACGAATTTGCCATCAGACAAGAAGTAGTCATTATCGCGGCCTGTAGACCAAACAGCATCAACACAATCAACAAGCTGGTTGTCTGTTACTGCATCAAGTTCGGTTTCATCCGAATCAAGGATAGGCAATGTGTAGGATTTGTCTGCTTCGCCCTTAAGGATGAGACCCGTATGTGCCTTCACTTTCTTAACCGGTGTAAGAGCAACCGCATCATTATCCTTATTGTACTTAGCGGTATAAGCTGTCAAACCTCCTTCAACATTAGAGAAGTCGAGATTGTATGCACTGGTGAATGTTGTCCACTCCTTGCCGAGAGTAATGGAGAAGTTGGAGTCAAAGTGATCGGTGTTACAAGGATTACCATTTTCGCCTTTCGTTAGTCCTGAGATGACATCTACATAATCCTTCATTACATGCACTTTGGGATTGTTATCGAATGGGAAACCATAACGTTCTGCTTTTGGTTCACTTTTAGAAGTGATATAAACATCTTTCAATTTAGAACAGTTCCAAAATGCTTGATATGCCAAATAGCAATCGGTTCCATTTATTACGACAGTTGTCAAGTTGTCATTGTTAGCAAACGCTGCTTGATCAATCGAACTACAATTTGTTGGTATTACAACATTTGCGAGCTTCGAATACTGGAATGCCCAAGAGTCAATCTTCTGCAAAGTGGGAGGAAACGTTATAGAAGCAATGGTTGATTTGAAAAAAGCAACTTGACCTATATAAGTCAATTCTTTTGACAACTTAACATCACTAAGCTGTTCACAATCATAGAAACAACCATTAGGAAGACTTTTTGTCTGTGTATTCGACAAGTCAACCGTCGTTAAGGTGGTACCCTCAAACGCATACTCACCAATACTGTTCAATGTATTAGGGAATGTTACTGTGGCTAAAGGACATTTCTTAAACACATGATGTCCCAATGTTGTGCAACCCTCATTCAATTTAACGTTAGTCAGAGCGGCGCAACCTTCGAACACACTGTTGTATATCCCCACAACAGTTGAAGGCATTACTATATTATTGAGAGCGGTGCAACCATTAAAGGCATTATCCCAAAAGTTCTCAAGTTTATTAGGCAGCTGTATAGAAGTCAAAGATTTATTATTATAGAACACACCATCCTTCATAATGGTTACATTGGTATTCGACAAATCAACCGACTCTAAGGCTGTACTCTCAAAACACCATTCATTTATATCGGTCAAACCAGCCGGTACATTATTGATGGTCTTAAGCTTTGAGCATTCTTTAAAGGCATGGTCGCCAATCCATGTTATTTGCGAGCCATCTTTAAAAGTAATGCCTGTTATATTGGTATTTCCACTGAAACCATTCTCATGACCAGTTTCCTCTTTATAATTCCCGGATCCACATACACCTGTTACGGTACGCATTTCGCCATCAATCTCTACTTCGTTCTCGAATGTAATATCACCCGTTGCACCGTCAGCACCGATAACGACACATTGACCATCCTTCATCAAGCCATATTTTACACCATCTATGGTTGTGTAGGACTGGGCAAAGGCATTAAGTCCACCAAACAGGGACATCAATGTCAAAGTAAAGTAAACTCTCTTCATAAATAAAATTCTTTTAAAGATTCATTTTTTAGTTATCTACAATTTATTATGTTGGTTCATTTAGCACTACTAAATGAAGGTAATTTGAACTTCTCTGTCTGCGAAAATATGCATTATTACTTATCGCAGACTTAGAAGTGATATACTCTTAACATGATTTTCACTGCAAGCGTTTACACTAAACGCTTGCAGTGAAAAACATTATAGAGCCTTAAGCGAAACGGCAAAGCCACCGCCACGTGCCTCATCCACCTTTATGGTCTGTCCACGCTTAACGGTTCGACGGGTTATGACGTATGCCTTGGGGTTCTTCTCGTAGTCGGCATCGGGCGCATCCTTGTATATAGTGCACTCGTAACGGCGACCCGGATCGAGGAAGTCGAGCTTTACAACGGCACGGTGTCCGTTCTCATCACACTTTCCGCCAACAAACCAGTTGTCGGTTCCCTTGGCACGTCGAGCCACTGTGATATAGTCGCCAGGCTCTGCCTCGATGTATCGTGAGTCGTCCCAATCTACCGCCACATCGCGTATAAACTGGAAGGCATCGTCGTACTTGGCATAGTTCTCGGGCAGGTCGGCAGCCATTTGCAACGGCGAGTACATCACAAGATACAGCGCAAGCTGTCCGCAAAGCGTTGTGTGCACATACGATTTGGACCCTTCCTTCCATGTTCCGATCTGCGTCTCAAGTATGCCCGGGGTGTAATCCATTGGTCCGCCCTGCAAACGTGTGAACGGCAGGATAACCGTATGGTCGGGATTATTGCCCGCGAAGTTCTCGTACTCGGTACCTCTTGCCGACTCGTTGCCTACCAAGTTGGGCCATGTGCGGCACAAACCGGTGGGGCGTGTAGCCTCATGCGCGTTCACCATAATATGATGTTTGGCAGCCTCGGTTACGCAGTAGAGGTAGTGGTTGTTCATTATCTGCGAGTAGTGGTGCTCGCCTCTTGGAATGATGTTGCCCACATAGCCGCTCTTTACGGCATCGTAGCCGTAGCGGTTCATAAGCTTATAGGCTGGCTCAAGATAGCGCTCGTAGTTCATAACCGAACCCGATGTCTCGTGGTGCATCATCAGCTTCACGCCCTTAGAGTGGGCATAATCGTTGAGAGCCTTGATGTCGAAGTCGGGATAAGGTGTCTGGAAGTCGAACACATGAAACTTTGAGTGTCCAAACCAGTCTTCCCAACCTTCGTTCCAACCCTCAACCAGCACCTCGTCGAGTCCGTTCTTGGCGGCAAAGTCGATGTACTGGCGCACACGCTCGTTGGTGGCACCATGTCTGCCGTTAGGCTTAACCTTGGTATAGTCGGTCTCGCCGAGCACCACGGATGGCAGCTCGTCGGTGTACGACCACGACTTATTGTCGCAAATCATCTCCCACCACACGCCGCAATACTTCACAGGATGTATCCACGAGGTGTCCTCTATCTTGCAAGGCTCGTTGAGGTTGAGCGTAAGCTTGCACGAGAGCATGTCTCGGGCATCGTCGCTTACAAGCACCGTGCGCCACGGCGAGGTGCGCGGTGTCTGCATATATCCCTTAAAACCCTGGCTGTCGGGGGTGAGCCACGACTCGAACACCATATTCTTGTCGTCGAGATTGAGGTGCATTGTGGGATAGTCCACACACGCTGCCTCATGCAGATTGATGTAAAGACCGTCGTCGGTCTTCATCTGCAGCGATGTCTGCACACCCGTTTCGGAGAACTGTGTCTGCGACGCATTGCCCGAGATAGACGATCGGAAGAGCTTGCGTATCTCCGAGAGACGCGATGTAACGGTGCTGTACTCCTGCGTGTCATAGTCGCCGGGCAACCACCAAGCCTTGTGGTCGCCGGTAAGCGCAAACTGTGTATGCTCCTCCTTTACAAGGAAGTAGGCATTGGATTGCTGCGGAAACTCGTAGCGCAGACCCATACCATAATCGTATACACGGAAGCGGAGGTTCATCAAGCGGCCTGTGCGGTCTTGCTTAAGGGCAACAAACAGCTCGTTATAGTTGTTGCGTATGTCCTTGGTCTCGCCCCACACGGGCTGCCATGTCTCGTCAAACGTGCTCGTTTGTGTTGTCTGTACACTGAATCCGTCCATCAGGTTGTCGGCAGCAATAAGCTCGTAGCCAAGGGTAGACGGCTTTATAACCGTCTTACCCTTGTACGTCAAGCTGTATTGTGGCTGCCCCGAAGGCGTCAGCTCCACATGCAGCTTTACCTTGCCGCCAGGTGATTGGCAGTCGAAGGCAAAGCCGGTGGCTACAGCCAACAACGAAATTATCAACAAAAGAAACCTTCTCATTATGTCTGTCTTATTTTAGTTACTCCGATTTTGTGGCAGTCATAGTCATGTTCTTGACGTCAAGCACAATGGTGTAAGTGCCTTCCTCGCCTTCCGAAACCTTCCACTTGTAGTCGCGCTCGTCGGGGTACTTAACGAGCATGCAGGCCGAATGAGACAGACCCACACCGTTCTCGGTAGGCATAATATAGTCGCACTCAAAGCCGCTGTTGATGCTGAGCGGGAACTTCATCTCGCCTTTCTTAAGGGCGAATGTTGCGGTGTAGGTGTTGTCGTCTACCTTGTCAAACTTAACCGACTGTTCGATTTCCCAACCATTAGGTGTGGCATCGCCAACGGCGTAGACGTTGTTGAAATGATACTGAGCCTCGCCTCCAGGCACAACCACAACGTCATCGCCTGTCACATCTTCCCAGTTGGTTATGCCAGCTCCCTCTATCTTAACAGCACCGCTAGCTGTGAACGTAACGTTGTACACATACTTCTTGCCCGACTCAAACTTAACGTCGGCAGAGATAGCTGCCTTGTACACCTTACCGTTGTGCTCGAACTCGATGTTGCGTGTTGCGGCATCGTTGCCATCGATGTTAGGCAGCACGATAGCCTCAACATAGTTACCGTCTGCCGAGCGCATCTCCACATCCTTCTTGGTGTCGCCAGACACCATACTAAGCTCGTCGGCAAAGGCGCTGTACGACACCTTGGTGTACATACCCTTGATGTAAGCCTTGAGGTCGGACAGCGAAGAGCCGTCCTCGGCAGTGGTCACCATAAATATCTTTGTAAGCTTATGCTTGAAGTTGAGCACAGCCTGTGGCGCATCGGCGCTCACACCCGTTGCCTTTGCACCAAGAAGGTCTATGAGAGCCTGGTTGTCCTGCTTCTGCACATCAAGCTCCACCACGCCAGCTGCAGCTGTAGTGCTGTACGGATAGTAAGCCACAACGTCCACCTTGCTGCCGTCGTCGGGCAGGCTGGCAGCCTTTCCTACCGGTGCAAAGTTGGCATTTGCCGCCCAGCCTTCTGTCAGGGTGTTGCGGTAGGCAAGGTTGTCGGCGGCATCAATGTCGGTTGTACCAGCCTTAAGGGTGTATATACCAATCTGGTCGCCGGCGTTCCACTGGTCGTCAAAGGCACGTGTCTGTGGCAAGGCGATGTTGGCAACAACCTGCAACTGGGCGTTCTTGGTATCGTTGCCGTTTACTTCTTCATTGCTGCAAGAGGCAAGGGTCATAGCTCCTGCCATTGCAAAAAGCATAAATGATGACTTGTTCATAATCTGTTTTTTTTAGTTATTATTGTTCTGCTATTGTTTTGATGTATCTTTATAAGAGACTTATTGGTGTGCGTTTTGTGGCTTATTGGTATGCGTTAGGGGTTATAACGCCCATGTCAACAATGGTCCAGTTGGTTACAGATGGGTCCAATCCGTCCACACTTACCTTGCCTCCAATGTCGATGGTAGAGTGAGAGCCGTCGTTGAAGTTGGCTACAAAGTTGCCTATCGACGTCTCAAGACGCTGCTGTGTGCCGTCCGATAGGAACATCACAAACTGCACGGTAACATCCTTGCTGAGGTCGAGTGCAAAGACATTGAATGGTGCCGTTATTGTTCCTGTCGTGGCATTGATACTGAAGTCGGACACAGCCTCAACCGCAGTAGACGCAATAGATGTGTACATATTGTATGTTGCCATTGCTTTGGAAAGGATGGCGTAGCCTCCCTGCACCACTGCGCTGCCGTCGGTAGACGTAACTTTGGCCTTAAGCGACACATTGAGCTGTCGTGTTGTCTGCTGCATTGGCAGCGTAAGGCTTGTCTTGTCGCCCGTAAGCGATGTTATTGTCTGCGACGCACAGTAGAAGGTGGAGGGTGTTCCGCTTATTGCTTCGGCATTGCCTGCGCTGTGCGAGGCAGCCTTAACCGTGGCTATGCCGTCGTTTACGTCAACCCCCAACACCGGAACGTATGCCAAGAACGTATAGTCGCAGTTCGACTTAAGCTCCATCTGATATGTGTCCGACGCTACGGTGTAGTTGTCGCCGTTGACAGATAGCACGTACTGCTGTGGCCGTTGCTGTGCATCTATGCCGCTCCAGTCGGTGTGTATGTCCACCAATGTGCGTGGCAGCACTATCGGGTCGGGCAGTTCGTCGCCGCATGATGCCATGCTTAGGAGCGTGGTGCAGAGCACGGTGCCTAATGCTAAGGTTTTAAGGTTATGGTTCATATCCTTGTAGTGTATTGTTTATTTGTTCTACTTTCTGTTTATAAGCCTTGGCTTTAGCTTGCCGGTCGAAGGCTTAGTTTATACGGCGAGGCAGAGCCTTCATGCCTTTGACATCCGCCTTAGATGCCTTGACGATGCTAATGGCAAATCCGCCACCCGACGCAGAGGTTATATCCACTACCGACTTGGCGTCTACCACACCTTTCTTTATTACGTATGCCTGCGGATTGGTGTCCCAGTGGGCATCCTTTGCGTCTGCATATACGGTAGCGATGTACTGTGTGTGCGGGTCGAGGAAGTTGAGCTTGAGCACCGAGCGGTGTCCGTTTTCGTCCACTGTAGAGCCTACATACCAGTCGCCTGTATGCTTTGCACAGCGTGCCACGGTGATATAGTCGCCTGGCTCAGCCTCAAGATATTGCGAGTGGTCCCAATCTACGGGCACCTGCTTTATAAACTCGAAGGCATCGGCAAACCTCTCGTACGATTCGGGCACATCCGCCATCATCTGCATAGGCGAGTACATCGTTAAGTATAGAGCCAACTGTCGGCACAGCGTGGTGCGTGCCTTGCCGTGGTTGCTGCCCTTATAGTAGCTCAGGTCGGTCTGGAAGATGCCGGGGGTGTAATCCATCGGACCTCCCATAAGACGTGTGAAGGGCAGAATGGTGGTATGGTCGACGGGGTTTCCGCCCATTGCCTCAAACTCGGTACCGCGTGCCGACTCTTGTGCCAACCAGTTGGGCCAAGTGCGGCAAAGACCTGTAGGACGTACCGCCTCGTGCGAATCGACCATCACCTTATAGTCGGCGGCACGCTCTGCCACGTGCAGATAGTGGTTTACCATCCACTGCGACGAGTGGTTTTCCGACCTTGGTATCACCTGTCCCACATATCCTGTCTTTACGGCATGGTAGCCATTGTCTACCATAAACTGCAGAGCACGGTCCAGTTGTACATCATAGTCGGCTGCATTGGCAGACGTCTCGTGGTGCATAACAAGCTGCACACCCTTTGAGGCGGCATACTTGTGAAGCCCGTCCACATCAAAGTCGGGGTAAGCGCGGTCGAACCTGAACTGTCGGTTGCGCCAGTAGGATTCCCAGTCTTCCCATCCTTCGTTCCATCCCTCAACCAGCACTCCCTCTATGCCATGCTTTGCTGCAAAGTCGATGTAGCGCTTAACGTTTGCGGTATTGGCGGCGTGGTGTCCGTGCGGCTTAAGCTTGGTATAGTCGGTAATGCCTGGTTTGGCAAATGGGGCGTCGGCATAGCTCCACGACATACCCGAGCCGTTGAACATCTCCCACCATACACCAACAAACTTCATTGGCTTAATCCACGACGTGTCGGCTATCTTGCACGGCTCGTTGAGGTTTAGTATGAGCCTTGAGGCAAGTATGTCGCGGGCGTCGTCGCTCACTATAACGGTTCGCCAAGGCGATGTGCAGAAGGGCAATAGGTAGCCCTTGTCGCCCTGCTTGTCGGGTACGAGATTGGATGTAAGCACCAAGTTGCGATCGTCGAGGTCGAGTTCCATACAGGCATAGTCTACAAGTGCCGCCTCGTGGATATTGATGTACAGTCCGTTGCCTTTAAGCATTAGCGGTGTCTGCACTACGAGGTCGCCCTCTGCCTTTCCTTCGTAGCCCTTATGGGCAAGCGATTGTTTTGTGAACTCAGTGCGCAACTGCGTCAATCGCGCTGTTGTATACGTGAACTCCTGCGTGTCGTAGTCGCCGGGCAGTGCAAAAGCGGTGTAGTCGAAGCCGAGATTAAACTCGGTCAGCTCGTTCTTCAGCACAAACTTACGCAGCGTTTGCTGCTCGGGAAACTCGTAACGAAAACCCAATCCGTCGTCGAACAAGCGGAAACGCACATCGAGCTGACGTGTGGAAGAGGGTTGATAGAAGTGTACAAGCATCTCGTTATAGTTGTTGCGCACTGCCGACTGCTCTCCCCAAACCGTATTCCAGGTCTCGTCCTTCGACTGTCGCTCCACGCTTTGCAGCTCCATATTGTCCTTCATGCCACGCTCGTTCTTGATGTCCATGCCCAACCGGCTTTGGTGTATCACTACCCTACCCTTATAAGATAAGGTGTAATAGGGTATGCCGTCCTTGCAGTAGGTGTTGAGCACAAACTGCTGGTTGGGCGACAACAGCTCCTCGGCAGCTGCCCCAAGCGACGTAACGAGTATGGCGATAAGCATCAGTATCTTCTTCATAATATCTACGTCAAAGTGTTGTTGTATGTTTACTTTATCTCCACTCTACTGCTTGCTGAGCCTTACCACCTTGCAGCCGTGGGCGGGCAGCGTGACGCTAATCTCGCCGGACGTGCCCACATCCTCGTGGAGCCAGAGGTCGCGCATCTTCATCTGCCCGGTGATGCCGAGCTGCGAGAGGCCGACGGTGCGCTGCTGGGGGGTGTCCTCACGGTTGAAGAGGCCTACCACCCAGTCACCGTTCTTCATCTGTCCGTACCAGATCTGGCTGTTGGGACTGCTGGGGTCGTCGCTCAGGGGTTGGCCCACGAAGCCGTCGGCATTGAGGGCGAGCATCTCCTTGTTCTGGGCGAACTTAAGGAGTGAGGGCAGGTCGTAGTTGCGCACCGACGCGTCGATGGGGTTGTCGGCAATGGACACGGGGCCTCCGGCCATGAGCTGCAGGCTGATGGACGACATGCGCTCCTCGTCGTTGCTGAACGTGTTGAGGCGGATGAAGTCGCCGTCGGGTATCATCTTGCCGCGGCCGGTGATGTGCGACCAGTGGATGAAGCCGTCGAACTCGTTGTGGCAGGTGGGCCAGCCGTTGAACACGCCGCCGCGCAGGCGGCCTGACGTGTGGTCCCAGCCACCCCCGAAGGTGTCGGCCACGATGCGCGCCATGTTCATGTATTTCTTCTCGTACTTGGCGTCGTTGTACATGTTCGGCATCACGATGGAGGTGAACACCCCGTACTTTGCGGCCGACTCGCTGATGTACTTCAGGGCCAGGCGGTACTCGTCGCGCCCATAGCCGCGTCCGGCCATGCCGCCGGCGCCGGAGGCATCCTCGAAGAGGCACATGAAGTCCATGCGGATGAAGTCAACGCCGAGGTTGTGATAGTACTTGAAGAAGCCGTCGATATAGTCGCGCGCGCCCTTGTGGCTGGGGACAACCCAGTTGAATACGTCGCCCTTGTCGGGATACATCACATTGTCGCGGTCGATGGCGTCGTTGTAGTGCAGGTCCTTGAACGTGGCGCCCGAGGTGCCGACGACGGCTGTCTCGTCGGGGCCGTGGAGCCAGAGCGGATTGTCATAGATACCGAGCTTCAAGCCGCGTTCCTTGCACCAGGCGGAGAGGTCCTTGATCTTGACGCCGCCGTAGCTGGTCATGTAGCCGCCCAGATCGGGGTTGGTGGGGTCATCGTCCTTGTTGTAGTACATCGACATGAAGCCGTCGGTGCAGATCATGTTGTAGCCGTAGGGCAGCAGGTTGGCAGCCTGCCAGTCGAGCCACTGCTTCCACTGCGACTCGTTGAGCGAGCGGTCGGTGTTCTCCTGCTCGCGCGTCCAGCAGTACTCATACACCGTGCAGTAGAGCGGTGCTATCTTCTGTACTGTGGTTTCGGTGCCGGGATTGGGGTTGACCGAGGTCGTATCCTTCTCATAATAGGATGCCGGCAGTGTCCAGTCGGTTTCCTCGCTTGTCTGCTTGCAGCTGGCGAAGCCCGACAGGATAAAGAAGAGACTCAGGGTCATTAATGCTATATGCTTGCTGTTTATCATTGTCGTATCGTTCTTGAATAAAGTTCATACTTATTTGCGTGTGGTCTCCTTGAAATAGACCTTGCGGTTGACCACGTCCACCTTAATCTGATAGTAGCCTGCCTTGGTGATGTACCACTTGCGGTCGGGCTGTCCGCCGCCGGAGTTGTCGACGAAGGTCAGCTGGTTGCCGCCCTCGGCAGGCTGCTCGCCGGACGAGGCGGCACTGTAGTACGGCACCTCAAAACTGTCGCTGCGGATGAACGGGAACTTGATCTCGCCCTTGGTCAGACTGCCCTCCCACGTGAGGCAGTTGGGGTCGGCGGCATAGTTGTAGTGCAGCGAGTTGGCATTGGAGATGTTCCATCCGCACGGCGTGGCGTCGCCCACGAGGTAGAGCTTCATGTCGTTGGCGGCAAGACGCTTGCCCTCGAGCATCTTTGCATACTGGGCGGAGAGGTCAACGCGCTCGCAGACTATCGTGCGCCTGTTGAAGTCAAGGGTGATGCGGTAGTCGCCGTCGGCGGGCACATTCCACTTGTAGTCGTGCATCGTGGAGTTGGCGGCGGTGACGTACTCTATGGCTCCCGTTCCCGTAATGTCCTTGCCAGCCTCGGGCGCCATGATGTAAGGCACCTCAAACTTGTTGGCGTTCTGCATGGGGAACTTCAGCTCGCCCTGCTTGAGCGGGCCCTCATAGACGAAGATGCCCTCGTCCTGCTTGTACATCGGTGCCAGGTCGCCCAAGTTCCATCCGTACGGCGTGGCGCTGCCCACCATCCATATATTCTCCGTATTGATGCGGCTCACGCTGACCGTCATATCCTCCAGGTCGGCCGTGACGGTGTACAGGCCGTCCTCACTCACATGAAGCGGCTCGGCGCCGCCATTGCCAAGCTCGTCATAGACCAGCGTATAGGCATTGCCCTTGGTGCCATAGAACGGCACGTCGGAATAGCGGTCGGGGGTGAGCTTGAAGTCGCCGGCATTGAGGAAGCCGGTCCACGTGTAGCCGTTGTCCATGCCCACGTCCATCTTCACCGCATCGGCCAGGCTGCTGCCGGCCGGGTTGGCGGTGCCGCAGATGTAGAGCTCGTTCTTTGGCTGGTCATACGGCGTGACCGACAGCGTCAGCGAACTGATCTCGGGCAACTGGTAGGTGGCTGCCTCGGGCTGCATGGCGATGAGCTTGACCGATACGGAGCTCGGCGTGCCGGCCACGCCGTTCCAGTCGGACAGCATGCGGTTGAGCTGTGCCGTGGTGAGCGCATACGACCGCGCCTCACTGGCCAGGCGCACCGTGTCGGTGGTGTAGGTGGACGACCCCTCGATGCCCATCTCGATATAGTAGACCACGTTGCCCGAAAGGTTGGAGGCCGCATTCCACGTGAACGTCACGGCCGTGTCCTGCGCCTTGTCAGCGGTCAGGGTGATGGCCGAGTCGGGCGTGCTGCGGAGCTGCATGACATCCTCCGGCCGGTCGAGAGTATAGGGGTTGTCCTCGGAGTTGCAGGCCGTGAAGCCGGCAACCGTCGCCAGGAGGAGAAATATATGTAATAGCTGCTTTTTCATTTTCTTGTCTTATATAAAAATGTTGTCGATTACTTGCTCAACTGGTCCCAATAGGGGTTCTGCACCAGCTTGGGGTTCTTGTCGATTTCCGTCTGATGGATGGGGAACCAGTAGTAAGCCTTGCGGTAGACGCGCGTGATGTAGGGCTTGCGCTGATAGAAGCTCGAGGCGTCCTTGCCGTCGAAGTTCATGCCGTAGAAGTCGCCCGACAGTGTGGTCTCGGCCTCCTTCCAGCGGCGCAGGTCGTCGTAGCGCGTGCCCTCGGCACAGAGCTCCACGCGGCGCTCGGCATGGATGAGCTTGCGCATGGCATCCTGGTCGGCGAGGTTGACGTGGATGTAGTTGTTGTCGGTGGCGCCGGTGGTGTACTGGCGCACGCCGGCACGCTCACGGATCTTGTTGAGAAAGGTGAGGATCTCCTGGTTGCCCGGGTCGCACTCGTTGAGCGCCTCGGCATAGCTGAGATATGCCTCGGCCAGGCGGTAGATGATGCCCGGACGGTAGTTGTAGGAGCCCTGCTTGATGTTGTCCTTCGGATTGACGCGCTTGCGCATCAGGTAACCGTTCTGCGGGGCGTCGTGAGTGTGGTTGTTGTCGGCGCCGCCGTTGAAGAAGTTGTACTGGCGGTCCTCAGAGGGGAAGTAGGCGCCGCTGAAGTTCACCGTCACATAGAAGCGCGGCTCGCGGTGGCAATACATGTTGTAGGTGCCCTGCTTGGTGATGCAGTTGCCGTTCTCGGTCTCGAACTTGGTGCCTGAGCGGTGCTCGTCGGCCCCGGAGAAGCCTTTCTCCTCATACTTTGAGTCGGGATCGGTGATGGGCAGTCCGTTCTCCATGAAGAAGGCGTCAACCAGACTCTGGGTCACGCCGAAGCCGCCATTACCGCCTGAGCCGTTGGGCGTGGCGTTGCGCTCATAGTTCTGGTAGTTGACCGACGGGCGGGCAAAGAGTATCTCGGTGTTGCCGGCATCCTCGCTCTTGAGGAAGGCGTTCTCATAAGAGAGGAACGGGTCGATGGTGGTCTTGCTGTCGTCGGCATACTCGATGTAAAGCTTGTGGCCTGAAGCCTCGGCCTTGTCGATGAGGTCCTTGCAG
>OLGY01001246.1_pt1 | contig 13620 bp, 14 predicted proteins | sample 1605951 | NCBI WGS metagenome assembly OLGY01 (sample SAMN03283280) | human gut metagenome | biome: human-associated habitat; material: feces | host: Homo sapiens | place: Peru | collected 2012
AACCCCCGCTACGAACCCCTTTGACAGTGTGTTTTCCTAATAGGCGCTAATCATAGTTGAATTAACTTGAAAACTGATATCAAATTCCTCTTTTTCATTTTTACATACAAGAAAGTGTCCTTCCATTATAGCGGTCTCCCACAAGTTTTACATACATTTCCTGACATTTGTAAAGAAAAGCCGATAGTATCAATTACTTTGCTTAGTGACTGTAGTTCCATCAACAAATGGATTTCATCTTCTGTTTTGTCCTCTTTTCCTATTAACTTAATTTTTAGTTTTCTTAATTCTCTATAAGCCATCATAACTCCCTTCCACAAGTGGGGCACACACGCGTTGACATTGAAAGGCTATGTCTCATAATATAGGGTGTATTGTCAAGTGTCTCAAGTTCAATTCGGATTTTTTCTCGATTAATTTTTATATTCGGCTCTCCTGTTTGGAGGTCATTTAAAAGTTTTTTTAACTCTGGTGATAACATATGTTCATCTTCTTTCAATTTAACATAAAAATCTCTCACATCTTCGCCGATTATAAGATCGCTGCCTGCTGCTCACCACAGGGAGGTGTGCAAAGTTTCGAGCAGCGTAGGGGGCTTCCGCTCCCAGTATATCACAATTCCATCCAGTTTTACAGACGCTTTCTCGCCTTCATGATTCCGTAGCACGCCAAACCACCTACCACTCCACCGACTGTGTTATAGAAGATGTCTGACAGTTGGAATGTTCCTAGCCGTAGTAGAAGCCGCAGCATCTCTATGTTTACCGAAAAAGAGAGTAAGATTGAGAAGCTGAACGTTTCATAGAGGGCTGTTAAGACTTTCGTGAGGATCCTAGAAAATACTTTTATTGCTCCGGACATCTTTATATATCACTGAATGTCCTTCATATCTAGAATCATTCTTCGATACGACTCTTCCAAGTTGATTTCTGGTTTCCATCCCAATCCTTGAAGCTTATCTGAATTAAGCTTCATCTTCGTATCTGCTGCATATCCGAATGTGTTCGATTCTGGTATATCAAAAATGACTTTAATTCTTCCACCCGCAATCTTTTCACATACCATTTTAGCCATTTCCGCAATCGTTGTGTGTGATGCAGGGTTGGACACATTGTATGCTTCTCCATCTTGTCCTTTCAGAAGAATAGTTAAAAGTCCAATTACGCAGTCTCTAATATAACAATAATTTCCCTCAGACCGTCCTTTTGTATGAAGAACAATATCTTTTTGATTAATTACACTCCTAGCAAATTGAGCAAACACTCTATTCTCATCTGGCAAAATTCCTGCGCCAAATGTTTGCGCTAATCTTGCAATTTTAACTGGCACATTGTACTCCGAAAGATATGCAACACACATATTCTCACAGAGTCTTTTACTCTCAGGATAATTGCTGCGCACTTTCAAGGGATCTATAAAGCCAAGATCCTTTTCAGTTATATCGTGTTCTTCCGACTCAAATGCACCATACATTTCCATAGAAGAAACATAAACAACTGATCTTACTCTTTTATCTTTTGCTAATTCCAATACATTTCTTGTGCCATCTATCGCAGTAAATAAGGTTTCGACAGGCTTGTCGACCATAATTTTAGATGTTGTAATTGAGGCACAATGAATAATATAATCGATCCTTTTATCGATTTGAATTTTCAAAGTTATATCTCCTACAATAAATTCCAAATTTGAATTCATTGTCTCTGCATAAATTTTTTTTGCTTTTTCAATATTTCGCACAAAAGCAATGACATGAATTTTTCCGATTTCTAAAAGGGCTCGTACCAGAGATACTCCAATCAATCCCGTAGCTCCTGTCACTAGAACTGTGCTATTTTCCATTTCTCCGTATGGTAAATCATTATAACCAGCGATGTATTTCAAATCCTCTGATAACGCAGACTTTGTCACTTCAAAATTCCTCCCTTCAATTATCATTACAATAGATTCTTTGTTATTCCTTAGTTTAAGAATCTAAGCCTCTCTCAATTTCTTTAACCATTTTTCAATATCAACACTTAATGCTGTCCAAAAATTTAAAAATTGCTTTCGGCGTCGTTTCCTTCCAATAGATTCGATTTTCGGGGTTATCTTCTGCCTGAACCGCTTTCATCAGAACATTAAACATTGCTTCTCCATTGACTTCGTTTTCTGCAAGAAACATTGTTTCTAATTTTGCCATTTCAGCAAAATGTGTTATTTTTTCATCCCATATAAACCCTGCAACCGGAACTCCAAGAGAATACGCACAAATCATAGAATGCAATCTTGAACCAAACACCGCCATATAATTTGCTTCCATAGATGCCAACTCAATATCAGACTTTGGAATATGAATTTCATCTTCTTTCGCATTGCAAATCTTTGCAATTTCAAGTGCAAAAATATTGTCAACTTGCATACCATTTGTAAATATCTGCCATTTAAAGTTTTTTTCTTTCAATCTATTAATCAATACAATGTATGCTTCTTTGACATCCTCCGGCTGCAACTTTCCTCCATAACGCAAAAAGATATCCGGAGCAATCACGTTGATTCCGATAGTGTTTGATTTCTCATTTCTTGCAACATGATATGTTTCCGGTATCCAAAACGCAGGATCTGCCGCTGGTAATACCTTTAAGTTTTTTTCGACATAATCCGACTTTAGCCTATCTACGCCTGCTTGCCCATCTCTACTACTAAAATATTTTACGCATGGCTTATTTAAGTGCTTTTTTAAATATTTACATTTAAAATTTCTTTCATCATACTTCTGCACATTCATAGCATTAAACATTACAGGTATGTTATGTTTGTTTGCATAATCAATAATAGTAGAATATTGTACCCAAACATCTTGTGTCCCATACTTAAAGCTGCCACCAGAAAAAATAATAGCATCGCTATTCACAAGTTTTTTGAACAACTTTTTTTGATAAAAGCTCTTATATTTTTCAGCAAGTAAAACATCTGCCAACTGGTTTAGTTTTAATTTATAAGCCGCTTTCCAAGTTATTCTACTCCACAATGACGCGTTTCCATCCGACTTATTGTATTCAAAGTCCAACAATTCAGTATCAACTTGTCCATATTGTTTTACAATATAATCAACCGTCTTACCAATAAATTGATCACCCAAATTCTCATATTTAGTTAATCCTATAATTGAAATTTTCATAGGTTATCTCATCCTCCATGATTTTCTTACGTCACTGTGAATCCTCTGTATTTTAATCCTCAAATCCATAGATTTGTTCATTTTCTTGTGCCTCAAGAATTGCTCTCATTGTGTAAAAATCTTCTGGTGTTGTAATTTTGATATTTTGGCTTGGGCCATCAATCAAGTGCATTTTAAATCCATATTCTTGCATCATTGTGCACGAATCGATCCAATTATGCTCTCCTTTTTTCAAAGCATTTTCATGCGCAGAGAGTATGTCATCCAGCCAAAAAGACTGAGGAGCCTTAGCCACTCTTGAATTGTTTCTGCTTGGCACATAATCAATAGACGAATCCGTCTCATTTACAACAAGAATTGTTTCTTTGACTTTCGCCGTTGTTATAGCCGAGCCATAGTTTTGAACAGATTCTATATTATCTGTAATCAATTTCTCCGTAATCAAAGGACGAACCCCATCGTGAATCAATACAATTGCCTTTTCATTTCCTGCTACTTCTTTTGCAGCCTTTAAACCATTATATATTGACAATTGACCTGTTTCTCCACCAGGCACTACTTTACTCACTTTTTCAAGCCGAAATTTATAGAGGAGCTCATTTAAGTACGGAATCCAGCTTTCAATACAAACGACTACAATAGCATCAATCATTGCATGATTTTGAAAATATTCCAGTGTATGTACGATAATTGGTTTATTATACATCTCAAGAAATTGCTTAGGCCGTTCCTTGCTGTGCATACGACTTCCAACACCGCCGGCAAATATTACAGCTATATTCATCACGACTTCCTCACTTTCTTCATCGCCACTGTCAAGAAGCTAATTATCAAACCTTTATTTTCTATGAACGACCAAACACTCACAATAGCCAGAATTCCAATATTTACAGAAGTACTCGCTTTAAAGTAACCATAGCTTACAACGATACCAATCAATACCATTCGAACAAAGTACATCTTTGGAAATGAAAGCTTAACTAATTTGTTCGCATAATATGCTCGTACGGCCATGATAATTAAGTACGATACAAGCGTTGAGATTGATGCCGCATATAATCCAATAAATCGAATAGCAACAAGATTGATTACAAAGTTGGCTACTGCTCCCACCATTGTAGTTGTTCCTATAATTTTTGATTGCTTATATCCCGTAAATATTCCCCCATACATCGCACACAGTGAGTTCATGAATATTGCAATCATCAAAATATAAATATGATTATATGCACTAGAATACTCTTTTCCAATCAGCCAGTTAAAAAACACACTCATGCAGCATATAATTCCTAAGCATAAGCATCCAAAAAACTTGTAGCTTTTCTCTAGCATCCCATTTATAAACTTCTCTTTATCATCGTCGTCTATACTTCGCGCAACCGATTCTATCCAAGCCAAATTAAATACATTATATATAGTTGTATATATTGTCGGTATTTTATTGGCTGCAGCATATATACCATTGCTTGAACTTCCCAAGAAGAAAAGAATAAGTAATCTATCAGATGTATTAGCGATCCACCAAGATACAGCGTTTGGAATCAGCGGAAGACTATATGCCAACAGTTCCTTTAATCTTGCAACTTTAATTTTGCTGAATGCTAAGAACCTCCAAATCTGTTCTTTTAGCATAATAAAAATAGCAGCAACAAGATTTGATACACCTAATGCTATTAAAATTGATTCGCCCTTAAAGCCCAAACCAACTATTAAGACAATATTGATACCAAGCGAAATAACAACCAGTAGAAAACTACAAATTGAATATGTAACATTATGGCCAAAGCCTCGCGCCACACTTTGTGCCATTAGATACAATGCAGATGCAGTAAAGCTAAAAAGAAAAAGCTTAAAATATTGTATCGAATAGAAGTGACTAATTATTATAGCAATGAAGCAAAATACAATTATATTTATCAGAACAATTGCAAACGAGGTGCTGATAACCTCCTCTTTTCCTTCTTGCTCTTTTTCTCCAATTAAAAATCTAAAGACAGCGCCACTTAACTGTAATGTAATTACAGGAACCAATAAGCTAATAATAGTTTGCAATACATCCACATTACCATAATCTTCCGTAGTTAAAGCAGTTGTATACAGCGGAAGAAGCAAAAAAGTAAATATTTTTGAACTTAATGTTCCTATTGATAGTATTAATGTGTTTTTAGCAAGTTGTTTTTCTCGATTAACTTTTCCCACAATTTTACTCCCACTTATAATTCGGATATATAACGTTGTTCAACCTTTGTGTCTGTAAATTTAACCAACGCATTTTCCAAATCTTTATTGTGTATATAGTCCACAACTACCCCGGCAACAATGTCGGATGCTCGTCCTGTTTCTCTAATTTCAAAATTGTCCATCATTCGCTTTAAGGAAGTTTCGTACTTATTTTCATCGAATTTTTGCAACTCATCCATAAGCTCATCATTACTAAAAGCATGTGGAAAAGGAGTGTTGTCAAATGAAAGCCACACTCCGCGTGTTTTTACGTAGGACGCATAATCTGTTGCATAAAGAAAAACTGGTTTTTTACTAAGTGCAAAATCAAAAACCATGCTGCTGAAATCCGAAACAAACACATCCGTAGCACTCAATAATGCCGTCGAATCTGCATATCGGGTCACATCAATACAATTGTTAAAATTCATTAATTTAGATGCATCAGCTTTAATATTCGGGTGCAAACGATATAAGCCAACCCACTTACCACCAAACTTTTTTTCTAATGCTTCTGCAAAAGAATTCAGTTCAAGATCGTATGGTGCCAAATCGAATTCATCTCTAAATGTCGGCGCATATAAAACTATATGTGTTTCTTTAGGAATTCCGAGATTTTCTCGTACTGCTTCCGCTTTCCTATTCACATTTTTAAACAGTTCATCATTTCGTGGAAGCCCTGCCTCTAAAATTTTTCCACTGTACCAAAACATATCGTAGATAATTTCAGATGTTTTTTTACTGTTTGACAACATCAAATCAGTTATTTCCGCATCTGCTTTGGCATGTTTAAGATAAAAGGGTGGCAAGTCCTCAACACATTTTCTTTCTACAAGCTTAAATCCTAATCCACCATGCCATGTCTGCAAATAAAGCTGTTCTTTTTTCTTTTTAGGTGCATAATCCTTCCGGCAATTATCAATCCAGACTGCGGCTGTTGCCAAATAATACATTGATTTCATTGTATAGTACTGTACTTCTTTGATTGATTCTGGAAAATCTACAACACCATTAGTGTATTTATCTAAAAGCCATACAACTTCAATGTCTTTATTATGTTCCAATATTTTGTCTACAATATATTTAGGATTATCTCCATACCCTTTTCCATGATAATTACATACTACTATTCGATTCCTCTTTACTGGAAAGAAACAAAAAACCTTTGCAGCAAAGGGGAACAGAATTGTATTTATCTTATGATGTAATTTCCACACACAATTCTTCAAATTATTTTTCATATCTATCCTATCTAGTTTTTATCAAATTAATGTTTTTTCAGCACAGCTTCATGTAGATATGGCTTTTTTAAACTCATCAAAGGATTCGTATTGGGGTATTACTTTCAACAAATCAGAAATAATTTCGTCCTTGTTATCTCCGTCCACATGAAGACCTCGATAAATTTCTTCCGCCTTATCTGTTTTCCAAAGCTGATTGTACCAGTGCATATCCTCTTCGGTTACTTCTCTTTTTAAATATTTCCTTTTCACCTGATATGTAATTTTTGCATAATTTTCAAATGACTTTAAATTTTTCTGGTAATACTCTTCTAAAGTACAAATTACTTTTGCCGGATTTCCTGCAATCACAACATTATCTGGAAAAGTTCCAGATACTACACTACCTGCACCAACTATCACATTGTTTCCTATATGTGTTCCCATTAGTATAATTGCACGCATTCCAATAAAGACATTATTACCAATTTCCGTCATTGCAGCCTTCCGTAGCATACGGTGATACATTGGGCGTAACACTGCATAACTGTAGTCATGACCCAAAATAATAACATCTTTTGTAATCCTGCAGTTTTTTCCAATCTTAATATATGGAAGATTTCCTTCATCTATCATCACATGCACAGGATCATAGAAGAATGTTCCAGAACCTATTTCTGCCCCCCCCCCCGATTCAAATAACCAATATATGCATCAGAAGAATATCTATTAGGGTACATTACTCTTTTTGCCACATTTCTCACAAATGTTTTTAGTCCCATTTTTATATTTCCTCACCTTCAATATCTCTTGCTCCCGCTGTCAAAGGAATTAAGAAAAGCAATACTTGAAACACAAAATAATTTTCAGTATTATCCGTCAAATATGTAACAAATGCAAATATGATCAGTGCCACATAGAGTGTTGCATCTCGTTTTCCTAACTTTTCAAACAATTGAATTGGCATATAAAGTAATTGATAGGCGAACCATAAAATTGATCCGAAGAAGCCAAAGTCAATGTATATCTTTAAAATATCGTTATGTAATCCTCGTACAACAACCATATTTCCAACTTCAGCTCTACTCATATTCTCTATCATCTTAGACACGCCTGCCAATCCCCAGCCTAGATAGCTAGGTGAAAATTTTGTTCTTGCCAAGAAATAGGAATAAATTGCGTCTCTTCCCATGACATTAATACCGTATGTTGCCATAGTTGCCAAAAATTCTCCGTTATATAGAATGGCAATGTAGCCTAAAGATACTGCTATTCCTAATGTTCCAACAACTATAAGCGTTCCCTTTTTTAAGCCTTTTTTTCTTACAACCAAAGCGAAGATGCCACTTACAACAATTCCAGCGAAAGCAATGCGCTTTCCACCTATAATAAAAAGGAACACTAAAAGAACGAACTTACTTAATCTGAGCTGCTTTCTTGCAAAAAACAAATAGTATATAATGCATAGTCCCAAGCAATATGTTAGTTCGTGAACTTCTAATAACGAAGATGGTGATTCTGCTACTCCAAAAACTTCTCCCAATGTATATAATATTCCTGCAATTCCTATTCTTGGAATTGCAAACAATATTATGAGAACTCCGTCAAATAATAACGCCTTACATATGCATTCTATAGATTTCTCCCTTCTCAAAAGCCATACACAATAAACCATCACTACAACACATACTTTGTCCAAAATGTATGCAATTGATCTTGTCACAAACGAAAGTCCATACGCCTGTGTAACTGGGCTTGATAAGAATGACAATACCTCAACCGCAAAATACAGTATAAAAAGCGGAAGAAAAAGTCTTATATACTCTTTTTGCCTCGCTGTGACACCATTTCTTCTCGGAGTTGAAATAGTAACAGCGAAAATAGAAAAAGTTCCTATATATTTCATATAATACAGAAGTTGGTATGCCGGTCCACTTAGTCCAGGATGAAAGACTTTTGTTTGCATCCATAACAACTGTAAAAATATTACACTTCCACATAATAACCCATTTCGGTTTACTTTTAATTCTCCCATAATCAAATGCCCCATTTAGCTTTTTATCTTTATCAAGCTATAAACAACGCCACACAATTTGTGTCTCATCGCAGTGAACAATATTTTTCTCGGCAGTGACTCTTTGCTTGTATTCATCTTTTGAACTACAGCCTGAAAATGATTATCTGTAACGATTTCTTTCAGAAACTCTTTTTGTTCTTTCTTACTGCAATCTGCTGTTACAATTAGTTTTAATGCTCCAATAATATTTGAAACATACTGAAATGCCAATCTATCCTTTACATCTTGATTATAATTCAGTTTTTCACAAGCATTTAAACAAGCATCGTAGCAAAACTTATTTTTGTCATATCGATCCTGTCGATAAACATGTGTCAGCGAGGTTCCATTTTCACAATAAAAATATAAAGCTTCCGGCAATATTGCTACACTTTGTAATCCTTTATATAAGAACAACAGTGAATAAACATCTTCAGATATATATTGCCGTTCAGAAACGAACTTCCACTGCTCTCGCTGAATTGCCTCCATTGAATACATACATGCCCATGCACTCATCCATAAGTTTGTTTTTTCTCCAGTTTTTGGATCTGGTGCGATTAAATTAGGCAAAACATAACTTTGAACTTCACTCTGACGATATAATTTCTTTTTGGTTTTCGGTATCATGCATTTCTTTGTTTTACCGCTTGAATCCACATTACAAAACCCGAATAAAACCATTTCCGCTTTATTCTCAGAAATGCAGGAGTATGCTTTTTCTATAGCGTCCAATGCAATGTAATCATCACTATCAAAAAAACAGATATATTCGCCTGTTGCATTTTCAATGCCTGTATTTCTTGCGTATCCAAGTCCGGCATTCTCTTTATGGACGACCTTTATTCTGCTATCTTTTTTTGCCCAATCCTCGCAGAGTTCCGGACAATTATCTGGCGATCCATCATCAACCAAAATAATCTCTAAATTCTTATAGCTTTGGTTAACAACACTCTTCACACAACGGTTTAAATACTTTTCCACATTGTAGATTGGTAAAACCACTGAGACGACGCCTTTTCTCATAATGTTTTCCTCCAAGTGCAACTCATAAGAAACGACGTCTGCTCTTTTTAATGATTAGAACAAAACTTTCGCTTCCAACTTTTTTGTAAAATCAATCCAGGAACCAGGCAGGCCAATGTCAGAGCTCTATCAGGCGTATCCTTTAAAATTTTCGCAATACTCACGCCTGCGAATTTTCCATAGATGATATACTGTAGAGCTGCTTTCACCCTATATTTTTTCTTAAACTCCGGCCCCATAAATTCTTTTGCCCTGTTCATACAACCGATAGGCGATTTAATATTATTGAGCCTTCTGTTTTTCGTAAGTCCGTCATCTTGATAGTTTCCTATGTAAATTGCTTTGTTAATGTGAACCATCATGTACTTTCTTGCCATTCTGACCCACACGATATCTTCTCCAAGAAATCTTTCACCTTGATATTCCGGGAACGGGAATTCTCTCAGACATACCGTCTTAAACACTTCTGCTTTATCTGCCATCGTGTCATCCGAATTCACTCTAGCTTCTGTGTATGATGCCACTCGTTCATTCGGAACAAATTCTTTTCCATTTACATTTCCATCAGGATACGCTCTTAAAAACGCATAGCCACAGATGTTCTTTTCATCCTCATACCTTTTGTGATAACGCAAAACCGTCTCAACTGCATCCGTCGTCAAGGTATCGTCCGAATCCACAATAAAAGTCAGTTCCGACTCAATTTTCTTAACTGCATAGTTCAAGGCCGTATGCTTACCACCATTTTCTTTGAAAAAGTATCGAATCGGAAAATCAGAATCTGATAGCCACGCTTTCACAACCTCTTGGGTATTATCCTTACTCCCGTCATCTACGATAACCCATTCAAAATCTTTGCATGTTTGCTTTTTCAGCGAGTTATACAGTTGTGGCAGTACCCCCCCCCGGTTGTAAGTAGGGGTTAAGATTGTCAGCCTCATTACTTCGTCTCCATCTGCTGTGCGATATCAGCATCCACGATTTCCTCGCCAGTCTTATGCTTCAGCTGCTCCTTGGATGCTTCGCTCAGACCGTTGTTGATTACACAGTTCATATCACAGGTGCTGCACTTATCCAGTTCCTCTTTGGTGACTTTGCCATCACGGTAATCACGGCAAATCTTCAGCTCATACATGCTGTACGGATGCTTAGTGAAGAGAGCCTTGAACTTATGTACCAGAACCCAGGTAGCAGGCTTCCAGATGTACTTATGCATAGCAGGACTTACACTACCGATCATCCAGCAGTCACGGTCGCAGCAGCGAACCTTTGCACGAACCTTCTCTGCTTCCGGGCTGTTCCACAGCTCATCCCAAGTCTGATTATTCAGGTTACCCATAACCTCTTTGTCCTTGGTACCGTTGCAAGGCATAACATCGCCATACGGGTCGATGAAGAATGTGTCGAAGCTCATGTCGCAAGGCAGCAGACGCTTCTGACCGTAGATGTAGTTGATCAGGCCGTGGTTAAAGTACGCGCGGAACCACTTCTTCGGGCTATTGCTGCGGAGCAGTTCATTGACCAGATTCTCGAAATTCTTAGCAACCATAGGACGGTCGTGGATGATGTTCTTGGCCTCAACGAAGTAGAAGCTGTTATGCAGAGATGCCGTTGCGAACTCCATGCCCATCTCGTCAGAAATCTTGTACAGAGGAACCAGGTCAGGAGCGTTCTTGTCCTGAACAGTCATGCCGAAGCCGACGTCCTTCATACCCATTTCACGCAGCATCTTCAGTGTGCCATAACCACGCTGGTAGCCGTTCTGCAGTCCACGGATCTCGTTGTTGGTCTGCTCCAGACCCTCGATAGAGATACGAATACCGATCTGCGGAAACTCTTTGCACAGGTCAACGATACGATCCGTGAAGAAGCCATTGGTCGAAATAACAATACGATCAGACTTTTTATACAGTTCGCGCACGATATCCTTCAGGTCAGTGCGGATGAACGGCTCACCGCCGGTGATGTTGGTGAAATACATCTTCGGCAGCTTCTTGATGGTCTCGATACCGATTTCCTCTTCTGGCTTGGAAGGTGCTTTATAACGGTTGCACATAGAGCAACGAGCGTTGCAGCGATAAGTGACGATGACCGTACCATTTAACTTCTTTTCTTCAGACATGATTAACTCTCCCAACTCTCTCTTTTAAGAATGTTTCGATTTTATTTAAGAACCACTTTGCACATACCGAGAACACAACCGAACCGCAGATGACTGCAACAGCTGTGAAGATATATGCCAGCAGACCATTTCCAAATAGATGAACTAAGTGTAACTTCTCAAGCACACGATAAATTACCATGTGGCACAGGTAAATCTCGAAGCTGATACCACCGAGGAACTTGGCAACAGGATTGACCAGTCCCCCCCCCCCCGATTGCATCCAAGGGTATAGACCAGTGCTGCTACACAGAAGAACAGCATTGTAAGCGTATTGCCGCCTACTGCAAAATAAGTAACCGTGGCAATCAGCAGAATTGCTCCAGCGATGACCTTGTGCTTCGATGCGAAATCAGCCAACTCTTTCCGATAGAGGAAGACCAGACCTCCGATGATGAAATAGATTGCATCGTAGACAATATTGGTTCGCGGGCTGAAATCCACAATGTGGTTTCCATCAAAGAAATAAGTCCCGCACAGCCAGTTAAATACAAGTGCCACAACCGCCACACTCCACGCTCTCTTCTTATTTCCAATCAGGAAGCAGAAGAACGGGAACAGCATGTAGAACACAAAGATGACTGCCAGTGTCCAACTCACACCAATAACCGAAATCTTGGCATTCGGCAGAAGCCCTTGGCATAATGTCAAGTTTGCGAAAATCTCAAACAAGGATTCCTTGCTTGGTGAAATCACAAGGTCTAATGCACAAAGCAGTGCAAAGTATGGCCAGATCTTGATGTACCGTTTCTTGTAGAAATCCTCTACGCTAATCTTCTGATCAATAATTTTCTGGTAATAGCCGCAGCACATTCCAAAGCCACTGACCATCATAAAAAGGAAAACGAGGTTTGTGAATGATGGTATCAGCCTCTCAAACACAAATCCTCCTATCCCATATTCTCCGTTTGCGAGGACGTGCATCAGTGCAATTCCAATGATGGCATATGCCTTCAAACCATCTATTCCCTCATATCTATCCGCTTTTGTAGCCACAAATCTCTCCTCACGTACCAGTTTTACTGATACACCTTCATAATTTTCTCGTAATACTCATCGATAGTATCGAAGCTGATGTCCTTACAGTTCGCACTGTAATCTGCACACAGCTTCTTATCACCCCAGAGCTTCTCGATCTTCTTTTTCAGGTCTTCGCCATTGCCGCTTTCAAACAGCTCGCCGGTCTTGCCGACCTGAATCAGTTCCGGGATGCCACCAATGTCTGCTCCCAGCACCGGTGTGCCATACATCTGGGATTCCATCACAGAGAACGGGCAGTTCTCATACCACTCAGACGGGTAGATGGAGAACCGTGCCTCACGGATGAGCTTTTCCAGTGCCTCACCCTTCTGAAAGCCAACGTTCTTGATATTCTTAATACCATTTACTGTCTCTTCCAGCGGGCCAGTACCGGCGAAGATGAACTGCACATCCGGCAGCTCCTTACAGACCTTGATCAGTGTACCGATGCCTTTCTCTTCAGAGAAGCGACCAAAGTAGAGAACATAATCCTTCTTCGGCGTCTCTCTCCACTCCACCTTATCGATGAAGTTGTGCATTGCCACGGTCTTCGCAGCAAACAGCGGGTTGCTGTCCATTTTGCTCTTCATGAACTCGGAGCAACAGATCATGGTGTCAATGTACTTATAGGTACCTTTCCACTTCCAGAACTCCGCTTCCATCATTCCGATGGCAGACTTTGCCGTGGAGCCGTGGATACACTTGCCTTTCATGCAATTCGTGAAATGTCCACCGAGGCACTTCTCGCAGTTCTGATGAG
>OLGY01001247.1_pt1 | contig 13607 bp, 15 predicted proteins | sample 1605951 | NCBI WGS metagenome assembly OLGY01 (sample SAMN03283280) | human gut metagenome | biome: human-associated habitat; material: feces | host: Homo sapiens | place: Peru | collected 2012
CGACGAAGCTGAGCAGGAGTGCATAGTCTTTTCTTGCTTGGAGGTCGTCATGAACTAAATAGCAAAACACTTATTGATGCATATAATAATATAAGTGATATATGCAGGAGTGACACGATGCGCATATGTGAATTACGAGAAAAAGAAGTAATTAATACCTGCGATTGTAAGGTGTTAGGCTGTGTAGTAGATATAGATTTTGACTTGTGCAGTGGACAGATAGAAGCAATTATCGTTCCCGGACCCGGAAAAGTATGTGGGATATTTGGCGTGGACTCGGAATATATTATCCCATTTGCATGTATCAGGAAAATCGGACCCGATATTATATTAGTGGAGATTCAGAAAGAAAAGTTTTTGAAGAAAATATAGCAGATAAGAGAGTTTTGATTTCTTTCACGTAAATCGAAACTCTCTTATCTATTTTGGGTTTATGTAGGCCAAGCCACAAAGTCTAATGGAATATGTATCTAATAAGGGGAGAATGAAAGTCTGAAAAATTATTCTCCAGAAACCTTACAGCAACTGTCTCTTTCTATCAAATGATGTGGCACGATAATCTTTGTCGCAACCAATCCCGGATTTTCAATATGATTAATAATCTGCGAGGCTGCTTCAATTCCCAGCTGGCATGAATTGATGTCAATGGATGTGAGCTGTGGAGAAGTCAGTCTTGCAAATAATGAATTATTAAAGGAGATGATTGATAAATCTTCCGGAATCGACAGTTTGTTCTGCAGACATACTCGTTCCAGAGAAACAGCAAGAATATCATCACTTACTACAATTGCGGTTGGGGGTTCGGATTGTAATAATAACGCAGAAATTTCTTCGGTATTATTCTGCGATACATTTGCAACTTCTACACAGTATTCAGGTCGCATCGGAAGCCCATGTTTTGCGAGTGCGAGCTGGTAACCGGATTTTCTGTCAGCAGAGAAAATGAGATTGCTGTCAGAACCCAGATATGCAATTCGACGATGACCGAGCTGGTAAAGGTATTCCGTTGCTTCTTGTCCTGCCAGTAGATTATCATTATCAATATAGATACTCTGATTTGTGTATTGTGTAGCTTTTCCAATCAGACTGTATAGCAATCCTTCATTAAATAAATAGTCGATAACAGGATCATCTTTTCTGGAATACAGAACAATAAACGCATCTACTTTACCACTTCTCGACATAGAGCGGACTGCCTGCAATATTTCGTCTTCGTCTTGTCCGGTTACAATCGTTGTCATATATTGTTTTTGGTTACAATAATGACTGACACCGCGAACTGCTTCAAGATAAAATGAGTTTTCGTATACTTCGCGTGCAGACGCAGGAAGGATAATCCCTATTGTTCGTGAATTTTGAGAAGCAAGGTTACTAGCCTGGAAATTTGGTTCATATCCAAGCTCGATCATTGCTTTTCGAACCTTTTCTTTTGTTTCATTGCTGATAGAAGGGTTATTTTTACAGGTTCTGGATACTGTAGAAGGAGATACCCCTGCCAAAGCTGCAACATCTTTAATTGTCACTGTCATAAATAAAGCCTTTCATTTTTATGTATAAGTTATAAATAGTATTTTAAAGAAAGAAAATACTAATGTCAAATGCATTGCATAAGAAATTGCATAAGTTATGCAAAAGGAGTGGAAATAAAAAGACGGAAATGTTGAGCAATAGTAACAAAAACATAGATATTAAATTGTGTGATATTTCAAAAACAACAAAAATGAAACTAGAAAAATGCACAAAAACAAGCATGGTAAATTGTGGAAAAAAGAGAAAGCGATGCAATATTAGAAAATAGAATTGAAATATCATGAAACTCTGATTATAATTAATGCAAACGGTTGCACAAAACAATGCAAATAAAAGCAAAGGTGTGCAATAAAAATAATGTAGAGTAAAGGAAACACAGGGGAGGTTTAAAAGTGAGTAATCAAGAGAAACAAAATGTACTGGCAACTGTTCTGGCTCCGTTAACCGGTAAGGCAGTTTCACTATCAGAAGTCCCGGATCCGGTATTTGCGGAGAAAGTTATCGGGGATGGAATAGCGATGATACCGGAAGATGGGAAAATTGTAAGTCCGGTGGACGGAGAAATTTCATCAATTGCTGAAACCGGTCATGCATACGGATTTACAGCGGATAATGGTCTCGAGGTTTTGGTGCACGTAGGACTTGAAACGGTATCTCTGAAGGGGGAATGTTTTAAGGTTTACGCAAAAGCAGGCGATAAAGTAAAGGCCGGTGATCTGATAGCTGAGGTGGATTTGAATCTTCTGAAAGAAAAAGGACTTAATTCCATCAGCCCTGTTCTGATTTGTTCTGACTTGGAAGAAAAAGAAATTTTATATACAGAGGGAAATGTAAAAGCAGGAGAATCTGTAGTACTGACAGTGAAGGACAAAAAAGAGAAAATAGCACAAGATACGCAGAATAGCACAGAAACATCAGATGTCAAGGCAGATAAATCAGAGAAGAATACAGTAGATAAAGAAACTTCAAAGAAGAAAGAAAAGAAGAAATTCAACTTCAATTTTGATCTTCTTCAGAAGCTTGGAAAAGTATTGATGACGGTTATTGCAGTTATGCCGGCAGCAGGTCTGATGATCAGTATAGGAAAACTGGTACAGATGGCAGGCGGAGATATTTCATTTATCTTGACGGTCGGAAGTACGATGGAGAACATCGGATGGGCAGTTATTAATAACTTACATATTCTATTTGCAGTAGCAATCGGTGGTTCCTGGGCAAAAGAAAGAGCAGGCGGTGCATTTGCAGCAGTAATTACATTTATCTTAATTAATCAGATAACGGGTTCAATATTCGGAGTTACTTCTGCAATGTTAAATGACCCGGATGCAATAACACATACATTGTTCGGAAAAGAAATTTTAGTAAATGGATATTTTACTTCCGTATTGGGAGTTCCGGCATTGAACATGGGTGTGTTTGTCGGAATTATTTCAGGATTTGCCGGAGGAATAATCTATAATAAGTATTACAACTATCGTAAATTACCGGACGCGTTGTCATTTTTTAATGGAAAACGTTTTGTACCAATGGTTTGTATTGCATGGTCAGTAATTATTTCGTTAATCTTAGCAGTAATCTGGCCTGTAGTACAGTCAGGAATCAATGCATTTGGTGTGTGGATCGCAAATTCATCTTCTACATCACCAATCCTGGCACCTTTTATCTATGGAACGTTGGAACGTCTGTTACTTCCATTTGGATTACATCATATGCTGACAATTCCAATGAACTATACTTCATTTGGCGGAACTTACACAATTGCAACCGGAATCAATGCCGGAAAACAGGTATTTGGACAGGATCCGCTGTGGCTCGCATGGGTAACAGATTTGATCAATTACAAAGATGCAGGACAGCTTGATGCATACAAGAATTTGCTTACAACTGTTACACCGGCACGTTTCAAAGTAGGTCAGATGATAGGAGCAACCGGATTGTTACTTGGTGTAGCACTTGCTATGTATCGTCGAGTTGACGCAGACAAGAAAGATAAATATCGTTCTATGTTTATCTCAACTGTATTGGCAGTATTCCTGACAGGTGTTACAGAACCATTGGAATTTATGTTTATGTTCTGTGCATTGCCATTATACATTGTATATGCAGTTTTACAGGGATGTGCATTTGCAATGTCAGGAATCATTCATTTACGAGTTCATTCATTTGGAAATCTGGAGTTTATTACCAGAATCCCAATGTGTTTAAGAGCCGGACTTGCAGGGGATGTCATTAACTTTGTAATTTGTGTTGTGGTATTCTTTGTGATTGGATATTTTGTTGCATATTTTATGATTGGTAAATTCCATTACGCAACACCTGGAAGACTTGGTAATTATATGGATGAAAATGCAGATGCGGACGATACAAATACATCAGAAGGAGCAAATGCGAAAAAAGGAGCGGCTGACAGCCAGGCAGAAAGAATTATTACACTTCTCGGCGGTCGGGAAAATATAGTTCTTGTAGATGCTTGTATGACAAGATTACGTGTAACGGTAAAAGAGTTGGATAAAGTCGCAGAACTTCCGGCATGGAAGTCAGAGGGCGCACTGGGGCTGATTAAGAAGGATAATGGAATTCAGGCAGTGTATGGACCAAAAGCAGATGTATTAAAATCAGATATTAATGATATTTTATAAAAATGAGATGCGAGGGGATTATATCCCTCGCATCAAATACGTGAAAGCGAGAGTAAAGGATAGTAATTAGGAGCGGATAAAAATGAAATTCATGACATTGAATACGCATAGTTTAGTGGAAAACAATTATACGCAGAAGAAGGAACAATTCATAAAAATGTTAGAGAAAGAGCAGCCGGATATCGTTGCATTACAAGAAGTAAATCAATCTGCAAGTGCAGGTATTATTCCGGATGTTATGTTGGCAGGCTATACAAGATGTATGGAATTTGGACTTCCTGTAAGAGAGGATAATCATGCGAAAGCAGTAGTGGAGAAACTTCGGGAAAACGGATCGTATTATTATTGGACATGGATTTCGGCTAAACTTGGATATGGGAAATATGATGAAGGAATGGCGTTGTTGTCGAGAAAACCGATTGCAAGAGTGCGGCAATATCTCATCAGTCAGGTAGATGATTATGCAAACTGGAAGACGAGAAAAATACTTGGAATTCAGACCAAAGACAGTGATGACTGGTATTTTACTGTACATATGGGATGGTGGAATGACGAGGAAGAGCCATTGCGAAAACAGTGGAAAACAATGCAACAGGTACTTAGTGATGCAGAATTTGCAGAAAGTACGATATGGCTTATGGGAGATTTCAACAGTTTGGATAATGTAAAAGGAGAAGGTTACGAACTAATTTGTAACAGTGGATGGAAGGATACATATGTATTAGCAGAAGAAAAGGATGACGGCATTACGGTGGAAGAAGAAATTGATGGCTGGCGTGAATCCGATGGCAGAAGCAATGTGAAAAATGAAAAGAGACTGGATTATATTTTCTGTAATCAGGAGAAACAAGTTCATTCATCAAAGGTTGTGTGTAATGGAAAGGTTTATCCGGTTGTATCCGATCACTATGGAGTCATGATAGAAGTTTAATTGCAGGTTTTAAAAGAAAGGAAGATTAAAAATGAATGAAAGAGCTGCAGGTATTTTAATGCCAATCAGTAGTTTGCCATCGGAATATGGCATTGGATGTTTTTCAAAAAGTGCATATGAATTTGTAGATTGGTTGAAGGACGCCGGACAGAGTTACTGGCAGATACTTCCACTGGGTCCGACCAGTTACGGGGATTCGCCGTATCAGTCTTTCTCTACATTTGCAGGGAATCCATATTTTATCAGTCTGGATGAGCTGATTGAGGAAAAAGTGCTGACTCGTGCAGAGTGCGATAAAGTAAATTGGGGAACAACAAAAAATAAAGTAGATTATGAGAAAATTTATAAAGGGCGTTATCCATTGCTTCGAAAAGCATACGAGAGAAGTAATATCAGCGAGAATCCGGACTACCAGAAATTTGTTGCAGAAAATAACTGGTGGCTGGCAGATTATGCATTATTTATGGCAGTAAAGGCAAGATTTGATGATGTAGAGTGGACGAAGTGGGCAGAGGATATCAGACTTCGTTGGAATAATGCAATGGATTATTATAGGGAAGAGCTTTATTACGATATCGAATTTCAACAGTATATGCAGTTTAAATTTCATGAACAATGGATGAAGTTGAAGAATTATGCGAACAGCAAAGGAATTAAAATTATTGGAGACATTCCGATTTATGTTGCGATGGATAGTGCTGATGCATGGGCACATCCAGAACTGTTTCAGTTAGATTCTGAAAATGTTCCGGTAGCAGTGGCAGGATGCCCGCCGGATGGATTTTCGGCAACAGGACAGTTGTGGGGAAATCCGTTATATCGATGGGATTATCATAGAAGCACCGGTTACGAATGGTGGATTTCAAGACTTCGCTATGTGTTCAATATGTATGATGTCGTACGTATTGACCATTTCCGTGGGTTTGACGAATATTTTTCTATTCCGTATGAAGCAGAAAATGCAATTGGCGGACATTGGGAAAAAGGACCTGGAATTGACTTGTTCCGTAAAGTAGAGCAGGCACTTGGATGGAAACCGGTCATTGCAGAAGATTTGGGTTATGTAACGGATTCTGTACGAGATATGGTAAGAGACAGCGGATTTCCTGGAATGAAAGTTCTGGAGTTTGCATTTGATTCCAGAGATTCCGGATGTGCGAATGATTACTTGCCACATAATTATCCGGTAAATAGTGTCGCATATACAGGAACTCATGATAATGAGACAATCGTTGGATGGTGGAGCAGTATTACGAAGGATGAACAGAAACTTGCAAGAGAATATCTTTGCGATCAGGCAACACCGGACAAGGAATTATACAAGTCTTTCATTAGCCTGATTATGAGAAGTAGTGCAAAGCTTTGTGTGATTCCGATGCAGGATTATTTGGGACTGGATAACAAGAGCCGTATCAATACGCCATCGACAGTTGGAAAGAACTGGAAATGGAGAATTAACACAAGACAATTGTCTGTTAAGCTGCAGAAAGAGATTTATGGAATGGCACTGAGATATGGAAGGATGAATTGGAACGATTCTATATAATTTTTTTAACAATAACATAAACGCTTTTATTGCATAAGACAGGAAAATCCGGTTGCCGTCTCCCTTCTTTATAGAGTATGATAGTAACATAAATGTTTGTTCTTGGATAAAGAGGAAAAGAAGGGGGATGTGACTTATCAATTTCACAAAAATATACTGTCGTATATATCAAAATTGTATGAAGGCTGAAATGTATATAATTCCCTGGCGTATGCCAAAGATATTAAAGGGTGCGGGATCTGTTTGTCAGCTTCCGGAGTTTTTAAAGAAAAAGAAGCTATCCAATATTTTGATTGTAACAGGACCGAACATTCATAAACGAGGGCTGCTGGATGAATTAGAAAAAGGATTGCAGCAGGAAAATTTGTCATATTATATTTTTGATGACGTTTCACAAAATCCGATAGATACGGAAGTAGAGCGCGGCGTAGAGATATTTAAGCGAGAAAAGTGCAGTTGTATTGTTGCAGTCGGTGGTGGTTCTCCAATGGATTGTGCAAAAGCAATCGGTGCGAGAATAGCACGTCCAAGGAAATCAATAAGACAATTGCAGGGGGTATTTAAGGTGTTAAGACCTATCCCATTATTTATTGCAGTTCCGACAACCGCAGGAAGTGGTTCAGAGACTACAATCGCGGCAGTGATAACAGAAGAAAAAACACATCATAAAGCAGCAATTAATGATTTGTGTCTGATGCCGAAGGTGGTCATCTTAGATCCGAAACTGACAGTTGCATTACCTCCTTCTGTTACAGCAGCAACGGGAATGGACGCATTATGTCATGCAGTAGAAGCGTATACGAATGATAAATATAATACAGAATTTGAGCGAGATTTATGCAGGCAGGCTGTAAAATATATTTATGACAATCTGTATACAGCGTATCAGGATGGAGAGAATCTGACAGCTAGACAGAAGATGCAGCAGGCGGCATTTTATGCAGGAAGAGCATTTACAAGAGGGAGTGTAGGATATGTTCATGCCATAGGCCATACGTTAAGTGGACTATATAATGTTCCTCATGGATTGGCAATGGCGATGTTACTTTCGCAGATTATGAGGGCATATGGAAGTGCTGTGTATGAAAAATTAGCGGAGCTATGTGATGTCTGCGGTATTGAAGCAGAGGATGCTGGTACACAGTCAAAGGCAGAGGCGTTTCTTCAATGGATTGATGAGATGAACGAAAAGATGGGGATTCCAAAGTATCCGGATATGATTCAGAAAAAGGATATTTCAAAGATTGCCAAATGGGCAGAGAAAGAGGGAAATCCTTTGTATCCGGTGCCGGTTGTGTGGAAAAAATCAGAGTTTAGCCGGTTTGTAAATCAGTTATATGATGAAAGCAAAGAAAACATATAAATATGTAGAAATATTAAGCGCAGGATGAATTACCCTGCGCTTAAATCCCGTATTTATTATTCAGCAGCTTCCTCATCTGCTTCTTCAGCAGCATCGGCAGCAGATACGTGAACCTCTGTAATTGTAACTATAGTAGCTTCAGCATCCGTCATCAAATCGACGTCTTTGTCCTGAGCAATTGGCAGATCGCATACACGAACTGTATCGCCAACCTTTAACTCTCCGACATCAACTTCAACTTTTTCTACCAGTGCAGCAGGAAGTGCTTTGAATGAAATCTCATGCAGCATCTGCTGTGGAACACCGGCAGCAAGTTTCTCAAGATTGATCAGATGTATTTCAGCAGTAGAGTGAACTTTTTCATTACTTACTAATGCCTGAAAATCAATCTCATCGACATAACCTTTCAATGGGTTATAATCGACCTCTTTAATAAGTGCATCATAAGTCTGTCCGTCAACTTCGAGCATTACCTGACCACCTTTTCCTTCGTCTTTTAGAAGCTGGTCAACGGCACGTTTGTCCATCTGCAATGGAATGGATTCTGTCATCTCGCGACCGAACAGATTACCGGTTACAAATCCTTCGCGTCTAAGTTTTTTGGCTTTTGTTGTCATGTTTCTTTTTTCAGCTTTTAAAGTATTCATTTATCTTTTCCTCCAAATACTGAATCACGCTTAGCAGCCTTCAACTTTTTTCTATAAGTAGGTTTTGTTAAGTTCTATTTCCTTGTTACAGTTTTATTATAGCACCGCGTGTCAAGGGGAAAACGTGGAAAACTGTGAAGAAAATGTGAAAAATCAAATATGATTTTGTGAACTCTGTGAATAATTAAAAATAACTTACAAGAGGAGTCGGAAAACTTTTGTTTTATCTAAAATATAGATAGAACAGATCATAAATAAATGTGCCAGTAAAGTACTGACAATTACTCCATTTGATGTGAGTAGGAATCCACTGTAAAAACCGAACCAGCAAATGAAACCAGAATATGCTCCCATTAATATCAGTAGAGGAAGTTGTTGGACAAAACCATGTATCGTACTTAAAAAATCGTGCATTGTAAAATCGAAGTATATAAAACGACCGACTGCGAGTGTAATAAAATACATCATTAGTGAATCATAGTTATCATCATTGTAAATGAATTTGATGTATAGCAAAATCAATATAATATAGAAGGTTGAAACCAGACGTATGGAAGCCTTCTGATCGGAATCAAGTTCTTCCAGAGGAACAAGTACAATATCAAGCCATCCATTTAGGATGACAGAGAAGCAGAGAAACAGCAACAACAATAAATCCTGGTATTTTTCCCAATACACAGAGACTGCAGGAATTCGCTCATCAAGAATATAGTATAATGATAAAAAGATGAGAATTGAAGTGCTGGCAAATACCATTTCAAAAAAACTTTCAATAATAGTGAGTTCTTTCGCCTGATGTTCGCGATTTAAACGACGTATTTTACGAGTAGTTAAAGAATCATCTTGCAATTTTTTATGCATTTGCAATTTAGCAATGCATAGGACAATTGTAATTACAATGATAAGTCCCAGAAGAGAAGCTAGCAGGTAGACTCCAATATTTTTGAAATTAAAATAATGTATAGCATAGTATGTATTCATGAAAATTCCACCTTTCGCAAGTATTATAACACAGTCGTGCAAATACAGATGTGAAACTTTTTTGTACTTGCATATATAAAACTTCTATGTTATGCTATCAACACACAAATGAGATCTGATTTATTTGTGTATCTATTATCTAATCGGCGAGACATTTCATACGCTCAAAATTCTGAGCAGACATCCGAGAAGAAAACAAATAAAAATAAAATACAACACTATCTGACAATCGAAAATGATTTTTATAACTTCTTGAATATCGAATCTTTATTATTAAATTGTGGAACGTATAAACGATTTGTACATACAAAAGCAGGGTTTCAAAGAAAAATAGTTTATGTTAAAATAAAAGAAAAACAGAGTTTTCTTTTTGTTTGATAGATGTTGTCACAAGAGAAGGGAGAACTCTATGCACAAAAACAGAAAAAGTAAAGCAGACAAGGCAAGTAAACAAGACAATTTTATAATGCTTCCCACCGTGGATTTTTGTTTCAAAGAATTAATGCAAAACCCAAAGATACGTCAAGGAATCATTGCAGCTATCTTAAATGTTTCACCGGAAGAAATTAAAGAGACAGAATTGATACCGACTGTACTGCGAAAAGAACACAAGGAGGATAAATTTGGAATTCTTGATGTTCGGGTACAACTAAAAGATGGTACACAAATAGATATTGAAATGCAAGTATCATTAAATGCATATGCTCGAATTATCGAAACTTCCTCCAGAAGACAAAAATGAAGAAGGGATTATTCTTTGGATGCGATTTTTAGGTGGAAAGTGCGAGGAGGATTTTAAAAGAATGGCTGAAAAAGATAAATACATCGGTGAAGCATATGAAGAATTAAAACATATAAGTGCTGATGAGGAGAAACGAAGAGAGTATGAACAGCGTGAAAAGAATATTCGAGATTATAATTCGCAGATGAAAAGTGCAACAAGAAGAGGTCGCGAAATTGGATTTAAAAGAGGTCTTGAGGAGGGTAAAAGAAAAATCATATTAAATATGAGCAATTCAGGATACCCTCTTGTAGAAATTGCAAAGCTTACAGATATGACAGAAGAAAATGTGAAAGAAATTTTAAAATCTAATGACGGAAAATTGTAAGTTATTTTAATTCGGATAAAAATTTTTCTACCTCAACCGGAATTCGCTCGTCTCTCCAGGCAAGGAGAATTTCTGTCGAGAGGTTTGTATCTTTAATAGAATAAGCATAAAGACAGGGGTTGAGTTCTCTCATGGAAGAAGGGAGAATTGCAACCCCTAAACCATGTTCAGCCAAAGTTATGGCCGTTCTGGCATCTTCACATTCACAGTATATGTCACAAGTTAATCCATCATCTTCAAAAGCAGATATAATGTATTTGCGATAGCGATGAGAAAGTATCAAGGATTTTTGCGATAGCTCTTTTAATGAAATGTTCGTACATCCAATATTAAAAAAGCCAGGGATTGCCATTGCTACCAAATTTTCCTGTAATAAAACTCTGGTGTTACATTCATTTAATACAATCGGCGTTCTAAGTGTTGTAATATCTACCAGTCCATTTTCCAATTCATTTTTCAAAGCAAATGTAGAACCTTCATGTATATCAAAGTGAATATCAGGATATTTTGAAGCAAATCGAACTAAGTAATCAGACATAATGGAAACACTGGAAGGCGTCAGACCAATATGGAGAGTAGCAGACTGGCTTGCTTTAATTACTTCACGTTTGGTAATATCCGTCATAGTAAGCAGACTGGTGGCTCGGGCATAAAGCACTTTACCGGCTTCGGTCAGAGTAATTCTTTTTGTACCTCTGATAAAAAGCTGTACTTGTAATTCTTCTTCCAGCATTTTCATCTGGTAGCTTAATGGTGGTTGTGTCATGTGCAGGGATCTGGCAGCAGCACTGACATTTCCCTCGTCTACGATTGCGCGAAAGTATTCTAATTGTTTGATCTCCATACAATTTTCTCCTATTAAAAAAGCTATACAAATATTATTGTATTATTATATAAAAACAATATTTTTTATATATTTTAATTCGTGTTATACTTGGAGTCAAGGAAAGAAAGAAAAAAAGGAATGAGAATATGAAACGAATTGATTTTGAACATGGAACAATTACAGGAAATATTTTAGGCGCGGCATTACCGATGCTGGTGGCGCAGATATTGAGTCTTTTGTATAATATCGTGGATCGAATTTACATTGCCAGAATTCCGGAAGTTGGAACAACAGCACTTGGAGCGGTGGGCTTATGTTTTCCGATTATTGTGATCATCACAGCATTCAGTAACTTGTTCGGAAGTGGCGGTGCACCTTTATTTTCCATTAATAGAGGAAAAGGCAACACAAAAAAAGCTGAAACCATTATGAATACATCATTTTCAATGCTATGCATTTGCGGAGTGGTATTGATGGTGATTGGCATGTTGTTTGCAAGTCCGATTCTGGTATTATTTGGTGCATCAGAGGAAGGTTTGTCTTATGCATATCCATATATGATGATTTATCTGATAGGAACAGTGCCATCCATGATTGCAACAGGAATGAATCCGTTTATTAATGCACAAGGTTATGCAACATCAGGTATGCTGTCTGTAACAATTGGAGCAGTTGCCAATTTAATTTTGGATCCATTATTTATATTTGGATTGCATTTGGGGATAAAAGGAGCTGCAATTGCAACGATTATTTCACAGACTTTATCAGCAACATATGTATTTTATTTTTTAAGAAAGAAATCGGAACTAAAAGTTCGGATGCTCTCTAAGGCAGAATGGAAAGTATGTGGAGCAGATGCAAAAAATATCGTGAGTCTTGGTAGTGCAGGATTTATTATGCAGCTGACAAATAGTTTAGTAACAATATGTTGCAACAGTGTGCTGTCGGGTATCGGAGGAGATGTTTATATATCAGTGATGACAATTGTGTCAAGCATCCGGCAGATGGTAGAGACACCGATTTATGCTATGAATGAAGGTACTTCCCCAATTTTAAGCTACAATTATGGAGCACAGCGTCCGAAACGTGTTAGAAAAGCGATTAGAGTAATGACTTGCATGATTCTTATTTATACGGCAATCATGTGGAGTGTGATTATTTTTGCACCGGAATTTTTAATCGGAATTTTCAGTTCGGATAAAGAATTACTGACAGATGCAGTAGGAGCATTGAAGCTGTATTTTGCAGCATTTATATTTATGGATCTGCAATATATTGGACAGACGGTATTTAAATCATTAAATAAAAAGAAACAGGCAATCTTCTTTTCATTACTTAGAAAAGTATTTATAGTCGTGCCATTAACATATTTGTTTCCATATACATTTCATATGGGAACACGAGGTGTGTTTTTAGCAGAACCGATATCAAATGTAATTGGAGGAAGTTTGTGTTTTGTTACAATGCTGGCAATTGTAATGCCGGAGTTAAAGAGAATGAAGGAGAAAAATTATGAATGAGTTAGATGTGATTCAAGGTTTTTTTAAGAAGGAGCAGAAAGAAAAAATTGACAAATATCGTATTTTAAATGAAACGGTTATAAAGGGACAAATCCTTTTTACAGGGTCATCATTGATGGAACAATTTCCGATAAATGAATTGTTAATGACTGAGAAAATGGATTGTATTATTTACAACCGCGGAGTTGGCGGGTTCATATCCTGTTAAAGAGGATGTTTCGATTCCGGATGGACCTTGGGGAGAAACAATGTTTAAAAATCGAAATAATACAAATATACCGATAGCTAATGAAGCAGTCAAAAAACTGGCTGATAAATTTGGCTATACATATATTGATGTGAATAATGGATTGACAGATGCAAATGGAAATTTAAAAGAGGAGTATACGATAGAAGGTGTACATATGTATGCAAATGCGTATAGGTGTGTTTTAGAAAATCTTAAGCAGTATCTATAAGTTGGAGAGCAGGTTGGGGAGAGCCGGTTGGGGACGGGGTTAATGGCTTTTTTCTAC
>OLGY01001248.1_pt1 | contig 13596 bp, 10 predicted proteins | sample 1605951 | NCBI WGS metagenome assembly OLGY01 (sample SAMN03283280) | human gut metagenome | biome: human-associated habitat; material: feces | host: Homo sapiens | place: Peru | collected 2012
GGTAACTTAATTATAACTGAAAGATGAGCTCTCGGCTCTTTTTTATATAAATTTGTAATTTACACCATTATATGGACTTTATCTTTGAAACTGTTAATTTCTGTTTGCTTTAGCCTGATTTTCTTTGCTTGTTGTCATGATACCTATAAATAGTCGCATATTCAGTAATTTAGTAGGTAAATTTCGCTTATGACTATTATAATAGTGTTACATTTTTACTAAAAATGCCTACTAAATAACATATTTCATGCTTTTAGTAGGCATCTTGTGTCATATATTCTATTATTCTGCTAAAAAACACCTACCAAATCAGCACATATGTTAATCTTATAGGTATTCAGCCAGAAATTGCCTTCATATTCAGCAATATTATGCTTTCAAGGCACATCCACTGTCCGCGACACGGCTATAGCAAGCCTCAACCAACCGCCACATCAGAGATGTCCTCCAGGCAGCATGCTGCAATCGCTTTATCAGCCCATCTCGCCACGGATATCAATCTTAGGCGGCTCAATTGGATAATTGCCTGTAAAACATGCGTCACAGTAACCTGTCTGTCCACATATCATCTCACTTAACTTGTCAACCTCAAGATAGCCTAATGAATCTGCTCCGATAATTTCACAGATTTCATCTACAGAATGACCTGATGCGATAAGCTGGTCTTCCGAAGGAATATCTGTTCCAAAATAACATGGGTGAAGGAACGCCGGTGAACTTATTCTTACATGAACTTCCTTAGCACCTGCTGCCTTAAGAAGATTAACAATTCTTGCACTTGTTGTTCCTCGTACAATCGAGTCATCAATCATGACAACTCTCTTGCCTGCAACTGCTTCCTTAAGTACATTCAGCTTAACCTTAACGCTTGATTCTCTCTGTTCCTGCTTAGGCTTGATGAATGTTCGTCCAACATAGTTATTCTTGATAAATGCATTACCATAAGGAATTCCTGATTCCATTGAGAAACCAAGTGCTGCCGGATTACCAGATTCTGGAACACCTACAACAATATCAGCTTCTACAGGATGAGTCTTTGCTAAGATTCTACCCGCATTAATTCTTGACTCATATACGCCCATTCCGTCAATCTTGCTGTCTGGTCTTGCAAAATATATGTATTCAAATATACATCTTGCTGTATTTTTCTGGCAGAGTGACTTATCAGACTTGATTCCGTCTTTAGTAATAGTAACAACTTCACCAGGCTCAACATCTCTTACAAACTCTGCACCTACAGTATCGAGTGCACATGTCTCTGATGATAAGAAGTATGCATTATCTCTCTTACCGATACATAATGGCTTGAAACCAAATGGGTCTCTTGCTCCGATAAGCTTTCTAGGACTCATTACGATAAGTGAATAAGCACCCTTAATCTTCTTCATCGCATTTAACACAGCTCCCTCAACAGTAGGAACATTAAGTCTTTCTCTTGCGATTAAGTAAGCAATAACCTCTGAATCAATAGTTGTCTGGAAGATAGCTCCTGTATAAGAAAGCTCTTCACGCAGTTCAACCGCATTAAGAAGATTACCGTTATGTGCCATACCAAGAGTTCCCTTAACATAGTTAAGAACAAGTGGCTGTGCATTCTCACGGCTGCTGCTTCCGGCTGTTGAATATCTTACATGTCCGACACCTATATTACCATTAAGCTTTTCAAGCTTTTCAGGATTAAAGACTTCATTAACAAGTCCCATATCCTTGTATGAAAGAACCTTTCCCTTAGGTCCTTCTGTATCACTGACTGCTATACCGCAGCTTTCCTGTCCTCTGTGCTGAAGGGCAAAAAGGCCATAATATATTGTAGATGAAACATCATTGCCATCGAAATCATATACACCAAAGACTCCGCATTCCTCATGAAGTTCATCTTCAGCATAGTGGCTGTCATTAATATCAATCTGATTCATAATTCTCCATTCCTTATCGACTGTGATTATTTGCGGGAAAAATCCTTACCAGTAAGAAGCTTATATGCTTCCTTGTACTTCTCAACAGTCTTCTCGATTACATCATCTGGAAGTAAATAATCACTGTCTGGATTAGCCTTTAACCAGTCTCTTACAAACTGCTTGTCATATGATGGCTGGCTCTTTCCTGCCTCGTATCCTTCTAATGGCCAGAATCTTGAGCTGTCTGGTGTAAGCATCTCATCACCGATAACTACCTCACCATTCTCATCAAGACCAAATTCAAACTTAGTATCTGCAATAATAATACCCTTGCTTAAAGCGTACTCTGCACACTTCTTGTAAAGAGTTATAGTTGCATCCTTAATCTTAGTAGCATACTCAAGACCTTTACCTGGGAACTTCTTTTCAAGAACCTCAATACTCTTCTCAAATGAAATATTCTCATCATGGTCGCCAATCTCAGCCTTAGTACTTGGTGTGTAGATTGGTTCAGGAAGCTTCTCTGATTCCTTAAGTCCCTCTGGAAGCTTAATTCCACAGACTGTTCCGTTTTCCTTGTAGCTTGCCCAGCCACTACCTGTTATATATCCTCTTACGATACACTCAACAGGAAGCATTGTAAGCTTCTTGCAAAGCATGCTTCTTCCAATATATTCATCCTTGTGGAAGAACTCTGGCATGTCATTAACATCAACTGAAACCATATGATTAGCAACAACGTCCTTAGTATAATCAAACCAGAACTTTGACATCTGTGTAAGAATTGCTCCCTTTTCTGTAACCTTATTCTTTAAAATGTGATCAAATGCTGAGATACGGTCTGTAGCAACCATAACAAGCTTGTCATCGCAATCATATACTTCTCTTACTTTTCCTTCATAGAGTAATTCACATTTTCCCATGAGTTCATCCATCCTTTTCTTCTTAATATAATTATTAGTTAAAAAGTTATCAAACCGTAGTGTTTATGCGGTTTAAAAACAAACAAAAATATTATATACCAGCGTCCATTCAAAATCAATAGACTTTATCTTTTGCAATAATACATTGCGCATTACCTCATTAAAGTGTATTATTAAAAATATAAATATAGTCAGTTTTTAGAAGTGTACTATTCACTTGGATAATAATATTAAGATGGGAGATTTTATTATGGCTAATGGAATTGAAAAAAGACGTTTTAAAAGAATGAAAGCAGACCTGTCACTCAATGTTTCATCTTTATTTAAGCAGGATAACATGGAGATTAAAAATCTTGATTCTCCTATTAAAGTTATCAATATATCTGAAGGTGGAATTGCATTTGAATCAAAGAGCATGTTACCTATCAACTTCTATTTTAACGCTGCACTTAATCTTGGTTCTGAAACAGATACTCTTTACAGTGTTGTCAAGATTATAAGAAGCCAGCCGATTGAGGGCACTGACAATTATCTTTATGGCTGCGAATTCGTTGGTATGGCACCGATTCTTGGTTATATCTTTGATGAATACGAAGCTAAGATTGAGAATGAATAAAAAGTCACAATAGTCATCCCCTCAAAAGGAGGTAATTATTATGAATAAGAAAAAGTTACTCCTCATAATTGGCACAGTTTTACTAATTCTTTTAATAATATTATTAAGACCTCGTCACATTAAACTCAGCTTATCAGACACAGAAGATTTTTCTGTTGTAAAAGAAGGCAACGAAATCAGCCTGACACAAGATGAGAAATCCAAGTTAATTGACATGATAGACGATATAACTGTTATGCCATGGCTGTATCCGCCTGCATCTGGATGGACTTACAGAATATTATATACCAGCGCGGACAATCGTACTAACAGAATTATTGTGCTTGACAACAAAGTCACAATTAACATAGCCAATGCTGACAGCATTACCGTCACCAACAGGTCTAATCATAAGACTGCCGTTTTTGATGGAAATAAACTTAAAAGTTTAACAGACGCTTTAGCTTTCACGCCATCACACCCGGTTACTTTCTATGACGATACCGATTCATCTGTCCAGTATGTACTCAACATACAATATAAAGATGGTTCTTCTGAAGAACTGTCTATAGTAAAATGCCCTGCGATTCTTTACAAAGACCAGTACCTGAGTGTTGACGTATATGCGTTGGAACTGATTCAGGACGAAGTTGGCAACTAATACAATATAAGAGTCATTGGCTTAGCCAGTGGCTCTTATTATATGTTGATTGCCCTCTTTAAATACTAAAAATTTCTAATATTTTCTTCTCGTTATATATTGTATTAAAATATATTTTATGTTATTATACATTTAAGTTGAATATCACATTTAACTGTCTGGCAGGTTTTACATTTCGCCAATTATATCCACAAAACAATATAGCAATACGAATAGAGGAGGAATTTTATGGGGAATACTGCACCTATTATGGTGGCAAAAGGAAAGATTGATTATGGTCTGACTAATGATTATATGTTTCGTGCAATACTGCAAAAAAGCAGAAAAACACTGATTGGACTAGCAAGTGCATTGCTGCATCTTAACCCTGAAGATATTAAGGAGATTGAAATAACCAATCCTATAATATTAGGCGAAAGCATTAATGCCAAAACATTTATACTTGATGTAAATATTCTGCTTAATAACAGTAGAATGCTGAACCTTGAGATGCAGGTTAATAATCTGCACAACTGGGAAAACAGGTCATTATGTTATTTATGTTCAGACTTCAGCCAGCTTAATAAAGGTGACGCATACGAAGATATTAAACCTGTTATCAATATTGGTATTCTTGATTATACTTTATTTGAAGACGCACCGGAATTCTACGCTGAATTTGAACTATTGAATAAGAAAACTCACAGAAGGTATAGTGACAAACTTGGTATCAGTGTGTTAGACTTAACTCAGATAGATATGGCGAGTGATGAAGACAAGACTTATGGAATAGATACATGGGCTGCTGTTTTCAAGGCTAAGACATGGGAGGAGTTGCGTATGGCTGTTCAGAGTAATGAATATATGAAAGATACAGCAGAAACTTTGTATGAGCTTAATAGTGACGAAACAATCCGCCAGCAGTGTGAGGCTCGAAGACGGGCTGAGATTGAAGAAAAACATATGCAGGATAAATTGAAGAAACTAGAGGAAGATAAGGAAAATCTCACTAAAGAGAAAACCGAATTGCACATAAAATTGCAAAATGAAATATCAGAAACGGAAAAGTGGAAAGCTAAATACGAACAGTTATTAGCAGTCCAGGCAGAAAAGAAAAATTAAGATACAACACATAAATCCCAGCAGCACATTTAATCAGTGCTGCTGGGATTAATTTTATACTATCTCATAAGTTGTCTGTTCACTTGTAAGGCAGTCACATCCAACACGGTTCTCACCACTTGTAACAAATGATGAAGCCTTAATGTGTATGCCAGTGATTGTCTCAGGCATATCCTTTAACGGCTCTATAACAACTGCTTCCTTAGCTCCGAGGCAGTTAATTCCCTCGAAATTAATATTCTTAAAATAAGGAATATCGTCCTTGTCAATTCCGTTAATCTCTTCATTTCTGTTAAGAGAATTAAGCACATATGACATTGTAAGAATTATTGCCTGTTCCTTAATATCAACCATATTAATATTCTTTATATTAATATTTTCGATAACTCCGCCTCGTCCAAGCGCGCTCTTCAGGCGGACTCCGACATCAGTTCCAAGAAAAGTACAATTCTCTACCAGTACATTTTTAATACCACGACTCATCTCACTTCCGATAACGAAGCCGCCATGTCCCTTATTAACAAGGCAGTCATGGATATATACATCCTCACAAGGTCCTTCAATCTGTCTTGCTACGGCATTCTTGCCCGACTTTAAACAGATTGCATCATCACCTGTTTCAAATGTACAGTTATGTATATGAACCTTCTTGCATGATTCAACATCAATTCCATCACCGTTCTGCGCATAATATGGATTGCTCACCGTAACATTTCTTACTGTAAGATTCTTACAGAAAAATGGGTGTATATTCCATGCCGGTGAATTCATAAATGTTACACCATCAAGAAGAATTCTTTTACAGTGACGAAGACTTACCATTACAGGTCTGTAGAAATCATAATATTCGCTTGCTTTCTCAAGTGCATTCTCAGCGTCAAGCTGGATATTATGCTCATTACCTTTAAATGAGCTTTCTGTCGGCATCCATATGCCGCCCTCTTTAGTATCAATTGTATACTGGCTCTTTTTCATAAGAGCCTCCCACTGTCTGTCAGTCAACTTAAACTGTTTTACAGGGCGCCACAGATCACCGCTTCCATCAATAACACCGCCACCGGTTATACCGATGTTAATAGCATTTTCAGCTGTGATAGGAGACTTGGCTCTTATACACTCCTGACCTTCATAGTTAGTGATAATAAGTGGATACTGGTCAATATCTTTAGAAAATTTAAGTATTGCATTCTTCTCAATTCTTAACTCAACATCGCTCTTAATCTCGATTGGCGCTGTAAACCAGATTCCCTCAGGAATCACAACAGTTCCGCCGCCCTTTTCTGAGATATAGTTAATAGCCCTGTTTATAGCATCAGCATTTCTTGATGCATCTTCAATAGTATAGCAGTATGGTCTTGCACCATAGTTGTCAACATATACTATTCTGTCAACAAATGCTGGGAGTTTTACATCAAAATTAACTTTTTTCATTCCACATCTCCTTTTGGTTTTAAGTTCATGTGTTACTTTAAAAGCTCCTGTAAAAGAGCATTAACCATTCCCGGATTAGCCTTGCCCTGCATTGCCTTCATTGTCTGTCCGACAAGATAGCCGATTGCCTGCTTTTTGCCGCCTTTATAATCAGCAACTGACTGTGGGTTATCAGCAATAACCTTCTCAACTGTTGCTCTGAGTGCGCCTTCATCATTAACCTGCTTTAAACCGTGCTCCTCAACATATGCGTCAACATCAACATTTTCAGCAAATACATGCTCAAATATCTCCTTAGCTGCTGCATTGTTGATTTCCTTTTTCTCAACAAGAGTAATAATCTTGGCAAGGCTTTCAGGTGAAAATGTTAATTCCTCGGCTCTGAATTCTCTTCCAGTCTTAGCTGATTCTTCCTTCATGAGTCGCATTGTCTCACCCATAATCCAGTTAGAAACCTTCTTTGGCTGGTTGCAGATTGCTGTGGCTTCCTCAAAGATTTCTGTGAACTTCTTAGAATCTGTAAGAATCTCTGCATCATATTCAGGAAGTCCGAATTCTTCAATATAACGGGCTTTCTTCTCATCCTTGAACTCAGGCTGTTTAGCCTTAAGTTCTGCAAGATATTCATCACTGATGTGAATTGGAACAAGGTCTGGGTCTGGGAAATATCTGTAATCCTGCGCATCTTCTTTTGAACGCATAGCATATGAATATTCCTTGTCATCATTCCATCTTCTTGTTTCCTGTACAACCTTCTCGCCTGCTTCGATTAAGTCAATCTGTCTAGCTGTCTCGGCCTTGATTGCTCTTTCAATCGCTGCAAATGAATTGAGGTTCTTAGTTTCTGTTCTTGTTCCGAACTCGCTTGAACCACGCTCTCTTACAGAGAGGTTGACATCGGCTCTCATAGAACCTTCCTGAAGTTTGCAGTCAGAAGCACCAAGATACTGGATTGTTGTTCTTAACTTAGTAAGATAAGCAATAACTTCTTCTGCTGAACGCATGTCTGGTTCAGAAACGATTTCGATAAGAGGCACACCTGAACGGTTATAATCTACATATGACACGCCTTCCCACTCATCATGAACAAGCTTTCCTGCATCCTCTTCCATATGAATCTCGTGGATTCTTATTGTCTTTTCTGTTCCATCTGATAATGTAACATCAACATGACCGTTACGGCAGATTGGAAGATAAAGCTGTGAAATCTGATAATTCTGTGGGTTATCAGGGTAGAAATAATTCTTTCTGTCAAACTTGCAGTCCTGTGTAATTGTACAGTTAGTTGCAAGTCCTACTGCTGCTGCATATTCTACAACCTTCTTATTAAGAACAGGAAGAGAACCTGGCATACCTGTACACACAGGGCAAGTATGTGAGTTAGGCGCTCCGCCGAACTCAGTTGAGCATCCGCAGAAAATCTTTGTCTTAGTAGCTAATTCAACATGGACTTCAAGTCCGATTACAACTTCATAATCTTTCATACTTATGCCTCCCTCCTATTCAAATCTTCCTCGTGCCTGCTCATAAGCGTAGCCCGCACGGATAAGGTTATTCTCTTTAAAGCAGTCACCAATGAGCTGTAAGCCGATTGGAAGACCATTCTTGTCCTTGCCGCATGGAACTGAAAGTCCCGGAAGTCCTGCAAGGTTTACTGAGATAGTGTAGATATCTCCAAGATACATTTTTATTGGGTCTGATAATGATGAGCCAAGCTTTGGCGCTGTTGTAGGAGCAACAGGTCCAAGGATTACATCATATTTTGCAAATGCTTCATCAAATGCTTTCTTAATAAGAGCCTTAACTCTTAATGCCTTAAGATAATAAGCGTCATAATATCCTGAACTTAATACGAAAGAACCAAGCATAATTCTTCTCTTAACCTCTGCACCGAAGCCCTCTGAACGTGTCTTTTTGTACATGTTATGGAGTCCTTCGTATTCTTTAGTTCTGTAACCATATTTAACACCATCGAATCTTTCAAGGTTAGAACTTGCCTCTGCTGCTGCAATTGTATAGTAAGTAGGAATTGCATACTCTACAAGGCTTAAATCAAACTCTTCGACGATTGCTCCCTTGCTCTCAAGAACTTTGGCAGCGTTAAGAACAGCTTCCTTAACCTCAGGGTCAAGACCTTCTCCAAAATAATCTCTTGGAATACCGATTCTCATTCCCTTAACATCATCAACTAATGCCTTTGTAAATGAATAATCATCTCTTCCAATTGATGTTGAGTCCTTATCGTCCTTGCCTGCGATAGCTTCCATAATAGTTGCACAGTCTGTTACATCCTTACATAAAGGTCCAATCTGGTCTAATGATGAGCCGTAAGCAATAAGTCCATAACGTGAAACAGTTCCGTAAGTTGGCTTTAAACCTACAACACCACAGTAAGAAGCCGGCTGTCTGATTGAACCACCTGTATCAGAACCAAGTGCTGCAAAACACTCATTAGCTGCAACTGCCGCAGCAGAGCCACCTGATGAACCACCAGGTACATGCTCAGGATTACGTGGATTCTTAGTTGCACCAAATGCACTTGTCTCAGTTGTAGAGCCCATCGCAAATTCATCCATGTTAGTCTTTCCGATAATTACTGCTCCTGCATTTTCAAGTCTTACTACTGCATCTGCTGTGTAGGTTGGAACGAAATTACCAAGTATCTTAGATGAGCATGTAGTAAGCATGCCCTCTGTACACATATTATCTTTGATTGCAAATGGTACTCCGGCTAAAGGTCCTGTAAGCTTACCTGCCTTGATATCCTCATCTGCTTTCCTGGCTGCTGCAAGAGCTTTTTCCTTGTCAAATGTGACATAGCAGTTAAGCTCATCTTCAGATTTTTCAATCTGTGCAATAACAGCTTCCATAGCCTCTGTCGCTGTTGTCTCACCCGCTTTAATCTTAGCAGCCAGTTCAACAGCTGTATAATCTAATAAACTCATATGCGTCCTTTCTATGATTCAACAGTTTTAGGTACAATAAATCCTGATTCATTACATTCAGGTGCATTAGCAAGAGTTGCCTCGCTTCCGTCACCATTAGTAACAACATCTTCTCTCATTACATTATTAACAGGGAACACATGTGACATAGGTTCTACCCCTGTAGTATCAAGCTCTCCGAGCTTGTCAATATAATCAAGCATGCTCGCCATATCCTTCTTGGCAGCTTCCTTCTCTTCATCAGAGAGTTCAAGCTTGGCAAGGATACCAACATACTCAATTGTCTCATCACTAATTACATTAGCCATGTGTGCGTCTCCTTTCGTTGTCGTTATATACGCCTGGAGAAATTGGATAAATCATCACAAGACACGCTTTCGCTACTTGTCGCTCGCAGCGGTACTAAGCGAAATCAGCCACCTCCGTCTGAAAAGCTAGCTTTTCAGACTCCGCCAGCCGATTTTGCTAAGTGCCGGCGGCTCCAAAGTGTCTTGTTCACGCTTTATCCAATTTCTCCAGGCTCACACATCTACCCCGGAACGAACGCACGACATCGCTTTGCTCGTCGGGGGAGTGAAAACCTCCACTCTTTCTCTTAGGAAAGTTTATATTCAGTCAGGTATTGGTTGTCGAAGGGCAGGCAGCGAGGTTTTATAAGTTCGCAAGCAAGGTGCTTTGGAGCCGCCGGCACTTAGTGGATTGGGCGAAAGAGGTTGGTAAGCTTGCTTACCATACCTCTGTTGCACAATCCACTTAGTGTCCGCTGCGAGCGACAAGCAGCGAAAGCGTGCCTTGCGGTGAACTTATAAACCTCGCAGCCGTCCGTATATCCACTAATCCCTAACCTTAATATGAACTTCCCTAAGCTGCTGCTCTGTTACCTCATTTGGTGCTCCGCACATTAAATCCTGTGCTGTTCCGCTCATTGGGAATGGAATTATCTCACGGATATTTTCTTCATTTCTAAGGAGCATAATCATACGGTCAACACCTGGTGCCATACCTGCGTGTGGTGGTGCACCAAACTGGAATGCATTGTATAATGCTCCGAATTTTGCCTTTAATACTTCTTCATCATATCCGGCAATCTCGAATGCCTTAACCATTATCTGCATATCATGGTTACGAACTGCGCCTGATGATAACTCTACACCATTGCAGACGATATCATACTGGTATGCAAGAATATCAAGTGGATCTTTTGTATTAAGTGCCTCAAGTCCGCCCTGTGGCATTGAGAATGGATTATGTGTAAATCCAATCTTCTTAGTTTCAGGATCTTTCTCAAACATTGGGAAATCATTAACATAACAGAATCTGTATGCATTTTTCTCAATGATGTCAAGTCTCTCACCAAGTTCGTTTCTGATCTGTCCTGCAAAGTATGCAGCTCTGTCTTCCTTATCAGCGATAAAGAAAATTGTATCTCCTGGCTGAAGTCCTGCAAGGTCTTTGATTTCTCCCTTGAGTTCTTCTGGAATAAATTTATCGATTGGTCCCTTGTAGCTTCCGTCTTCAAGAACCTCAAGATATCCAAGTCCGCCCATTCCGATTCCTGTAGCAAACTTAAGTAACTTCTCATGCTGTCCCTTTGAAAGCTTTGCATGTACATTGATTGCTCTTACAGTCTTGTTCTGGAAAGGCTTGAATGTACATTTGTTAAAGAATTCTGAAAGGTCAATAATTCTAAGTGGATTACGAAGATCTGGCTTATCTGAACCAAACTCAAGCATTGCCTGCTTGTAGCTGATAATTGGATAAGGTGCCTGTGTAACTTCGTATCCTTCTGGTGCGAATTTTGCAAATGTTTCTGTAAGAACCTCTTCACCGATTCTGAATACATCTTCCTGTGTAGCGAAGCTCATCTCGAAATCTAACTGGTAGAATTCTCCTGGTGAACGGTCAGCTCTTGCATCCTCGTCTCTGAAGCAAGGTGCAATCTGGAAATATTTATCAAAGCCAGATACCATAAGTAACTGCTTATACTGCTGTGGTGCCTGTGGAAGAGCATAGAATTTGCCCTTATATTTTCTTGAAGGTACGATATAATCTCTTGCGCCCTCTGGTGATGAAGCACAAAGAATAGGTGTCTGGATTTCAAGGAATCCCATGTCTGTCATCTTCTGACGAAGGAATGCGATAACCTTTGATCTGAATATCATGTTATCCTTAACCTTCTGGTTTCTTAAATCAAGATATCTGTACTTAAGACGTACATCCTCTCTTACTTCCTTAGAAGTCTGTACTTCAAATGGAAGCTGCTGGTATACCTGTCCAAGTATTGTAATCTTCTTAGCTTCAAGCTCGATTGTTCCTGAAGGAATCTTAGGATTATAAGTTTCCTCATCTCTCTGCTCCATAATACCCTCAATAGCGATACACTCTTCCTTATGAATACCATCAAGTAATGTTGTATCACGAAGTACTACCTGAAGTACTCCATACATATCTCTTAAATCGATAAATGAAACTCCTCCGTGGTCACGGATGTTCTCAACCCATCCTGCAACCTTTAATTCCTTGCCGATGTAACTTTCATTAACTTCACTTAAGTTAACATCTCTGTACATGTTTGCCATTGCAATCTCCTTTCTTTTCTGGACAGGTAAAATGTTATGTCCTGTCAAATAAAATAATAATACCTAACATCCTGCTATGCTTTTTCGCGCAAAAAAGCCCCAGGATGTAATATACATCCCGGGGCGAATAAACTGTGTTATCCGCGGTACCACCCGCATTGAAAAGTTCTAAACTTCTCATCTCATTGCACTTAACGCGTGTAACGGAATGACCTACCCAGCCGTGGCTGCTCAACCATCCAACTCCAGAGCGTTCCTCTTATCAATTCCCTGCGTATGCTTTCAGTCGGTGGCATCGCTTTCCTGTCAGGTTCCATGAAAAGAAGTCTCTTTCATAGTCTTTAAGATATTCATACATATGAATGATATCATAAAGAATATTACTTTTCAAGTACAATATTGTGTTCTTTTATATATTTACCAATCTTTTTATCAGAAGCAAGAATATGGTTAGACAGCCAGCCAAGCAGGAATCCTATAAGATCCATAAGATATTCCTCCTGATTATCATCCATTGCCTCAAGCTCCCTGAAATCAATATTTACAAGCTTTTCTACAAATGCTGAATGTGCCCTTTTCTGTGCTTCGATTTCAGGATATCCGATTTTCTTCATCAGTTCTTCCTCATCACTGAAATGCGACTCTGTATAATCCTTAAGTTCTGCCAGAAGTCTCATAATTTCATCATATTTATCATGAAGAAGTTCTGCATGTATAACATCATTAGTGTCCCTGATAATATCAAAAAGATGCTTATGCTCCTCATCGACAAGCTCAATTCCTGTTATATATTTGTCTGTAAATGCAAATGCGTCATCAACATTAGTTTCTGGCGCCATCTTTCCAATCATCATGTCGCTGCTCAAGATGTGGCTGTAAAGCCATCTGGTAAGATAAAGCAGCAGCTCATTAAGAGAATTTCTTGCTGCCTCCGGTGAAGATTCATCTAACTTAAATGTATTAATCTTTTCTGCAAATGCTTTGTGTTCTCTCTGCTGTATTGGCAGCTCCGGGTCATGAATACTCTTCATGTATTCTTCTTCATGAGCAAAATGTGTAATCGCATAATCCTTAAGATTATCTATAAGATTCTTCGCAATTGACGCGGCATTATCTGTTTCTTTTACCAGTGCAAATGCTTCATTAAGCATCTGGAACAGTTTTCTATGTTCTTCATCAATATTGTCAATATGTATCATACAGTCTTCTGTAAATTCGTACATGTATATCAATCTCCTCGTGCTTATATTTGCCTTATATTATAACACCTTTTCTTTAAGCTGTGCAATGCTGTCCGCCAGAAACATTAAATATCTGTTTTTAATGAGTATATTCACAAAACAAATGTAGTTTGTCAAAACATTTGAGGCTATAATTAACTTATTGAAAGCATTTTGCTTCGCAAAACAAGGAGACCAGCTATGAAAAGTCAAGCATAAATTAGCTGGAAATTCTTATTTTCT
>OLGY01001251.1_pt1 | contig 13573 bp, 9 predicted proteins | sample 1605951 | NCBI WGS metagenome assembly OLGY01 (sample SAMN03283280) | human gut metagenome | biome: human-associated habitat; material: feces | host: Homo sapiens | place: Peru | collected 2012
ATGGATGTGTCAAGTTTTCTGTGAAAACTTGACATGTAGCGCCAGCCATTTGCCGAAGGCAAATCTTGCATGGCTGGTGTTCAATGGATGTGTCAAGTTTTCTGTGAAAACTTGACATGTAGCGCCAGCCATTTGCCGGAGGCAAATTTTGCATGGCTGGTGTTCAATGGAAAGGAGAATATAATTATGGAGATCAGAAAAGCGACAGCAGAGGATTTTGATATTGTATTTGATTTTATAGAAAAATTATGGACATATAATACATATGACAGGGAAGAAATACGCAAAGTATATATGGACGTCATAAATGACGAACGCAGCTTTGCGTTTTTATTATGGGATGAAGGCATTTGCAGAGGCATGTGTCATGGAGACTATTTCAATACATTCTGGATGTCGGGACTCACATGTTATGTGTCAAGTCTCATAACAAGAGAGGAGGACCGCGGCAAGGGATATGGAGTGGCACTTCTGGATCATGCAAAGAAGCTTGCAAAGCAGAGGGGATGCAAGGCCATCACCCTTGATTCCGGACTTCCGAGGACAGGGGCACATGGTTTCTACGAGCACTATGGATTTGAAAAGAGCTGTTATGGCTTTGAGCTGACGATATAGATTATCTGCAGAGATTTGGAAGGAGACAAATATGTGTACAGCAGCGACATATAAGACAAAGGATTTCTATTTTGGAAGAACGCTGGATTATGAATTCTCGTACGGCGATGAGATCACCGTGACTCCGAGAAATTATCCGTTTGAATTCAGATATATGGGCAGGAAGGAAAGCCATTATGCCATGATAGGCATGGCATATGTGGCAGGTGACTATCCTCTCTACTATGATGCTATAAATGAGAAGGGGCTTGGAATGGCAGGCCTGAATTTCGTTGGAAATGCTGCGTATCAGGAAGTGGATGAGAGCGGTGACAGGGACAATGTTGCCCAGTATGAGTTCATTCCGTGGATACTCGGAAACTGCGCCAGCGTGGGAGAGGCAAGGGTTGCCCTTGACAGGATGAACCTGACTGGAACACCATTTTCTGAGCAGCTTCCTACAGCGCAGCTCCACTGGATCATCGCGGACAGAAATGGGGCCATAACTGTAGAGTGTATGGCAGACGGACTTCATGTGTATGAGAATCCGGTTGGAGTACTTACGAACAACCCGCCATTTCCGCAGCAGATGTTCCTGCTCAATCAGTATATGGGGCTGTCACCAAAGCAGCCGGTGAACACATTTGCACCGGAGGTGGGGCTGAATACTTACAGCCGTGGTATGGGAGCCATAGGACTTCCGGGGGATCTGTCGTCCACGTCGAGATTTGCCAGGGTGGCATTTGTAAAACAGAACAGTATGTCTGCGGATTCAGAGGCTGAGAGCGTGAGTCAGTTTTTCCATATACTCGGCTCTGTGGATCAGCAGAGGGGCTGCTGCGAGGTTGCGCCTGACAAATATGAGATAACCATATACACGTCCTGCTGCAATGCTGACAAGGGAATATACTATTACAATACCTATGAGGGTCATCAGATAAATGCAGTGGATATGAACAGGGAGAATCTGGACGGCGCAGAGCTTGCCAGATATCCGCTTATTCAGGGGGAGAATATCAATTGGCAGAACTAAGTATCTGCTGCCCCCCCAGGATCCGGAAAATACCAGGAAATAAGTTGGCGTTTTTATCTTTTGGGAATAAATACGCCTGTTTGCACACAAAATTGTATCTAATGTGATGAAAAAAAGATGAAAAGATACAGAAATTCAATTTTTTGTATCTTTTCATCTTTTTTTCTGTATTTTGCGAAAAATTTGTGCTGTTTTATGTAATGGTGGAGCTGGCAACTGCATGGTGCCAGTAGCCATCGCAGAGCCAGTAGCCCTCCAACAGAGCCGGCGGGCTGGGTGATGACAGTGGTTGCACAAACATAGAAAAGTAGATTATAATATCGGAAAAGGGCATTGCCAGTGGCAATGTACGGAAGCCAGAGTTATATCTGTGATAAGGGAGAAAGGACGAGATATGGGCAAGTCAAAGGTTACAATAAAAGAGATTGCGGATATGGCAGGGGTGTCCATAGCTACAGTTTCCCATGTCATCAACAGGACAAGGTATGTAAGACCTGAGCTTGTGGATAAGATAGAGAAGATCATAGTAGAGACCGGATATCAGGCCAAGATAGCTGATAAGGAGAGAAAACTGCTGGTTGGCCGGGAGTCCACGATAGTTGCAGTCATTCCAAACATTGAAAGTACGATATACAGAGATATGGTAGCTTATGTGAAACAGCTTGTCAGTGTACAGGGATATCAGTTCCTTGTGGCGATAACAGACAATGATCTCAAGGAGGAGGCACAGGTGCTTGCCGGACTTCTGGTCAACAAGAAGGTTGCCGGCATCATACATGCGCCGGTGAGCGATGTGGCATCTAACTACACAAAACTCATACAGTCGGGTGTTCCATTTGTCTGCGTGGAGAGAAATATACTTGGATCAGGGATAGACTCGGTTGAGTTCCGAGACCGTGAGGCTATATTTAAGGGCGCAGATTATCTGCTTGCGAGTGGACACAAAAATGTTTTGTTCTTCAGAGAGAGTACGGACAGTACCACCAGGGATGAGAGGACAAAAGGTTTCCTGAGTGCTCTGGAGAAATACAATATAAACACAAATGATGCAAATATTGTTGATGTGACGTTGGAAAAAGGAGAGGATGACTGCATGCTGGCTATTCAGAAAGCCCTGCGCAGATACAGGCCGACCGCTGTACTTGCGGGGGGCAACAGAATAACTCTTTATCTTATGAAGACGCTGAGAGATATGGGAATCGACTGTCCGGGAGAGATATCTGTGGTTGGATTTGGTGATGAGAGCTGGTCTGAACTTACTTATCCACCTCTTACAATACTGAGAAGAGATGTGAAGGGACTGAGTGCCAAGGCTGTTGGGATGTTGTTTGAGAAGATCAATACGGGAGTTGCCATATCGCATGACTGTTATGCAGATGTAGAGCTTGTAGTCAGAAAATCAACAAAGATGCTTGACAATGGACCATTTGGAGATAAAGCGGCAGCACCGGATTCGGTTGTACTGACAAAAGAAGAGAAACACAGGCTAAAGGCAGGACATTTCAGGGTTGCGATCTCTTTCCACTATACCGGAACGTCTTGGGCAGAATTGCATGAGAAGGGAATTCGGGAGGAACTTGAGCAGTTTGGGATAGATGTTGTATCAGTTATGGATGCACATTTTGACTCGGAACTGCAGAATGCACAGCTTGATGGCATAAGACTTCAGAAACCGGATGCAGTTATAGCTATTCCAGCGGATGACAGCCGTACCAGAGAAAAGTTTCAGGAGCTTTCCAAGGTGTCAAAGCTAGTGTTCATAAGCAATGTTCCAGATGGCATGTCCAAGAACAGCTATGTGTCCTGTGTATCAGTAAATGAGTCGGAGAACGGAACGAACACGGGAAGAATGTTGGGAGAATATTGTAAGGAGAATAAGAAAAAAAAGGCAGGTTTCATTATTCATGGTGCGGCATTCTATGGAACAAGAGTCAGGGATAATGCTGCCGAGAGAATAATAAAGGACAGTTATCCGGATATTGACATAGTGACGATCAGGAGTTTTGGAGAGATATCCAATGCATATCAGGTAGCCAAGGACGTGATAACTTCCAATCCTGAAATTGAGGCAATGTATGTGAGCTGGGATCGCCCGGCACTTCTGGCTATAAAGGCACTCAAGGAACTTGGCAGGGAGGATGTGGCGGTGTTCACCACAGATCTTGACCATGGTATAGCCCGGTGCATGGAAGAAGGAATAGTCAAGGGACTCAGCACGCAGAGACCATATGAGCAGGGAAGAGCGGCGGCTGCGGTCGTTGCCAAGTCTCTGGTAAGTGAAGAACAGCTTCCAAAGTATGTGGGAGTTCAGCCGTATCAGGTCGAGCCAAAACAGCTCAGGCTTGCATGGAAGGAAATCTTCCATGAGTCCATGCCGGACAGACTTGGGTGATATGACATCTTTAATTAGTCCGTGTCGGACAGATTGAAGTGATATGACATCTTTAGTTAGTCCATGCCGGACAGAGTTAGAAATTGTATCTTTTTATTTACAAAAAACCCGTCAGAGAGAAAAATGTATCTTTCTGGCGGATTTTTTGTGTTTAGATACAAGACTTCGGAATATTGTATCTTTTTCGCCTGAGAAGGTCCAAAGGATACAATTTTGTGCCCAGGTTACCGGAATCGCACCCAAAAGAGAAAATTCCCGGGAAAGTGGTACCGGAGACAATGGACAAAATGACAAGAGCTAAGGTGACAAGTAACGGGTGTCAATCATACACTACAAATCCCATAAGTATGACATTTTTGCAAAATATTTACGTAAAAAACAATAAAAGATCTGCGAACCCTATAAGGCAATCGGGTGTTATTTGTACATAATGACGAATAAATAATAAATAAAACACTTGATATTGACAATAACCGACAAAGGTTATATCATCAAAGCATGCAAGGGACGAAAAACAGTTTAAAATTTACGTAAATAAAAACGGTTAATAACAGTTTTTCGACAACGAGTTAGCAAAAATGAAACACATGATATTGGAGGTAAAAATTATGAGAAGATTTAAAAAGTTATTAGCAGTTGGAGCATGCCTGTGCATGTCACTTAGTTTACTGGCAGGTTGTGGATCAGGTTCAGGAAACGCTTCGAGCAGCGGTTCATCTGATTCAGGTACAAAGCAGGAGAGCACAAAGTCATCTGACCTGTCATTTGCATTCTGTACTAACACACTCAACAACACATTCCAGAGTTCGATAGATGCCAAGCTCAAAGAGCTCTGCGATGCGAACGGAATATCATATACATGTCTTGATCCTGACTACGATCTGAACACACAGCTCAGCCAGTTATCAGACGTGGCAAATAGTGGATACGACGCAGTGTTCATCATCCCGGTTGATTCAGCAGGTATCACATCTGGTCTTGCAGAGATCAAGGATGCAGGAATCCCAATATTCAATGTAGATACAGCAGTTATTGAGGATGATATAGAGAACTTTGTAACACAGTTCGTTGGAACAAATGCATACATGGCAGGACAGCTCGTAGGTGAGCAGATGGCTAAGGATTATCCGGATGGAGCAGACATTGCGATCCTTGATTTCCCATCAAATGAGAGCTGTGTAGACCGTGTAAATGGTTTCCTTGATGGTCTCGGTGATAACAAGGATAAGTTCAATATCGTAGCACAGCAGGATGGTGAGGCAGCACTTGATGCATCAATGAGCCTTGCAGAGGATATCATCACAGCAAACACAGATCTTCAGGCATTCTTCTGTATCAATGACCCATCAGCGCTCGGCGCTGCAGCAGCAGTTAAGGCAGCCAACAAGACTGGCAAGATCGGTGTGTACAGCATCGACGCTTCACCAGATGGCAAGCAGGCACTCCTTGATGGTGAGTTCACAGCAGTTGCATGTCAGGTTCCAGTACAGATCGCTGAGTACGCATTCAACGCAGCACAGAAGTATGTAGGGGGAGATACAACCATCGACGAGAAGAAGGTATATCTTGACTCACACCTCGTACTCAAGGATGAGGCTGAGCAGACAGTTAACGATTGGCAGTAAGGCCGGATCGAAGCCGGCAGTAACAGCACGGGGTTGCCCCCGGCTGGACATACATGACACAACGTAGATGCATATAACACGGGAGAGACCGGGGATCTAAAATCTCCGGCCATAATCCCGAAAATGACAACAAGACAATAAAAGATCTGATATAGAAACTTGGAGGTTTAATATGGGACAGACAGTTCTGGAAATGATAGGGATAAAGAAAAGCTTCTCCGGAATATATGCTTTAAGTGGCATCGACTTTTCCCTTGAACTGGGAGAGGTACATGCACTGCTCGGTGAGAATGGTGCAGGAAAGTCCACACTGATCAAGGTCCTCGGCGGAATTTACCAGCCCGACAGCGGAATCATCAAGGTAAATGGCAAGGAGGTCAAGATCAACGGAGTTCCGGCTGCCAGAGAAAATGGTATAGGAATAATACATCAGGAAATCGTACTTGTTCCATATCTTTCTGTGGCACAGAATCTGTTTCTCGGCAGAGAGATAAGAACAAAGCTTGGAACATTGGACTTTGCAGAGATGAACAGAAGAGCAGAGGAGATGATATCATCCCTCGGTGTGAATATAAAAGCAGACACTATAGTAGAGAATCTGACCATCGCACAGCAGCAGATGGTGGAGATCGTTAAAGCGGTCTCATTCAACGGCAAGATAATAGTTATGGATGAGCCAACCTCATCACTTTCAAATGAAGAGGTTGAGCAGTTATTTGAGATCATTGAGAATCTCAGAAAGAAAAAGGTAAGTATAATATACATCTCCCACAGAATGGAGGAGCTCTTCAGAATATCTGACAGAGTTACCGTCATCAGGGATGGTGCATACGTAGGAACAAAAAAGACATCAGAGACAAGCCCGAATGAGCTGGTTGCGATGATGGTAGGAAGAGATCTGGAGAGCTTCTATGCAAGAGATTACTGCGACATGGACAAGGCAGAGGTTGCTCTGGAGGTAAAGAATCTTTCCCAGACAGGTGTCTTTGAAGATATAAGTTTTTCGGTACACAAGGGCGAGATCCTGGGCTTCTCAGGTCTGGTCGGTGCCGGACGAAGTGAGATCATGGAGGCGGTATTTGGCGCGACACGGCCTACATCGGGAGAGGTGATACTCGGAGGAAAGCCGGTTCACTTCAAGAATCCAATGCAGGCTATCAAGGCAGGCATAGCGCTGGTTCCGGAGGACAGAAAGAAACAGGGACTGGTACTCGGCAACAGCGTGGCATTCAACCTCACACTCTCATCCCTCAGATTCTATATGAATGGAATCGCAATAAGCGAGAAGAAGCGCGGTGAGGTAATAGACCATTATTCACAGAGACTTAGGATAAAGGCGGCATCGCCAGAGATTGAGGCGGGCAGCCTGTCAGGTGGAAACCAGCAGAAGGTGGTTCTGGGCAAATGGCTTGCGACCAAGCCAGATGTACTTATTCTGGATGAGCCGACCAGAGGCGTGGATGTAAATGCAAAATTTGAGATATACACAGTAATCAATGAACTGGCAAAGGAAGGCATAGCGATAATCATGGTATCCAGTGAGCTTCCTGAGATCATCAACATGTGCGACAACGTATGTGTAGTCAGAGCCGGAAAACTCGTGAAGAAGCTGTCAAAGGACGAGCTCTCACAGGAAGAGATAATGAAATACGCTGCAGGAGGTATCGAATAATATGGGCGAGACAAAGAAGAATTCAAAAGCAACTTCTATATTAAAGAACAATCCCCTGACATCCATAGTCAAGGGCAACATAGGAATCATAGTGGTCCTGATAATCATGTGTGTGGCGGTAGCACTTGCCACGGACAAGTTCCTCACGACCAACAACATCATATCAGTGCTTAGACAGATATCGATCAACACATACATAGCACTTGGAATGACACTGATAATCATACTTGGACACATTGACTTGTCAGTTGGATCGATAGTAGCCATGTCGGGAACACTGACCGTAGGATTTATAGTTAACCAGGGACTCCCTCTCGGCGTTGCCATAGTAGCAGGACTTCTGGTTGGTACAGCAGCGGGCTTTATAAGTGGTTTTATAGTTGCTAACTTCAAGGTGCCTGCATTCATCATCACAATGGCCATGATGAACATAGCAAGTGGTATAGCTTATGTCTACACAGGTGGACAGTCAACACGTATCACTAACAAGCTCTTCATCGAGATCGGAACAGGATACCTGTTCAATGTGATCCCACTTCCTGTAGTGTACATGGTAGTGCTCATCATACTGTTCAGCTTCATCCTCAGCAAGACAAAGTTTGGAACATATGTATATGCGATAGGTGGTAACCGCGAGGCTGCAAGACTTTCAGGTGTACCTATCAAGAAGATAGAGATCATAGTATTTACAATATCTGGACTTCTCTCAGCATTTGCAGGACTTGTACTTTGTTCAAGAATGTACTCAGGCCAGCCTTCAGTAGGAAGCGGATACGAGCTTGATGCCATCGCAGCCTGCGTACTTGGCGGAACATCCATGACAGGTGGTAAAGGAAGGATCAGTGGAACCGTATTTGGTGCCATGGTCATCGGAATCATCTCAAATGGTCTTAACCTTATCGGAGTGTCATCATACTGGCAGCTCATCATCAAGGGTCTTATCATCGCATGTGCGGTACTCCTTGATGGACAGAAGGGCAAGCTTGAACTTCTCAAGAAGAAGAAACTGGCAGCAAACTAGTTGGTTATGACAGAAATATCGGGCAATCAACTATTTAACAATAGAAAGGATTAATAATATGGAGATTTTTAGAAAGATGTCCTTCGCGGATTCCACGGGAGATGCAATACCTTTCTACCACGAGGGCAAATATCATATATTTTCACTGACTTCCCCTCCGGGAACAACAGTGTACCCGGCAAGACTCAGAACCACATGGAGCCACAGTGTATCAGAGGATCTGGTGCACTGGGAGGAGCTCCCTACAGCACTCTATCCTGGAGAGGGCGATGAGCCGGATGCATCAGGAGTGTGGACGGGATCAGTCATATACGGCGAGGGCAAATATCATGCATTTTATACAGGCTACTGCCTCACCGCAGAGTATCAGCAGACCATATGCCACGCGACAAGCGACGATGGGATCACATGGGTGAAGGATGCGGCCAATCCGGTCATCACACCTATGATAGAGCTTTACGAGAAGCTTGACTGGAGAGATCCATATGTATTCTACAATGAGGAGGACAAATGCTATTGGATCCTCATATCAGCGAGAAGACTGGACATGCCGATAACAAGAAGAGGATGTATCGTCCTTTACAGATCAAAGGATCTGGTCAACTGGGAATACTACGGACCGATATATTCACCAGGACACACCAACTGTCCTGAGTGCCCTGAGATGTACAAGATGGGAGACAACTGGTATCTCTCATATTCAAGATTCTCAGAATATGTAAATACAATATACAGAGTAGCAAAGTCACCATTTGGACCTTGGAGAAAGCCAAAGAAGGATGGCATAGGCGGAAGAAGATTCTACGCAGCCAAGTCCATGCAGGATGATGACGGCAGACGCTTCTACTTCGGTTGGGCTCACGACAGAGCAGACAGAAGCGACAGAGGTGAATGGTACTGGGGCGGAACCTTCTGCGTGCCGCATGAGGTAGTTGCCACAGCGGATGGAGGACTTGACGTAAAGCTTCCAAAGGAATATGAGCATGTTTTTGAGAAGCCTGTGGCATGGGATTACATCCCTGTACTTGGAAATGCAGAGCTTCACGGAGACAGACTGGTTGAGATGGATTCAGTAAGCACATGTACATACGGATTCCTTGGACACAACGAGGAGAGCTATATGCTGAAGTGCAAGATCATGCCTAGAGAGGTGTATGACCATTTCGGTATACTGCTCAAGTCAGACAAGGAAGCAAGCGGATGCCTTCTCCTTGAGTTCGATGTGGCCATGCAGAGAGTGTCACTGGTAAATCTTCCTATGGGAGTTGACCCGTTCTGGGTTCAGTCCTGTCAGGCTGTGCCTCCTGCCACGGAGCCGGGCCCTGATGGAGTCAGAGTGTGCGAGAAGACATTTGACATAACAGAGGGCAGCGAGATAGATGTGAAGATCATCGTTGACCATGATATGGTGGAGGTATTTGTCGGAGAACAGGTGGCGTTTACATACAGAATATATGCGAAGCCTGAGTTTGAGACGGGACTTCTGGCACAGGATGCAAGAGTAGAATTCTATGACATAGAGATCACAGGAAAGTAAAGTTCACAAGGAGGATCCAACATGGAAAAGAAATATGATGTTGTGGCTCTTGGTGAGTTCCTGATAGACTTTACCCCTGCCGGAAACACTGATTCCGGGATGAAGCTCTTCGAGCAGAATCCCGGCGGTGCTCCGGTGAATATGCTCACAGCGGCCGGTAAGGCCGGTCTTAAAACCGCCTTCATTGGTAAGGTCGGAGATGACATGCATGGCAATTTCCTGGTTGAGACTGCAAAACAGGCTGGAATAGAGACCAAAGGTATAGTAGTTGATGACACGGTATTTACCACTTTGGCATTTGTCACTCTGGATGAGAACGGAGAGCGAGAATTTTCATTTGCCAGAAAGCCTGGAGCGGATACGATGCTCTGCTACAAGGAGATTGATACTGAGCTGCTCAGGGATACAAAGGTGTTCCATATAGGTTCGCTGTCACTTACGGATGAACCGGCGAGGACAACTACATTCCAGGCGGTGAAGGAGGCAAAAAAATACGGCGCGGTTATATCGTATGATCCAAATTACAGAGCACCGTTGTGGGACAGCAGAGAAAATGCGATGGAGAGGATGAAGAGTATTCTTCCATTTGTAGATATAATGAAGCTTTCGGACGAGGAGACATCACTCCTCACACCATTTTCCGATCCGGAAGAGGCAGCAGAGCATCTTCTGGGAAGCGGCGTCAGACTTGTTGCGGTCACCCTGGGAAGTGAGGGTGTGCTGATATGCAGCAGGGATGGAAGCCGGAAGGTTCCCGGATTCGTCAGCCATGTGGTAGATACGACGGGGGCTGGAGATTCATTCTGGGGAGCATTTGTATCACAGCTTGTCAGAGCAGATAAGAGACTGGAGGAGTTCAGTATAGATGAGCTTGCAGAGTATGCAAGATATGGAAATGCGGTTGCGAGCCTGTGCGTTGAAAAGCGCGGAGGACTCAGATCTATTCCGGAAGAGAGTGAGGCTCTTGAGAGACTCGCAGAAGAGTAAGTGTATTACAATTTTTCACATAAAATTTTTCCCTTAAACCTTGGGGCCGGAGTTATCCGGCCTCTTTTTTATTGTTTTATTAATGGTTTCTTAAAGATTCACCTCATTGAACCTTAAAGGGATGGCGGCTATAATCAGCAGGTGTAGTGAGAAGCTGCGGAGCGGATTACGCTGATAGATTGTAGAAGCGTAACCATATTGTAATGACTCTTACTTATAATTAAGTCTGTTGCTGTGCTGCTGGACAAAAAGCCGGAGAGTATGGCTGCCTATATGGAAGTCAATAGGGATATTTGCTCTATCTGTCGTTTGCATTTTGTGATTGCACAGACCCCTATGTCCACTGAAAAGTAAGAAAATGAAAGATTGTCAAACGGAAAAAAATGCGATAAAATACAAGGCGATTTTATTGAGATTGAATGAAATCGGATGCAGATGGAGGCGACAGACGAAACAATGAGATTCATTCAGAAACAATATAATAAAAAATGGCTGCTGCCGTTGCTGACTTTTTTGGTCGGATGTTTGATTTTGATCGTGTTTTTATATCATTCTTATGATACAAACCGAAAACAGGTGCGGACCATTACGGAGCTGAATGCAAGCACATATGCGGAACGACTACGCGACGATATGAATCGCGGAGTTGCTGTTACCGATGCACTGAAAGCAATTATAATCAGCGAGAATGGAACAATCGATAATTTTGAAAAGCTATCTGAGAATCTGATGTCAGATTTTGTCCAAAGTATACAGATTGCACCGGATGGGGTTGTCACGGAGATTTACCCGGCAGAAGGAAATGAGTCAGGAAAGATAGACCTGATTCATGATGAAAGACGTGGGGAAATCTGTCGCTATGGAAGAGATAACAACTGTGTAACTATGCAGGGACCTTTTGATTTAAAGCAGGGAGGTCGTGGAATTGCAGTTCGCAATCCTGTCTATCTTGAGGAGGCGGATGGCAATCCCGTATTTTGGGGATTTACCATTGTGATCATCCGGGTTCCGGAAATTTTTGAAGAGTCAGTGAGTGCTCTTACGGATTTTGGATATGATTACTGCCTGACCAAGACGGTTTCTCCTCTTTCGGAAGAATGCGATAGAATATCCTTCTCGAAAGAGAATCTGGCTGATCCGGTTACATATACGTTTGAATTTGGAGGGTGTACATTTTATCTGGAAGTCACGCCTAAGGATGGATGGAATCAATGGTGGAAGATACTTCCGAATCTGGTCCTTGGATTCTTCATTGTATTATTTTTGACAGGATTGGTGATCGTCATTCTTGTAATCGAATTCCATCGGGAAGCTTTAAAGAAAATGGCAATCACGGATCCGCTAACCGGACTTTTAAACCGGAAGGGGTTTGAGGAACAAATCGAAAGTGCAATAAAGGATACCTCAGATGTACATTGTGTGGGAATTCAGACAGATATTGATGACTTCAAATTTATCAATGATATGTATGGACATGAAGCGGGTGATGCCGCGCTTAGGATACTTGCGCAGAGTATGCGGAATGCTTTTGAAAAGGATGCGATTCTATGTAGAAATGGTGGCGATGAATTCTCGGCGGTTCTGATAGGAATGACGGAGTCAGAAGCGAAGGAAAAAATCGAGGAATTCACTTTGCAGCCAAGATATATCACACATAATGGAGAGAAACGTCCATTTTATATTTCACTTGGGTATGCAGAATATCCGAAGGATTGTGATGATATATCGGAATTGATCAGCTGTGCGGATATGGCGCTTTATGCGGTGAAATTACACGGAAAACATAGTTGCTGTGCGTTTGAGGGTAACTACAAAGTGCAACATAGAAGCCAGTTGGGATTTGCTCTTCAGGATGTGTCAAGAAATCTGCCGGGGGCATTTCTGATATACATTGCGGATAAAATGGATGACCGCATCTTATTTGCAAATCAGGAGTTAATAAGATTTGCGGGATGTAAGGACTACGATGAGTTTCTTGCATATACGGATCAGCGATTTCGGAATTTGATTCATCCGGAGGAGCAGGATGCGGTTGAGACGAGCATCTGGAAGCAGATTGATTCAGAGAAAAGTGAAAACAATGATTATGTCAAATTCCGTTTTGCGAAAAAAGATGGAACGTATCGTCCGGTATTCGATCATGGAAGAATAGTGAAAAACCGGTATTATGGAAATGTATTTTATGTGTTGATCATGGATTGTGCTTTGGTGGAATCCTATTATGACGACGGATTCATAGACTTGATGTTTCCAAAGTAATTTGAAATACTCGATTTTGATCGGGGAGCACCAACCAACAGTCAGGCTGATATTAGCCTGGCTGTGTTTTTGAAAGGAATAAAATATGCTAAAGGAACTAAATTGGTTGAAAGGTGCGTCCAAAGAGGAATTGCAGACTGTTTGGAAATGTAATGACAATATTGTGGACCAGAACTTTCGGTGAAATGATCTAGATAAAAGATGCCTCATGTGGGCATCTTTTATTTAATAATAGCAATAATTAACTACTTTGCTTGACTTTACCTATGCATCAGTATATAATTCTTATTAAGAACTATTCCCAATAAGAAAAAACGGAGGTAAAGGATATGGCAGCAAACAAATACGCAGGAACACAGACAGAGAAAAATTTACAGGAAGCATTTGCAGGAGAATCTCAGGCAAGAAATAAGTATACCTATTTTGCATCTGTAGCGAAAAAGGAAGGCTATG
>OLGY01001252.1_pt1 | contig 13571 bp, 11 predicted proteins | sample 1605951 | NCBI WGS metagenome assembly OLGY01 (sample SAMN03283280) | human gut metagenome | biome: human-associated habitat; material: feces | host: Homo sapiens | place: Peru | collected 2012
AGCTTGAGCGATATTTTTTTGACGTGTATATACTAGCATCGCGGATACGCTTACTGGAGAACTAAGGGAAATCTCCATCCAAAGATTCAATAAAGACTGGGATGGAATAATATTAGTCGCCAAGGGCAAAAATGGTTTAATCTTCAGAAGGAGCCATCAAGTTAATTATCTTCCTTATTGCCACGGCATACTCATAGCACTAGCCCTTTTATATACAATATTTTATATCGGAATTATTAGTGCTATTCATACATTCCTCGACATATTAGGATTATTGTTGTCGTATTTATTAATGCGACAACACAACTCTATATATCAGAATTTACCGTTTTGCAAAATAGGTGGTAAAATAGATTGCAATGCTGTAATTAATTATAGTTCGAATGGGCTACTATTTAATCTACCATTAGTAGGAATGACTTTCTTCTTGTTTGATGCTATATGCCTAGAGGAAGCAGCTACTCTTCTGACTTTAGCTTTTATATAGAGGATAAACCTAACCTCTTTGATAGGAATGACAAATACTAGTCAAGTCGTTCTGCATTAGGTAAGTAAAATTAAATAATATTTTGTAGACAAATGAGAAAGTTACAATTATCAGAAATGGAGCACGTGTTTGGTGGACAGAAGGCCGAATGCGCAGCGGTTCAAGCTCTTGCTGACGCTTACATGAGAGATGGCGCTACCGATGCCCAGTGGGATGAGTGGTGTGATCTTTATGACAAATATTGCTAATTTCAGCCTAAGCATCAGCACTAAGTAACAAACGTACACGTTAGGGCATTGAGTCCTAACGTGTATCTATTATATAATCATGAAAGATAAATATAGAAAAGTAGCATTGACCATTGCATTAGGTTTTATCTTCCTTTGCTGTAAGGCTCAGAAGCAAGTCCCGATAGAACCAGCAATGATGGAAGTAAGTTATCACGTCGTTTTTGGTAACAATACTGATAACTATGCGCTGAGGATTGGCAAGAATGTGAGCGAGTTCTTCAGCTACGACAAGCTGCGCAGTGACTCGCTGGGCAGTAATCCTGAGACTGTGATGGTAATCCTCAATGAGGAACTTGAGCGAATGGAGAAACTCCACAACAAGGAAAGTGTGGATTCTCATCATAGTCCAGGTTGTGGGGATTATCTCTACACCAATTTCCCAAATGACAGCGTCAGCACCTATACATCAGTCATGGGAATAGGTTACCGTATCGTGGAGCCAATGCCAACCATAGATTGGACAATATGCGAGGACAGCACACGACTCATCATGGGGTTCAATTGCCACTTAGCCACAACTACTTTCCGCGGCAGAGAGTGGAAGGCATGGTACACTGAGGACATTCCTATCATGCGAGGCCCTTGGAAACTTGGAGGACTGCCAGGATTGATTCTATGCGCTGAGGTGGAAAGTTTCATCAGCTATACTGCCACAGTCGTCAAGACTGCCAACGTTAGTCCCGTCACCTTTTATAATTGGTGGAATAAGAAATTTGAGAATATTGACCGCAAGAAACATCTCAAAGCAAGCAACGATCCAAAGACCTATTTCAAAGGCACACAAATGACACCACCACTGGAACTGGACTTGATAGAAGTCGGCAACGCTAATCCACAAGCGAAATGAGGCAATATCTTCTTATAATATTCTTCACTATGCTCTCGCTCTCTGCGAAGGCACATGTGAAGGTAAGTGGCACCGTGACGGATGCTGCAGGACAGCCTTTGTCCGGAGTGATCATCAAGAGCATCGATGCCACGACGAAAAAGATGGCGAACTATGCACAATCGGGTAACGACGGCCATTGGACCATCACGGCAAAGGCGGGTTCCTTGCTACAGTTCACTTCGATGGGCTTCAAGAAGCAGGAACTGACCGTGAAGGAGGGCATGAAGGAACAGCGTGTCGCACTAGAGGATAATGCGGTAGCGCTGAAGGAAATCATGGTGAAGGCAGCGCCCGTGCGCCTCTCCGGTGACACCATCAAATACCTCCTCTCCACCTACGCCAAGCCCGAGGATCGTACATTGGCGGATGTGCTGTCGCGCGTGCCAGGCTTCGAGGTGAACAAAGACAACGGACAGATCTCCTACGAGGGCAAGAGCATCAGCAACTTCTACATTGAGGGCATGGACCTCATGGGCGGTAAGTATGGCGTGGCGGCGAAGTCATTGCCGCAGCAGGATGTGGCGACGGTGGAGGTGATGAAGCACCACCAGCCGATACGCGTCTTAGACGACTTCACCTACTCTGACGACAACGCCATCAACATCCGGATGAAGAAGGGCGCCAAGGAGCACTGGATAGCGACCTTCGACGGTGGCGCGGGTGTGAAGAGCCATGGTGGACTATGGCGCTTCGAGAGCTTCGCCATGCGTCTGAAGCCCAGTTGGCAGACGATGATCACCTATAAAACCAACAACACGGGCAAGGACATCCTGAGCGAGAGCGAGTCGTTGCTGACGACAGGGGAGCCGGGTGAAACGCTTCGGCCGCTCATCGTGCTGCCTGCACCCTCGACGAGCCGTCTAGGGCAGCGGTCACTCTTCAACCGCACCCACGCCGTGACGTTCAACACCCTGTTGCGCCTCACGGACAACTCACAGATGAACCTCCAGGTGACATACGCCAATGACCGCGAGGAGGCATCGGCACAACGGACGACAGAGTACTTCGTCAATACGGGCAATCGCATGATTGACAACAAGAAGGAATATCTAGAGAAGGACGACCACCTCACGGCAAAACTGAAATACGAGAACAACAGCGGTGGACAATATCTGAAGAACGAGCTCTCCGGTGATCTGCTCTGGAGCCGGCAGTGGCTCACGGAGCGCGGTACGAATCCGCACGATCTCTATGGCCGACTACCGGAGTATACGCTGAAGGACAACCTCATGGTGATGCGGTGCATGGGCAACCGCCTCGTCACATTAGAGTCGAAGAACATCATGCAGGTGCGGCCTAACGGGCTCAACGTCGATGCCTTGAGGCAGGACGTCAATCAGCATTACTATGAGACCGATACCTATCTGAAGGGCAGCTTCCTTCTGGGGAAGTTCATCGTCTCAGGCCGTGCGGGCATCAATGCAGGGAAATATGCGTTCTCCTCCAACATGCAGACATTGCTAGACAGTCTAGGACTTTGGACGGGCAGCAGTCACTACTTTTTTTCGAGAATCTATGCCAATCCAGAGGTAGAGTATAAGATTTCCGACTTCGACATTACTTTCAGCAACGAGCTCTCGTGGAACCACTATAGCTACAGCGTTGGCGATGCCTACTCCCGGGTGCTCTATTCTCCTGAGCTCCACATCCGCTGGCAGGCGTCACCACGGTGGCAACTGGGTGCTACCGCAGACATCACAAACGGCAACGTGGATGCCAATCAGTTCTACCCCACCATCGTGTTGCAGGACTATCAATACATCCACCGCGGCCTTGCAGACTATCGTGTGGCACGTGACAAGGGTGTAAGTCTCAGTGCACGCTATGGCGATGCGCTCCGTGGTACACACCTCGTCGGACGCGTGAAGCACACCTTCGGTTCCACGCCATACACCACGTCGCAGAAATACGAGGGCGACTACATCATCGTCTCTCTCCAGCCCCAGCGAACGACCTACAATGCCTGGAACGTGACTCTCTTCGGTTCACAGGGCATCGGCGCTCTCAAAGGCACACTCAATGTACGGGCACTCTACAATGCGAAGGATGCCGAGATGATCCAGAATGGCGAGCAGATGCCTTTCAAGACAAGGGCGTTAAACCTCACTGCGGGTCTCACTACATCGCTCATTCCCACGGTAGACGTCGACTACCATCTGACCTGGATGCGCAACACGATGAAGATGCAGCGCCTCGGCTCGTCCTCGACCATCAACAGTTGGAAGCATGAGGCAAAGGTCCACATCCCCATCGTGAAGCTTCTGAGCCTCGAGACACTGGTGGAATACTACCACAACCAGCTCTCAGCCGATCGCTTCAAGGACATCTTCTTCGCCGATGCCTCCCTAAAGCTCCAACTCCGTCGCTTCGACATTACGCTGGTCCTCAATAACCTCTTAAACCGCAAGACCTATGCCTACGCACTTAACAGCGACCTCATGCGCAGTACGAGCAGTCTGCTTATCAGTGGCAGAGAACTAATGATAAATATATACTATAAGCTATAGTAATTATAGAAAAAAATAAAGATGTCTTATGAATGTTATTAAAAACAGGAAAATCCTATCATCTATTCAGCATGACTCCATGCAATGCGGCGTAGCCTGCATTCAGATGGTTTGCGATTATTATGGGAAAAACTATCCATTAGACTATCTTGACCAATTATGCTCTGCAACTAATGAAGGTGTATCACTATTGGGCATGGATGTTACAGCTAATCAACTCGGGATCAAGACGGTTAGCAAGGAACTCTCTGCGGAAGAGTTAATAAGTGCAAACATGCCTTGCATTCTACACTGGAACCAAAATCACTTCGTGGTATTGTACAGGGCCTCGAAGAACGGGCAGAAATTTTACGTGGCTGATCCAGGCAAGGGTAAGATTAAATATAGCAGGCAAGAATTTGAACAGCACTGGATCAGCACACAGTCTGACGGAGAAGGAAAGGGTATCGCCATGTTCCTAGAGCCCACCCAAGACTTCTACAACAGGCATGATGACAGGACAGAGGAGAAAAGATCGTTCAGGTTCCTCTGGGGGTACGTGATGGAGTACCGCAAGTATTTCTTCCAAATATTCCTTGGTCTTCTGCTGGGCTGTGTGTTGCAGCTCATCATGCCGTTCCTCACGCAGGGTATCGTTGACCTTGGCATCAAGCACAAGGACATCGGCTTGATATGGATGATTCTGCTTGGCGAACTGTTGATCGTCATGGGACGGACGGCAACCGACTTCATCCGCCGATGGCTGTTGCTGCATATCTCTATGCGCATCAACCTGTCGCTTGTGAGCGACTTCTTCATCAAGCTACTTAAGTTGCCTATGTCATTCTTCGATACGAAACTGATGGGTGACCTTTTGCAGCGCATCAATGACCACTCCCGTGTGCAGTCGTTCCTGACCAACCAGGTTCTCAGCGTGATGTTCACCATGCTTAGCTTCGTGGTGTTCGGCATTGTGCTTTTTATCTACAACCGACTAATATTTGCTGTGTTCCTGCTTGGCAGCATCATCTACGGATTTTGGATTGCCCATTTTCTTGGTCGTCGCAAGGTACTCGACTATGAGTTGTTTGAGCAACAAGCAATAAACCAAAACAAAACATATCAGTTCATCACTTCCATGCAGGAGATAAAGTTGCAGGACTGCGAGCAACGCCGCCGTTGGGAATGGGAAGATACGCAGGCCGACCTCTTCAATGTACAGATGAAGTCGCTGAAACTCCAACAGATGCAAGAAGCAGGCTCTATCTTCATAAACGAGCTGAAGAATATCTTTATCACGGTGCTTGCCGCCACTGCCGTAATCAACGGACAGATAACGCTCGGCGCAATGCTCGCCATACAATATATCGTTGGTCAGCTCAACTCGCCCGTGGAACAACTGATGAGTTTCATCTACTCCTTGCAAGACGTGAAGATTTCGCTAGAACGCATCAATGAGATACACCAGTCAAATAACGAAGAAAGCCGCGACAACCAATTGACAGCATTCAATGGTAAGAAAGAAATATCAATTGAAAATATCGACTTCAAGTATGACCCTCACACATTGAAAAAAACGTTGGAAAGCATCTCATTCGACATTCCCGAAGGCAAAGTAACGGCGATAGTCGGTGCAAGCGGCAGTGGGAAGACGACGCTAATCAAGCTGATGCTCGGATATTATAAGGTGATAAGTGGTTCGATAGACATAGCGGGAAGGAACATCAACGGCTACAACCTGAAATGGTGGCGCCGGCATTGCGGCGTCGTAATGCAGGATGGCGTAATCTTCTCTGAGTCTATCGCCCGGAATATTGCCGTGAGCGATGGAGAAATTGATGTTGACAAGTTGGAGAAGGCTGCTCGCATAGCCTGCATCCACGATTATGTGATGTCGCTACCGCTGAAGTACAATACAAAGATTGGGCGCGACGGCGTGGGACTGAGCCAGGGGCAGAAGCAGCGCATCCTCATCGCCCGAGCCGTATACAAAGATCCCGACTTCATCTTCCTCGACGAGGCGACGAACTCCCTTGATGCCAAGAATGAACGTGAGATCGTGGAGAATCTCGACAGGTTCTACACTGGGCGCACCGTCGTCATCGTTGCCCACAGGTTAAGCACAGTAAAAAACGCCGACCAGATTGTTGTCATCGATAATGGGCACATCGTGGAGAAGGGCAACCATGCCACTCTCATCGCCAAGAAGGGCGCATATTATGAACTCGTAAAAAACCAATTGGAATTAGGCAACTGACATGAAAACAAAAGATACTAACAGCAAAATAGAGCTTCGTTCGGAGAAAGTGCGCAACATCATCGGAGAGATACCGCCAGCGCTCGTACGGTGGGGCATCGCCATTATTGTGGTGATCTTCGCCATCTTGCTCTCCGTTGTCCTTTGTGTGAAATACCCATACGGCAACGGCGAGACAATATTCCAGCACATCTTTATCTTATAAGTCGCACAAAGCGACGTTCTGAAATTACAAGAAAGTCCACAAGATTTCAATTGAAATTTCAACCGAAATCGGCTAAATATTGGATATTGGAGCAAGCTCCAAACTGTATAAAAAGCAAAAAGGACAGAACCTCAAATTTGAAGTTCTGTCCTTTTACTGTTTTGAGCCTCTTGTCGGATTCGAACCAACGACCCCGAGATTACAAATCACGTGCTCTGGCCAACTGAGCTAAAGAGGCGGGTGGGCAAGCTACTTACATCGCGCCGCTACAACCAACTACCTTTGCTACGTTCCCGTCCTGGAGGATTCGAAGGGAGCTGGCCGTGTAAGACTTACCCGTCTTTTCAAAAGCGAGTGCAAAGGTAAAGTTTTTTTTTGACAATGCAAATTATCGAGCAACAAAGTTTATGAATTTAACATTTCTTTTGAACTTCATTATGTCAAAAAATGCTTATATGACAGGTATTCGGAAAAAAAGTAGTAAGTTTGCAGCAGTTTTATAAAACCCATACATTATTTAATGATAAAGATAGAAGAATTCATGCAGCTCAAGGCTTTCGCCCGAGTAGATGCACTAATGCTCACCGCCCTATGGACAGTCAGTTTCGTATGCGTCATGATGCTCGGAGCAGGAGTAGTGGGCAATCTCCTTGCAATGGCTACACCTTTCTTTATAGGATGGCGCACTTGCCTATTCCGCAACAACGTTTTGAGCGGACACATATCAATGAGGCGTGCCTATGCATACAGTCTGTACAACTTCATTTACGCATCGCTGGCGTTTGCACTGGTGCAGTTCCTGTACTTCAGATTTATGGACAATGGCGGCTTTGCCGGCGTACTGACCGACACGATGAAGACAATGGCACCGGTGTACGAGCAGAACGGAATCAGCCGTGCCGAACTGAACCAGAACGTCGACATGCTGGCACAGCTCACTCCGATACAATGGTCGTTCGTGTTCATGCTACAGAACTTCTTTCTGGGAGCGCTGGCAAGTCTGCCTATAGCTATTGTGTGCCGCAGAAAATAATAGAAACTATACATAATAAAATCGAACAAACAAACAACAGACTATGGATATAACAGTCGTAATCCCACTATACAACGAGGACGAATCGCTCCCCGAACTGTACGCATGGATCGAACGCGTGATGAACAGCAACAACTTCACCTACGAGGTGATATTCGTCAACGACGGCTCTACCGACCACTCGTGGGACGTAATCGAACAGTTGGGCCGCGACCACAAAGAGGTGAAGGGCATCAAGTTCCGCCGCAACTACGGCAAGAGTCCGGCTCTGTACTGCGGATTCAAGGCTGCCCAGGGCGACGTGGTGATAACCATGGACGCCGACCTGCAGGACTCGCCCGACGAGATTCCGGGACTGTACCATATGATTATGGACGACGGCTACGACCTCGTGTCGGGATATAAGCAAAACCGCAAGCAGGGCGACCCACTGTCGAAGACCATTCCGACAAAGCTATTCAACGCCACCGCACGCAAGGTGAGCGGCATACACAATCTGCACGACTTCAACTGCGGACTGAAGGCTTACCGCAAAGAGGTGGTGAAGAATATCGAAGTGTACGGCGAGATGCACCGCTACATACCCTATCTGGCAAAGAACGCCGGATTCGACAAGATTGGCGAGAAGCCCGTACACCACCAGGCACGCAAGTTCGGCAAGTCGAAGTTTATGGGATGGAACCGTTTCTTCAACGGCTATCTCGACCTCATCACACTGTGGTTCCTTTCGAGTTTCGGACGCAAGCCTATGCACGTGTTCGGATTCTTGGGCACGCTGATGTTCTTCATCGGATTTCTGGCAGTGGTGGCTCTGGGCGTTGACAAGCTGTGGTGTCTGTCTAACGGAATTCCGCAGCGACTCATCACCGACTCGCCCTACTTCTTCATAGCCCTTACGATGATGATGATAGGCACACAGATGTTTCTGGCGGGATTCATCGGCGACCTCGTGAGCCGCTCGTCGCAAAACCGCAACGACTATCAGATTGAGAAGACGCTGAAATGCGAGGAATAACCGCCAACCTATGGCGATAGAAACAAAAGAAGACAATGCAAAACAAGATAACAAAAACAATCGCTGCCATGGCTGTGGCAATGTCGGCGGCATGCTCGTCGATTGACTGTCCGCTCAACAACCGCACCTACATGTCGTTGAAGCTGACGGGCAACAAGGCTGTGCTTGAGGACACGCTGACCATAGCCATACAGCGCTCGGCCGACAACCCCGAAGAGGACACTGTGCTCATCAACCGACAGACGGGACTGGACAGCCTGTCGGTGCCTATGAGCTATGCACGCACCGAAGACGTGTACTACCTGACTCTCGTACAGAAGGACACACGCAAGAAAACGGTGGACACGATAAGGGTGACGAAGCAGAACGAGCAGCACTTCGAATCGATAGACTGCGCCCCGGCAGTGTTCCACACCATCGAAGGCGTAAGATTCACACAGCATGCCATCGAAGACATCAAGATAAACAACAATAAGGTTACATACAATGACCCAAAGGCGCATCTACTCATTTATATCAAGAACAGCGATAATTAGTATGCTGCTCTTGCTTGCCACTACGGCAACTGCCAAGAAGAAGCAAGCAGCGAAAGGTAAGGCCAACACGACCGTCAAGACCGACTCCATACCATTTCTGCGAGGCGTTGCCGTGTCGGCAGACATGATTGGACTGGCAGAAATGGCACTGGGCAGTCACGGACAGTATGAAGCACAGCTGCGTGTCAATCTGAAGGACAAATACTTCCCCGTAGTGGAAATAGGCTACGGCACTGCCGATGCCGACGAAATAACCACCCGACTGAAATACAAGACTTCAGCCCCGTATGCACGTGTGGGTATGGACTTCAACATAGCACGCAACAAGCACGACGACTACCGCATATATGTAGGCGCACGCTACGCTATGACCGACTATAAGTTTGACGTAAGCTCGGACGTGATAAAAGACCCAGTATGGGGCGACGAAGTGGAATACGGAGGCAAGGACATCAAAGCCAACTGCCACTGGCTGGAAGCGGTGTTCGGTGTAGACGCCAAGATATGGGGACCGCTGCGACTGGGATGGTCGGCACGATGGCGCAAGCGCATAGCCCACGACAACGGCACTATGGGCAACACATGGTATGTGCCGGGATTCGGCAAGCAGGCCGCCTCGAAATTGGCGGGCACGTTCAACGTAACATTTGAATTTTAAGCACTAAAAAGCACAGCTTATGAGCAAGAAGAAAATAGGATGGCGGATTGTGTTTCTGCTGTTTCTTATCATCGCAACGATCAACATCGTTCTGCAGCAACGCAACACACCCTATCAGCACGATGAAGGACAGATTTTCGGCACTTACTACCACATAACCTACCAGAACGACACGTCGCTCAACGACGATATTCTGGCAGAGCTGAAGAAGGTGGACGATGCACTGTCGATGTTCAACCGAAACTCGATAATAGCCCGCATCAACCGCGGCGAGAACGCCGAGACCAACAATATGTTCAACCGTGTGTTCAAACTGGCTGAAGAGGTATCTGCCAATACCGACGGTGCCTTCGACATAACCGTGGCACCGCTTGTCAATGCGTGGGGATTCGGATTCAAGACGGGCACCCCTCCTACCCGACACGCCATCGACTCGCTGCGCGCCGCTGTGGGATACAAGACTGTTATGCTGCGCGACAACCACATATTCAAGCAGAACCCGAAGACCATGCTTGACTTCAGCGCTATCGCCAAAGGCTACGGTTGCGATGTGGTGGCATATATGCTGGAGCGCCGTGGCATCGAGAACTATATGATTGAGATTGGCGGTGAAGTAGTGACACACGGCATCAGCGAGAAGCGACTGCCATGGAAAATCGGTGTGACCAAACCGACCGACGACTCGACAGCTGTAGACAAAGAACTGCAGACGGTACTGAACGTCAAGGATATGGCAATGGCTACAAGCGGCAACTACCGCAACTTCTACTATCGTGGCGGCAAGAAATACGCCCACACCATCGACCCTGCTACGGGCTATCCCGTACAGCACAACATTCTCTCGGCAACAGTGCTTGCCAAGCGATGCGCCGAAGCCGATGCCTATGCTACGGCATTCATGGTGATGGGACTCGACAAGGCTAAGAAAGTGCTCGACAAGCATCCCGAACTCATGGCATACCTGATATACAGCGACAACAAGGGACAGCTGCAGGTATGGTATTCGCCATCAATGAAGGGCAAGATTCTGAAATAAAAACGACAATCGGCTATGAAGCTATACGACAGTCTGCAAAGCTCTCCCCTATTCCAAGGACTCACCAGCGACAATCTGCTGCAAATCATCGGACAGACCAAATTCTCATTCCACAAGATTGCCGCTGGCGACACTATCAAGGACGAGGGCGAAAAGTGCAACCGCCTTGCACTTGTCACCAACGGGCAAGCCAAGTCGATAGCTCACGCCGACGACCACGGCTACTCGATTGAGGAGAGTGTGGCTGCACCGTATATGCTTCAGCCCGAATGCGTGTTCGGACTGCACACACACTACACACGCACATTCATAGCCACCAAGACATGCGACACCGTGGAGATAGACAAGAACGACCTGATGCGCATCTCCGACGAATTCATCATTTTCCGCATGAATCTCATCAACTATATCTCGGCACTGTCGCAGAAGGCTACACGCAAACTTTGGCACCCTACACCTGCCGACGCACGCGGCAGAATAGTGTATTTCATCAAGCAGCACTGCTTATCGCCCACCGGACCTAAAACTATGCGTATCAAGATGACACGACTGGCGCAAGAGACGGGAACGGGCAGACGTGCCGTGTCGGAAGCACTCAATGCAATGCAAGACGAAAAACTGCTAACATTCAGCCGAGGGATAATTGAAATACCGCATATCGAAGCGCTAACATAATATAAGTTAAAAACCCCTACTACAATATTTGCATCTGTAATATTTTCCGTAAATTTGCATACTGATATATCACACAGATTTTTAGGATTTAGTATGTTGGAAAATAACACAAATACTCCGGAGAGAAAGAATCCATTCTTTGAACCTTACAACACCCCGCACGATACAGTTCCATTCAACCGCATCAAGACTTCTGACTACGAGGAAGCCTTCATGGAGGGCATCCGTCGCGACGACGAGGCTATCGAAAAACTCGTGAACGACCCCGAACCTCCTACATTCGAAAACACCATAGTGCGCGTTGACAATGAGAACGGCGAGGGATATTACGACCTGCTTTCACGCGTGTCGACTGTATTCTCGTGCATGCTCAGCGCCGAGACATGCGACGAGTTGGACCAGCTGGCGCAAAAACTCAGCCCTATTCTGACAAAGCACGCCAACGACGTGAAGCTCAACCGACGCCTCTTTGAGCGCATCAAGCACGTATATGAGCACCATCGCGAGCTGACCGCCGAGGAGCAGATGCTTCTCGACAACTGCTACGACGGATTCGTACGCAGCGGTGCACTGCTCGACGACGAGGGCAAGGAGCACCTGCGCAAGCTCACCGAGGAGGCAGGCATGCTGTCGCTGCAGTTCTCGCAAAACCTGCTGAAAGAGAACAAGGCATTCACACTAAACATAACCGACGAGGCACAGCTCGACGGTCTGCCCGAAACAGCTCGCGAGGCTGCAGCTCTTGCTGCCAAGGAGGCCGACAAAAAGGGATGGCTCTTCACCCTCGACTATCCCAGCTTCTCGCCATTCATGACCTACAGCACCCAGCGCGAACTGCGCAAGCAGCTGTATATGGCACGCAACACCGAGGGAACTCACGACAACAGTGAGAACAACCTCGAAATATGCAAGCGACTCATCAATCTGCGCAGAGAGATAGCCCAGCTTCTGGGCTACGAAACCTTTGCCGACTATGTGCTCGTTCATCGCATGGCATCGAACGTGGGCAATGTCTACAAACTGCTCGACGACCTGATTGATGCCTACAAGCCTACTGCCATTGAGGAGGTGAAGGCAATAGAGCGCGAGGCAAAGAATGCTGAGGGCGACGGATTCGAACTCGAGCCGTGGGACTTCGGCTACTATTCGCACAAGCTACAGATGCGCGAGTTCAACCTCGATGCAGAGATGCTGCGCCCCTACTTCGAACTGTCGAAGGTGATTGAGGGAGTGTTCGGACTAGCCACACGCCTCTACGGCATCACATTCAAGGAGAACAAGGACATTCAGGTGTATCATCCCGACGTGAAGGCTTACGAAGTGTTCGACAAGGACGGCTCGTATCTGGCTGTGTTCTACGCCGACTTCCATCCGCGTAAGGGCAAGCAGGGCGGTGCATGGATGACCGAATTCCAGGGTCAGTGGATTGACCGCAAGGGCGTGAACGTACGTCCGCACGTTAGTGTGGTGATGAATCTGACAAAACCTACTGCCGAGAAGCCGGCTCTGCTGACACTGGGCGAGGTGGAGACATTCCTGCACGAATTCGGTCACTCGCTTCACGGCATGTTTGCCAACACCCGATTCGAGAGCCTCAGCGGCACCAACGTATGGTGGGACTTCGTAGAGCTGCCGTCGCAGTTTATGGAGAACTACGCTGTGGAAAAGGAATTCCTGCGCACCTTCGCATTCCACTATGAGACGGGCGAACCGATGCCCGACGAACTGATAGAGCGCATCGTGAAGAGCCGCAACTTCATGGCTGCATACGCATGTATGCGTCAGGTGAGCTTCGGACTGCTCGATATGGCTTACTATACAAAGAAGGAAGAGTTCACCGACGACATCATACCGTTTGAGAAGCAGGCTTGGGCAAAGGCTCAGGTGATGAAGCAGTTGCCCGACACGTGCATGACCACACAGTTCTCGCACATCATGGCGGGCGGATATGCCGCCGGCTACTACAGCTACAAATGGGCGGAGGTGCTCGATGCCGATGCCTTC
>OLGY01001253.1_pt1 | contig 13563 bp, 15 predicted proteins | sample 1605951 | NCBI WGS metagenome assembly OLGY01 (sample SAMN03283280) | human gut metagenome | biome: human-associated habitat; material: feces | host: Homo sapiens | place: Peru | collected 2012
TGAGATAGAGAAAATAGTAGAAGTGTGCAATAAGAATGGAATAGAAATAACAGGCTCAGTTTTTTATAAAACAGCAGAAAAATTAAACGATAATATTACATATGTAAAGGAAAAATTTGGAAGTGAATACATATTACCACTTATAATTTCAAAAAATATTAAACAGTTAAAGGAGGTTCTTCCATACTTAAAGGAAATTGGTTATTTAGAATATGTAAAAGAAAGTGCTTCAATATTATCATTAACACTAGAAGAAATAAAAGAGAGAGCGCAGTTTATTGAACAAAGTGGAGAAACATTTGTAACTGAAAATGGAAAATTTAATAGTATATTTGGTATGAGTAGGAAAAATTATCAGAAAAAAGTTAAAGCAAGGAATAAATCATCATATTCAATAACAGATGTAGTTGAAAATGTTACAATTAGTCAAGGAGATGAGGCAAAAGATTACTTAAAATCAATAACTCAAGAAAAGACAGAAGAGAAAGAAGAAGATAAAAAAATGGATGATTAAAACAATAAATGAATAATTGATACAATCAGTATAAAACAAGAAAGGATAAGATTTTTATGAGTATTAATTTAGAAAATATGAAAAAAATTTATGGAAATGAAATTGTTGATACGATAAATAGTAATATCGATATAATTCAAAGTAATGTAAAAAAAATGCAAGCCTTAGGATTTTATGATGTAGAAGGATTACTGGAAAGATGTGTAGATGTATTTTTATATTTCCCAAATGACTTTGAATATAAAATTAATAAATTAATAAAAAAGTTGGGAGAAAATTATGTCGAAAAAATAGAAAATGACATAAGTTATTTGGAAAATCTTTAATATGGATAAATAATAATTTTTTATATACAAAAGAATAATTATCGAGGTGAGTTTAATGACTGAAGTAAAAAATAATAATTATAAAAAAGCATTAGTTGAGGTTGAGGCTGTATTAAGTTGCTTAAATTATATGGATTATAAAAAAATACCACAAAATATTATTGAGACAATAAAAGTTAATAAAGATGAAAACTACATTTTTGAATATGATGAAAATTTGGATTATAAAGATTGGAACTTAATGTTAGAAACGAAGGCAATTTTATATAACCTTTTTAAGCAGTATTTAGCAACAAATGAGCAAAAAGAATATTACAAGCAAAAGGAATTGATTGAAAGAAATAGAATTGAAAAAGAAAAGAAACAAAAATATAATGTAGACAATCTATTTAAGGTAAAAAGCTTGAAAGAAAATCAACAAGAAGAAGTAAAAGAAAATAGTGAGCTTATAAAATATAAAGAGCCAATATTAAAAAGAATTATTAATAAGATTAAAGCTATATTTGGCAAAAAATAAATGATAAAAACTATGTGAGATTGATGCTCTTATAATTGCAATGATATGAAAGTAATAGAAATATATTGCTCTATATAAAAAATGAAAAGTAGATAAGCCTCCAAAAAGCTTATCTGTTTTTTTTGTCTCACACCTTCTAAAAATCTACATAATATATAACATAAACATTATGAAGGGAGTGTAAATAATGAAATCTTACATAATTGAAGGTGGAAAAAAATTAGAAGGAACTGTAAAAATAAGTGGTTCAAAAAATGCTTCATTACCAATATTAGCTGCAACAATATTAAGTGAAAAAACAAATAAATTGTATAATGTACCACAAATAAAAGATACTAAAACAACTTTGGAAATTCTAAAACTTTTGGGTTGCAAAATCAAGCAAAATAGTGGTAAAATAGAGATTAATTCAAAACATATAACAAAAACAGAAATACCAGAACATCTAATGAGAGAAATGAGATCAACAGTTATTATGGCAGGTGCATTATTAGGGAGGTTTAAAGAAGTAACATTTTCATATCCAGGAGGTTGTGATATTGGATCAAGACCAATCGATTTACACATAAATGCTTTTAAAAAACTTGGAGTAGAAATTACAGAAGAGGCAGGATTTATTAAGTGCAAAGCGAATAAAATAATTGGTACTAATATTGATTTAGATTTTCCAAGTGTTGGAGCAACAGAAAATATAATTTTAGCTACAGTATTGTCGACAGGAACTACAACAATAAATAATGCAGCAATGGAACCAGAAATAATTGATATGGTACAATTTTTGAAAAAAATGGGAGCTAAAATACAAGGAGAAGGAACAAACCAAATTATAATTGATGGTGTTGAAAAATTATCAGGAGTAAGCTATAATATAATGCCAGATAGAATTGAAGCTGGTACTATTTTATGTGCAGTGGCTGCTACAGGAGGAAATGTAACATTAGATAATGTAATGCCAGAGCATTTAACTGCAGTAATAAACAAATTAGAAGAAACTGGATGCAAAATAGAAATAAATAATAAAAAAATAACTTTAAATGCACCAAAAAAATTGAAATCAATTGATATAAAAACAATGACATATCCAGGATTCCCAACAGATTTACAACAAATTTTTGCGACGATGTTAGTAAAGGCAAGTGGAACATCAATAATTGTAGAAAATATTTTCGAAAGTAGATATAAATATATTTCTGAACTTAGAAAAATGGGCGCAAAAGTTACTGTAGAAGGAAAAACAGCTATAATTAAAGGAACAAGAAAAATAAATGCAACAACTGTAGTATGCACAGATTTAAGAGGCGGTGCAGCTCTTGTAATTGCTGGATTAATGGCAAAAGGTAAATCTAGAGTTGAAAATATAGGATATATACAAAGAGGATACGAAAACCTAGAAAATAAGTTGGGTAGTTTAGGTGCAAAGATAAAACTAGAAGAATCTAATTAATAAGTTTAATTAATATTTTAGGGAGGGAAGTTAGTAAATGGCAAAAAGTAATAAAAAAAGAGCAATAGTTTATTCTAATGTAAAGAAAAATAAAAAAAGAGCAGAAGAAATAACTAAAATTAAAGATGAACATATAAATTTAAATGATGAAATAATAATAGGAATGTCAAGTCAAGTTCCAAAAAAAAGTAGTGCAAAAAGTAAAAAAAATTCGGAAAAGAAAAATAAAAAGCCACATAATAACAACCCTCGAAAAAATAATAAAAAGGTAAATAATGTAAAGAAAAAGAAAATAATTATTAGCTTTTTATTTCTTATTATAATTATATTAATTGTAGTAGGAATAATTTGTTTTATGAAATCTTCGTTTTTTAATATAAATAAAATTAATGTAAAAATAGAAAATAATAAAATACTTACTGAAGCGGAGATAAAAGATTTATCTACAATAAATATTGGACAAAATATATATTCAATAAATAAAAAGGATATTATAAACAGCATAAAAAATAACTCATATGTAGAAAATGTAAAAATTAAAAGAAAACTTCCTAATGCAATAGAAATACAAATTGAAGAGCGTACACCCAAATATCAACTAAAAAGTGATAGTCAATATATATATATTGATGAACAAGGATACATATTAGAAGTAAATTCAGATGCAAAAGATTTAACTACAATAGTTGGATATCAAACAACTGATTTTACAATTGGAAATAAAATTGAAGAAAGTGATATAGAAAAAATTAACAATATACCACAAATAATACAAGAACTTGAAAAAAATAATTTGCTAAATGAACTTACGAGCATTGATATAAAAGACAAAAATGATTATATAGTTAATTTTGAAAATTTGCACAAGGTAGCACATTTAGGAAATATGACATCATTAAATGAAAAAATGAATTTTGTAAAAGAAATTATGTCTAAAGAGCAAGATTATGAAGGTGAAGTTTTTGTTAATGTTGATTTAAATAACGGAGAGTATCCATATTTTAGAGAAAAAGTATAAAGGAGAATATATGAAAAAATTTGGAAAAGCATTAGTATTTGGAATATTATGTTTAATTTTAACATTTGCAATAACTGTGCAATTAAGAGTTTCTAGTTTAAGTGAATCAGAGTCTTCTCAAACTAAAATTACAGATAAACTAAAAGATGAAATTTTTAGATTAAACGATGAAAACGTAAAATTGGCAGAAAAATTTCAAAATACGACAAGTGAACTTGATGATGCCAGAAATCAAGCTGCACAAAATGATTCATCGTCAAAAGACACAAGTGAATTAATAAAAAAATATACAATAGTTTCTGGAAAAACAGATGTAACTGGTCAAGGTATTATAATAAAGTATAAGCCTAGTGATAATGAAGCGAAAGCTGATATGGTAAAAGATTTAAGAGATATAGTGAACGAAATTAAAAATGCAGGAGCAGAAGCAATTGAAATAAATAATCAAAGAGTAGTTGGAACAACAGCAATAGAGATGGTAAAAAATAAAATAGAAATAAATGATACAGAAGTTTCAGAAAATTTTATAATAAAAGCAATTGGTGACTCTAATCTTATGTATAGTGGATTAATTAGACCAGGAGGTACAATAGAAAATATAAGAGAGTCAGGTGTAAGTATTGAAATAAATTCAGAAAATACTATAAAAATTAATAAATACAATGAAATATAAACTGCAAGAAAGGAGATTTTAATGAAAAAGATAAAACCTGTAATAACTTTAGGAATTTTATCAATGATTTTAACAGTTGGAATTAGTGTGCAATTAAAAACAATTAAAGCAGCTGATATAAGTGGAACAATACAATTAACAGATAGCAATTTAAAAAAATCATTATTACAAACTAAAACGAATTATGAAGATTCAGTAAAAAAATTAGCTGATACAGATAAAGAGCTTGAAAATTTAAGAAATAATGTGTTAAATATAGAATCAGATGTAGAAACACAAGAAAAAATAAAAAAATATGAGATTATTTTAGGCTTAACAAAAGTTCAAGGGGAAGGTGTTACAATAACTGTAGCTGATAACAATGAGCAAAAAGATAACAGTTCTTTTGCAAGTATAAATAATTCTAATTATTTAGTTCATGATGGTAATTTAGTTGCAATAATAAATGAATTAAAAGTTGCAGGAGCTGAAGCAATTTCAATAAATGGAAAAAGAATAGTTAATTCAACAAGTATTAATTGTGCTGGAAATGTAATACAAATAAATGGAGAAAAAGTTGGAAGCCCATTTGTAATTAATGCGATTGGAGATAAAGATTTATTATATGGAGAATTAACAAAAAATGGTGGAACATTATATAAATTAAAAAAATATGGAGTGTTAACTAGCATAAAAAAGGAAGATTCTATTGAAATTGAAAAAGAAATATAATAATCTATTTAATAAAAATTTATGAAAGGATTTGGGTTTAAAATGGGAAAAAATAAAGTTGTAATTTCAATAGTTTTTGGAATTATCGCAATGTTTCTTGTGGTAATAATGAGCATACAGTTTAAAACAATAAATCAAACAGATATAACTAGCTTAGAAAGTATGCAAGAAGAGGAGCTACGAAATCAAATTGTTGAATTAAAAGAAAAAAATGATGAAATTCAAAATAAAATTTCAGAAAATGAAGAAAAAATAAAAGAATATAAAGAAACTTTAAATAATAATCAAAAAGCTTCTGAAGTATTAAATAATGAATTGCATGAATATGAAGAAACTATAGGATTAACAGATGTAACAGGAGAAGGTGTTATACTAACTCTTACAGATACAGGAGATCAATCTTACAGTTATAGCAATTTAGTAGATTTTGTCAATGAATTAAAGTATGCTGGAGCAACAGCAATTTCAATAAATGATAATAGAGTTATAAATTCAACAGAAATTGTAGAAATATCTAAAAAATATATATTACTAAATGGGGATCAAAGAATTTCATCTCCATATACAATAAAAGCAATTGGAGATAAGAAAAAATTATTAGAAACATTAAATCTAAAAGATGAAGGTTATATTGACTTATATAAAAATGCGGGATATGATATTAAAATTGAAGAAAATGACAATATAACAATTTATAAATACAATAAAGATATAGATTTAAAATATATAGATAAAGGAGAAGATAAATAATGGTATATATAGCAATTATAGTAGGTTGTGTAATAGGTGCTTTAATAGGAAATTTTGCACCAATAATATCATATACATATTCAGAATATTTAGCAATTGCAATAGTTGCAGCTCTAGATACAATATTTGGAGGTGTTGTTGCATCAATAAAAAAGAATTTTGATATGGGAGTATTTATTTCTGGCTTTTTAGGAAATGCTATATTATCAATATTATTAACATATTTAGGTGCAAGATTAAATGTTGATATATACTTAGCAGCAATATTTGTTTTTGTAGGAAGAATATTCTTTAATTTAGGAGTAATACGTAGATATTACCTAGAAAAGTGTACAAATTTTTTCAAAGCAAAAAAGAGCAAAAAAACAGAAAAAGCAAAATGAGATATATTTAGGCGACAGTATTACAAAAATATTACGGTATTATTACAAAAATATAACAATTAGTATTGACATTTTGGCGGAAATATAATATTCTTATGGATATATAAAAAGAGTTATAGATGGAGGAGTTAACCTTGGCTGTTGGAGATATAATTGTAGGTATGGATATTGGTACTTCAAAAATCAGTCTTGTCATAGGTGAAGTAAACAATTTTGGTCAGATTGAAACAATTTGTAGTGCCAGCAATATGTGCAATGGAATTAAAAAAGGAAAAATAATAAATGAAGAAGAAGTTATAAGAACTATAGTAAAAACTATTGAAGATGCTGAAACTGATTCAGACTTAAAAATAAATTCAGCATATATAACAATACATGGAAAAGATGTTACAATAGTACAAAATAGTGTGACAAAAGAAGTAAAAGATAGATATGCCGGAATATCTGCAAAAGATGTATCATCAGCAATAATGCAAGCAAAAGATATAGATGTACCGGAAAATAAAACAATAATAGATATAGTAGCAGAAAAATTCATATTAGATGATGGAAAAACAATATCAGATCCAATAGGAAGTTTCTGTGCATCATTTACATTAAAAGCACAAATAGTTCTTGCAAATAAAGAATATATAAGACAAATACATAATATTTTCAGAAAAGCAGATTTGGAAATTGATGGAATAGTTCCAATAACACTAGCAGAAAAAAATGTAGTGCTAGATACAAACGAACTAAATGATAATATAATGATTCTTGACATTGGAGCAGGAAATACAGAAATTGGAGTTTTTGAAGGAACCGAATTTATATACACAAATACAATTCCATTAGGTGGAGATAATATAACAAATGATATAGCGCTAGTTTTAAATATTTCAGTCGAAGAGGCTGATAAATTAAAAAAACAATATGGTTTAGCGATGAAATCATATATTGACAATGACAACGAAATAATGTTAAATACATGTAAAGACGAAAATAAAAATAAAATTATAAAAAGTTCAGAGCTTATTGAAATAATAGAAGCAAGAATAGAAGAAATGTTTAAACTTATAAATGATGATATAACAGCACACGGAGTAAAACAAAGAATAAACAATGTAGTTTTAACAGGCCAAGGAATTGTAAATATTAGTAAAAGTGATGTAGCAGGAAAAGTAATTTTAAATATACCAGTAAAAATTTCAACAGGAAGAATGGTAAGCACTATAAGACCAGGTTACAGAACTGCATATGCATTAGTTAGATATGTTGCATCAAGACAGTTTGCTAAAAATGTATCAAGCAGTATAGATACACACTCTGAAAAAAGTATAGTAAAAGTTATTTTAGAAAAGATTAAAGATTTTTTCTACTCGTAAAATATGGAAGAGTATACAGAGTACTCAAAAAAGGATGTTATTAATTTTAATTTATAAATAGGGAGGAAAACATTATGATAATGGATAGCGCAGAAGAAAGTGGAATAATGATAGATGGAACAGCTACAATAAAAGTAATTGGTGTAGGTGGAGGCGGAACAAACGCCGTAAACAGAATGGTTGACTCAGGAATAAGAGGAGTAGAATTTGTAGCAGTAAATACAGATAGACAAGCATTATTATTATCAAAAGCTGCATCTAAAATACAAATAGGGGAAAAAATAACAAGAGGATTAGGAGCAGGAGCTAACCCTGATATTGGTGCACAAGCAGCTGAAGAAAGTAAATCTGAAATAACAGAAGCTTTACGAGGCGCAGACATGGTATTCGTAACAGCCGGAATGGGTGGACGGAACTGGAACTGGTGCAGCTCCAATAGTTGCAGCATGTGCTAAAGAAATGGGAATATTAACAATAGGTGTTGTAACAAAACCATTTACATTTGAAGGTAAAAAAAGATTATCACAAGCTGAAAGAGGAATTGAAAGCTTAAAAAGTAAAGTTGACACATTAGTTGTTATTCCAAATGATAAGCTATTACAAATTATAGATAGAAAAACATCAATAGTAGAAGCTTTTAAAATGGCTGATGATGTATTAAGACAAGGTGTACAAGGTATATCTGACTTAATTGCAGTACCAGGACTTGTAAACTTAGACTTTGCTGATGTTAAAACAATTATGCTTAACACAGGTATAGCTCATATGGGTGTTGGTAGAGCATCTGGTGAATCAAGAGCAGAAGATGCTGCAAAACAAGCAATTCAAAACCCAATGCTTGAAAGCTCTATTGAAGGTGCAAAAGGAATTATTATCAATATTACTGGTGGACCAAACTTAGGATTACACGAAGTAAACACAGCAGCTGAATTAGTACAACGTAGTGTTGACCCAGAAGCAAACATAATCTTTGGTGCTGTTATTGATGAAAGCCTAGATGAAGATATAGTAATTACAGTTATTGCAACTGGATTTGAAACAAAACCAAAAATAGGAACAGTTCCAGTTAATGAAATACCAAGCAGTAATAATGCTAAACCTTGGGAAAAGAAAACAACACAAGTATCAACACAACCAGAGCCAATTAACAATAATGATTTAGACATACCATCATTCTTAAGAAAGAAATCAGGAAATAAATAATAAATTTTACAAAAGAAAAAGTTATGGATATACAGATAATCCATAACTTTTTTCTATGATAATAAATAACAAAAAATGACCAAAAAGTATATATTTATAAAATGAATTATTAATAATACTGTCACATACACTTATATTATAAAAGAAATAATCTATAGATGTAGATTATTTCTTTTTTTCGTTTTCATAAAGTGACAGTTTTTTTGAAAGTATGGTGATAGAATATTTCAAAATTAATTTTATTGTTATCTTTATTATAAAATTCTATATATTTAATTTATTAAAAATCTTTAAGGAGATGGAATTTATGGTTGCCTATTTGGATTTGATTTTTTTAGAAAATACAGCTATGAATTATTTGATATTGTATACTGTTGGAAAATTAATGAACAGGAAAATTAAAAAAATACAATTAATTAGCTCTAGCATTGTCGGAGCTTTATATGTTTTTTCATTATATGTAAAAATGCCAGTATGGATTTTAAATGTGTCTAAAATTATTATTGCAATGCTCTTAATAAAAATAGCATATAACTCAAATGGATATAAAAGAGTTATAAAAGAAACAATTGTATTTCTTATGGTTTCATTTGTTTTTTCTGGATGTGCATTAGGATTTGTTCATTTGCTAAAGCCAAAAGTTATATACATAGTTAATGGAATAATAATTGGAGGAGAATATATTTTCGAAGTATTATTAATATCAGCTATTATAAGTTTTATTTTAATAAAAGCTAGTATGAGACTTATAAAATTAAAACAAAAACTTAATAAAAATGATATGATATGTGCTCTAAAAATTGGTCTTGGAAAAAACTGTATAGAAGTAAATGCGTTATTAGATACTGGAAACTTATTAACAGACCCAATTAGTAAATCTCCAATCATAATTGTTGAAAAAGAAAAATTAAGAGCATTGATACCAGCAAATGAAATCGACAAAATTGAAGATTTGTTAGGAGGTGATGAAGTAGTAGAAGAGTCTTATAATGCAAGAATTAGAGCAATTCCATATATGTCTGTAGGAAATAAAAATGGAATAATGATTGCTTATAAGGTTGATTGGGTAAAGCTTGAATATCAAGATGAAGTAAATGAAATAAATAATGTACTTGTTGGAATTTATAATGATGCTCTTACTAAAAATAATAAATATTCTGCTTTAATTGGATTGCAAATATTAGAAAGGAGTACAGCTGAAAATGAATTTAATACAACTTTTGAAAACAAAGGTAAATATAGTATATGCTAAGTATTTAAACAAAGATACAATAGAAGAGCTTCCAATATACTATATTGCAGGAAGTCAAACATTACCACCACCATTAGATGCAAAAGAAGAAGATGAAGCACTAAAAAAATTAGCTAATGGTGATGAAGAAGTAAAAAAAATATTAGTAGAGCGAAATTTAAGACTTGTTGTTTATATAGCCAAAAAATTCGAAAATACAGGTGTTGGAATTGAAGATTTAATATCAATAGGAACAATTGGACTAATGAAGGCTATTAATACATTTAATACAGATAAAAATATTAAACTAGCAACATATGCTTCAAGATGTATTGAGAATGAAATATTAATGTTTCTGCGAAAAAGCAATAAAATAAAAGGAGAAATTTCAATAGATGAGCCATTAAATCAAGATGGTGATGGAAATGAACTATTATTGTCAGATATATTAGGAACTGAAGGTGATATAACATCAAGGAGAATTGAAGACGAAGTAGATAAAAAATTATTAAAAGAATCAATTACCAAACTAAGTAAAAGAGAAAAAAATATAATGGAACTTCGATTTGGGTTTGGAACAGATAAAGAAAAAACACAAAAAGAGGTAGCTGATATGCTTGGAATATCACAAAGTTATATATCAAGATTAGAAAAGAAGATAATTTCAAAAATGAGAAGAGAGATAAAAAGCAAAACAGGATAAAATCTTATACTAAAATGGCTAGCTGAAATGAAAAACTTACAAGTTAAAGTTATTTGTAAGAAAAATATTAAGATTACATATACTATATAAAAGAATAAAATAACCTTTTTTGGAAATAATGTTTAAGAATATATTTCTAAAGGAGGTTTTTTATTTGATTAGAAAGGTAGAAATTTGTGGCGTAAACACATCAAAGTTACCAGTACTATCAAATGAAGAAAAAACAGAACTATTAAAAAAAATAAAAGATGGAGATGAAGCGGCAAGATCAGAATTTATTAATGGAAATCTAAGATTAGTATTAAGTGTAATACAAAGGTTCTCAAATAGAGGAGAAAACCCAGATGATTTATTTCAGGTTGGATGTATTGGTTTAATAAAATCTATAGATAATTTTGATTTATCACAAAATGTACAATTTAGCACATATGCAGTACCTATGATAATAGGTGAAGTACGAAGATATTTAAGAGATAATAATTCAATCAGAGTAAGTAGATCAATAAGAGATTTAGCATACAAAGTATTAGCTTTAAAAGAAAAAAATAGTAAAGAAGGTAAAAAAGAATTAACAATAGAAGAAATTGCAAAAAAATTGGATGTAGAAGTTGGAGAAATAGCAATGTGTCTTGATGCAATACAAATTCCAGTATCATTACAAGAGCCTGTTTATGGAGACGGAAGTGAAAGTATATTTTTAATGGATCAGGTTAAAGACAAAAAAAATAATGACGAATTTTGGACAGAAAATATAACAATAGCAGAGGCAATGAAAAAATTGAATGCAAAAGAGAAAAATATAGTTCAAAAAAGATTTTTTGAAGGAAGAACACAAATGGAAGTGGCAAACGAAATTGGAATATCACAAGCACAAGTATCCAGATTAGAAAAAAATGCGATAGACCATATAAAAAGAATATACAATTAAAATAACATATATATAATAAGAATAAAATAAATTATAAAAGCTCTAAAAAGATATAATATATAATTTTAGAGCTTTTGAATATTGTTAAATTAAAAGAGCATAAAACTATTAAATGTATAATATGATGTAATATATATAGGGAGGGTCATAATGTTAAAAGAAAGTGGAATGGATTTTAGACATAAGGAAGTAGTAAATATAAATAATGGAAAAAGATTAGGCTTTGTTCAAGATGTATGTGCAAATTTAGAAACTGGAAGAATTACTTCAATAATTGTTCCAGGAGGAAAAAAATTAATGAGTATGTTTGCAAAAGAAGACGATATTGTAATTGAATGGGAAAAAATAAAGTGTATAGGTGATGATATAATATTAGTAGATATATAATAATTATAAAAATAAAGTATAAAAGATATTAAAATTTTTGATATTTTCAATATATAAAATTAACAAAAACAGCAATAAAAGACTTTATGTAATATGCATTGCAAATATATAACAAAAAACAACAAAAAAATACAAAAAAAGTCAAAAAATGTGTTGACTTTGTGAACTGCGTGTGGTATTATAATCGAGTACCAAGCAACAGGAAAAAAACATAAAAGATTTTGAACAAAATTAGTTAATAAATTCTAACAAGGTGAATAGAGTAAAAGTTAAATTATTAGCTAAAAAATAAATTAAAAAAATCTAAAAAATATGTTGACAAACTGATAACAAGATGGTATGATTACAAAGTACTCAGCAAGAGATAAAACATATAAATATAAAAAATATTTGATATGTAAATTAGTAAAAAATAGCAAACAAAATAAACAAAAACAAGATTACTAATTTATTATTTTTTTACGCCAAAAAGAGCTAAAAAATAAAATAAAAAATATTTAAAAAATATGTTGACATCGAGAGCAAAAAGTAGTACAATGTAAATCGTTCACAGCGAGAGCTAAGAACAAAAAAGTACATTGAAAAGTAAACAATAAACCTTTTGAGAAACCAATCAAGCGGTAGTTAATTGTACTACCATAAAAAACAATTATATAAGAAAGAGCTTAAAACTCAATTAATTAGATTTTAATAATCGAAAGATTATAAAATACAATAACAAGAGAGTTTGATCCTGGCTCAGGATGAACGCTGGCGGCGCACTTAAGACATGCAAGTCGAACGGACTTAACCGAAATATTTATATTTTGGAGCGGTTAGTGGCGGACTGGTGAGTAACGCGTAAGCAATCTGCCTATTAGAGGGGAATAACAGTGAGAAATCACTGCTAATACCGCATATGCCATGAACATCGCATGATGAAAATGGGAAAGGAGTAATCCGCTAATAGATGAGCTTGCGTCTGATTAACTAGTTGGTGTGGTAATGGCATACCAAGGTAACGATCAGTAGCCGGACTGAGAGGTTGAACGGCCACATTGGGACTGAGATACGGCCCAGACTCCTACGGGAGGCAGCAGTCGGGAATATTGCGCAATGGAGGAAACTCTGACGCAGTGACGCCGCGTATAGGATGAAGGTTTTCGGATTGTAAACTATTGTCATTAGGGAAGATAAAAGACAGTACCTAAGGAGGAAGCTCCGGCTAACTACGTGCCAGCAGCCGCGGTAATACGTAGGGAGCAAGCGTTATCCGGATTTATTGGGTGTAAAGGGTGCGTAGACGGGAGATTAAGTTAGTTGTGAAAGCCCTCGGCTTAACTGAGGAATTGCAACTAAAACTGGTTTTCTTGAGTGCAGGAGAGGTAAGTGGAATTCCTAGTGTAGCGGTGAAATGCGTAGATATTAGGAG
>OLGY01001254.1_pt1 | contig 13557 bp, 3 predicted proteins | sample 1605951 | NCBI WGS metagenome assembly OLGY01 (sample SAMN03283280) | human gut metagenome | biome: human-associated habitat; material: feces | host: Homo sapiens | place: Peru | collected 2012
GTGGCTTTTTTGCTCGCAAAAAAGCCACTAACCCCGTCCCTATTGGTCACCCCGCTTGAATCCCCCAGAGAATTGTGTTATTATAACACTGAATATCTATATGATTTTACAAGGAGGAGCAGCATTGTCTACGCGAAATCAAAGAAAGCAGGACAATTCCATAAAGGAAAAAACAAGCGATGAATTGCTGGAAGAGATTGCGGTAAACAAAAGAAAGCTAAAGCAAAGTTTTATATTTGCATTTGTGGCATTGATTGCAGTGATCGCACTTGGTATCGCGTGGTTTATGTCGAACAGCAAGGTGACATCAACCGGGACAAGTGTATCGGCACAGGATGACCGATTGTTTGAACTTGCAAGTGTCGGGAACCGTCAGAGTGCAGAAGCTTCTTATTTGAAAGATGAAAGTAAAAAAAGTATTCTCAGTGCCGGGACCGAGAGAACATATGATTCTTATATAGAGAACGGAACAGAAGTGCAGAAGGAACAAACATATCATGTCGGAACGGGAAGTCTTGCCTGGTATCTGGATTCGCAGGAGAGTATTTTGCCGGGGGCGAATGGAAAACTGGAGTTTTACATAATCCCTAAAAAAGACGATGTAAAGTCTGTGACGGTTTCATTTGATATAAATGGATACGTGTATACAAATGAGGGAAATGCGGATAACAGGGCCGTAAAGTCCGAGAATACGACATTGCAGAATCTGATTCAGGGACATATTCTTTTCTTCCAACAGTTGGACGATGAACACGGATATCAAAAATGGCTGAAGGCGGATGAGTCTTTCGTGATAGAAGCACCGGAGAATAGTTCATTTAAAAAAGATGTTCCATACAAAGTGACAATATACTGGATTTGGCCGCAGTATTTTCGAAATTATGTATATACGCAGAAAAGTACGCAGGGAGACTTGTTCACGGATGTGGCAGATCAGACAGATGACAGTGATTATGCCAGAATCAATAAATTTATCAATAGTCAAAGAACAGTAGAACAGAGCAAAAACAAATTGTTTTATGATGAATCCGGTAATGTTCAGGTTACATCTCCTATCAATAAGGAGATGGCACAAGATACGCTGGAACAGTGCAGTAACTACTACAATAAGGCAGATGAGTATATTGGTACGAATGCAAAGTGCATTTATGTTGGAATAAAAGCAAATTAAGTAAAAGTAGAATAAGGAATTAGAAGAATGAGTAATGATTCGAAAGAAAAGCAAGATAAAGACAGTTTAACTGCGAAAAAAAAGAAATTTCGATACACATTGTTTTCTACAATCCTGGTATTGATTTTATTTGCAGCGTTAGTTGGTGCGTGGTTCTATTATCAGTCGGATATGGGCACATTATTAGCGATAAAAGAACCGTCCAATATTTCAATTTTAGGTCCGGATGGAGCGGAGATGAGTTCCATTGATCTGAATTATACAGAAGATGAAAAAACAGGAGATCGAGTTACTGTGAAGAGGGTCTTCTGTGTTCAGACAAGTGCAGCTAAGCATCTGTTAGAAATCGCGCACACGACAAATTTAAAAGGACTTACATTTAATATTTATAAAGTTTCAGATGATGGAAAAGAAACTGTAACAGACGAAGGACATACATATAAGTACAACAAGACAGCAATAGCTGGCGATTATCTTAATATAGATAGGACGACGGAATCCGGTTACAAATATGCGAAGAATACCTATCATGATAAAAATTATGAAGTTAATGACCAGGTTCAGATACATGCAGAACCTGTATATTGGCTTGCAAGTCATCCGTTAGATACAAACAAAACAAATTCGATAAAAAATGGAAAAACGTATAGAACATATTATGTCTGTGAAGTTAGTTGGACAGAGACAACAAAAGAAACAGATATATTTTACATATTGGCAAAGATTGCAGAATAATAATGAAGGAATACAAGATGAATCTATCAGAGAAACCTAATAAAAAAAGAGCCGCTGTGGTGGGAATCAGTTTAGTCGGTGTGCTTTTGTTAGTAATTGCAACTTATGCTGCATACACCAGACAAGCCTATCAAAGAGGAACAGCACGAAACAGAGATACAGAGATAGTCAGTTTTACATCAAATTATTTGCAGCTTTATACGACAGGAGCATCGGGAAATGCGTATGTTGCAAAAAATATTGTATATGGTACGGACGAGAAGAAAAAGGAATCTGTTTCGTTTGATATACATGTATACAATTATGCAAATGGAAACACAAGCCTTGTAAGTCAGAAAGATATTACCTATACAATGAGGATAGAGTTTAAAAATGGTGCAGGGAATGGATACAAAGTAGAAAGTGACACAACTTCAAGCACACCTGTTAATAATGTATGTGAGATTAAGAAAACATTAATCGGACGTACAGCGAACGAAAATGTATTTACTGTTACATTTCCGGGAAATGAAATCGATACATTGCAAATTACGGCCACTGCGATACCGGATAAGGCTGCACTTACAAACAATCAATTTCTGGCGGCAACCTTAGTTCCGTGTACAACTGCATCAAAAGTTACTTTCAGGGCAGAAGGAATATTTTTAGATAAAGCGGAAGGAACACCAAAGCAATACGATGGCTTTAATTATGGAATATCAATTTCAAGCGGATCAGCGGATGCAGTGCTGACATGGAATCCTGCTGTATTGGAGATTGATAAGTTTTTTGTAGAAAAACTCAAAACGAAGAAGCTTGTTACGAGTGAGGATTTAGCAAACGGCGAATTGAAATTTACAATGGACCAATCAAATGGAACCGGGGACTTTTTGATATCGTTTTATATAAAGGATAAGTCCCAAATACCAGAGAACTGGTCTAATATGGAACAGATGATTCAATTTACAGCAACACAAAAAGCACAGTGATTATACCTTAGATAAGATAGCTTAAAAGGAGTAACGATGTTGAAATACAGAAGAATTATAGCTGGTATACTGGCAGTGAATCTTCTTGCAGGAAGTATATTGCTGGATTATACGGAAGTCAATGCAAATAATGTTAATACATCTTTGAATATGATATCGGCAGAAAACTCAGACGAAGTTTCTCACGCAGATGCAGAAAGTGTAAGTTCATCCGAGAAGACAGATGTGGAAAATAAAGCGGATGAAAAGAATACAACACTAGATGCAAATGAAAAGGATGAGAATACAGCTTCGTCTAATTCTGATTCAGGTCTTACAAATGAAACACAAGAAGAGGAGACAACAAAGCAGGAACCATCATCCGAAATAGCAGCGGAGGATGCAAGCCAGCAAGATACGGAAACAGAGACGGAAGCAGAAGCACAGGAAATATCCGACACGATTTCTTTAGATAACTTAAAATTTGTTAATGGTACTACTGCAGAAATCACATCCCCACAACAGTTGATTTTGCTTTCACATTGTGCTCAAAGTGATATACAAACTATAACAATTGATATTAATACTACCGGAACGTTTGATCTTTCGACAACAACAATAGCGAAGGGTACAGATTTATCAGAGTATTTAAAGAAAGCAGCAAGTGCCAGTCAGGATTATACCTATCTTGGATTGGGAAGTGCGGATTCTCCTTTTAGAGGCACAATTACAGGACAGACACCAGCAATAAAAACGAACACAACCCTGTTCCGCGGGATTTCTTCGCAAGCTACTATAAACAACAAGCTTTCTGTTGAGTGGCAAGAAGACGGAACCAAACCAATGTTTGCCGAGACATACTTGCTGGAAAGCGATGGAACGAAAAGCGATGGAACGATTCCAATTACATTCACGTCAGGAAAAGGAAGCTTGCTTGGAACAGTGAAGAAAGCACCAGATGTAACAAACGCTTGTCTTACGATAGGAAATGTTGTTACATCATATAAAAAAGATGATAATAATAAGGTACAGGCCGGAAGTTCAAAAAGTAACAACAATATCGGACTTATCTGTAACACGTTAGAAAGCGGTACGATTAAATTAGATGGATATGTATTTCCAACGAATACAGAAATCAATACAAATAGCGGTGCAGCAGGCGGTCTGATTGGAAAGATGGAAGGTGGTATTCTTGACCTTACAAACATAGGTGGAGCGAATACTTTAAACCTTACAGTAAACAGTTCATCTGGCAGCGCGGGAAGTATTGTCGGTGAAATGAGTGAAACTGCTGAAATTCAGGTAAATCAGAATATTACGATTACGAACCCAACTATAAAAGGAAAATATGCAGGTGGATTTGCAGGGAAAGTTAATAATTCTACATTGTCTGGTGATAAGAAAATTACTATAAACAGCCCCACATTATCTTCTGAAAAAAATAAAGATTCTGCTGTTGGAGGTTGGGTAGGATACTATATTGTCCGGGGAGAAAGTCATGCGGATAAAACGTTACCGGCTCAGATTGATGTCGTAGAACCTAAGGTTACTATGAATGGTGGTGTCGCAACCGATGGTGGAAATGCAGGTGGTTATTTTGGACTTTTAGAACTTCAAGGAGATATTAATTATCAGATATCTGGCACAGAACAAGAAAAGAAAAATATAACATCGGAGTATACAGCTGGGAATGGCGGCATTTATGGAACAGTGATTGGAAAACTAACAAGCAATGATAAAAAAGCTTCGTTGATTATCAATCATGTAAACAGTAATTCTACAACTAATGGAAACTCTTATTATCAAGGCGGTCTTGTTGGTGAAATTAGAGAAAATGTTTACCTGCAAGTTAGCGATGCGGAGATAACAGTATCAAACATAACTACAACACAAGAGTCATGCGGTTTCGGAGGAGTAGTAGGGCATTTATCATCAAACAGTATCTTGAGTATTGCAGATTCTGTAAAAGTAACTAATAGTGGCACTATTAGTGGTGGCGGTGGACTTGTCGGAGTTGCTTCATCCGGAAGCATACTTGAAATATCTGGAACAACAGACTTGTCAGGTGTAAACTATAGTGCATCACAATATGTTGGACAACTTGTTGGCATGCAAGATTGTGCGCTTATATTTGCTCACGGTGATGGAAATGGCAATGGATGGAAATATACTCGAAGTAATACAAGTAATACAAATTTTAAAATCAATGATATTGGAAATTATGGAGAGATAATTCGCTTAAAGGCTGATACAACGACATCGGATGCTCAGGGTGGATTGGATAGTGAGTTGTTAAAGATAGACCCAGTAAGCCATGAAATAGGCTATGGAGCAAGGGTCAATCTAACTGGAAATGATATTACAATCAGCTCGAAAGAAGATCTGGCATTGCTTTCAATTGCATGGAATTCCAGAGGTGTTTTTTCAGCTGACTCAAATTTAACAGCTGATAACTGGATAACGTTACAGAGTAAAAATATCAACTTCACCGCAGATGTTAATTTGAAGAACACTGGAATTATAGGAATTTCAAGAGATATAAGTGATAATGCATATACAGGAAATATCAATGGTAATAATCATACATTGACATTGTCAATTGGCGAAACCTATGGATATAAAGGGGAAAATATAGCAACCAATGGAACAGAGGGTTGTGGGAAAATATATTCCTCAGCTTCGAAACATACAGATATAGGTTTGTTTTCTTGTATGAAAGGAAATGTAAGTGATTTAACTATAGCTGGAAGCATTAATGCAGCTGTCAGTAGTGGTAATATGGGGATTGGCAGTGTCGCGGCAAGACAAGAAACAAATGAGACTGTTATAAGTAATGTAAAAGTAACTACCAAGATTGCTTTTGACGCAAAGGGCGATTCCCAAACAAGTCGCATTGGTGGTTTGTTTGGCAGTGCAGCAAAGGTAAAATTAGACGGAAATACATGTATACAAAGCGACATTACACTTAGTAATGCAGGCAGCGGTAAGCTAACATATGTTGGTTCTGTGGCTGGATATATGTCAGCAGGAACACTGGAGTGTAATGGCGTAACAATTGGAGGAACAATTGTTACAGATGCATCAACGTATGCTTATGTAGGTGGACTGGTAGGTTTTATGCCTCCGGATGGAAGTGATAAAGATACGAGTACTCAGGTAAATATCAAATCACTTACATTCGATGGATTCTCTATTACAGCCTCAAATGCTCAGACGGCATGCGGAGGGCTGCTTGGAGGTGTATGGGCGCGTTCTGCAGTTACATTTGCAAGTGATAATACTGCTACTACAACCAGTTGCTTGACAGTGAATAATGCTACAATAAATGCACCAAAAGCAAGTGTTGGTGGACTGGCGTATAAGGCAAGTGGTTTATGGGAAATTCGCAGTAAGGGGATAGACATCCAAGCGTTAAACATCAACTGCGATAAAGATTTGGGCTTGCTTGTCTGCCATGGAGAAAAAAGCACTGTTAAATTCAACAATGATAAAGAAGATGGTGCCCTTTATCTTAGAACAACTGCAGATTGGGATGATTCATACAAACTGGCTGCAAATTTGGACTTGCAATGTGGAAGCAAGGCTGTTTTCGATGAGTTTGTAGCATATACAGCAGCTTCAAAAGACAAAATTGCTAACAATGGTGAAAATGGTATTGTCTCAATTGCAACAAAAGACCGTAATGGTGTAAAAGAAGAAAAGACTACTTGTAAGACCTATCAAAATCGTACAAAGTTTGGGAAATCACATAAGATAAATGCAAACAGCAGATATTATTATGATTTGGATGAATATACAGAAACAGCTTCTAAAAATACTACTAGATCTAATACCGGAAAAATTGATACACCGGAAGAACTGGTGTTATGGAGCTGCGCAGTGTATGCGAATTCCAATATTAAAAAATATTTTTATACATTCAACAATCAAGAGATTGCAGATATAAAAAATAGTATTTCAAATCCAAAAATCAGCGGTACGTTGAATATGGATAAATACAGCTATTATCCGATTCATTTGAACATAGGGGTTCAAATAACGGATGCAACCATTACATTTTATAATGAACAGATTGAGCAGGCAGAAAAAGATAATAAATCAACACAGGCAACAACACAGTCGCAGCATTATATGATGCATTGTGGATTGTTCTTGGATCATTCAGTAAATGAGACAGCTACAAGTATTACACTGAGCGATGTTACATTTGCAGGAAGTATAGGAAAAGTAAATTCCAATGCATCCGGAGTATTATTTTCCGGTACGGTTCAAGGCTCGGAGTCAAAGGGTAGACAGAACACTGCAAAGATGAATCTGAACAATATTGTTTTGTCAGGGTTGAAAATTACAGATTATAAGGATTCATCGTATGCACCATTGTTAATTAACCAGATTGGAAGTTATACAAAAACAGAAATAAAGAGCTTATCAACGAGTGGTTATACAGCAGGAACTGCAGTGGCATCCAGTCTTATTGGAAATGCGGGTTCAGAAAATGGACATCAGATCAACATGGGATTCTCAGAGATTAAGCTTCCGGATACTACAGTAAGTAATAAGGGTATCTTTGCGCATGCGACATTGTTGGAAAGTTATAAGTACGCAGCAAACGATACTTCTGTGGCAACTTATAATTTCTATAAGAGTGGCGATTGGAATGGTGATACATATAACCATCAAGTGACCTATGGTAAGGAAATATCTCATTCGAAGGAATATAAAAATTTACAAAAGTGGTATTACGATATAGCAACGTATAATAAAAACGAAGGTTTAGTGAAAACAGGAGATAATCAGACAGATCCAGATTTTTCAACGTGGCTGCCTTATGTATCTGTTTCATATGACAAAAACAATCATTCACATGAAATAAAAGTAAATCAAAGAGTGTTTGATATTACTGAGGGATGTGGAACTTATGGAGATCCTTATGTTATTAAAAATGCCGGAGAAATGGAAATCATATCCGAGTATATGAGAACGAAATTGCCTCGTACAGACTGGAAAATTACGATCACTAACAATCAAAACACATATTGTAAAAATCATTCAACAGATATTACATTCCGTTACAATGGAGAACAGTGGATACAGGTTAGAAAAGAGGCAGGAACAGAAAATTGGGTAGATGTACAAAATGGTGAGACCAGAAGCAATAGCTTTATGCAGCGTTATATTGCAAATGCATATTATGACTTGCAGGGTACTAACAGAGAAATAACATTAAATGATTTTAAAGGATTTGGAACTACAGATAATCCATTTCGCGGAGTGCTTGTTAGTACAAATGGTGCAACACTGATTCTGACAGGGGCAAATACAGGAAATGGACTTATTGCATATAGTTATGGAAGCGTTGTTAAAAATCTGACTATAAGATATGAAGGTGAGAAAAAGACGTTAGTTTATCAAAAAAGCTCTTCCGTATTTTATCCGACAAGCTGTTTTGGAGGCGCAATCGGTTGTATTCTTGGTGGAGATAATATTATAGATGGCGTAAATGTGACACTGGCTGATGGCTGGCTGACACTTTCCGGGGCAAATAAGCATTTACTTCAAGTAGGCGGATATGTTGGTTCTGTCTGTGGCGGTGGTGTTTTATTTAGAAATATGCAAGGTGCATCCAGGCTGACGGATGCGATGATTTCAGATGGGAGCGTAGCAGAAACTGCAACGAGTTCCCTATATGTCAACCCTTATGTCGGAAGAGTACTGGATGGTTATGCATTTGCTGACACAGCAGGAAAGAGTGGTCTGAATAATACACACAAGAACTATCAGATTCAAAATCTTAACTCGTCAGGGACAACCGGTCAAGAACATATAACAGCAACAGGAAAAACAATCGGAATAAAAGACGCAGAAGGTCTGCTTATTTTATCTGCGATTGTGAATAGTGGGGCAGCTTCTTCAGGAAGCAGTAATGCTTATCGAAATATCCCAGAAGAAGCTTTGCAACAAGAATATTCATTTGGAAATGGTGAGTATGGTAAGGTGCGAAATGCAGAGTATAATAGCATTGGCGCGAATACAAAACAAGATGATTTTGATATAGCAGTTAAAGATGATCAAACTGTACCGAGTGAAAGCAACACGCCAGTATTAATTACAAAATATGCCGAAAAAGATTTGTTCAATATGGCTGTTTTGAATGCAACGACAGGCGGGGCAATCTTAAATTTTCCAAAAAATGGAACGTTTGATATGTCCGTATATAAAAGCTCCTATCAAGGCATATCAGCACGATATGTTTCCAATGCAGTGACAAGCAATACAGAAACAAAAGCAGCTGGAATTGTTCCGCTTATACAAGGCGTTTCCGGAAACGGAACGGAAATTATATTCGATATGAATGTAAAAGAATATGCAGATGATGATTTCCATGCGGCATCGGTCGGAGGGGTGTTTAATCTTTTTGCACCAGTAAAAGAAAAAGACACGTGTAATGTGGCAAATTTGACATTCACCGGAAAAGTAGGAGCAGATTCTAAGAAGACTGGTGTACAGTTGCAATATTACACGTCTGACGGAGCGGTAACAGCACAGGCATCTAATTGGAGTAATAAAACATATGTCGGAGTGGGCAGTTTTGCTGGAAGTTCAGCGGGAACAGTGGCAGAGTTTTCTGGAGGCTCTAAGTGGTATAGAGCATTTGTTAATTTCAACTCAGTGAAGTTTGAAAATATGACTATACAGAGTCCTGCTGTCGCCGGAGGCTTGATTGGTAATAGTGGAAGAATAGGATTAAATCAAGGAAACTCTACGCCAACATCTGATATAGGAATTCTTCTTCAACCATGCGGGGGCAATAGAAGTCAAAATACAGTATATCTATATAATACATTTACCAACTGCTCTTTTAGAAATCTTATAGTAAATGGGCAAGAGAAAGCAGGAGGATTTTGTGGACATGTAGATGGAATGATTGATTTATTAAATCAATTAAATGTTACAGAGATAGGGTTAATCGTTGGACAAAATTCTAGTATTTCAGCAACTTTAAATGATTCTTCCGCCGGTGGATTGTTTGGGTATCTTAGACGTGGAGTGGCCATAAATGCCGGAAGTGGAACATATACAGCAATATGGGAAAATGTAAATGTAGAAGCCGGACAATGTAGCGGAGGTCTTATAGGAGAATTAGCTACAGAATCTTTTGGGCGTGCGTATAATATTAGTAAGGTGCAGATTTTAGGAAGTGTGCAAAGTAAAGGCTCAAGTCAGGCCGGAGGAGGTATTATCGGAAGAGCAAATAGCGGACAAACGATAACTATTAAAGATTGTTCTGTTAATACATCAAATATAAAAGCATCATCATCAGCGGGTGGTATAGTAGGTCATTTGAAAACTTCGGCAACAATTACAGGTTGTACAGTGTCAGGCTCAAACTCAAACAATAGTAAAATAGAAGGTAACAATTGTGCTTCTGGAATTGTTGGGTGCCTGGAAGTAAACGGACAAGTTGCAATCCGCAATAATAAAGTAGAAAAACTGTCTCTTATATCAAATACAACAGGCTGGGGCTCAGGTGGTTTTATAGGGGATGTGAGTGGGAATACAAAATCGTCAAAAACATTTATTTTTGACAGTGAAGTTACAGATTGTTCAATTACAGGAAACAGAGCCGGTGGTTTTGCAGGTACTTTGCGTGGATGCGTGAAAGGTTCTAACTTACTGCTGAATAATACACGAATAACAGCATCTTCTGATAAATCCGGAGGATTGCTAATTGGACTGACAGGAGATGCGAACCTCCAACCGATGACAATTGCCGGTATCAGTATTCAGAAAACAACTGCAAAAGAGAATAGTCGTAACAGTAACATAAGAAAGTTGTATGGTACGTTGAATGAAACTGATAATACTAATGTAAAGAACAAAAGTTATTTTTCATTCGCAGATTACAATGGAACAGCACCGAATAATACGACGCAATCCTTACTTGATGCAAATCAGGTATTTCCATACGTTGTTACAAGTCCAACCAGTCGATTAAGTGTTTACGACGCTGCAAATGCAAATGCAATCAAAGCACTATATGGTGACAGTGCCGAATGGACCGATGCAGATGGCAAATTTACTTTAAATGCGCAGACAATCTACCAGGATGCGAAGAATACTCAACGCAGCACCGCAGAAGGGAAATATACATATCAGGAAATGGGCGTTGAGCAGTTCCAGTTTACCAAAAATATTTCCACATATAATAAAGAAAATCAGACGAATATAGTTTCAAATGATTTTCCGGTATTGGTAGTGTCAGATAATGTATCACAAACGATTACGGAGTATCTGGATATTATAACAAATGGCGGATATACAAGGGCAAACAATATATCGGGTGATTCGGATATACATGTAGATGCCAGTGTGAAAACCTATACAGATACAGATGGCAAGTTTGTGCTTGCAACAAATGCAAACTCTGCTTTAGAAGTCAAAAAAAATGCATCAGACCGGATTTCTGAATTCGCCGCAACAACAGAATTTGATAATACGAAGTCACGTTTCACATTGCTGACAGTTACATTTAAAGAAAAAGATGAAAGCGGCACAGAACACAAATATAATGTGCAGGTACCGATTATTGTGCGCCGTATGCTGGAAATTGGATTTACAGCAACATTGAGCTCAGGTACTAATTACCGTGCAACAAACTACGATTTGATTGAAGACAACGCACATTTGCTGGAAAGCACAGGAAATGCATTTACGGCTTATCTTACTTATACATATAATAGTGATGATAAGGGCCAGTATTCCGAATATGGCTGGAATAGTTATATTAATGCAGGAGGAAATGTGGCGAAAGCACTGGATAAGTCGATTGATTTTCAGGGTTCTTCGTTGCCGGCAGGAACACAGTTGTCATTGATTGATTGTCAGGATAATAGCAAGGTATATTATTACAAGACAGATTCAAATACCGGGAATACGATACCACTTAAGGATTTTAAAGACTCGTCAGGGAATGCATTTCAGGCAGTAAGCATTGGCGAATTAATGGGTGTAACTGCTACGCAAGATAATAATAATGGCAGCTTCATCAAGGTGGATGCAGAGGGTGTACCGGATGGTGTACCGAAAAAAGATGGGAAAACTTACACTGCACCAACTGTCAAAATAAAGAAGGCAAATGGATATGAGTATTATCGTAAGATAGAAACAGATGAGCCGGGAACGCGCTATGCTGTGACAGTAGATGAAAGCAAATTAAAAAATGGAGTGGGACCGATCAGTACGAGTACGGTACATGAAAATTATTATCTGGTAATAACGGTAGATGATATAACAAGCGGAACAAACTTAAATGGTTCCGTGCAGACGAAGATAACAAGTAATGATATTCCATTTCATTTGAATTATCGTACAAGAAAGGGAAAAGTACAGGACACACACAGTAATACTGCAAGTACTTATCAGATATCACATGGATATGAGCAGGATCTGACAGAATCTAAAGCTGTGACGGGAGCAATTAAAAAAGTAACGGCGGCGGATTCTTCCATGGCCGTAGATGTGGTAGATAAAATTACGATTCCATCCGGACAGGCTTTCAATGAGCAGGATGAGTTGTATCAAAAATTTAGCGGAAGTCTGATAAAAACGTTGAAGCAGGAAAATTCACACTCTACTTCAGCCGAAGTATTTCCAAACGGAACTACTGGAACGGCAGCATTTTATGTATATGTGATGGATGGAACAACAAAGAAGTACTATACATATGCAAATGGAAAATGGACGGAAGCGGAAAGTACAGAAACAAAAGCATTGGAATATGAATGGACAGCCATCAACGGACTGATGGATTTACCATTATCTACAAATGGAAAAATTGATTCATCGGTCAACCTGCAGCAAATTCGTAAAATTGTTTTAGATAAAAATCAACACGAATTCTATGTAGAAGTAAAGATGAATGCAAAATTACCGGCGAATGGATTGGATGTTATTCCAGAATCACAGCTGGAGAGTAATCTACCAACGAATTATACGAAGCTGACGTATACATCGCAGCTTGCAACAACAAAAAAAAGTCTGTCCTATAGTACGGCTCGTGCATTGTTACAAAATACAAAAATAAGCTATTATCGTGATGAGGCAGCCGGAGTGCAGCTTACTTATGAAGCAGATGAAATTGGTCAACTTGGAATCAATCTGTTGGATTTGCAAAATTCATATTTGGATGCGGCGAAAGAAAATACAATCATTGATACAACAGCAAGATATGATATGTCGACAATAAAAGATTTGTCCTCAATATTAGCATCATCAAAGGGTATTCAGTTTAGCATTCAACTGCAAAATAAAAACACAACACAGGATACGGAAAGTTATGCTGCGGATGCACTTGAATTAAAAGATTATATGAAAGTTTCCGTGAAATCAAAAAATGCTGGAGAAGTACAGCTTACAGATGACAAAAAAGCATATACATGGACTGTGCCAAAGAGCAGTTATTGGGATGCTGGTAATAAGATCATGAAAGCAAGCAGCATTTTTGATGGTGATATTATGACGCAGGCAATACAATTAAAGGTCAATATAAAAAACGTAGACCAATTGTATTCAAATTATAAGGTCGTTTTATCAGTGAAAATTATTGGTCCGGATGGAAATGTGGTAGAAAATACGACAGCTGCAGACAATATCATTTATACCATGGCGAGGGTGAAACCCGAGTTTCAAGATAAACAAAATACG
>OLGY01001262.1_pt1 | contig 13515 bp, 9 predicted proteins | sample 1605951 | NCBI WGS metagenome assembly OLGY01 (sample SAMN03283280) | human gut metagenome | biome: human-associated habitat; material: feces | host: Homo sapiens | place: Peru | collected 2012
GAGGCAAAGAATAAAAAACAGAGCCGTGACACAGTTCAGTTTACACTACCTCCAAATCTGGAATCCAGCCCTTTAACGCTTTTCATTATCTGTTTCTATAGCAGACGATGGTGTCAGTCATCGCCCCAATTATTGCTGTTCGATTCTCCCCACAAGTTTTTGTCCTTGGTTTGGTCCTCGTCGACTACACCAAAGTTGCCGATACATCCTCCATCGGTACTTCCTTGGTATACGCTCGCCGTTACGAGGCCTCCGCTACAGAGAGCCTCGAGCTGTATCACATTTATTTCTGGAGTTATATATTTCTTCTTCATTTTGCGTAACTGTTATTTTGGGTTTATCTGATAATTATCTTCTTTCCGTTCACTACATACATTCCCTTAGGCAATCCCTCCAGACTGCAACTGCGGCGCACCATCTGTCCGTACATGTTGAAAACGCCCTCTATGCCGCGCTTATATGATGTGCGGTCCGTGCTGCCGTGTATGTCGTCGATGCCTGTAGTACTGTCTTCCACTCCGTCGATGAACAGCGATACTTGGCTCGGTTTTCCTTCGACAGAAGTATTGCCCGCCAGCTCAAACCAGCAGCGGAACGCCTTCAGTCCGTATGAATACGGCTTGCCGTCGGCCATATTGCCGTGCGGCACCTGTATCAGACTTCCCTTATACATGAAGTAGTCGCCGTTGAGGTCGTCTCTACCCTCGATTATCTTGCCATTGTCGTATGTCTTCGCCATAGTGCCTTTGCAGGTCATCGTGCCATGACCACCGCCAGTGGCATTGAATTGCGTTTTTGATACCCAATTGGTGGTGTTTACATACTCTTTCAGCTTCTTCCTGTCGAGCGACACCATCGTGATGTCGTAGTGGTCGGCTTTCAAAGTCTTCGTCAGTCGGTTGTCTTCTTTGGAAGACGGTTGGTAGTCGGTGCCAAGCCATTCGCTGTTGTCCTCGCCTGCTGATGTATAGAATCGGTCTACGGTGTAGGGTGCCGACTTCACCTGTGTATATGGTGGGTACACGATATATGGCTCGAATGCTGTTACCATCACGTCATCGTCGTTCTTTGGCTCCACGGTCACGAACTGCACGCTGTTTTCCGTCAGTTTGGCAAGCTTTGCCACCTTCACTGCATCTCCGAACGTGCGTTTCATCTGTCCCCATGTCAGGTCTACGGGCAGAATAAGCGAGTTCCACATATTGTCGTTCAGCTTGCGGTTCAGATGCAGCACGCTGTTCTTGTATTCGTCAGCAGCCTCGGTCAGATAGAGCAGGTCGGTAGATTCCTCGTCGAGAATCAGCTCCGGGTTGCGTCGCGGTCCGGCATAATCCAGTTTGAAGTTGTCTACGGCGGTCAGCTCGTCGGCGGCTACATCTGGCTTTCCGTCGGGTGTAGGATCTACGTAGAAGCCTATGCGGAGCGTAACAGGATTCTTGTCTGATATTTCGTTCCCATCCAGGGCCTTGTCGAGACATATCTGCACCTGGTTCTCATACTCTCCCTCGAAAAAGGCATGTCCGATACCGGCTCCTTCGTAGTTCTTGCCATTGTGTTTTTGGGCAAGATGATAGGCATCAGCCTGACTTATACCGTCGAGGGATGCTGTTGAGTATATCTCTTTAATCGGATTGTTGTTGGCATCGAGCACTGTAATGAACAGGTTTGCCAGCGGTTTGCCGTTCTGCTTGATGTTCTCCGAACTGTTCGCTGTGCTGAATCCGTTGCATCGCAGCAGGTACCATCCTCCCTTGTGTACCTTCACGTCCTGATAGAATGTGAAGCCGCGCAGGCCTTTGGTGTAGCAATAGAAAAGCTTGCCGTATTTTTGTTGATAAGCCTCAGTCCTACCTATAAAACCCTCATCTTTTGTGTTGCTAACTTTGTCATACGTCTTATACATCGTTTCATCTCCGAAACGTACGTGGCTGTTCACGTTAGCAGATTGGTCTTCACTTTTGATTATCCATTTTGCAGCACTGGTATCATGTATTCTGAAATCAGGACATGTGATAAGGAAAGAGGCATCGACAGGCGACTTCATATATGCAGGGGCTGTGTGGAAGAGCAAGTAATACTCATTCTTTGTAATAATCTTCCATTTCTGGTTTTCGTATTCTTGGGTGCCCTCTTTGGCTAAGCTTGCCTCATAATCGCAGAATTTATTCTCGTCGTTGGGATAAGCAGTGAGATAACCTAAATGTTTAATTGGATTGAATGAGTTGATTTCGACGTAATACACCTTGTTCTTATCTGAATAGTCCTTGGCTTTTACAAATTTGATAGCGCAATTTTCATTTCTATCCATAAATACCCCATTTACCCCATCTTTATCCTGGAAGATTCCCATATATTGGCCAGTTCCAGAACCTTCCACTTTGTTTTGCAGGAAATACGTTGATGTACCGCCATTCCATCTCATATAAATGGAATATGGTGAAACATTTAGCGAGGCATGAGTACCCCACTTACCACCAATACTCAGAAACTTTTTGGCACCGACGTTATACAGACACACAATCTTATTTCCGTCGGTTTCATTTGTTCCATTTGTACAATTGGCTGACGAAGGATCAATGCCCCAAAGGTTGTCAACACCTCCAATAGTATTTTCTGTTCCGTTGCTTGCAGTCGCTTTATTTTGTGCCGAGGCTACAGTAGCATTTGCAGCCATCAGCACTGCGGCCAAAGCGACAGCCGCAATGCTTCCTTTTGTTTTGGCAAAAGAAAGCAGATAACTTTTACTCTTCATAATTTATAAATCTCTATTGTAGATTTTTTTTTCTAAAAATACTTATTCATTCAAATGTGTCAATTGTGACATCTATGCTGTTGTCCTGATATGAAAATGTCTGCAAAGATATGAAAAAATATTTACGACAAAAATTCCCCCCCCTGTCACTATTATTATTTATGATTTATTAATAAAAATGAATGTATATGCTGCCAGATATCGTACAGACAAATACCACGGCGTAGCTCCTTGGTTGATAGTCAGAACGCGATAATTTGCATTGTCATGTGACATGGCATTAACTTTATATTTGAGAATAAGGGTTGTTAGTGTTCTAACAACCCTTGTTCGTATTCTATACAATCCATCATCAAAACGTCGTAATTAATTATAACACAGCAAAATACTCGTTAACGTGTAATATCAACAAAGGTTTTAGATGCTCTACAATGCGATAATGTGTACAATTATCATTAAATCAAATGATTTTCTTGCGACAATTTAAATATTATACCTTTTTGAACTATAAATGTACATTATGAAAAATTATAAAATGTAATTTTGCGTCAGAAACACGGAAACAATGCGTGTTGTAAAAATTTGCTAACAAATAGAAACCAAAATAAAAACCTAACAAATAAGTAGTAAAATGAAAATGAAGTATTCTTTTCTAATCCCTGCTGCGATTGGAATTGCAATGGGCTTTATGGCTTGTTCGGAAAATTATGTGTATGAGATTCCGAAGATTAATGGTGAAGCATTCAATCCTTCGCAACCTGTGACAGTATCTGAAATACTGCCAGACTCAGGAGGTTATCTCACCCAGTTTGTAATCAAGGGTTCAAATTTCGGAACCGACCCATCAAAGATTGACGTTATCTTCGGTGGCAACCGCAAGGCTACTGTTGTTAGTTCAAACGGTACCACACTTTATGGTATCTGTCCTAAACAAGAGAATGGCAACAATCAGATTACAGTGCGTGTTGATTCTGTCGGCGAACCAGCCGTTTGCCCCAACACCTTTAAGTATAGCAAAGTGGAGCGTGTGTCCATATTGGCAGGCAAGACTGCCAATGGAGGTTACGTAGACGGTTCGCCTATTGATGCCCGCTTTAATTATATGTATGGTGTAGGTGTAGTTACGGGCAACAATGTCATCGTGATGGAAGGTCGTAACAACCGCGTTCGCATGATTTCAGAAAAGGACAATAAGGTAGTCACCCTCTTGACAGGCGGTCCTAACTTCGGTCATCCGGCAGTAACCAAAGATCGCAAGCGTTTGTTCGCCGTACAAATCCAACAACCTCATGCAGTATATTGCTTCGATCAAACAAACAACTGGAGTGCCAAGCGCCTTGCTACAAGCCTTCAATACAAGGATAATGACGGTAAGACACAGGTGTTGGATGGCGAAATCTATGCTTGTGCATTGGACGATGAAGGCAAATGGCTTTACTTCCGCGACCACAAAGCCCGCTTAGGTCGTATGGAGATTGCCAATCCTGAGAATGTAGAGATTCTTAACGACAAGTGCGGCGATGTCGACAAGAACATCTCTTACTTGGCATGGAGCCCCGTCGACAAGTGCTTCTATATGTCTCTGCAGAACAAGCACGGTATCTACAAGATTTCTCACGACGGCAAGACAGTCGAGATGTATGCCGGATTCAATGGTGTAGGTTCGCAAGACGGTCCTAAGATGAGCGCTTCTTTCAAGAACCCCACGGGTATGGCATTCGATGTGGACGGCAATATGTACCTGATTGACTCAATGGGATTCACTGTTCGTAAGATTGGTCATAACGACGGTATGGTTACTACCGTTGCAGGCAAATATAACACATGCGATAATAATAAGGTGGAAGGCCTGCCATTGGAGGTTACCTTCAATTATCCTTACGACATATCCATAGATGATGAGGGCAACTTCTATATCATCGAAGGTTGGGGTTGCGATGTCCGCAAATTCGCCATCGAATAATAGAATGTTCATAAAATCTTAATTAATTATCATTTTAATTCAAACAGACAATGAAACATATAAAGATATTCATGCTACTGCTTGTCACGATGATTTGCACATCGGCTTTTGCACAAAACAAGTACATGGTAGCAGGTACCGTAATGGACGAGAACGGCGAACCGCTCGTCGGCGTTACGGTGATGAGCAAGGACAAGAGTGTACAAGGCACTGTGACCGACCTTGACGGTAAGTTCCGCGTAAAGGAGATTCCCAACAGCACAACATTGGAGTTCACCTATCTGGGCTACAAGAAGTATACTTACAAGGTAAACTTCAACAAAGAAGGTCTTAAGATTGTAATGAAGCAAGACATTGGTGCTCTTGACGAAGTAGTAGTTGTAGCTGCCGGTACACAGAAGAAGGTTTCCATGACGGGTGCTATCACTACCGTAAAGCCTGAGAGTCTGAATGTGCCAGCCACCTCCATCACCAACATGCTTGGTGGTAACGTTCCTGGTGTCATAGCAGTTACACGTAGCGGTGAGCCTGGCAACGACTTCTCTGAATTCTGGATTCGCGGTATCAGCACCTTCGGTGCCAACTCTTCAGCCCTCGTGCTTGTAGATGGTGTGGAAGGCAACCTTAACGACCTCGACGCCTCGGACATTGAGAGCTTCTCTATATTGAAAGACGCTTCTGCCACAGCCGTTTATGGTGTACGTGGTGCCAACGGTGTAGTTGTAGTAACAACAAAGAGTGGTAAGGCCGGCAAGTTGAAGATCAACTTCAAGACCAACTTCATCATGAGCGAGAACGGCCGTGAGCCGGAATATTGCGATGCTTATACATACGCAACACTTGCCAACGAGGCACAGATGGCGCGTGGCAACAACCCTAAGTATACTCCCACTGAGTTGGAACTCTTCCGCACAGGTCTCGACCCCGACCTCTATCCTAATGTCAACTGGCGTGATGTCATTCTCAACAAGCACGTATGGCAGAACCAGGAATTCTTGAGTATCGCAGGTGGTGGTACAGCTGCCCGCTACTATCTCTCATTGAGCATCATGAGCAAGGACGGTGTCTTCAAGCAGGACAAGTCTTCTCACGACTATAACACCAACGTAGGTTACACCAAGTATTCTTTCCTCTCTAAGGTAGATGCCAACCTGACAAAGACCACCAACCTGAGTTTGAAGTTGAATCAGGTGATTGTCGACAACGACGGTCCTGGTTTGTCTGACAACAACACATTGTGGCAAGCTCAGGCAAACCTGACTCCTGTCACCATGCCGGTGAAATACTCTAACGGTCAGCTCTCTTCTTTCGGAAAGAACGGCGACCAGATTTCTCCTTACGTACAGCTCAACGAGATGGGATACAAGCAGAACCGTCGTCTTAACACCGACCTTTCTGTTGTTATCAATCAGAATCTCGACTTCATCACCAAGGGCTTGAACCTCCGTGGTATGTTCTCTTATTCTGGACAGTCAGAGCACAACACCACTCACTTCAAGATGCCTGATGTGTATATCGCAAAAGACCGTTATGCAGACGGAACTCTGCATACTGAAAAAACCATCGAAAAGAAGGATGAGACATACAATCAGCAAGTCATCTTCAACCGCAACTACTACTGGGAGTTGAACGGTAGCTACAATCGCAAATATGGCGACCACTCTTTGGGTGCTCTTGCAATGTTCTATCTTCAGAGCAAGTCATACTCATACAAGGATGGCAATAACATTAATTCGGTAATCAATGCCATTCCTTATCGCAACGAGGCTCTCTCTGGCCGTGTGACATATGGTTATAAGGATACATACTTTACCGAGTTCAACTTGGGTTACACCGGTTCGGAGCAGTTCCAGACAGGCCATCGCTTCGGTTGGTTCCCTGCCATTTCAGGTGGTTGGATTCCGTCACAGTATAAGTGGGTACAGGAGAAGATGCCTTGGTTGGGCTACTTCAAGATACGTGCTTCTTACGGTCTTGTAGGTAACGACCGTATCGGTGGAACCCGCTTCCCATACATCACAACAATCGTTGGTGGTGGCGGTGGCTGGAACAGCCTCTATGGTTCAAAGAAGGAAGGCCAGGTCGGTACCGACGGACTTGTTTGGGAGAAAGCCAAGAAATTGGATGTTGGTGTCGACGTTCACCTCTTCAAGGACATGATCGAGTTCACTGTCGATTACTTCAAGGACAACCGTTCGGGCATCTTCCAGCAGCGTGCTACTGTTCCCGATGAGATGGGTCTTCAGTCGTTGCCTTGGGCCAATATCGGTTCTATGGAATCGCACGGTATTGACGGCAACATCACCTTCACCAAGAACTGGAACAAGGACTGGCGCACCACCCTACGTGGCAACTTCACCTACTCTCGCAACAAGGTCACCAACTGGGAGCAGTCGGGCATTCGTTATCCATACCAGTCATACTCTGGTGTTCCTTACGGCATACAGCGTGGCTTGATAGCCCTCGGCCTGTTCAAGGATTGGGACGATGTAAACAGCTCGCCCAAGCAGACCTTCGAGTCGAAGGTATATCCTGGTGATATCAAGTATAAGGATGTCAACAACGACGGTGTAATCAACGACGATGATATCGTACCATTGTCTTACTCTAACACACCTGAGGTACAGTATGGTTTCGCTACTGAGGTAAGATGGAAGAATCTGACAGTCAGCGCTCTCTTCGAGGGAGCCGGCCATAGCACCTTCTTCTACGGTGGCACAGGTTTCTATCCATTCGCATGGGAGGCAACCGGCAACTTGCTCTCTATCGTAGCCGACCCGAAGAACCGCTGGACTCCGCGCGAGATTTCAGGCACAGCCGACACCGAGAATCCTAACGCTCGATTCCCACGTCTGACATACGGCGAGAACAAGAACAACAACCGCAACTCTACATTCTGGCTCGCAGACAACAGCTATTTGCGCTTCAAGAACCTTACAGTGCGCTACTCGTTCAATCACCCATGGCTCACCAAGGTAATCGGCATATCAAACATCGATGCCAGCTTCATCGTCAACAACATCTGCACATGGGACAACATCAAGCTTTGGGATCCGGGTCAGGTGTCAAGCAATGGTGCCGCTTATCCTATCCAGCGCACCTATACCTTGCAGCTCAACATCAACTTCTAGTGCAACAAGAACAATAATAGAAACATCATTATGAATACCAAACATATATTATTAGGTGTTATTGCTTCAGTAGCGATGGCTTCAGGACTCACATCCTGCGACGACTACCTCAACACCGACAAGTACTTCTACAACCAGACGAGCCTGGACTCAGTGTTCCAGCGCAAGAGTCTGTTGATGCAGTATCTCAATTCTGCTTCAAGCTACATACCGGCTGACGACCAGCTTTGGACCAACTCTTACAATCCGTTCAGCTTTGCTTCCGACGAGGCTTTTTGCTCATGGAAGGACGACCGTCATGCCGGCATCTACTATGCCATGGGCGAGATAGACAAGTATTCGGGCTACTTTGACAACTGGGCCAACTACTACAAGGGCATCCGTCAGGCATACATGATATTGGAAAATATGAATAAGTGCCGTGACCTGAGCGAGACGGAGCGTCGCGACGTGGCAGGCCAGTGCAATTTCCTCTTGGCCCACTACTATTACTGTCTGGTACGCCAGTATGGTCCGGTGCCATTGATTCCAAGCACCATCCCCTCAAATGCAAGTGTGGATGCCATGTCTTATCCACGTGCCACTTACGATGAGTGCATCGACTTCATCAGCAAGCGATACGAAGAGGCAGCCAGCATGCTCGATTCTGAGCGTTCATCTGTTGAAACCTATAAAGTTCCGACATCAGGAGCAGCCTTGGCTATGGAGTCAAGAGTGCTGCTCGAAGCAGCCAGCCCTTGGTTCAACGGCAACAAGTACTATGTCGACTTCAAGCGCAGATTGGATGGTGTCAACTACTTCAATCAGGAGTATGACGCACAGAAGTGGGGCAAGGCAGCAGCAGTGTGCAAGCGCATCATCGACACTGGCAAGTATGCACTCTATACAGTTCCTGCCGACAGCAAGACTCCTGAATTCCCAGAGAATGTATCTAAGGCCAACTATCCTGACGGTGTAGGCGGCATCGATCCGTTCCGCTCATACAACGATATGTTCACCGGTGAGGAGAGTGGCTTCAATATCTCAGAAATCATGTGGGCAAAGGATGAGACAGGCGACTTGGTATGGATTTCATTCCCGGCTGTAGCCGGTGGCGGCAATGGTCTGTGTGTAAGCCAGAACCTTGTAGATGCCTACCGTATGCAGAATGGCAAGGACATCAACGACGAAGGCAGTGGCTATCCCACAGCCAACGAGGCTTGGAAGCCAATAGGTGGCAATGGCAAGTCGTTCTCCAACTATCAGCTGAGTTCTCAGGTAGCAAAGATGTACGACAATCGCGAGATGCGTTTCTACGCTTCTATCGTATTCAACAACTGCTATCGTGAGGCAAGTTCTTACACTGGTTCAGCAGCCAACAACAAGAACTTCTATCAGACCTTCTACAAGGACAGTCCTTTCGCTGCTTGGTCTGACTATCCTAACGACAAGTCATGGTCGGGCTACAACTGCATCAAGTATTGTCATCCGTCAGACAAGCCAGGCTCGGGTGGCACCACACGTTCTAAGTACTTCCCTATCATCCGCTATGCCGAGGTATTGCTCAACTACGTAGAGGCAATGAACGAGATGGAAGGCACCTACACCGACGATGTCCACAACGTGACCGTAAGCCGCAACACCGCCGAGATGGTGAAGTATTTCAATATGATTCGCTATCGTGCCGGTCTGCCAGGCATCACAGAGGCCGATGCTTCCGACAAGGCTAAGATGCGTGAGCTCATCAAGCGCGAGCGTCAAGTAGAATTTGCCCTTGAAGGCCGCCGATTCTTCGACTTGCGTCGTTGGGGCGACTTGGCAAGCACTATGGCAAGTCCGTTCACAGTACTGAATGTTGACGCACGTAGCAACGAACAACAGAAGTTCTACACTCGCACAATCAGCAGCTATCAGTACTCACTCTACAACATCACCAACAAGATGTGCTTGTATCCTATCAAGCAGACATATCTCGACAAGAATGCCAAGCTTGACCAAAACCCAGGCTGGGAGAAGTAAAAAAAACATTTTAAAGACTTAGGAAAATGAAAATAGACAAGTATTTTTCAGCAATGATATTTGGTGCTGCATTGATGGGCATGGCTTCATGCGAGCCACAGACAGACCCATTGGAGAAAGAGCAGTATCAGAAGGAAGTGTATCTTGTGGGAGCAGCTCAAGATATACAGGACAAGGAAGTGTCTTATGCTGGTGATGGTAGCCTATATATATCGGCTGCCATCGGCGGCACCACTTTCCCCGACAAGGATGTACAGGTGACCATCGGTCTGGCCTCAGAAGAGAAGATGGACTTGTACAACTACAAGAACCTATCTGCTGACGATGTGAAGTATCAGTCATTGCCTACCGAATGGTACAATTTCCCGTCATGGACAGGCACTATCAAGGCTGGTGAGGTATATTGCCGCATCCCACTCACCATCAACACCGAGAAAGTACATGCCGACTCGCTCTATGTGATTCCTCTCAGGGTGGTTAGTACAAGTGCCTACTCTGTCGTACAGAAGGACACCGTACTTCTGGTACACCCCAAGATGGTCAACGACTATTCGGGTTCGTACACCTTCGAAGGTACTACATGGCAGCTGAAAGACGGCGAGAAGATCAACTCTACCGCCTCTGCCACTACCACCATTCGCAATGCTACCGCTCTCAACGCCTCTACCATCCGTCTCTTCCAGAAGGTAGTGTTGGAGAAGATTGGCAACGTGGCTGCCAACACCTACAATATCAGCGTTAATGCCGACAACACTCTCACCGTAACCGGATACGACAAGTTGGCCATCACCGATGGTGGCGGAACCTACAACCCAAGCACTAAGGTCTTCAAGTTCTGGTATACCAACACCGACGGCAACAAGACATACCGTACAGAGGCAACACTGACCAAGTCAAAATAAACATTCACTCAGCAAAAGTCTGAAAACAAAGAAAACGCCGGAGCAAGTCTTTCACGACTTGCCCCGGCGTTTTCTTTTTATGCGTTTTCTTTATTTCGCTCTCCCGATTAGTCTTCCATCAGTTTGCGATAGCGTCCCTTCTTGATTTCCTCGTTGCCCATACGGCGGGCCTTGTTGATTTCGTAGTCGGAGTAGCTGCCCTCGAAGTAGAACACTTCACCATTGCCCTCAAAGGCGAGGATGTGCGTACAGATACGGTCGAGGAACCAACGGTCGTGGCTGATTACTACGGCACAACCGGCAAAGTTCTCCAAGCCTTCCTCCAGTGCACGCAGTGTGTTCACGTCAATATCGTTGGTAGGCTCGTCGAGCAACAGCACGTTGCCCTCCTGCTTCAGTGCAAGCGCCAGCTGCAAGCGGTTGCGCTCACCACCCGAAAGCGTGCAACAGAGCTTGCTCTGGTCGGTACCCGAGAAGTTGAAGCGTGAGATATAGGCGCGAGCGTTTACGTCTCTGCCACCCATGCGTATTGTCTCATTGCCCTGCGATACCGTTTCGTAAACCGATTTTTCAGGGTCAATATCCTTATGCTGCTGGTCTACGTAGGCAAGCTTTACGGTCTCTCCTACTTCGAAAGTACCGCCATCGGCCTGCTCCAGTCCCATAATGAGTCGGAAGAGAGTAGTCTTACCCGCACCGTTAGGACCGATAACACCCACGATACCGTTAGGCGGCAGCATGAAGTTGAGGTCGTTGAAGAGCACCTTGTCGCCAAATGCCTTCTTCACATGTTGTGCCTCTATAACCTTGTTGCCCAATCGCGGACCGTTCGGTATGAAAATCTCCAGCTTCTCCTCGCGCTCCTTCTGCTCCTCGCCGAGCATCTTCTCGTAAGCGTTCAGACGGGCCTTTCCCTTAGCCTGACGAGCCTTCGGAGCCATGTGTGCCCACTCCAACTCACGCTCCAGAGCCTTGCGACGCTTCGAAGCCTGTTTCTCCTCCTGCATCATGCGCTTGGTCTTCTGGTCGAGCCATGAAGAGTAGTTGCCATGCCAGGGAATACCCTCGCCACGGTCGAGCTCCAGAATCCACTCGCTCACATCGTCGAGGAAGTAGCGGTCATGAGTTACGGCAATCACCGTACCCTCATATTGCTGCAAGTGCTGCTCCAGCCAGTCGATGCTCTCAGCGTCGAGGTGGTTGGTAGGCTCGTCGAGCAGCAACACGTCGGGCTTCTGCAGCAGCAGTCGGCAGAGAGCTACACGACGACGCTCACCACCCGAGAGGTTAGTAACGGGAAGGTCGCCCTTCGGACAGCGCAATGCAGCCATGGCACGGTCGAGCTTAGAGTCCATGTTCCAGGCGTCGGTGGCATCAATAATATCCTGCACCTCCGAGAGGCGTGCCATCAGCTTGTCCATCTTGTCGGCATCAGAGTAGTATTCCTCCAAAGTGAACTTATGGTTTATTTCCTCATACTCGGCAAGTGCGTCGTACACCTTCTGCACTCCCTCCATGACATTCTCCTTTACGGTCTTCGCTTCGTTGAGCGGTGGGTCCTGCGGCAGATAGCCCACAGTGTAGCCAGGGCTCCATACCACTTCGCCCTGTGTTGGCTGTTCCAGTCCGGCGATGATTTTCATCAGCGTTGACTTACCAGCGCCGTTCAAACCGATGATTCCGATTTTTGCGCCATAGAAGAAGGACAGATAGATGTCCTTCAGAATCTGTTTGCGGTTTTGTGGGATAATCTTCGATACTCCCACCATAGAAAAGATAATCTTCTTGTCGTCTACTGTTGCCATATGTTGATAGTTGAAATTACTTAGGTTGCGCAAAGATAAGAAAAATATGGGACATAATGAAAAAATCCAAAGAAATAGGTTGTCATTCCACACTGGGTTCTGCTGCCATTGACCTTTCTTCTTCGGGTATTTCATAGCGTCGCACGCTATGGTCGTTAAGGTATATACGGTTGAGAGTGAACGCCAGTGCCTCCAAGGTCTTTGCTCTTACTGCCGGCTTTAGCTGACATTCCCACACCGTGATGCAATGCCATCCCATTGAAGCAAGTCTTTGCAGTTCTGCCAAGTCACGCGCCTTATTGCGCTCTATCTTCGACTTCCAGAAATCGGTATTAGTCTTTGGCAACACATAATATTTGCATTCCTCGTGCCCATGCCAAAAACAACCGTTTACAAAGATTACCGAACGATACTTGCGCAGCACAATGTCAGGATGACCAGGCAGACGAGGGTGGTTCAGCCGATAGCGAAACCCTCGGCTGAACAGGTACTTCCTAACCAGAATCTCCGGCTTGGTACCCTTCCCGCGTATCGATGCCATACAACGATGGCGTTGCTCCTTGGTCAGTTTGTCCATAATAGTCACATTAGTGTCATCTGAATAAATCTGCCATAGTCAGCTGGCATTGAATATCGTCAGAATAGCCTCCCGGTGCAAGTCCAAAGGAGGTGATCATCGTGATGAGTACCGTTTTCTCGGTGCCTGTTTCCCTGACGAAAGTCTCCCTGCGGTTGCGTATGCGGTTGTCCTCTTCTTCTGTTATAACATAAGGGGCGTTGGTATATTTCATCTCACAGAGATTGATTGTATCGTCGTTTCTGTCGATGAGCATATCTATCTGTGCTCCCTTCGTCAGCGTCTTGCCTGTGGCAGGGTCTTTCGTGCCCTTGTATGACCAGGAATGAACACTGCTCACAACGGCTGAGAAGCCGAGGGCTGCCTTGATCTGGTTGACGTGCTGCA
>OLGY01001264.1_pt1 | contig 13508 bp, 11 predicted proteins | sample 1605951 | NCBI WGS metagenome assembly OLGY01 (sample SAMN03283280) | human gut metagenome | biome: human-associated habitat; material: feces | host: Homo sapiens | place: Peru | collected 2012
CGGTGCTCGGAACCGCTGCGCTCTAAGGTTGGCGGACCATCAAAGGTCTTCGCCATGTTGTGCGGGATGGGACCGCCAGAGTGGGAGGAGTTTATAGTTAACAGTTTACAATTTATAGTTTACAGATTATAGTTAATTGTGGAGTAATTAGCTGGTAACTTGCAGATTTCTTTTGATTTTCTTGGTGGTTTCGAAAAATATGTATAATTTTGCGGTAACAAACATTAAATGGTAAAATATGGAAGCAAATATATATGATATAAAAATGGTGGCACGCTATATCGCTTTGTCTTTGTTGACGAAACAGATGACGGTTAGCCCTTTGAAACTCCAAAAGTTGCTTTATTATGCGCAAGCTTGGAGTATGGTGTTCTTTGGTCGCCAGAGACAACTGTTTGCAGATGTTCCGCAAGCATGGGTAAATGGTCCGGTTTACCCTACTATATTTAATATGTGGAAGAATAGAAACATGTGTGAGCATCTTACACCAGCAGATTTTGAAACAACAGAGGATGTTATGGATGAAGCTCTCGGCGAGGTTACTAAGCAATTAGGGCTTGGCGATGATGAAATCCAATTGTTGGAACAGATAGTACTGAAATATGGAAGCAAATCACAGAATTACCTCATATTCTTGACTCACTCTGAATTGCCTTGGTGTGAGAAACGCGAGGGGCTAAAACCTTATGAACGCTCTGCCTGTCCGTTATCTCTTGATACCATGTATAGGTATTATGCGGAGCGACATACTAAAAATGTAGAACGTAGAAAGCAGAAGGTTGGAGCATGAGCATAGAGATTTTTGATGATGACATCGAACAGTTGCGAGATGATTTATCTGTAGAACCTTGGAATGTCATCAGTAATGATGACGTCAGGAATTCTTGTCAGTTACCGATTCGCATCAGCTATGAATTTGTTGATATGGGAGATACAGAATATGGTTTTAATCAGAATTTCTCAGAAAAAGATACCTTTGAGTACTTTGACTGCATGAAATATATTTCTGGTCGAACCATTGATGAACTTTTGATGGATGATGACTTTCGCTTACGTAGGCATTCAGCTTTACATAAGCCTTTGAAGTCGGCTTTGGATAAATTGGAACTTGGTATAACAGAAGGACAGCCAATCATCTTTCATTTTGGACTATATACGGATAAGAAGCAAATGGCTTCAAGAGAAAGTGGAGTTCGTTCGCCCAGAATATATTTTATGCAAGGGTTGTATGGTGTAATTTATCCTCTCTTCTTCGACCCTTATCATGAAATTACAAAATAGATTAAAATCCTGCACGGATAGAAAGTGGTATACACTTTAATTGCCTAATATATGGAAAACACAAAAGGATTAGATTTTAAATTTTAATTATATACTTTAAGATTGGCAGGGCTTTTGATGAAGCTCTGCCCGTCTGAAGCTGACTTTCGCCCTGTATCTGGGAGAGTGCTTCATGTTTCCGACTATTTTCTCATTGGCATTGAGGGATGCTGGTACAAAGACCAAGCTTGCTTCTTCGTTGCTTATCATGACGATAGTGGATGGTGCGGTTGCTCCTGTAATCATGGGGTATATTGCGGATACTACGGGGAGTATGGCGATTGCTTTTCTTATACCGTTAGTATGTTATGGGGTGATTGGAACGTATGCGTTATCGAAACGCCACGTTCCTCTTTAAATAAGATTAGCTGCACTCGGCAATTTGAAAGCAAACTTTCATTGCGCTCATTTGCAAAATCTTTAGATAAAAGGAGGATTTTTCGAAAACCTACCCGTCCTTCCTTACCCTTAAGGAAGGCTCCACCTCTCATCTCGGTCTTCTCCCCTCAGGGAAGAAGAGGGAAACCGCCCTACTCGGTGCTCGGAACCGCTACGCTCTAAGGTTGGCGGACCATCAGAGGTCTTCGCCATGTTATGCGGGCTGGGACCGCCTGGGGATAGAATACCAGTTGGTTAACATTTAGCAAAACACAGCATATAGCAAAAACAAAATGAGAACATAATGGTTTATATACCCCCATATATTGTTAAAAAATTAGATGCGTTGAATGTCTATGATGTTGCAGAGAAATTGGGGTTGACAGTTTCTCGAGACAAGGCACTGTGTTTTATGCATCAAGACCATAATCCAAGCCTTCACTTCAAAAAAAACAATAATTCTTGGAAATGTTATGTTTGTGATATAGGTGGCCATAGTATAGCGCTTGTCGAGAAATATAATAATTATTCTTTTCAAGAAGCATGTGTTTGGTTATCTCGGGCATTCAATATATCAATACCAGAAAGTAAAGGGGTAAAATTAAAAAAGGCTCCTATAAGAAAGGTCGTATCTTCCCCAAAAGTAACAGCCTATCAACAAGTAGATGAAGAAGTATTGAATTGGATAATAAACAAATCTCGATTATCAGAGCAAGCAAGACAATTTCTATTTGTTGATAGAGAATATTCAGAAGAAGTAGTTTCTTCTTTAAAGGTAGGAAGCATATCTGATGCAGAAAAGTTCGTTACAGTTTTAACTGAGACATTTTCCAAAGAGAGGTGTTTAAAAGCAGGTGTTTTAATGGAATACCGAAATAGTTTGCACCCTGTGTTTAGAGTGCCTTGCCTATTATTTCCTTATTATGATATGGAAGGACGTATTAAAAATATACAAAGTCGCTTTCTCGGAAAGTTGGAGAAAGGTGACAAAAGACGATTCAATAACTGCAAAGGAATCAGTCCTTTAATGTTTAATATGCCTATTCTGAAGTCAACTGAAAGATTTGATAAAGTATATATTGCAGAAGGTGTTACGGATTGTATTGCTTTTCTTTCGGAAGGCAAGAAAGCTATCGCTTTGCCTGGCGCAGGTTCATTCCGTCCGGAGTATGCTAATTTTTTGAGGAATAAGACACTGTTTATGTATATTGACAATGATGAGGCAGGAAATACTTTGTTTGAGAAAATAAACAAGACGCTAAAGAAAATAGGTAATTGCATTCATAATATCAGAAAAGATACAAAATATAAGGATTATTCGGATTATTATTTGAGTAAACGTCATGAGAGAAATCCAAAATAATATATTTGAGACCATCTGTAGTAGGGAGAATCTTATATTGGCATGGCGAAGAGTTGAGAACTCTTATCATCATGGTGATGTCTGGTTTGACGAGTTGGAACTATCTGCTTATAAGTTCAATCTTCTGAACAATATAGAAAAATTGTCAGAGAAGATGAAGACGGGAACTTATCAAATGAGACCGATAAAACCAGCTCCTTACCCCAAAGGCAAGAAAGTTGTCAAGGATGATGGAGAAAATGAGCATGAAGAACTTCGTGTCAGACAATCATTCTGTATTCATGTAGAAGATCAGATTGTATGGATGGCTGTATATGGCGTATTAGGACCTTACTTTGAGGAGGATATGCCTGCCTGGAGCTATGGAAATCGCCTGTTCTTGAATACATGGAAAGATGAAAATGGTCATTGGATTAATGGTGTTTATAGAACAACATCCAAGTTGTTTTATCGAAAATGGCAACAGGGATGGCCTTTGTATAGACATATGTTAGCTGCATGTATCAAGAGAAAGGCTTTTTCTGGAGAGATAGATGAGAAGAATTGTGATGATTCAGAATTGGAAGCCATTGCAGAAAATGAAGCACAAGTGAATAAGACTTTTAGGTTGCCTTATTTGGAAAAAGATTATTTTCCAAAAGACGGTTATCATCCAAAGTTGTTTTATATGTCTATCGACTTAGAAAAATTTTACCCATCGGTAAAGATGGATAGAATCAAAGCGATACTTTTAAATTCTTTTCCTATAGATGATTCAAACTTCGCCGCACTGATAGAAACTATTACAAAGTTTGAAGTAGCTTATGATGGATTTGAAGGACAACCTTTTTCTGATGATGAACTGGCAGAAATGAATTTATATAAAGATGTTATATTTGATGGGTTACCAACAGGTTTATTGGTTGCTGGTGCCTTAGCAAATTTGTACCTGTTGGAAATAGACCTGAAGGTGGAAGAAAGGTTAAGAAAGGACAATAAACACCACATCTTGCATTTCAGATATGTAGATGACCATTTGTTTTTATCAGAAAATGCAGAAAAATTGATAGAGTGGAAAGGCTGGTACATTCATGAGCTTAATAAAATCGGGCTTAATGTAAATGTCGCAAAGACCGATACTGAACCCATAGAACTTGACTCGCACTATCCGACACCACTTCTGACGCAAACACTACACAAAATCTCAGAAATAGCAAAGATGCCATTAGACTTATTGAGTTCCAATGAATTTAGTATGGTGTTCAGAGACTTGCAGATGTTGCTTGTTACAGATTTCCCAGAACAAGAAATCAAAAAGGGAACAAGGACTTCGTTTGCTTGTACCATGTTGTCGCGCCTAACCTCTGATATCAAAGTAGATTATGATAAGATTCATCAATTACGGCAAAAATGGTTGAAGTTTGTTTCTGGACTGAAATTAAAAGATGAAGTAACTGAAAAAATGTTGCGCTCTTTGATTTTTACTAAAGGTGACGATTATCCTGAGACTTTAGACCAGCCTATTCTTGATGTGATTACAAATGAAGGCAAAAATATCTATGAATCAATAAGAAGTGCTATTGGTGATTCAAGAAAGGAAATTCAGAAAATAGAAGAGAAAATATTTCATTTGTTGGTCTACTCTGTCAAGGAAATTCCTGACAAGCCAAAGATGTGGCTGAGGATTTTGGACTTCTGCATCTATCATTTGCCAGATAAGATACAGCAATTATATCTGATTTTGAATAGAATTTATAAGGATGGCAGTATTCATTCTTTAGGATATGAGTATATAGTCTCGGTTATGGATATTCATTTGGCTTTGCAAGTGCTAAAGGCAATTTCTCGACTTTCTGCAAATAAGTATAAAGACCCATGGATGAAAATAACGGATGAAAAGTTTCTTGAACAAATTGCAGAACTTAAGGATAAATACAATGGTATACCCCATTATTTATATAATGATGCCAAATTCTTGGAAGAAAGAGTAAGAAGGACATTAAAGAAATATATTGAGAAAGAAGAGGTTAATGATTACTTGACAGATTGCAATTACCACGGAATAGAATTGGATTCTTCATTTTGGCTGTTATGGCATATAGAACGTTTCAATAAAAGTAAACCAACGCCAAACTTGCTTATGCCAAATTTCTTAAAGAAAGATTTGGATAAGGCTAATGTTGTTTCTCCATATTTTACTCAACTTCTTTTTAGTAGCATTTCTTATGTTCCTTTATCAAACTTTGGTAAACAAGATTTTTCAAAGTTGAAACTCGATAGATTGCAAAAGGAAAATTTACTTCTAAGTGTTTGGGGGCAGAAAGGAGAAACTAAGGTTGTCAAAGGTTTTAAACTTCCAGAAAAGAAAATGTCGAGTCCTAATAACAAATTGTCCTTGCTACAATGGATTAGGGAAGTAAAAGAGATGGAAGGTAAAAAGAATGATGCATTAGGTAATGCTTTGTATTCAGAATATTGCGCCACTCTCATAATGAAGTATGTCGTGAAGTATTTTTATGATAATATAGAATATCTAGAAGAAATCTATCTCCATCCTGCTTCGATATTGATAAGAAGAGAGGAGTGTTTGAAGCAAACAGATTGGGATAGTTGGCTTTCGGACCAAAAAGAAATTGAAATATCTGTAAAAGATTCCTTTCTGAATACAATGTATAGGTATCCGTCATTCTCGTCTAATGATTACTCTCCAATGATAGGAACAATATATGGCTTGGGTATCATTTTTCTACAATTATTGACGAAGGAATACTCTCTACCTTGGGTTTTCAATAGACCAGAATATGGCTACGAGTGGCAATCTGTGCTTTATCGTTTGTTGGAAAAAGGAAAGGTATCTTCTCACAACTACGATATTATTTCTGCTTGCTTGTCTTTGGAAAATAGAGAAACGATTAAGCTTAAAGGCATCTTGAATGGAGTTACTTGTGCTCAACAAGTCAATGATGCAAAAATTGAAACGCTTGAAGAACTTCTCAAAGAAATTGAAGCCTCGTTAGCTGAACTCAGAGAAAATCAAATATCCGTAGCGCACCATGAAACACGTCAACTTGTAATGATTAAAATCTAATGGAGAAGTTATTGAACATTGGTATTATACAAGCAATCGTGGATTCCAATTTGGCTTGGTCAGATACTCCACAAATGGATGTATATGAAGCAAATGCTATTTGGAGACAAATACAGGCGGCTTTTGCTTCGTTCCAAGAGATGTCTGACACAAAGAAACCTGATATTGTTGTCATACCAGAGTTGGCAGTAGCAACTTATTTTGAGTCTCGCATAAAAAGTTATGCTCAAAAGATAGGAGCCATTGTGGTTGCAGGATTGGATTTCAAACAATACGATAATAACAGAGTTAGCAACATAGCTATATTCTATGTACCTCGAGATTGGCCACATGGGAAGCAAGTTGGAAAAGTCAAAGCGACATCCTTCTATTTCGGGAAGCATTTTGCTTCACGAGAGGAAATGAAAATCATCAAGCAGGATTGGAACATGTCTTTCGTGCCATACAACGAGTTCTATATCGTTGATTTGGCGGGATACGGGAAACTTGGAGTTTCCATTTGTGCAGACTTTTACGATATTGAGCGCTACGCAATTTACAAAGGTCGTATTCAGCACCTTCTGATTATAGCAAACAATAAGGACATTAAATCATTTTACTTCCTGGCAGAGGCCATATCACGATTGGTGTATTGTAATGTCGTGATATGTAACTCTGGACATTACGGAGGCTCCGTTTGTTTTACTCCTGCGAAACATGAATATCAACGTTACAGCTATAAGCACGAGGGACATGACCTATTTACCACACAAATAGTCTCTATACCTGTTGATGCTTTATGGAAGGCTCAATCGGAAGATATGGATGCCTTGAATGGATTCAAAAATCCACCACCTGGATATTTATACCATTACGAAAAATATGTTGAACAAGCTAAAGAAGAAAAGAAATGAGCTATAGATGGCAAGAAACGATAAAAATCCTTATTCCAGGATTTTACATTCTTTGTAGTATCGGTATGGGATATTTTTGCACACATTATCAGATAGATAAAAATATGTGTGAGAGTATAAGTAAAATCTCTGCCATATTGATTATGCTCATATTGTTGGGAGCTTTCATTGTAGGCTATATCAATGAGATAATCAGTGGAGGCATAGAATATATTCTTTATTGTTGTGGATTGCCACGTCCTTCACGGTTAGTATTAAACAAATCGTTCAAAAGGTTTTCCATAGAGAAAATCAGTGACTTACGGCATAAACTCCAACTACCAGAGACAGGTTTCATTGATAACGCCAAGGCGGCAAAAGGTCTGACACAGGCAAAACAAGAAACAGAAATAGATAAGTATCAAGAGTTTTACTATCAATCAGTTTTGGCAAGGAATCTATTCTTTGGACATATGTTCTCTTCTGTTCTCTTGACAATTATAATAGGCTGGTCTTGGACTTTGTACCTTTCAACACTCATCATCGCTGCATTACTTTGTTGGCAATGGTGGAAAATGAATTTGGTCTATGTGAAAAAGATATTTATAGAATATTTGAAGTAGAATAAGTATGATACAATCCTACACAAAATACAAACAATTCAAGTCCTTGGTGGATGCCAAGGAGAATGAGAAAGCAGTGCGAAACGGCTTGGACTTTCTGCGCTTCGTGGCAGAAGAATACAGCCGCTTGGAAGTGTATAACAACCAAGAATTTGATGGTGACGATTTCTTCACTTATCAAGTGGAGAAAGAACTGGCACAGGTGCTAAGAGACGAGGCTACTCCTATTGAATCTGTTGCTACGGCACAGAAAGAGATGGCTGAGATAGAGAAGATGGAGGCATACGATGATTATTGCCTGTGCTTCTTTGACCATGTCCGTGAGGCCATCAACTTCCGATTGGTGGATGCGGATACATACCTTGCAGATCTTGACAAGCAGATAAAGCATCATACCTACGAATACAAGAGATTGGTGAATGACGAAAACTTTGACCAGTTGAGTTCGCTATTCAGATTCGAGGAGTTGGGCAAGTTGCTCATCAAGAAGATAGAGTATCTGCGGACTCACGGTAGAGAGAATGAAGAGGGTACTATCTTGGAGGAATACAAGTATGTGCCGGATGTCTGTTCCTTCAAAATCAATGAACTTCTCGAAAAGGGATTGGAGAATGATGCCTTGAAAGAGATAGACAAAACGATAGCTGTGTATGGAGATGATGGATACAATACCACTGAACCTTGGCATCTGCAAAAGATAGAAATCTTGGAAAAGCGTAATGACAAGGTTGGTATTATTGAGGAATACCGCAGATTGTTCCGTCAGTTCTTGGTGGACAAGCGACCTTACTTCGAGAAGTTGAAAGAGTTGGTAGCCAAGGAGGATTGGGATGAGTTTGTTGTGAAACTCTTCGGGGATATTCCACATATCACGGATGATGATTGCATCGAAGTGTGCGACATGATTGTGGAGGAAAAGAAGTATCAGTGCCTCTTGAAGATTCTGATGGACAACAGAATGTCGTTCAGCCGAGTGGCACTCTTCAAAAAGTATGCGCATTATATGAGCGAGGAAGACCAAGCTATTTATACCAAGCATGTTATTGATGATTTGCGTAAGCATTTGAGTTATGCAAAATCGAAGAGCTATGGCTATATCGTGGATGATATCAAGGGTATGTACACTTGTTGTGAAGCTTCCAAGAAACTCATCTTGGATTTTGTGGAGGAGGTAGAATACAATTACGGCAATCGTCCTGCTTTGATGCGATTGCTGAGAAACTGATTATTTTGATTTAGAACATATACTATGGTTATACTGAAGAATTTACCATTTAGAGATAAGCTCAACTTGGCAATGATGATTGAATATGACACGAAGAAAGTGATTCAAGAACATGCAAGGTTGATAAATGTAAGTTTGCCATCATCCTATCGTAAAGGAGAAATGGCGGAAGGACTTGCTACATTGTTTCAGCATGATCCTTTCTATACGGTCAACCAATTGCCGATGGATGAGCAGAAATTAATTGCTCAACTCATCAATCTGAAATTTGACGAGTGTGTTGAAGTGCCAAGAAATAACGAGAAGCATCTTATGATGCAAAATGTTCATTTGGTGGTGACATACGAGGATGGCAATACTTGGAAGTTATTTATGCCTGATTGCATAAGGACAATACTAAGAGATACTACGGAAAGTCAGATTGGTGATATTCCTGGCATGATGGAATATCGCAAAGTATTGGAGAGTTTGACGGAATGTAATATCAAGTTGCAGGAAGTGATGGACAGAGAGGCAGGCAAGGTTCCTATGTCACAAGCTTCCAAGCTAATTCTGAACCAACTGGAGAAGCAGTATATAGAGAAGCGTGAGGAACTTCGCAAAATTCAAGCGAAATATTCATGGGCTTCGGACAAGAAAAATCCAGTACAGCAGAGCATCGCTGATGCCTTGATGTATATCGGATTTATGAAATTGGTATAACATCATTATTGGTTCTTAGACATTGTTAATGAAGGAAATCAAACTATTTGATTACCAAGAGGATATGAAGGAACGGATTGAGAAGGCGTTGCGCCTTCATCGGTCCGTGATGGCACAAATGCCAACGGGAACAGGTAAGACATACCTGTTAACAGCAGTCATAGACTCTTTCGTGAGCAACAATCCAATGGAGAAAGTATGGATTGTTGCCCATAGAAGAGAACTTGTGTCGCAGATAGACGAAACCGTAAGAAAGTTCCATTCTTATTCCGCATCAAACGCCTCATTCCTATTGTCTTCCGTCAAGGCTATGTCAATCCAGTGGTTGTCGAAGCACTATGACGAGATAGAGGAAGAACCGGGAATGATTGTGATTGACGAGGCGCACCATGCCCTTGCCAAGACCTATAAGGAGATGTGGGAGAGATTCCCGAAAGCTAAGTTCCTGGGACTGACGGCTACACCTTGCCGATTGAACGGTAAGGGTTTCACTGACCTGTTTGACGTGTTGGTGCAGTCGTGGGGTGTTCCTGAGTTTATCAGCAAGGGAAGATTGGCGACATACGATTTCGTGAGCATCAAGTCGGATGGTGTAACGCAACGGCTCATCGACTCCTTGCAGAAGCGAGGGGCAGATGGTGACTACCAGAACAAGGAAATGGATATGTTGCTGAATAAAAAGCCGAGTATCGAAAGGCTCTATCGAAGCTTGGAAGAATTTGGTAAAGACAGGAAGGGTATCGTGTATGCTATCAATATTTCTCATGCCAATGCTATTGCCGAGTTCTATAGAGAACACGGCATAGCGGCTGTTGCCATTGATAGTAAAACGCCAAGTTCTTTACGAAAAGAACTTATTGAAAGATTCAAATCTTCTAATACTTCTCAAAATCTTTCTTTTTCGAAAAAAACTGCCAAATCTTCTAAAATCACCCCGTCCCTCTTTAGCATTAAAGAAGGAGATTTTTTGAATCACCCTGTCAAATTTTCGAAAACCCACCCGTCCTCCCTTACCCTTAAGGGAGGCTCCACCGCTTTCCCCAAGCCCCTTTCCCCTCAGGGGACAGGGGATGTAACCGCACCTCCTCGGTGCTCGGAACCGCTACGCTCTAAGGTTGGCGGGGCATCAAAGCCCTCGCCAGATTGTGCGGGATGGGACCGCCTGGCTGCTACTTGCTTGCGGGGCGCTGATAAAGTTGCTGATGAACTTGCTCCTATCCAAGTACTCGTGAATGTGGACATCTTCTCGGAGGGATTTGACTGTCCGGATGTGGAGTTTGTACAGTTGGCACGACCAACGCTGTCGCTTGCCAAGTATCTGCAGATGGTGGGACGAGGATTGCGAGTGGCTAAGGGAAAGAAGAACTGCGTGATTATAGATAATGTGGGACTGTATCGGGTGTTTGGGTTGCCTTCGCAAGTATGGAACTGGAAGGCTACATTTGAAGGAAGATTGAGATACTGCAGGAAGAAGGAGACTCCGAAGGAAAGAGATTTCTTCTTGATGTACGGAAAGCAAGAAACTATGCCTATTGACCAAGACTCCGAAATGATGATGGTGATGAGCCATGAGGAACTGATGCAGTCATTGCAGTATCGTGAGTTTGTTGATTGCAATGATGATTTTGCCATCGTCAAGTTGAATGATGGAAAGATGACGGTGGTAAACCGGCAAGGAGAACAGGTGATAGAACCTGGCAACTATTATGACATGAAGTTCTTGCAAGGGAATATTTTGTCCTATCGACCTCGCAGAAAGACTGTATGTTACTACGACCTCTTGGCGAGAGTTGTCATTGACGAGGACATTCATGAGAAGGATGCTCCTAGGGTAATCACCATCAATAAATGGGAGTTCGTCAAATATGATGATCACTTCAGGTCTCGTACCTACGAGTATTTTGGTTTACCTTTTCGCCCTTCCCAATATGACCTATGGAATTGTGGATATTATTTGATATACAATTTTCAATGCTCTACAACCAGTGGTTGTCAGGAATGGATATATAAAGAGGAGGATGGCGGCTCTATGCGTATGTATAAAGAAAACAGTGAAAAGGTTTGTTTTTTACGTGGCGACCATACTCATGTATATTGGCTGTGCGCCGACCTGTACGACAGTGGCATAGTGGTCATGGACAGTCATGAGGATTACTACTTCGTTGACTCCAGCTTGAAAATGACCTATATAGGTTGCAATCAACCCAAAACAGAAAGCGAGAATTTGACGGTTGCGATGCCACGGCTTGGCAAACTGGTCTATGAGCGAGAAATGAAGCGCAGGAAAAAGCAAGAGGAACAGGAACTGTTACTGTTGCACGAGAAGTCGGAGGCAGGCAGCGTGGAATTGTATCAAGCTGGAAAGAAGTGGGGATTGAAGATGGATGGTAAGGTTGTAGTACCTCCTCTCTACCACAGCATTTCTCAACCTGTTGGTGCCTATTGTGCCTTTGAGCAGATGCCAAGGCATTGGGGTATCATGAACTTGAAAGGCAAGGTGATTGTTGATGCCAAATACGAGAAGGTGGAGATTCTTGCCAATGGTAAAGCTGTTGTTACTACTATTACGGGGAAAACACAGACTGTCAATCTTAGATAAAGGTAGGTGTTTCCCTTGACGTCACATGCCGCTTGTTGCAACCTATATGAGCTGTTTTTCTGTTATTCTGTCAGTCTGTGGGCGTGCCAAAGTGTCAGTATTGATACTTTGGCACGTTTTTCGTATGGCCATGTGTCGATTGGTGGTGAGCCCCAATAGGCTTGCTGAAGATCTGAAATATAAACAAGAAGTAATAACAATTTAAAAATATAGAATCATGAACATTAAACCATTAGCAGACAGAGTGCTGGTACTTCCTGCACCAGCTGAAGAAAAAGTAGGTGGAATCATTATCCCTGATACAGCAAAGGAAAAGCCACAGCGTGGTAAGGTCGTTGCTACAGGCAAGGGTATTAAGGATGAAGATATGATTCTCAAGGAAGGTGATACCGTTCTCTACGGTAAGTATGCTGGTACTGAATTGGAATTTGATGGTACTAAGTATATGATGATGCGTCAGAGCGACGTACTCGCAGTAGTAGAGGAGTAGTATCAGTTTATAATTCACAACTAATAATTAATAATTAAGAAAAATCATGGCTAAGGATATTAAATATAATATGGATGCCCGCGACCTCTTGAAGAAGGGTGTTGATCAGTTGGCAAATGCAGTAAAGGTAACTCTCGGTCCTAAGGGACGTAACGTGGTAATCGAAAAGAAGTTTGGTGCTCCTCAGATTACTAAGGATGGTGTTACCGTGGCTAAGGAAGTAGAGTTGGAGAATAAGTTCGAGAATACTGGTGCTCAGCTCGTAAAGAGCGTTGCCAGCAAGACTGGTGATGATGCCGGTGACGGTACAACAACTGCTACTATCCTGACTCAGGCTATCGTAACTGAGGGCTTGAAGAACGTTACTGCCGGTGCAAACCCTATGGACTTGAAGCGTGGTATCGACAAGGCTGTAGCTGCTGTCGTTGCCTTCATCAAGGATCATGCTGAGCAGGTTGATGACAACTACGACAAGATTGAGCAGGTGGCTACTGTTTCTGCCAACAACGATGCTGAGATTGGTAAGCTCCTGGCTGACGCTATGCGCAAGGTTTCCAAGGATGGTGTCATCACTATCGAGGAGAGCAAGAGCCGTGATACCAACATCGGTGTAGTTGAGGGTATGCAGTTCGACCGTGGTTACTTGAGCGGTTACTTCATGACAGATGCTGACAAGATGGAGTGTGTAATGGATAACCCATACATCCTTCTTTACGATAAGAAGATTTCTAACCTGAAGGAGTTCTTGCCAATCCTCCAGCCTGCTGCTGAGAGCGGTCGTCCTTTGTTGGTTATCGCTGAGGATGTTGATTCAGAGGCTTTGACTACATTGGTAGTTAACCGTTTGCGTGGCGGTTTGAAGATTTGTG